>Ga0193717_1000068_pt1 | contig 110140 bp, 95 predicted proteins | sample U2c2metaG_FD_145900 | JGI IMG/M metagenome (GOLD analysis project Ga0193717, IMG submission 145900) | Soil microbial communities from a riparian zone of the East river system, Colorado, United States - U2c2 | ecosystem: Environmental > Terrestrial > Soil > Riparian zone | place: USA: East... | reverse complement strand
CGATGAAATCCGGAATCGAATACATGACTTATTTGGCCGACTGGTATACGAAAAACAGCGGCAACGGAATAGGATTTTTCCAGATTGGCGGCGGAATCGCGGGAGATTTCCCAATTTGCGTGGTTCCGATGCTGTACCAGGATATGGAAATGCACGACGTTCCGTTCTGGAGCTATTTCTGCCAGATTTCAGATTCGACCACCAGTTACGGTTCTTATTCGGGCGCAGTTCCAAATGAGAAAATTACCTGGGGAAAATTAGACATTCATACCCCAAAATTTATAATTGAATCGGATGCGACGATCGTAGCCCCATTAATTTTTGCTTACCTACTAGATTTATAAGATTGTTATGAAAAGAATTATTGTTGATTATTCAAAACTGACCCACGAAATCCTCAACCTTTTGGTTGAAAGGTTTCCTGACGGATATGATGACTCAAATATTATCCGTTTTAGAAATGCCCAAAATGAGTTAATTGAGGCCGTTGAAGTTCGTACTGAAGACACCATTTATTTGGTGAAAGTCAGCACCAAACTCGCCAGCCGCCTTGAAAATTTCGATGAAGACGATGACATCGATGATGTTGTAGAACCAATCGACACCATCAAAGGAATCGACATCGAAGACGAAGATGCGGTTGATGATGATGAAGAGGAAGTTGACATCACCAAAGACCCGGGTGGTTCTGAAGACGACGGCGGTACAGACGACGATGACGATGACGACGATTATGACGAACCGTCAGACAACAATGAAGATGATGAAGACGACGAAGATGATGACAAATAAGAATTAAATACAAAAGGAACTTTCGGGTTCCTTTTTCGATTATGATCAATTCCTTTCCTCCTTTTGCTGACGCCAATTCCGAAATTCTAATCCTCGGCACGATGCCCGGCGCGATGTCGTTGGCCAAACAGGAATATTATGCGCACAAGCAGAATGCCTTTTGGAAAATCATCTATTCGGTTTTTGCCCAGCTTCCGGTTGCGGAGCGTTTTGATGAAAAGATCAAATTGCTGCAGCAGAACAATATTGCACTTTGGGATGTATTGGAAAATTGCGAACGCGTGGGCAGCCTCGACATCAATATCAAAAACCACAAGGAGAACGATATTTTGGGATTGCTGAAAAAGCATCCTAAAATCAGGACCATAATCTTTAACGGAAAAGAAAGCGAGAAATATTTTCTCCGGAAATTTGGTGTGATTGAAGGCATCCAATTTCACCAAATGCCTTCTACAAGTCCGGCGAATACGATGAAATTCGATCACAAACTCAAATCCTGGTCGGAAGTTTTAAGATAAATACCTTTCTGCAAAAACCTGCTGGTGGTGGTTCTGGTGCCCGATAATCACAAAGCCCAAAGCCCGTACCGACATCGGATTGTTCGAAGCGATGCCTTTTCGCAACAGCGTTTCTTCGTCAAAAGATTTAAAAAGCGATAGCGTTGCCTGTCTCACAACCGCCAGTTCGGTCAGCAAATCCTGTATACTGCGGCTGTTTCCACCGGCAACATCTACATAATCATTCTCATCAAAACTGGCCAATGGCGTCTGGTCTTTTCTCGCGAATCGAAGTGCGCGATAGGCGAAAATCCTTTCGGCGTCAATCAGGTGCAGCAGGATATCCTTGATGGTCCATTTCCCTTCGGCATAACGGTAATCGAATTTGTCCATCGGTATTTCCTGCACAAAACGGATCAGCCGGTGCACTGAAATCTCGAGTTCTTCAACCAGGTTATTTTCCGCGCCTACTTTTTCGATATAAGGAATGTAATGTTTTGAATATTCGTCGGTATTCAATTGGCTTGTCTTCATATTATTTAAGCTGAGTTTCTGCTGGCATTAGTATTGCCAAACAGCGATCTTGTTACAATTTTTTCGTAGGTTTTCAATAATTCTTCATCCGGTACAGCCGCAGCATTGATTTCGTTGATCCGCAACAGCGCAAACTGCTGGATCGTGAGCAGTGGAATAACGATTTTTTCGCGGGTTGCAATCGAGGCTTTTCCGTCAGGATAATTTTCCATCAACGTTTCATGCCCGGCAATTTTGAGCAATAGCCGTTCGGTTTCGAGAAATTCATCATAAATGATTTGCCAGAATGCCCCGAATTCAGCGTTGTCTTTCATATAAAAAGTCAAAGGAAAAAAACATTTGGCGAGCGACATCATGCTGTTTTCCAATAAGGTCTTGAAAAAAAGCGAACTGTTGTACAACTCTTGGATTCTCTCCCATTGGCCGTTTTCCTCGAAATATTTCAGGGCCGAACCAACGCCATAAAATCCCGGGACGTTTTGTTTGATCTGGCTCCACGAACCTACAAATGGGATCGCCCTTAAATCTGCAAAATCGAGCTGTTCCGATTTTCCCCTTTTTGATGGCCGGCTTCCGATGTTCGTTTTCGCGTAATATTTGAGCGTACTCATTTTCTCGAGATACGGAATAAACTTGGGATGGCTTTTAAAATCCTTGTATTTGGTATAGCCGATTTCGGAAAGTTCATCCAGAATGGCTTTGTCCTTTTCAGAAAGATGGTTGTCATTCTTATCGAAAACCTGGTTGGTCACACCGGCGCTGAGCAGGTTTTCCAAGTTGTATCGGCACGAATCCGGAGTCCCGAAATTCGAGCTGATCGTTTGCCCCTGAACCGTAATCTGGATTTCGTAGTTCTCAATTTCAGGTCCGAGCGATGCGTAAAATTTGTGCGTTTTTCCGCCGCCGCGTGCCGGTGGTCCGCCACGTCCGTCGAAGAAAATGACTTTGATTCCGAATTTCCTCGAAACTTCGGTGATGGTTTCCTTCGTCCTGTAAATGCTCCAGTTCGCCATTAAATAACCGCCATCTTTGGTTCCGTCAGAAAAGCCGAGCATGACCGTTTGCTTGTTGCCGCGGTTTTGTATGTGTTCGAAATAGATCGGATTGGAATAAATTTCTTCCATGATTTTATGTGCGTTCTGCAAATCATCGATAATTTCGAAAAGCGGAATCACATCGACTTTCGGGTTTTCCCAATCGGACATCCGGATCATGGCAAACGTTTCCATGATATTGGCCGCGCTTTCGCAATTGCTGATAATATAACGGTTGGAACCTTGTTCGCCGTTTTTTTCCTGAATCGTTTTCATTACCGCAATGGATTCCAATGTCGACTTTGTCATCTCATCCGAAAAATCATCCGGATGGAGATTTCCTTTTAATCCGGAAGCCGCTTCTGCCCTTTCGGACGGGTTGAGTTCGTAATAATTTTTTGGGAATAATCCTTTGTCCGAAGTGTTTTCGAATATATTCCTGAAAACCGCATCGTGGATCTTGCTGTTCTGGCGAATATCCAACGAAGCAAAATAAAAGCCGAACAGGTTGAGTTTGTTGATGAGGCCATCCACATCATCGAGATACAGCGATTGGTGCTGTTCGATTATGATCGTCTTGATTTGCTCCAGTTTGAATTTGAATTCTTCAATACTGATGAAAATTTCGCCGCGCGAATAGAAGACCGATCGGTAAATTTTGTCTTCCAGTTCGGCAATAAGGTTATCTACATTCGAGAAAGTCAGTTTTCGTTTCAGGTCCCGGATGTCGCGGTAATAGCATTTTAGGATTGTGGTGCGCAGTCGATCGGCCACTTTAAGTGAAATTTCTGTTGTCACGAAGGGATTTCCGTCGCGGTCGCCGCCTGGCCAGAATCCGAAATTCAATATCGCATTCGGGATTGGCTCGTCATGGAAAATATTCTTCTGGATGTATTGGACCATTTCGCCCGCCGTCTGATAAAACACATTTTCGAGATACCAGGTAAGGCTTACGGCTTCATCGAAAGGCGTCGGCTTCTCTTTTTTGATGAAAGGCGTTTTTCCCAATTGGGAAAGCAATTCCTTGATTTTGGAGAGATTGTCATGACGGATGGCTTCGGTCAGGTCGGTAATGATTCCGAGTACCGATCCCGGGTAAAATTGCGTCGGATGCGCTGTTAAAACCGCCCGGATTTTAAAATTTTCCAAAAATCCCTTAATCTGTTCCTTTTTTTCTTTGGCATCGGCAGTTTCCTTAATGTCGCGCAGCGAGCCATGCCCTTCAAGGTTATGGATAATCGGAAAAGCCGCATCTTCAATGGCGTCGAAAAGCACAATCTGTCTTTCCACATATTGGATAAACCGGAACATGATATCGATTCGTTGCGCTTCAGTCGCGTTATCGAGGTATTTTTCCGTAAAGAAATCTACAATCTGTTTGGGCGTCTCGTTATTTTTGAATCCGCGTTCGCAGACTTCGGCAAATAAAGGCAAAAGCACGCCGGTATTGTTGATGGAATCAAAAGGAAGCGTGAGGAAAACGCTGTTGTAAACCTGATATCTGGAGAGCACACTTTGGTTGAAGCGCTCGATTTTGGGAAGCGTGTACATTACTCTTAAATTTGGATTAAGTTAATAAAAAAACCCCGAGCTTTCACTTGGGGTTTTAAATATTTCTGTCGAAAATATTACATGTTCTTGAAGATCGTGTGCATCAGTCGTTTTTTATCGTTGATACTTTCTTCGAGTGAAATCATTGTTTCGGTCCTGTAAACGCCTTCGATATCGTCAATCATAAAGATGACGTCTTTGGCATGTTTGGTGTCTTTTGCGCGAATTTTGCAGAAGATGTTGAATTTTCCGGTGGTTACGTGTGCTACGGTTACGAAAGGGATTTCATTGATACGCTCCAAAACGAATTTTGTCTGTGAGGTATTGTTCAGAAATACACCGACATAAGCGATAAAAGAATAGCCCAGTTTTTCATAATCGAGTGTCAGGGATGAACCCATGATGATTCCGGCGTCTTCCATTTTCTTAACCCTTACGTGAACCGTTCCTGCAGAAATCAATAGTTTTTTTGCGATATCGGTAAACGGAACTCTTGTATTATCAATCAACATGTCTAAAATCTGGTGATCGACTTCATCTAAACGAAATTTGCTCATAAAAAAAGTGTTTATTTATTGTGTGTTGTTTTTAATTAAGCAAAAGAAATATAAATTTTTAATAAAAAACACGAATTCGTTAATTTTCTATAATACCGTTGACGATTTTAACATTTTCCCCTAAATAAAAATCAGCTTTTTGATTTAATTCGGGATAATTATCAGTCTCATCTTCGTAAATATTTCCCTCAGCGTCCAGTTCAACATGTCCGAAATAATCGTCTAAATCCCCGATTTTAGCAACGTAAGCGTTAAAATATAGTTGATTGTTTATTAATTCTTCCTTAAACTGAGCCGCAAAATTCGTGATAATTTTGTTACTATCATAATTTATTTTAACATTTTTATAAACAAAGTCATAAAAACAGACTTTATTTTGAGGAATATTCAAATAATCATTTAATCCGTTGCTAACTATAACGTTTTCGTTGAGGAATTCCAAACCTGATAATAAGGCGATAAATATAAACTTTCTGGTGACCTCGCGATGGTAATCATTAGGGAAATGCCCGGCCTCAAACAGTACTGTCGGCACATTAAGTGATTGAAACATGTCGCCAATGCAGTTGATATTGAATGCGTCATCGAAACGTCCCACCTGTCCCGGAATGTGCTGTTGTAAAGTCTCATTCATCGCAGCGATAATATCGATCGCCTTCGCACGGGCGTGATGGATATGCCTTTCGGGATTAAATGCGGGCGCCAAAAAAGAAACTGTAGCAGGTTTGCCCGAATCGCCGGCGCCATAAATAGTGCGTTGGTCATGCAGGTTATAACAGCAGTCCGGCTTAAATTCTTCGAAGGCAGCACGTAAAATCCTGCTTTCGGGCTGCGATAAATTAAAGGCATCTCGGTTCAGGTCCATTTCATTGGCATTCTCGCGCGTATACAATTTGGCACCGTCGGGATTCACCATCGGAAGACAGCAAAAAGTGAAATCCTTGAGCAGGTTGTTTCCGAGTTCGGAACCGCTGTGAAGTATATTCAGGAAATCGAAAAGCGCTTTGGTGGTCGTGCTTTCGTTGCCATGCATTTGCGACCACATTAAAATCCTGATTTTTCCGCGACCTATCTTATAGGAATAGATCGGTTTCCCGAGTACAGATTTCCCTGGCACCTGAAGCTGGCTATCCGTATTCCACTTATTCAATAACGGCTCGATCGCATCAAGGGTAATGTATCTGCCGAACAATTCGGGAACTTTGTATTGGTTGAAAATTGATTCGAAATCCATCTGATGATTTTTGCTTTCACAAAAGTAAATCTAAAAGCCGGAATTCGCGAATTATCAGAAAAAAATACGAAAATGCCCTAAAAAAGAAACCTCCCACCACGACGGCAGGAGGCTTCTGAACCAATAAAACAAACACAAAAATTATTTTTATAAGAATATAATCTTTTGTATAGGTTTATTTACGTGCAAAAAGGAGTTATGGTTTTTCCGTTCTTAAAAAACTTTCCACATCGAAACCTTTTTCCTTTATTTTACCTTTTACTCCTATATAATGACTGAGTAAAATTGCAAGGTCGGCCTCAGCATTTTCTGTCGGATAAAAATAACCGCCAACCTTAACCGCTTTATTTTCGAAATCAAATGCGACCGGAACAATAGGCACGCCCGCTTTCAATGCGATATAATAGAACCCTGTTTTGAGTTCGCCCACTTTTTTGCGCGTCCCTTCCGGCGCGATCGCCATCCTGAAAACAGGTCTCTTTTTAAAAATCGCAGCGATCGAATCGACTTTATTCAATCCGCCGGAGCGATCTAACGGCTCGCCGCCCATCCATCGGAAAAAGCCATTCATCGGAAAACGGAACAGTTCCTTCTTACCTACCCAATGCATCTCCAACCCAATAATGCCGCGCGCAAAAAGGCCGACAAAGAAATCCTGCCAACTCGTATGCGGCATGACCATGATGACGCATTGCTTAATTTTTGGGTCAAATGCACCCGTGATTTCCCAGCCCAGCAGTTTGAAAAAAATCAGTTTATAAATCTGCCTTTTCATTTCTAAAGTATTTTGGGTAAAAATAATGTTATTCGCTTATTTTTGATAAAAAAATTGACAATGCTCAGAAAGCTGTTGAGTTACTTTATTCCGGTCAACATTTATCAGAAAAAATCGGCGGTCAGTAAGAACCTCGAAATCACCTGGAACAATGGCGAACTCGTGCTGGATTCCCAGAATACGAATTATTCCTATGGCAGCCTGCAGCGTATTTTACGAAAAGGGCTCAGGAAAATCGGGTTTGAAAAAGTGGCGGCAATGGAAAATATCCTCGTTCTGGGCGTAGCCGGCGGAAGCGTCATCAAAACGCTGATCAATGAAATCGGCTATAAAAACCGGATTACAGGCGTTGAGCTTGACGCGGAAATCATTAAGATCGCCAATGAATATTTCGGACTCAACCGCATCCCGAATCTCGAAATTGTAATCGACGATGCGTTCGAGTTTGTGCTCAGGACGAAAGAAAAATACGACCTCATTATCATCGATATCTTTCAGGATACGATTATGCCGAATTTTTTATTTGAGAAATTCTTCATCAACCGCATTGGCTTCCTGCTGAAACAAAATGGCATCAGCCTTTTCAATACGATGATTTTGAATGCGGCCCATGAAAAACGCAACGAAGATTATACCACCGCTTTTGATACCAATCTGTTTAAAGTCACCAAAATCCCAAGGCTGGAGCAACACAACGAACTGATCCTTGCGCAGAAACTTTAGCCCCATAAAAAAAGACCTGCTATGTACAGCAGGTCTTTCTTAACTAACTCAAACAAGTATCTTATTTGTGCATCAAAACGGCATCCACTACGTGAATCACACCATTTGATTGGTTTACGTCGGCAATCGTTACGGTTGCTCTCATACCTTTTTCGTCGGTCAGCACTAAATTTTTTCCGTCCATCATTGCTATTAATTTTCCACCTTGTACCGTAGTTAATGTCGCTTTTCCGTTTCCGGCCTTAATCGCTTTTGCAATGTCTGAAGCATTCATTTTTCCAGCTACTACGTGATAAGTCAAAACGCCTTGCAGCATGGCTTTGTTTTCTGGTTTCAGTAAAGTTTCCACCGTTCCTTTAGGCAATTTGTCGAAAGCGGCGTTCGTTGGAGCAAAAACGGTGAATGGCCCTTTTCCAGATAAAGTTTCCACCAGGCCGGCAGCCTTAACAGCAGCCACTAAAGTCGTGTGGTCTTTAGAATTTACGGCATTTTCGATAATGTTTTTGGTTGGATACATTGCTGCACCGCCGACCATTACAGTTTTTTGAGCAAAGGCTCCGGTTACGAATACAAATGCCATAATTGCAGTTGCGAAGATTTTGTTGGTTTTCATTGTTATGATTTTTAAAAGTTATAGAGGCATTTACGCCGAACCTTTGCCGATGGTTTTCTTAAATTTTGTTTTAACATAAATTTGGCAAACGTCCGAAACAGATTGGCTCTGAAAAACCTTGCCAATGTTGGGACAATCAAATGATTCCGATTAATTCACAAGGATTTAAGATTTTCTAAAGATTATAAGTTTTATTTTTGCCGCACTGTTTTTGAGAGACAGAACGCCAACTAAAACCTTAAGATGCCCAAATATTTAGCTTCCTTGTTCCTGCTGCTGCTTTTTTCCTTCGCACCGCCAAAGGAAAACAAAACCATCAAGGCGGGCCTCAAAATGCAGGAATTCGTCATCGCCACTTCTAAATATGCGCGGAGCATCAAACCCGGATTTATCATCGTTCCGCAGAATGGCGCCGAACTCGCCTTCAACAAACTGAATCCGGATGCGGGCACAAACCCGGCTTACATGAGCGCCGTCGACGGTTTCGGTATCGAAGAGCTTTTCTATAACGAAAAATTGAAAGTCGACAATTACCGCCTCAAAATGCTGCAGAAACTCAAAGGAAAAAAGAAAATCCTGGTTTCTGAATACATCACTAAGGAAGAAGCCGTAAAGGAAACCATCGAAAAAAACAGGAAAGAAGATTTCCTGTGCTTTCCACGCAGCGCTAACAATGAAAGCTATAGGGAGATTCCCGAAATCACCAACGAAAATTCAAACGACATCACCAAACTCAGCGACGCCAAAAATTATCTTTACCTGATCAATTCAGGGAATTATAAAACGCGTTTTTATTACCTGAAAGCGATTGCTGCCACCAATTTTGATGTGGTGATTATCGACCTTTTTTTCCATACCAAACCTTTTACACCCGAAGAAATCAGGCAATTGCAGACCAAAGCCAACGGCGGAAAACGAATCGTCCTTGCTTATCTCAACATCGGTTCAGCCGAAAACTTCCGCTATTATTGGAACGGCAACTGGATTGTAAACGACCCGGTCTAAAACAAAAAGAAATATGAAGGGTACGACGACGAATTCTATGTGCAGTTCTGGAATCCCGAATGGCAGAAAATCATCTATGGCAACGACGATTCCTATATGAAAAAAATCCTCGACGCAGGTTTCGACGGTGCGTATCTCGATAATGTGGAAGCGTATTATTTTTTATACAATAAATAGATTCGCGGATTGTCGGATCTTCAGATTTTCAGATTATCGGATTGAAGTTTTCTGAAAATCTGAAAATCCGATAATCTAAAAGTCTAATCTCAAAGCATCTTCCGCGCCTTCTCCAAATCTTCAGGCGTATCAATGCCGATACCGACATGTGAAGTTTCCACCATTTTAATGCGTTTCCCGAATTCCAAATAACGCAACTGCTCCAGTTTTTCAGAAGCTTCGAGGCTTTTCATCGGCAGCCTGTAGAAATCCAAAAGCGCCTGTTTGCGAAAAGCATAAATTCCGATATGCCTGAAATAGCGCACGCCCACATTTTTTTCGCGCGGATACGGAATCACAGAGCGCGAAAAGTACAGCGCAAAACCGCTTTGGTCAACGACCACTTTTACAATATTGGGATTGTTGATTTCTTCTTCATCGGTGATTTCAACCATCAACGACGCCAGGTCGACCTGGTTTGAGATGTCATTGCGAAAGACCTCAATCACTTTTGCCAGCGGCGCGCCATTGATAAACGGTTCGTCGCCCTGCACATTCACCACAATATCCACATCGATATTTGCGACGGCTTCGGCGATCCGGTCGCTTCCCGATTCGTGCTCCTTGATACTCATGATGGCTTTTCCGCCATTCGAAATAATCTCGTCATAGATCAGGATCGAATCCGTAACAACAAAAACATCATCGAAAAGTTGGGTATTGATGGCCGATTCATACGTGCGCCGAATAACGGTCTTGCCGCCCAGATCCTGCATCAATTTTGCCGGAAATCGTGTCGATGCATAACGTGCGGGAATAACTGCGATGATTTTCATAAGAAGTAGCTGAGTTATTAAGTGGCTAAGTTATAAAAAAGTTGATTGTCATTGCGAGCATTAGCGAAGCAATCTCAGCGCTTATTATTTAGAAGCATTTTCCTGCTGTCCGTTGTATCTTTTGTTCCATTGCATTCCACAAAAGGATGCCGCTTCCATCAGGGCTAAGCAAACCGGAAACCTCAGATTATTTCAAGGTCAGCACGAGCAAACCACCAATAATCAGCGCGCCGCCAACAGCGGTTTTCCACGTAAATTCCTCATGAAGGATAATCAGCGAAAGCAAGACCGTAATGACGATACTGCCTTTATCAATAAGGGCGACCTGCGAGACGTTGCCCAATTTTACGGCCCTGAAATAGAAGATCCAGGAAAGCCCGGCCGTAATGCCTGAAACGGTCAGGATCAGAATGTCATTCCCCGAAAGGTTCTTGAAATCTTTGACCGACTGGAAAAACAGCGCATTGATGGCCACTATAATCACCACCGAAATCGTACGCACGGCCAAACCCGTGTCGCTACTCACATTCTTCAACCCCATTTTTGCGATTACTGAGGTGAGCCCGGCGAAGAACATCGAGATAAGTGCTAATATGACCCAATTTTTCATCATGGTAAAAAAGTTCCTGAGTAGCTAAGTTAGGGAGTTCCTGTTGAAGTCGTTTATAAAATAACAATGAAATTTTTAAATTTTACGATTTTAAGCTCAGGTGCTCAGTTACTCCCCCACAAAATTCTCATCCTTAAACCCAATCAAATACAATTTGTCTTTTGCGCGCGTCACCGCGGTATAAAGCCAGCGTATGTAATCGCGGTCGATGCCGTCGGGTAAATACGGCTGTTCGATAAAAACCGTATTCCATTGACCGCCCTGGGACTTATGACACGTAATCGCATACGAGAATTTCACCTGCAGCGCATTGAAGTATTCGTTTTCCTTAACCTTCTGGAATCGCTTGTATTTGGTGGTCTCGTCTTCATAATCTTTCATCACTTCCTCATAAAGCCGGTTCGATTCCTCGTAGGTTAGCGACGCCGATTCGCTCGTGAGCGTATCTAAAATCAAAACGGTCTCGAAAGGCTTCTGGTTCGGGTAATCAACCATACGGATCTTGACATTGGCGAATTTGAACCCATAGAATTCCTTGATATTGAACAATTCCAAAACCTCAATAATATCACCATTCGCAATAAAGCCGGCTTCGTCGGTTTCCTTGAGCCAGAAATAATTGTTCTTCACGACCATCAGGTAATCGCCGGTAGAAAGATCGCTTTCCTTATCGAGAATCCTCGTACGGATTTGCTGGTTGTAGGCATTCGCACGCTTGTTCGACCTGACGATGAAAGCCGTGTCCTCGATACTGTAATTGCTGTAGGCCGAATTGATCGCATCCTGGATGTCATAGCCGTCGGTCAATCTTACGATGTCTTTAAATTTCTTAAGGTCGAATTGGAAAGTATCAATAAAATGTTCCTTCAAAATGTCGCGCAGTTCCGTCGCATTGTATAGGATGCCGGAATTTTCTTCCTGCCTCATGACTTCGTCCAACTCGATAAAATCGACGTTCTTGTGGTAATTCATCGCAAGCGAATCGATGTTGAGCGCCGGACTTACGTCGAGATTCACCGGTGGCAATTGTGCCGTGTCGCCGAGCAGGATCATCTTGCAATTGGTTCCCGAATAGATGTAGGAAATCAGGTCGTCGAGCAAAGAGCCGTTTTCGTATAGTTTCGATTCGGAGTTCGTGTCGGAAATCATCGAGGCTTCGTCGACGATAAAAAATGTATTCTTGTGCTTGTTCTGCTGCAGTGTGAAAGAAACGCCGCCGCTACTGCCCTTTTTCGGGAAATAGATTTTTTTGTGGATCGTGAATGCCGGCTTTTGGGAATAGTTGGCGATGACTTTCGCGGCGCGGCCTGTTGGCGCCAGCAGCACATATTTCTTGTTGATTTCGGCGAGATTGTTTACGATGGTGGAAATGACGGTGGTTTTCCCGGTTCCGGCATAACCTTTAAGTACGAAGATTTCGTCGTTGTCCGGACTGGTGATGAATTCGGCGATCTTCTGGAAAAAGATGTCCTGCTTGAGCGTCGGCGCAAACGGGAAATTGTTTTTCAGGATGCGGTAGAAAAGGGCGGAATTCATGGTTTGGATTTGTGGTAAAGATAGTTTTTTAATAGAAATTTGAACGTTCCGGTGAATAAGGATTGAATAGTAATTTTGGATGATAGTTATTGCTCTCTAGCCCCGATTGAGGCGGCATCCTTTTGTAGCGCAGCGAAAAAAGATAGAGCCGAAAGCGGGACAAAAAGTACCGGGGAAAGATAAATATTGTGCTCCTTATAAAAAAATTGTAAGTTTGCGTGCATATGCTAGTCCACACTCCGAACATCACCGAAAAAAAATACAAGAAACTGTCGATTATGGTTTCGCTCTCGCATTTGTCTTTTTGCGTGACCGATACTTTGAACCACCGCGTGCTTGCGTTTCGGGAAGTCATTTTTGACAATCCGAACCATACGATGCCGGTCGAGGAATTGTATGGCGGCGCGATCAGGAACAATATTGAACTGACGGAAAAGTATGATGACATTCTGATCCTGCACCACAACAACCTTTCGACTTTTGTACCGACGGCGCTGTTCGACGACCATTTTCTGGGCAGTTACCTGCAATATAACGCAAAGGTTTTTGAGACGGATTTTTTCGCTTATGATGAGATTCCGGCCTATCATATGAATTCGGTTTATGTGCCTTACGTCAATATCAACAATTTTTTTATTGACGAGTATGGGACTTTCGACAGCAAGCATTCGCATACTATTTTGGTGACAAAATTACTTGAGGCTTCCAAAAATGTGGATGAGAAAAAGATGTTCGTGCATTTCAACCGCGCGCATTTTGAAATCATCGTGGTACAAAACCAGAACCTGCTGTTGTTCAATTGTTTCGAATACAAGCAGCCGGAAGATTTTGTGTATTATCTTTTATTTGCGGCAGAGCAGCTGAATCTGAATCCGGAGAGTTTCAAATTGGAATTGCTTGGCGATATTTCGGAAGACAGCCCGTTTTTCAAGCTCGCCTACAAATACATCCGGAATGTTTCATTATACGATACTTCCGAAACCCGTAACGACTTTTCCACAACCGACAACAGGAAACATTTTATCCTTTTCCATTCATGAGAATCATATCAGGGAAATACAAAGGCAGGCGTATTTTTCCACCCAAAAACCTTCCCGTTCGCCCGACGACCGACATGAGCAAAGAGGCACTTTTTAATGTGCTCAACAACCATTTCAGTTTTTCGGGACTCAAAGTGCTCGACCTTTTTGCCGGAACCGGGAACATCAGTTTCGAATTCGCTTCGCGCGGCAGCGACAACATCACTTCGGTCGACCAGGATTTTGGCTGTGTGAAATTTATCAAACAGGTCGCTGACGAATACGATTTTAACATCGCGGCGATCAAAAGCGAAGTCTTTAAATTTCTCGAAAGGAACAATTCCACTTACGATATTATTTTTGCCGATCCGCCTTACGGATTGGACCAGGCGACTTTTGAGAAAATTGTCATTGCGATTTTCGAGAAGAATCTTTTGGACGAAGCCGGAATGATGGTCATCGAGCATTCGAAATATACCAAGCTCGACCATCTCGAAAATTTCTCGTTTAAGAAAAGCTACGGCGGTTCGATTTTCAGTTTCTTTGAATTTGAGGGAAGTGATGTTTCAGATGATGAGAACGATGACGATGATGATTCTGAGGAAGAATAAACTACGATTCGATTTGTTCCGGATTATCAAAATCCGATTTTCTAAAATCATTTTCGCTAATCGAAATCACAATCGTCGCCACACTGTTTCCTATAAGGTTCGTAATGGCGCGCGCTTCACTCATAAACTTATCGACACCCAGAAGAAAGGCCAAACCTTCGACCGGAATTTTATGGATGGCGGTTAATGTGGAAGCCAAAACAATAAATCCGCTTCCGGTTACGCCAGCCGCGCCTTTCGAAGTGATCATTAATATGCCGATGATACTGGCGATTTCGAAAAATCCCAGATGCACATCATACAATTGCGCGATAAAAATCACCGCCATCGAAAGATAAATCGAAGTGCCATCGAGGTTGAAGGAATAGCCGGTCGGGATTACGAGTCCGACGACTGACCGGCCGCAGCCCATTTTTTCCAATTTCACCATGATGGATGGCAGCGCGGCCTCGGATGATGAAGTCCCGAGCACAATCAGTAATTCTTCCTTAATATAAGACAGCAATTTGAAGATGCTGATTTTGAAATATTTCAAGATGCTTCCGAGAATCAGGAATATAAAAAGCGCCATCGTCACATAAACCGCAAACATCAGTTTCGCGAGCGGAATTAAAGTTTCGAGTCCGAATTTCCCAATCGTATACGCCATTCCGCCGAATGCGCCGATGGGTGCGAGATACATCACATATTTCAATCCGAGGAAAACGATTTTGGAAGCGCGGCCCAGAACATTGATTGCCAGTTCGCGGTGCCTGGAATAATTCAAGAGGATTCCAATTGCGATTGCTGCGAGTAAAACCTGTAAAGTCAGGTTCGAAAGGAAAAAGTCAAGCCAGCTGAATCCGATTGCTTTTCCGGTATATTGCGACGGATCTTGTAAGGACAATCCTGATTTGTCGATTTTTCCGGGCTGTAAAACATACGCAACGGCAATTCCGATAGCCAACGCCAAAGTCGTCACGATTTCGAAGTAGACCAATGATTTGATTCCGATGCGGCCGACTTTCTTCAAATCGCCCATTCCCGAAATACCGAGGACAATCGTGAGGAAAATAATCGGGGCGATGAATAATTTGATGGTATCGACGAAAGTCTCTCCGACAATTTTCATCTGAATGCCCGTTTTCGGAAAATAATGTCCGAGGAGAGCACCGGTAGTAATGGCGACCAAAACCCAAAAAGTCAGGTTGGTGAACAACTTATATTGCCAGCTGCGTTTTGTGTCGTTTTCCATTGGTACAATTTAAAAAAAGTTAGCCACGAATTTCACAAATTTTCACAAAACAATTCGTGCAAAATTCGTGGAATTCGTGGCTAAAAAAAGCAGACCTGTAAGCCGGGTTCTGTATTCCGATGAATCGGAATCCTTATCATTTATCTAGGCGCACAATTACTCGTGAACTCAATCTTTCTACCCTTCGACAACGGGCGGGAACCCTTAAATGCCGATATACTTGAAATTTCACCGCATAGAGTTTACCTGGTTTCACTACAGCTTAACCTGTACATACTTTCTGTTGCACTTGTCCTAATTCCGATAAATCGGAACCGACGGATGTTATCCGCTATGCTTCCCTATGGTGTCCGGACTTTCCTCTCCCGCCCCCAAATACTTCAGGGCCGGCAGCGATAAGGCGGTCTGCGGTGCAAACTTACGACAAGTAATGCAGATAATATAACTTTAGGGTCGAATGATATAATTGAATACGGTTTCTTTCGCCGTAATTTTAAGGCTTTAAACAATCAAACATACAATATCATGGAAAGACAAATGTATCATTATGCCACCGTTTCCAAAGCCTTGGAAGAATTGGCCGAAAAAGGATTCTCAACCGATTTTAATCTCGACGAAAAACGCATCATCGACAATCCTCAGGATTTTGAAATCGTACATATATACAGGTATGAAGGCGAAAGCGATCCAGGAGATGAGGCGACCGTTTACGGAATCAAATCTTCGTCAGGAGAGAAAGGTGTTTTTGTTGCCGGCGATCTATCACTTGGCGAAAAAAGCGCCACCAAAGTGCTCAACGATTTAAGCATCAAAGGCCGCACCGACGCGCCGGAGCTCAACTAATTCCATGAACCGCTTACAGGCAAAGCTTGAAAAAATTGGCAGCGACCCGAAAATTACGGCTAAATCAGTCGGCCTTCGGTATGCTGCCAATTCTGATAAAGGCTACTATCGGAACGCTGCAAAAACCGGTTTTCACTATACCGATGAAAACGGAAAGAAAGTCAGCGATACCGATACGCTTGAGCGGATTGCGAAACTGGTCATTCCGCCCGCTTGGGAAAATGTCTGGATTTCGCCTTACGAAAACGGCCACCTGCAGGTTACCGGAACCGATGTTAAAGGCCGGAAACAATACCGATACCATGCGTATTGGAATAAGATCAGGAACCAATCGAAGTTTTTTCGTTTGGGAAGATTTGCCAACGCATTGCCTTTGATCCGCGCTCAGGTCGAAAAGGATCTGAACCGAAAAGGATTGCAATATGAAAAGGTTGTCGCTCTGGTGGTGAAACTGATTGAGATGACCAATATCCGGATCGGGAACGATGCCTACAAAAAACTTTATGGTTCATTCGGGCTCACGACGCTTCAGGACAAACACGTCAAATTCGACAAGTTGAAAACCCGTTTTGAATTCGTTGGAAAGAAAGGTGTGAAGCATAAAATCAGCTTACAGAATAAAAAGCTGGCGAATCTCGTGAGGAAATGCAAGGAGATTCCGGGACAGGAATTGTTCCAATATTATGATGATGCCGGGAATCATCATGCCATCGGTTCGGCCGACGTCAATTCTTACCTCAAAGAAATCACCCACGAAGATTTTACCGCCAAAGATTTCCGTTGCTGGGCCGGAAGTGTCAATGCGTTCCAGGCATTCCACGAACTGGACGAACCCAAAAACCAGACGGAGCGCAAACACCAGATTGTGGAAGTCCTGGATCTCGTCGCCTCCAAACTTGGCAATACCCGGACGGTTTGCAAAAAATATTATGTGCACCCGACGGTAATAGCCGCTTATGAAAAAGGAACGGTTTGGAATTACATGCCGAAAAAGACTAAAAAAATCAAAAAACTCAACCCTGAAGAAGAAGCTTTGGTTAACTTGCTCGAGAAAGAAACCATTGCTGAAGTGATCGGCTAAATTGCAAATCATATGAAAAATTTCCTGTTGCTTACCCTATTAACCTGCCTGTTTTCGTGTAAAGACAATACGCCGCCCGTTTACAATACCGAACCGCCGATTCCGGTGAGTCCTGTTCCGAAACCGCAACCCGAGGTAAATCTCGAAATCATTCCGGGGAAATCCATCGGGAACATTTTACTGGAGCAGAACGTTTCGGAACTTGCTTTTCTCGGACAACCGGATCTATCCGATGCGGCAATGGGAAAAGCATGGCTTACGTGGTACAGCACTAATTCCAAACGCATCAATGGAAAAACAGAACTGAATATTTTCACGACTTACAAGGATAATGATATGAAAGAAAAAGTCGTGCGGCAGATCCGGATTACTTCTTCTGATTTTAAAACGGAAAGCGGACTCTCGACGGGGAAATCCTTTTCAGAAATCGCTGCAGTTGTTCCTGACCTGACCATGCTTGGCAGTTTCAAGAAACCCGGCGGCGAAAATCCGGTAGAGCTTTATGATGCAACCGATTTAGGGATTGCTTTTGAAATCGACAACACCGGCTCAGAAAAAACCTGCATCGCCATCATTATCCATACCGCCGGGAAAAAAGTAACTGAAGAATACCTTTCGTTTCATCCTGACCTGGTTAAGACTGACGGCATCCAATAGCATTTTTTATTAAACGAAATGTTGAAATGTTTTTCCAAATTAACGAAATCCCCGATTAAACAAATCAACAAAAGGCTTATATTTGCTACTCGAAATTTTCTATGGAACAATTTGTAGTATCAGCCCGTAAATACCGCCCGCAGACATTCAAGGATGTTGTCGGCCAGCAGGCTATTACCAACACTTTACTCAACGCCATAGAAACCAATCACTTGGCTTCGGCATTGTTATTTACTGGTCCGCGTGGTGTCGGAAAAACCACCTGTGCCAGGATTCTCGCACGCAAAATCAACCAACCCGGTTATGACGACCCGAATGAGGATTTTACCTTTAATGTGTTCGAACTCGACGCTGCTTCCAATAACTCTGTCGACGATATTCGGAACCTGATCGACCAGGTCCGGATTCCGCCACAAACCGGCCAATACAAAGTGTATATCATTGACGAGGTGCATATGCTGTCGCAGGCCGCTTTCAATGCCTTCCTGAAAACACTCGAAGAACCTCCAAAGCACGCCATCTTTATTTTGGCTACGACCGAAAAGCACAAGATTATCCCAACCATATTGTCGCGCTGCCAAATTTTCGACTTCAAGAGAATCACCGTAAAAGACGCCAAAGAACATTTGGCCGAAGTGGCGAAAAGCCAGGGCGTTGCTTTTGAGGATGACGCTTTGCATATCATTGCCCAAAAGGCCGACGGTGCAATGCGCGACGCGTTATCGATTTTTGACCGTGTCGTTTCTTATTGCGGAAACAACCTTACGAGACAGGCGGTAACCGAAAACCTGAACGTGCTCGATTATGAGACCTATATTAATGTCACCGATCTGATTCTGGAAAACAAAATACCGGAAGTTTTGATGGCTTTTAATGATATCCTGTCGAAAGGTTTTGACGGACATCATTTCGTTTCCGGACTCGCATCGCATTTCAGGGATTTATTGGTTTCGAAAACACCTGCGACACTGACTTTGCTTGAAGCCGGAGAACAGGCCCAGAAATTATATGCCATCCAATCACAAAAAGCGTCGATGGAATTCCTGTTGAAAGGAATCGATATTGCGAATGACAGTGACCTCAAATACAAAGTCAGCCAAAACCAAAGGCTGCTCGTCGAGCTTTGCCTGATGCAACTTGCCTCTGTCACTTACGACGGAGAAAAAAAAAAGTTAACGGATTTATAATTCCGGCCAAACATTTTTACGGACGCGTACTTGATATCGCCGTAAAATCCCCTGAAATATTAGACAGTCCTGCAATCAATACCATTTCAATTCCTTCAAAAAACGAGACGGTAACTGTTGAAATCGATACCGTCACGACCATCGACGTCAGCGATACCACTGTTGAAATTACGATGACCACAACCGAAACAATTACTGAAAAAACGACTATTCCGGTTTCAAACGAGCCTAAAGTTTCGGCACTTTCGTTGTCGAGCATCCGCGCGAAAAAGGAATTGCAGGAAGCCAATAAATCTTTTGTAAAGAAAGAAGAACAGCTGCCGACCGAACCTTTTTCTGAAACGGAAATGCTGTTGCAATGGAACAAATATGCGCAGCGACTGGGCGATAAGGGCCAGAAAATCATGGAATCTCTTTTATTGATCAACGACCCGAAATTGCAAGGCACGACCATTCTGCATGAATTGCCGAATGAAGGTTCGAAAATCGATTTTGAGAACGAGAAGAATGAGCTTCAGGGCTATTTGCGCGGCAAACTCCACAACCATGACATTACGGTTGAAGTGATGGTGAATGAAAGTGTGGAGAATAAATTTGCGTTTACTTCGCAGGATAAATACAATCGCTTAAACCAGATCAATCCGACTTTGGATGTCTTAAAGAAAACCTTTGATTTGGATATTTAGTCTTTTTCCGCTTCAATCTCGTCTACCCTTTTTTCGATCCTGGTATCAGGAACCAGCCACATCAGCGCAATAAATAGGTAAACTGCGCCTGAAATCCATTCGTTATAAAACGAGGAAATGATACCGATCACATATAAAATTGCAGAAGATTTTCCCTTGAGGTCCTTACCGACGGCTTTTTTGAGGAGCGAATTTTTGCCCTGGCTTTTGATGATCAGGTCCTGCAGGATTACATAAGCGATTCCGGCCATCAACAGGATGAAACCATATAACGCCAACGTCGCTTTTGCAAAATGGTTCTCGCCCATCCACCCTGTGGCGAACGGAACCAGCGAAAGCCAGAACAGTAGGTGCAGGTTGGCCCAAAGAATCGCCCCGTTGACTTTCGTAGTGCTTTGCAGCATGTGGTGGTGGTTGTTCCAGTAAATCCCGATATAGATGAAACTCAGGACATAACTTATAAAAATTGGAAACAGTTTCTGCAGCGATTCAAAAGTCGCTGCGCCTTCAGGAACCTTAATTTCGAGAATCATGATCGTGATGATGATGGCAAGCACGCCGTCGCTGAAAGCTTCGAGTCTGTTTTTATTCATAGTCTAGATTTTTCCGTAATACAAAGCCTTTACGATTCCGTCTGCGAGACCGATTTTCGGGACGTAAATATTGCGCGCGCCACTCCATTTCATCGCGTTGAGGTAAACGCGAAGCGCGGGAATGATGACGTCGGCACGGTCAGTGTTGAGTCCGAGTTCAGAAACGCGCTGCTCATACGATAAGGCGTTCAAAGCCGAATACTGTGCATTGAGGTAAATGTAAGACAGTGGTTTTTCCTGCATTTTCCCCGACATTTTAAAAACCTTGTTGATGTTTCCGCCGGAACCGATGAGCGTGACCTGGTCGAATTCTTCTGTATTGGAGCGAATCCATTTCTCGATTTCATGCCATACGATATCATTGACCATATCATTGATCAGGCGGACGGTTCCCACCTTAAACGATTTGGAAGCGACCATCCTGTTATTGGAGAATAATGAAAACTCAGTGCTGCCGCCGCCAACGTCTACATATAAATAGGTCTGTTCTGTCCTGAGCAAATGGTGCAGATCTGTCGAGGCGATGATGGCCGCCTCTTTCTTACCGTCGATGATTTCGATTTCGATATCGGATTCGCGTTTGATGATTTCTACGACTTCTTTTCCGTTGTAGGCTTCGCGCATCGCGGAAGTGGCGCAGGCCATATATTTTTCGACGCGGTGCACTTTCATCAGCAGTTTAAACGCTTTCATGGCATCGACCATGCGTTCGATATTCTCTTCGGAGATTTCGCCAACGGTAAACGCATCTTGTCCCAAGCGGATCGGGACACGCACGAGCGCGCTTTTGCTGAACTGCGTTTCCTTGTGTTTTTCTTCAATAATATTGGACACGAGCAACCGCATGGCATTGGAGCCGATGTCGATTGCTGCGTATTTTCTGATGTTGATCATTTGCTGAGTTATAGAGGCGCTGCGTTAATTTTTATAGTAAATATTCTTATTTTCCTGAAACGGCCCCGGATGGAAGCGGCATCTCCCGATTTAGAAAAACAAGGCTTCAGCGGACAGCCGGAATATGGCCCATTATTTCACTTCTTCGACAATCACTTCTAGGCGGTCGCGGTAATATTTGTAGGTTTCCATTTGTGCGCGGAAAACCGGATCCTGGCCACGGACACGGTATTTATTGTCGAGTTTTTCCGAATGGTAGCGCGCTTTTACGTTTCCTTTCCATCCGGTATTGAAGGCATCTATGAGTTCGGTTTTGATATCTTCCTCATAAATCGGGCAGGTCACTTCTACCCTGCCGTCTATATTGCGCGTCATAAAATCGGCCGATGAGATGAACACTTCGGGCTGGCCGTCGTTGCCGAAAATGAACAGTCGCGTGTGCTCGAGAAAATTATCGACGATACTGATCGCTTCGATATTTTCGCTCATTCCTTTTACACCCGGAATCAGTGAACAGATGCCGCGAACCTGCAGCTGGATTTTGACTCCGGCGCGACTTGCATCGTAGAGTTTATCGATCATCGCGAAATCGGAAAGGCTGTTCATCTTGAGTTTCATATAGGCTTCGCGGCCCGTAATCGCGTGGTTGATTTCTCGGTCGATGAGCTTGTATAATCTGGCGCGCGTATAATGCGGCGACACGATCAGGTGTTTGTAACGGTGGATCCTGAAATTGACATCAAAGAAATCGAAAATCTTATCGACATCCTTTAAAATCTGCTGGTGGCTTGTGAGCAAAGTCACGTCGGTATATACTTTTGCCGTGGCTTCGTTGAAATTCCCGGTGGAAACGAGTCCGTAGCGTTTGAGTTTCCCATCTTCAATCCGTTCGATGACACAGATTTTACTGTGCACTTTAAGGCCTTTGATTCCGAAAATCAGGTTGATGCCTTCCGTCTGCATCTGTTCGGCGTAGGAAATATTGCTGGCTTCGTCAAACCTCGCCTGGAGCTCGATCTGGACGGTCACTTTCTTGCCGTTTTTGGCCGCATTAATCAGAGAACTGATGATCTGTGAATTTTTGGCCAACCTGTATAAGGTAATCTTTATCGTGGTGACTTTGGGATCGAGGGCCGCTTCCCTGAGGAATTTAATCAGGTAGGAAAACGACTGGTATGGCGCGTTGATGAGGAAATCTTTCTTGGCGATCTTGTCGAGGATACTTCCGTCGAGACTGAGTCCGCGTACCGGCAGAGGCTCATTTTGTTGGTACAGAAGGTCGAATCTTCCGAGGTTGGGGAAGTTCATATAATCGCGTCGGTTGTGGTAACGTCCGCCGGGGATGATGCTGTCGGTGGAGTCGATTCCCATTTTGGAAAGGAAGAATTTAAGCGTATCCTTTCCGATCGACTGGTCGTAAACGAAACGCACCGGTTCACCGATCAGCCTTTCCTTCACACCAGTGGAAATCTTTTCCATAAGGCTTTTGCTCTGGTCGGAATCGATGTCGAGCTGCGCATCTCGCGTAATCTTGATCATGTGTGCCTTGACGCTTTCGTAATCGAAAATATTGAAGATGCTGCCCAGGTTAAAACGGATGACATCGTCGATAAATATGATGTGCGTTTTCTCGTCGGTTGAAGGCAGCACGACGAAGCGGTTGATGGTTTTTGGGATTTCGATCACGGCATATCGGACATCCTCTTTTGCTTTCGGCTTTACGATACTGAGCAATGACTTGGCCGTTTTCTCGGGTTTCATCACGAGCTTGACCGCCAAATATCCGGCGGTATCCTTGAGCAACGGGAATTCTGCAAGGTCGTTGAGGATGATGGTCACGAGCGCCGGGCTCACCTGCTGGATGAAAAAATCCTTGATGAAGATTTCCTGTTCGCGTGAGATTTCCTTTTCGTTGATCATGAAAATATTTTCCTGCTGGAGTTTCTTTTCGATGATGCTGAGGATGCGAAGGCTTTCTGATTGCTGCTGGATGACGATTTCGGTGATGTCTTTGACGAGTTGCTTTGCGGTAATTCCGCCCAAGACCTTTTCGCCTGAAACCCCGGAGAGGCTCAACCTTCTGATCGCGGCAAAGCGCACCCTGAAAAATTCGTCTAAATTGTTGGAAAATATCCCTAAGAAGCGAAGCCTGTCTAATAATGGGACTGCTTCGTCCCCGGCTTCCTGTAATACTCTTGCGTTAAATGCTAACCAGCTTTTTTCCCGGTCGATATATCTGTTTTCTGACACTTATGATTGTTTTGATTCTTTTAGTTGTTTGGGAAATATCGTTTTCTGTGTTTTGCCTTTAGGCAGGTTTTCCCAGTTTTCGGTATCAAATTTAATGGATACGAATCCCGATGTCGGCACATTCTCGATTAAAACATCCCCAAATTTATTAACAAAATTTGTAATGGCCTCGTTATGTCCGAAAAGAATAACATTATCATAATGATTATTGCACGATCTGATTATCCGTTCGAGTTCACGCTCGTCGAAAGTATAGAGCTCGTCCTTGAAAACGATGTTCTCTACAGGATACGAAAAATTCTGGGCAAAGATGAGCGCCGTTTCAGAAGCCCTCGAAGCCGTGCTGCTCCAGATCATAAACGTCTTGGGGATGAATTTCTGGCAGTTCATGGAAACCAGGTGCGCATCGGTGATGCCTCTGATGTCTAATGGGCGGTCTATATCTTTAAGCGGTGCTTCCCAGCTTGATTTTGCGTGACGAACAAGAATCAGGTTTTTCATCTTTAGGAGTTTAGGTATGTTGTTGCAAATGTGCAGAGGAATTAACTTGCTGTAATTTACAAAATTATTTTTTGAAGTTAAAGTTAAAAGAACATAAAATCGGGGCAGCGGTAAATAGCCTCAAAAAATGTAAATTTTTTCCGAACATATAATTGTTAAATTCTAAAAGCGCAATGGCTGCCACAAAAGAAATTTTGCGTTTTTTTTGAATTATGGACACAAAGCAATATCCATTTTTAGTTAAATAACTGTAATCATTTCCGAAATGTTATTAACAATTATATGTTTTCATTTTTTTGTAAGTTTAAAATTACAATATATGTTAATTAACGTATTTTATCTAATTTATTTACCTTTTATCGATGTTTTTTTTGGTCAGTAAGTTATTTAAATATAGTTTTGGTTTGGTTATTAAGATAAGTTTATCGGGAAAACCAAAAATTGAGTATGTATTTCGTCGGTGTTTTGATGAAATCGGGTCCTGGCAAAAAAGCCCATTTTTGAGATTTGAATCAAAAAAGAGTGTTAAAATTTTTAAAAAATGGTACTTGAACGAGTTTTAAGGTTGTTTGTCCAAAAAATGATAGTAAAATGGTTTATGTAAGTAATTTAGCCCAAAATAATTCTTCGGCTATTTGTATGCCCAAAAATTATTTTTAAAAGAAATCATATAATAATTAATGTTTTAAATTATTTATATCATGAAAAATTACGTCCCAAACGAATTAGCTAACCAACCCAACAATGTACTATTGTTACCAAACCCCCTTATTTTAATGATGAGAAATTTACTACTCCTGCTGGCATTTGCGTTCTACTCCGTGAATATATCAGCACAGGATTCCGGCGACACGCCCGGAGTCATGGAAGTCAAAGCGCTATTAGCTTCCCTAAAAGCTAACGGCAGCACCTCCAGAACGGCAACCCCGACCTATTCCTATGCGGAAAACATCGAGGATCTGCTGTACAAAGCCCAGCCCTCTGTTTATTACAATTCAGGCGTGCTGCATACGTATGGAGAAAAACCACGCAATCTGTTTACCGACGTCCAGTCGCTCAACGGATTAAACAATCCGAGTTTGTTGAAGAACAATATCGAGATGATTATCATCAAAATTAATAGCGCTAATGATTTGAACGCAACTATTGATTTGTCCTTATTCTCAAGTTTTAAGAACCTGAAATATGTTTACATCCAATCGATGGTAAATGCCACTTCGACGCAAATCGCTTCGATGGTCGTTCATCCTGAAGAAAGGCTGCGCGTATTTTACAAGATCCAACTGGGAGAAAGCAATCAATAATTATTGATAAAAAGAAATCATTATGAAGAATATCTACTTTAACACGAAAAACAAACTTCAGTTCTTAGCTTTATTTGCCGCCTTCCTTATCGGAGGTGTCATCTCGGCTAATGCTCAGGTTAGGGTTGGCTTTACACAAAGAACTTCACAATACACACCTACAAAGAAGATCTATAACGTAAAAGGAGATTTTACCATGTTGGGTAACACCTGCCTTACGCCACAGAACTATTCTGCCACCACAAACAACAACGGTCAGTTTATGACTTATGTTGATACCGATGGCGACATCAATACACTGAACTCGTCTTCATCGACGCTGGAGTTCTCAAACGAGAATAATGCGATCCCTGAATGTTCGAATGTCGTTTATGCCGGATTGTACTGGACCGGAAAATCTTCAGCCAGCAATACCTTTACGGTTTCGAAAGATTTCCCGAACGGAACACATAATATCAATACTGATTTTACTGTTGGGCACAACCAGAATGTAAGCACGACCAACTTCGCGCTTTCTGTTTCAAGAAACGGAAACAACGGTAACCGCAATCCGGTTTATACTTTCGCAGGAAACGGCAATACGTATGCGTTCTATTTTTACAATTCAGACCAGACCAACAGGGTCAGGGTTTCTGTAAATGGCGGCGGACTCACCACTTTGGCTGCAACTATAAACGGTGCAGGAACCGAAGCGACTTTGACTACGCCTTATGCGATTGTTGACGGAACTGCGACTATCACGGTTAAAAAATTGTTCAGGAATGCCGGTGTGAATAACAGCAGCGACCTGACACAATCTTCATCTACCGCCTTGGTAAATGTTAACGGAGTTGTTCCTAACATTACAACAATCACTAAAAATTACGACAAAAGGGTAATTTCCTTAAAAGGACCTGGCGAAGCAAACTATACACAGTTTACAGCCGGGCTTAATGATATTTACTATCCATCAGGGACCGATGACGATATCTATTCTGCTTACACAGAAATCACTTCTTATGTAAGAGATCACGGAATTGGTCAATACTGGGCTGCCGATATGGCTTTACTGGAAGGTAATGCCGATGGTACCGGATATTCCGGAGGTTGGGGAATCATCGTTGTTTACGAAAACAGCAAAATGAAATACCGCGATGTGACCATTTTTGACGGATACGCTTACGTACAGTCAACCAATGGTTCGGCATTGAATTTACCTGTAACCGGTTTCAATACCGTACAATCAGGACACGTCGGTATTAAATTGGGCGTCATGGCTTCTGAAGGTGACGTTGCCTTTACAGGTGATTATTTCAAAATCAAGAAATTAAACACAGCCAATTATTTAAGCCTGAGCCATTCCGGAAACACCACGACGAATTTCTTCAACTCTTCCATTAATGCAGGAGGCGCGAGAAACCCAATGCTGGCGAACAATACCGGTATCGATGTGAGCATGTTTACGCTTGCCAACGCAGAAGGCGCGACGGATAATACGGTAATAGGAAACAACCAGACTTCTACGAATTTCCAATACGGAACCGATGGCGATACCTATTCCATCTTTGCTATTGCAATGGCGGTCGATGCGTATATCCCGAATTCTGAAGGAAATATTTCTGCTATGACCATCGATGGTGTGCCTGCGGGTCCCGGTCCATACAACGCTTTGCCCGGACAGGAATTAGGATTTAAAATCCAGATCAAAAATAAAGGATCTGAGGCCATCAATAACTTCAAGCTTACTGTACCGGTTCCTTACAACTGTACTTATGTGGCCGGAAGCGCACAGAAAAATGTTCTGTTTACGCCACTGCCAAACCCAAATACAATTGTTTTTGATCCGTCAATCGGATCCAACGGTTCAATTGTTTTGAGTTTTGGCCAGCTTCCATTACCTGGTACCGGATCAATCCCGGCAGACCCTGAAACTTTATTGGCAGAAATGACTTTCAAATTTAAAGTCACCGAAGACTGCACGCTATTGAAAAATACCAACTGTAACAATGTGATTGCGGTTAACGGTATAATGACCGGAACCGGAGCCGTGACAGGAGTTACTATGGGTAACAAATCATTAATCCAGGGCTATACTGCAAACGGAACATGCCAGGGAACTGAAATTGCTGCGCCATTATTGGTGAATGTGAATGCTGTAGAGTTTGTGAACCTGCACTGTCAGGCTGTCCCACCAATTACGGCTTTCTTTATCTGTAACTCCGGGTCAAATATTCCGATCACGATAGTAGGCGGTGCATTTCCTCCGGGATCTACATTCTACAACCAATATCCTGTTGTAAGCGGAACGACTGTCCAATATACGATCAGCAACCCATTCCCTTCAACTGTTGGAACCTCAACTTATTATGCTGTTCCACCGGGAGTTTTGGGCGGATGTTACTTCCAGTTCACCATTACAGTAACCACAGTTACCACACAGCCAACTGTAACGAACGTTCAGTACTGTGTTGGCGCAACAGCTGCGCCTTTAACGGCTACGCCAAGCGCACCTGGAATGACCTTATATTACTATACTGATATTGACGGTATACCGCAAACATCGATCACGCCATCTACAGTTGTAGCCGGCCAGACGACTTATTATGTTTCTGAAGCGCAGTCATTATCATGTATCGGTCCGAAAAAACCAATCGTGGTAACGGTTTATCCTTTGCCACAGATTACTGCTCCGGCAAATACAACGCTTTCCGGTTGTGCTACCAGCGCCATTACAGGTTTGCCTTTCAGCACCGTTGCGACTCCAATCACGTTGGCGCAATTGACGACTGCAGGTGGTTCTGTTCCTAACAGCGCTTCCATCGGAACGTATGCGATCACTTATATTGATGTGGCTACAGGAACCGATCCTGTTGTTGTGACAAGAACATTCAGCATCACAAACATTTGCGGTACTGCGGTTGTTGCCACCCAGGTGATTTCAATTAAAGACAATACGGCTCCGGTTGTACCGACTTTAACAAATGTTACCGGACAGTGTTCGGCTACTGCTACGCCTCCGACAACAACTGATGTTTGTAGCGGATCGATCACAGGAACAACATTGGATCCTTTGACATACAATACTCAGGGAACTTTCACCATCCACTGGACATTCAACGACGGTCATGGTAACAGCGCAACGGCTAACCAGACTGTAATTGTTGACGATACCGTAGCCCCAGTTGTTCCGACTTTGGTTAACGTAACCGGACAATGTTCGGCTACCGCTACGCCTCCGACAACGACTGATCTTTGTGCCGGAACCATTACTGGTACGACTACAGATCCGTTGACCTACAACACTCAGGGAACTTTCACCATTCACTGGACATTCAATGACGGAAACGGAAATACTGCAACGGCCAACCAAACAGTTATCGTTCAGGATACAGGTGCGCCTGCAGTTCCGACTTTGGCTAACGTAACCGGACAATGTTCGGCTACCGTTACTGCTCCGACTACGACTGACGGTTGTTCTGCGACTGTAATTACCGGAACTACAAATGATCCGTTGACATACAATATACAGGGAACTTTCACCATCCACTGGTCTTTCAATGACGGAAATGGTAATATCGCGACTGCAAACCAAACGGTTATCGTTGACGATACGACTGCTCCTGCTGTTCCGGCTTTGGCCAACGTAACCGGACAATGTTCGGCTACCGCTACGCCTCCGACAACGACTGATGTTTGTGCAGGAACCATTACTGGTACGGCTACTGATCCGTTGACTTACACTACACAAGGTACGTTCATCATCCACTGGACATTCAATGACGGAAACGGAAACACTTCAACTGCTGACCAAACGGTTATTGTTGACGATACGACTGCGCCTGCTGTTCCGGCTTTGGCCAACGTGACCGGGCAATGTTCGGCTACCGCTACGCCTCCGACAACGACTGATGTTTGTGCGGGAACAATTGCCGGTACGACTACTGATCCGTTGACCTACAACACCCAGGGAACTTTTACAATCCACTGGACTTTCAACGATGGAAACGGAAATACTTCAACTGCTGACCAAACGGTTATTGTTGACGATACGACTGCTCCTGTTGTTCCGGCTTTGGCTAACGTGACCGGACAATGTTCGGCTACCGCTACGCCACCAACAACGACTGACAACTGTGCGGGAACTTTAACGGCTACGACAACTGATCCGCTGACTTACACTACACAAGGTACGTTCATCATCCACTGGACTTTCAACGACGGAAACGGAAACACTTCAACGGTAAACCAAACGGTAATCGTTCAGGATACTGCTGCTCCGGTTGTTCCGGTTTTGGCTGACGTAACCGGACAATGTTCGGCTACCGCTACGGTTCCAACAACAACTGATGGTTGTTCTGCTACTGTAATCACCGGAACTACAAATGATCCGTTGACTTACAACACCCAGGGAACTTTTGTAATCCATTGGTCTTTCAATGACGGAAACGGAAACATCACAACGGCAAACCAAACGGTTATCGTTGACGATACGACTGCGCCTGCTGTTCCGACTTTGGCTAATGTAACCGGACAATGTTCGGCTACCGCCACACCTCCGACGACGACTGACAACTGTTCAGGAACAATCACTGGTACGACTACGAATCCGTTGACTTACAATACCCAGGGAACTTTTACAATTACATGGACTTTCAACGACGGAAACGGAAACACTTCAACTGCGACTCAAACCGTAATTGTTGACGATACCATTGCTCCAGTTGTTTCAGAATTGGCTACCATCACCGGAGAATGTTCGGCTACCGCTACACCTCCGACAACGACTGATAACTGTTCCGGAACTTTGGTTGCTACAACTAACGATCCTTTGACATACAATACACAGGGTACTTTCATCATCCACTGGACTTTCAACGATGGAAACGGAAACACTTCAACGGTGAACCAAACGGTAATCATTGATGACGTAACTGCTCCGGTTGTTCCGACTTTGGCTGACGTAACAGGACAATGTTCTGCTACAGCTGTACCTCCAACGACTACTGATAACTGTGCGGGAACTATTGCGGCTACCACTACAGATCCGTTGACTTACACTGCTCAGGGAACTTTTGTGATCCACTGGACATTCAATGACGGAAACGGGAACACTTCGACCGTGAACCAGAATGTGGTAGTTGATAACACGACGCCTCCGACAATCCCGGTTTTGGCTGATGTAACCGGACAATGTTCGGCTACCGCTACGCCTCCGACAACTACAAACAGCTGTTCGGGCGCTACCGTAACCGGTACGACTACAGATCCGTTGGTTTACAACAACCAAGGTACATTTGTAATCACATGGACTTTCAATGACGGAAACGGAAATACCGTTACGGCTACGCAAAACGTAATCGTTGACGATACGACTGCGCCTGTTGTTCCGACTTTGGCTAACGTAACCGGAGAATGTTCTGCTACGGCAACACCTCCTTCAACTACTGACAACTGTTCAGGAACTATCGTTGGTACGACTAACGACCCATTGGTTTACAACAATCAAGGTACATTTACAATTACATGGACTTTCAACGACGGAAACGGTAATATTTCAACAGCTACACAGACTGTAATTGTTGACGACGTAACTGCGCCTGTTGTTCCGACTGTTGCTGACGTAACCGGAGAATGTTCTGCCTGTGCTGTCGCTCCGACTACAACTGATAACTGTGCCGGTACTTTAACCGCTACAACCCAGGATGCTTTATGTTATGAGACCCAAGGTACACACGTAATCACGTGGACTTTCAATGACGGAAACGGTAACACTTCAACCGTTACACAAAATGTAATCATTGATGATGTAACCGCTCCGGTTGTTCCGACTTTGGCTGACGTAACCGGACAATGTTCTGCTTGTGCAGTCGCTCCGACAACCACTGACAATTGTGGAGGAACGATCACTGGAACAACTACCGACGCTTTATGCTATACTGAACAAGGTACATTCGTAATCACATGGACTTTCAATGACGGTAACGGAAATACTTCAACAGCTACGCAAAATGTAATTATTGACAACACGACACCACCGGTAATCCCGGCTTTGGCTGACGTAACCGGACAATGTTCTGCTTGTGCCGTGGCACCTACAACTACCAATAGCTGTACAGGTGTAACAATCACTGCTACAACACAGGATCCATTATGTTATGAAACTCAGGGAACATTTGTAATCACCTGGTCATTTGATGACGGAAACGGGAACATCGTTACGGCTACGCAAAACGTAATCGTTGACGATACGACTGCGCCTGTTGTTCCGACTTTAGCTGACGCTACGGGAGAATGTTCTGCTTGTGCCGTTGCTCCGACTACAACTGATAATTGTGTTGGAACAATTACTGGAACTACGACTGACGAATTGTGTTATACAACTCAAGGTACGCACGTAATCACGTGGACTTTCGACGACGGAAACGGCAACACTTCAACTGCAACTCAAAATGTGGTTGTACTTGATGTTACTCCGCCAGTTGTTCCGACTTTGGCTGACGTGACCGGAGAATGTTCTGCCTGTGCAGTGGCTCCGACTACAACTGATAACTGTGCCGGTACTTTAACCGCTACAACCCAGGATGCTTTATGTTATGAGACTCAGGGCACGCATGTAATCACATGGACTTTTGATGACGGAAACGGTAACATTACAACCGTTACGCAAAACGTAATCATTGACGACGTAACTGCTCCGGTTGTTCCGACTCTGGCTGACGTAACAGGACAATGTTCTGCTTGTGCCGTGGCTCCGACTACCACTGACAATTGTGGTGGAACGATCACTGGAACAACTACCGACGCTTTATGTTATACTGAACAAGGTACATTTGTAATCACATGGACTTTTGACGATGGCAACGGAAATACTTCAACAGCTACGCAAAACGTAATTATTGACAATACTACGCCTCCGGTAATTGCACCATTGGCTGATGTGACCGGAGAATGTTCTGCTTGCGCCACAGCTCCGACAACAACCAACAGCTGTACAGGTGTAACAATCACCGGTACGACGACAGATCCATTGTGTTATACTGAACAAGGTACTTATGTAATTACCTGGTCATTTGATGACGGAAACGGAAACATCGTTACGGCTACGCAAAACGTAATCGTTCATGATGTAACGCCACCAGTTGTTCCGACTTTGGCTGATGCAACGGGAGAATGTTCTGCTTGTGCGGTCGCTCCTACTACAACTGATAATTGTGCAGGAACAATCACTGGAACAACGACTGACGAATTGTGTTATACAACTCAAGGTACGCACGTAATCACATGGACTTTCAACGACGGAAACGGAAACACTTCAACTGCAACCCAAAACGTAGTGGTACTTGATGTTACGCCGCCTGTTGTTCCAACTTTGGCTGATGTAACAGGAGAATGTTCTGCTTGTGTTGTGGCTCCGACTACAACCGATAATTGTGCAGGAACTTTAACTGCGACGACTACCGACGAATTGTGCTATACGACTCAGGGTACATTCATTGTACACTGGACATTTGATGACGGAAATGGAAACACTTCAACAGTAAACCAAACGGTAATTGTTGACGACGTAACTGCTCCTGCTGTTCCGACTTTGGCTGATGTAACCGGACAATGTTCTGCTTGTGCAGTGGCTCCGACTACAACTGACAACTGTGCGGTAACCGTGACTGGAACAACTACAGATCCATTATGTTATACTGAACAAGGTACATATGTTATCACATGGACTTTCGATGACGGAAACGGAAATGTTTCAACAGCTACGCAAAACGTAATTATTGACAACACTACCGCTCCGATTATCCCTGAATTGGCCGACGTAACAGGAGAATGTTCCGCTTGTGCTGTAGCTCCGGTATTCACAAACATCTGTACAGGTGCAACGATTACCGCTACGACAACAGATGCATTGTGTTATACTGAACAAGGCACTTATGTAATTACCTGGACTTTTGATGACGGGAACGGAAACATCGTTACGGCTACACAAAACGTAATCGTTCACGATACTACTGCGCCAACAGTTCCGACTTTGGCCGACGTAACCGGCGAATGTTCTGCTTGTGCCGTGGCTCCGACAACAACTGATAATTGTGCAGGAACAATCACAGGAACAACGACTGACGAATTGTGTTATACAACTCAAGGTACGCACGTAATCACATGGACTTTCAACGACGGAAACGGAAATATTTCAACTGCGACTCAAAACGTAATCATCAATGACGTAACTGCTCCGGTAGTACCTACATTGACTGATGTTATCGCAGAATGTTCTGTAAGCGTAACGCCGCCATCAACTACTGACGGATGTTCTGGTCAGACAGTGATTACAGGAACTACTCTTGATCCGATAGATTTTTCAACTCAGGGAACTTATATGATCCACTGGACATTCAATGACGGAAACGGAAACATCTCGACAGCAATCCAAAACGTAATCGTTGACGATACGACTGCACCAGTTGCTCCAACTTTGGCTGATGTAACCGGACAATGTTCTGCCTGTGCCGTTGCTCCTACCACAACTGATAATTGTGCGGGAATAATCACTGCAACAACGACCGACCCATTATGTTATACTGAACAAGGTACGTATTCAATCACGTGGACTTTCGACGACGGTAACGGAAACAGCATCAACGTGTTTCAGACTGTTATTGTAGACGATACGACTGCCCCTGAAGTTCCAGCTTTGGCTGATGCTCAAGGACAATGTTCATTGACATTGACTGCACCGGTAGTTCCGGACAACTGTTCTGCAACAGGAATCACAGGAACAACCGATCAATACACATTCTCACCTGGTGATTATGTTGTAACTTGGAGTTTCGATGACGGACACGGTAACGTAGCCACTGCGACGCAAAATGTTCACGTATCTGAAAGCAGCGATATCAGGACTGCAACAGGATATGCCGAATGTAACGCGGATGATGCACCTGAAAGAAATGTCGACCTGAACGCTTTATTGGAAGCGCAATTCCCGGGAATATCATTGAATGGTAGCTGGGCAGGAAATAGCACTGGTCTTCAAGGAAGTATTTTCGTACCTTTCGGAATTCCGGTTGGACACTATCCTTTAGTATATACGGTTACTGACGGCGTTTGTCCGGTCACAGTAAATATGGATCTGGAAGTGGATGACGAATGTGGCGTATTGCCTTGTGGAAACGTAGTAGTTCACAATGCTTTCTCTCCAAACGGTGATGGAAACAACGAGACTTTCCAGATTGACGGTATCGCAGACGAATGTATCGTTTCAAATAGTATAGAAATCTACAACAGATGGGGCGTATTGATTTACGAAACCAGTATGTATGATAACCTTGTAAGAGTGTTCAAAGGCTTCTCTGAAGGAAGAGTAACAGTAAGCGGTTCAGAAGAATTACCTACCGGAACCTATTTCTACCTCCTCAAATATGCGCGTCAAAATGCAGCAAACGGAGAAATCACCAGCGAACACAAAGAAGGATACTTATACTTAAGCAGATAATATAACTCAAATCTAACATTCCGGGGATTCCCTCCCCGGAATTAAAAACTAAGACTAATGAAAACAAGAATATTAATTTTCGTTTTGATGTTTACAGGAGCTGTAAGTTTTGCGCAACAGGATTCGCAGTACACGCAGTACATGTACAACACTATCAATATCAATCCGGGCTATGCCGGGTCGAGAGGAGCTATGAGTTTATTTTTGCTGCATCGTTCCCAATGGGTAAACTACAGTGGAACCGGTGCTCCGGTAACCAATGCGGTATCGCTCAATACGCCAATCAATGATACGAATCTCGGTGTGGGACTTTCCTTCGTAAACGACAGGATCGGACCAACAGAAGAGAATGCCATTTCAGTGGACGTTTCGTATACCATTCCGGTAAGCGAAAGCTACAAGCTGTCGTTCGGTATCAAAGGAACCGGGAATTTTTTCAACCTCGATAATTCAGAGTTGAATCCGGTTGACCAGTCAGATCCAGCGTTGCAGAGCGTGAGCAAATTCACCCCAAATATCGGTGCCGGTGTTTACCTACACTCCGGAAAAGGTTATGTTGGGTTGTCTGTTCCGAACTTCATCCAGAACAGCACGAAATATAATGACAACGATGTAGCGGTTTATACAGAAGAAATCAATTACTACCTTATCGGAGGTTATGTTTTCGACCTGGGCTCAAACCTGAAATTCAAGCCGGCCGCAATGGCGAAATTGATACAGGGAGCGCCTTTGCAGGTTGACGTTTCTGCCAACTTCATGTTCTTTGACAGACTGGTTGTTGGTGCTGCCTACAGATGGGATGCTGCAGTGAGTGCATTGGTTGGTTTCCAGATCACCGACGGGTTATACGCCGGTTACGGATACGATCACGAAACCACAAAATTGCAGAATTACAACAGCGGTTCGCATGAGATATTCTTACGTTTCGAACTGTTCAACAATTATAACAAAATTATTTCCCCAAGATTCTTCTAAACAGCAAACATCATGAAAAATAAAGTATTAATTTATATAACGCTTTTGGGTTTCTTTGCTACCAATAGTTTTGCTCAAAGCGTTGAAAAGGTTCCCGGCGGTATCAACAAAGCCGAGAAGCAATATGTAAAGTATGCCTATATCGATGCTACAAAAACCTACGAGCGCGTCGCTGAAAAAGGATACAAGTCGGCCGATATGTTCAAGAAAATCGGTAACTCGTATTACTTCAATTCAGATTTCGAGAAAGCCTCAAAATGGTATGGCGAATTGTTTGCTATGGGAGGAGATATCGAACCGGAATACTATTACAGGTATGCACAGTCGTTGAAATCTGTCGGCCAGACCGCCAAGGCAGATGAAATGATGACGCAGTTCAGCCAGAAATCAAGCGATGACTTAAGGGGCAAAATCCTCAAGGACAAGCAGAATTATATGGAAGAGATTAAGGCAAATTCAGGAAGATACAAAATCGAGGATGCCGGAATCAATTCTAAATATGCCGATTACGGAAGCACGGTTTACGGAGGCAAATTGTATTTCGCCTCTTCAAGAGACACCGGGAATTTCGCCAAAAAGAAACACACCTGGACCAACCAGTATTTCACGGGATTGTATGGTGCCGATATCGATACGTCGGGAAAAGCATCAAATGCTAAGAAATATGCCAAACAGATCAATACCAAATTCCACGAAGACACCCCGGTTTTCACCAAAGACGGGAAAACCATGTATTTTACAAGGAACAACTTCAACGATGGTAAAAAGGGTAAAGATGCCGACAGGATTACGCGCCTCAAACTGTACAAAGCGACTTATAATGCAAAAGACAGCGTTTGGGGAAATGTAACAGAAATCTCCCTGAACAATAATAACTACAGTGTCGCACATCCAACATTGACGCCTGATGAAAAAACGATGTATTTCGTATCTGATATGCCTGGAACCTACGGACAATCGGATTTATGGAAAGTGTCGCTCACCGAAGACGGAACTTTCGGGACTCCGGCTAACCTCGGAACGATGATCAATACGGAAGGAAAAGAAACGTTTCCTTACGTGACCGACGAGAATGAACTCTACTTCGCAACCGACGGGCATCCTGGTGTTGGAGGTTTGGATATTTTCGTTTCCAAAATCAATGCAGACGGGACTTACAGTGCGCCAATCAACGTTGGAACACCAGCAAACTCACCACAGGACGATTTCGCTTATACAATCGATACCAAAACGAGAAAGGGATTTTTATCCTCGAACCGTGAAGGCGGTCAAGGATATGATGATATCTACAAATTCCTCGAAACCAGAAAACTGATCTGCGAGCAGCAATTGTCCGGGATCGTAACCGATATCGAAACAGGCGAAGTGCTTCCGAATACAAAAGTGACTTTACTCGACGACAAGTTCAACAAGCTCAAGGAAGTCATGTCAGACGACAAAGGCTTCTATGATATGGGATTGGTGGAATGCGGCAAAACCTATTATGTAAGAGGCGAAAAAGAAGGTTATGATGTGAAAGAACAGAAAGTGACCATCTCAAAAGAAACCGGAAAAACCGACCTGCCGATCCAATTGGAGAAATCGGTGAAAACGGTGACTGTTGGCGACGACCTTGCGAAAGCTTTCGGAATCAAGATCATCTATTTCGATTTGGACAAATGGAATATCCGTCCTGATGCGGCTCTGGAACTCGAGAAAATCCTCGACGTGATGAAACAATACCCGAACATGAAAATCGATGTGCGTTCGCATACCGATAGCCGTGCGTCATTCAAATACAACGAGAAATTGTCTGAAAGAAGGGCCAAATCAACAGTCGAATGGCTCGTTAAAAACGGTGTAGATGCGAGCAGATTGACCGGAAAAGGCTACGGCGAAACAAAATTGGTTAACCAATGTGCCGATGGCGTAAAATGTACCGAAGAAGAACACCAGGCAAACAGACGTAGTGAATTCATCATTACTGCCTTATAATATTTAATCTCAACAAGATTATTTTTGAAGAAGCATCCTTGATTGGATGCTTTTTCTTTTTTGGGCGTTTCCTTCGGCCGCGCTGTCCGCTTTATCTTTTGCTCCACTGCGCTCCGCAAAGGATGCCGCTTCCATCGCTAACGCAAACTTGCAAACCGGAACGTCCGTTCACAAAAAAAATAAACCCTCCAAAACGTAAATTCCGGAGGGCTATTTAGGTTACTTATAAAAGAAAACCTATTTGAGGTGTTGTAGAGATTATCCGCTTTTTTATGGCAGTTGTTTCTTCAACCCGCGGATACTGCCTTATATTTTGATGCTTGCGCCTTGTGCTTTTTTGATATTGTAAATCTACGGCGAAAGTGCCTGGCAGGTGTTGCAGGATTCGAATAAAAAATTACAACATTATCAGCGGCAGTATTTTAAAACAAGGAAACCACCCCCGCAGGATGGCTTCTCTCTTCAAAATAAAATGCTTTTTGAAACCTGTTTGATCTATATTTTGATAAAAATGTTCGTGTAATATTTGTTGCCGTTGTCGGGATCGGTGCGGATGGAAACCCCAAAATGTGTGAAATCGCCTTTGATATTGGCCTTGTGTGCGGCGCTGTTGAGCCAGGCATGCAACACCGACTCCGCAGTCATATAATTATAAGCCACATTTTCATTGACTTTCACCGCGCCCAAAACCTCGATGATATTGTCCGAGCGCTCCTGGAAGTAATCGTGGTTAACGACGTTCTTTTCGATCATATATTCGTTGTGCTCTTCGGCTTTATAGGAAATGTAATTGACGCTTTCGAGTGCATTGAGGCCAATACTGACACGGTATTCATTGATGGCGGCTTCAAGTTCGAGCTCATCCGGGGTATAAGTATAGGCTGTCGTGGCGGCGGCATTTGAAGCGGCAATATTTTCGACTGGCTCTGAAGAACAGGAAAGTAAAGTAAACAGGAATGCCACAGGCAGGATTGCTCTGAACAGTTTCTTTTTCATAGTAGGAGTTTAAGCTTAAAGCAGAATGTGGGGCAAACTTCTTTAATACGATTTAATATTTTTGTTTTTGTTTCTGACAATCAATATTAAATTAATATCGGTGAAATACAAAATAAATCCGATGAACTACACTTTATCTGCTAATTAGAAAATAAATTTCTTACATCTTTGGCGTTTTTTCGCAAATGGAAATAAAAAAACCACTCGTTAGAGTGGCTTGTTGTCAAAACAAAACATATTAAATTAAATTAAACTCAATTCTTTATTTTTTGATGAAAATATTGGTGTAATATTTTTTCCCGTCGGCATTTTCCCGGATCGAAATCCCGAAATGTGTAAAGTCGCCTTCAATATTCGCCTTATGTCCAGGACTGTTTAGCCATGCATGCAATACTGAAGTTGCTGTGAGAAAGTTATAGGCAACATTCTCATTCACTTTAACGGCACCCAAAACCTGGATGATATTTTGGGAACGCTCTTGGAAATAATCATGGTTAAGGGAGTTCTTGGCGATCATGTATTCATTGTGCTCTTCTGATTTGTAAGACACATGAGCAATGGTCTGCAATGCATTTAAGCCGACACTTACCCTGTATTCGTTGATGGCGTCAGCAAGGGCAAGCTCGTCTGCGCTGTAATCGTAGTTTTGTATAACCGCTGAATCGGTCGCTGCTAAATCTTCGGTAGAATCTGAGGAACAAGATATTAAAGTAAATACCAATGCGAGTGGCAAGATTGCTCTAAGTAAATTTGTTTTCATAATCAGTAGGTTTAAGTTTAAAGTAGATTGTGGGGCAAACTTCTTTAATGTTATATTTTGATAAACTTGGTTAAATTTCCTGAGTCAATATTAACACATTTATCGTTTAAGTGACAAATAAAATCGATGAAATGCATGTTTTTAATGTTTTATAAAATAAATTTCCTACAAATTTAATGTTTTCATGGCTTTAATTTAAATGCAAAAAAAAGACTACATAAACTGTAGCCTTAAAATTTACCTTCCGCAATCCTGCATTTATGCGGAATTACGGTGCGAGTCTTTCTATTTTCCATGAATAATCGTCCCGAAGCCTGTATCGGATCCTGTCGTGAAGCCTGTTGGGCCTGCCCTGCCAGAATTCAATCTCAACCGGACGCACCAGATAACCGCCCCAGTGTGTTGGTCTCGAAATTTCTTTTCCTTCAAAATCTTTTTCAAGCTGCCGGAGGTTTTCTTCCAATACCGCTCTTGAAGCGACCACTTCACTCTGGTTGGAGACAATCGCGCCGAGCTTGCTTCCGTCCGGACGGGATTCAAAGTAACCGTCAGATATATTTTCGGAAGTCTTTTCCGCGATGCCTTTAATGATAACCTGGCGCTCGAGCGAATGCCAGAAGAACGAAAGGCACAACTGCGGATTGTTGGCAATCGCCCTGCCCTTTTCAGAATGGTAATTGGTATAAAAGACAAAACCTTCGTAAGTGTATTGTTTGAGCAGCACGACACGCGCTTTAGGAAATCCGTCAAGGCCAAAGGTGGAAACCGTCATCGCATTCACCTCACCTTCGCCTCCGAAATCCTCAACCTCATGGAACCATTTCTTAAAAAGCGCAATCGGATCTTCCGGAATATTGTTTTCAAGCAATTCGCTTTTCTCATATGATTTCCTGTAATTGCTCAAATCGCTCATAATATATAGTATTGGGAAGACAAAGTTAGCGGTTCTGCCTGAAATGGAAGCCGATTAAAATTCAAAACTTTTCCCGTCATCGGCCAAAAGCACATTCGGGAAAATGGTTTCTGCCTCTTCTCTAAACAAATCGATGCTTTCATAGCGCGTGGAATAATGGCCGAGCACCAATTGGCCCGCATTCGCCTTCATCGCAATTGCCGCCGCCTGCTTTGCCGTCGTGTGCATGGTTTTTTCGGCGAGCGCGGTTTCCGTTTCGAGGAAAGTGGATTCGTGGTACAGAATATCGACGCCTTTGATGTTTTCGATAATGCTTTCATCATAGATGGTATCCGAACAGAAGGCGTAACTTTTCGGCGGAACCGGCTCGAATGTGAGTTTGTCGTTCTCAATTACGGTTCCGTCTTCCAAAGTGATGTCTTTGCCGTTCTTGATATTCTGGAAATAACAGGTTTCTATCTGGTATTTTTTCATCGCCGCGGCATTGAGTTTCTTCTCGCCGGTTTTTTCCTGAAACAGGAAGCCATTGGTATAAATGCGGTGCTTTAGCGGAATGGTTTTCACAATCACTTTCTCGTCCTCAAAAACGACTTCGCTTGCATTCGATTCCAGTTCATGGAAAAACAGCCCGTAACTTGTCCACGAATTCGACAACCGCAATTGCAGCGTGATCATTTCCTTGATTCCTTTCGGGCCATAAATATGAAGATCGTTTGTCCTGTTCAATAACATAAAGGTAGAAACCAGGCCGATAAGCCCGTAAACATGATCGCCATGAAGGTGCGAAATAAAGATATGGTTGATTTTGGAAAACTTGATCTTGTTCTTGCGAAGCTGCACTTGCGTGGCCTCGCCGCAATCGATGAGAAAAATCCGGTTCCTGATTTCGAGTACCTGTGAAGTCGGATTCGTAAATGTTCTTGGAGTGGCCGCGTAACAGCCGAGTATGGTGAGCTTCATTTTCAATTGATAATTCATAATTGATAATGAATAATTAAAACAAAATTGTCAATTGTTAATTATCCATTGTCAATTGATTAAAATCCGAGGTCGCGCTCGATTTCTTCCATTTCGATGATATCATGCGCTTCGAGGATTGTCGGCACCAACACGAGTTTTTCTGAAACGCTGTTGAAATCGACATTGGCAACAATCACAAAGGATTTTTTTGCCTTCTTATGCACTTTCGACAAAGGCAGCAGTGAATTGACCTGTTTCACCGATAGGTCCTTGTAATGTCCCAGATCAATGATGATATTGTGCTTTTCAAAAGTCTTATGCTCATGGGTTACCTTCATCACAAACGAAACGAGATCGCCTTGTGTGTCTTTGATAATTGTGGTGTGCCCTTTGGTTTCGACTTTCATTTTCTAAAGAGTTGCTGAGTCCTTGAGGAGCTAAGTTACTGAGTTTTTTTCGACTTTCGACTTTCGACTATTTAATTTTCGAGGCCAATAAATAAATGACGGCCATCCGGATCGCTACGCCGTTTTCAACTTGGTTCAGGATTACGGATTGCTGCGAATCGGCGACATCTGAGGTGATTTCCACACCGCGGTTGATCGGGCCGGGATGCATGATCACGATTTCTTTATCCAGCGAATCGAGTAAGGCTTTGTCGACGCCGTATTGCTGTGCATATTCTCTTGTGGATGGGAAATAATTCACGTCCATTCTTTCATTCTGTACCCGAAGCATGTTGGCCACATCGCACCATTCGAGTGCTTTGCGCAGGTTCGGCTCGACCGTAACCCCGAGCGATTCGATGTATTTCGGGATCAGTGTCTTTGGTCCGCAAACTTTCACTTCGGCGCCCTGCATCTGCAAGGCATAAATATTGGAAAGTGCGACGCGTGAATGTAAAATATCCCCGACGATGACGACTTTCTTTCCGCCTACTTCACCCAGCTTTTCCCTAATCGAAAAAGAATCGAGCAAACCCTGCGTCGGATGTTCATGAGCGCCGTCTCCGGCATTGATGATGCTGGCCTTTACATTCTGCGAAAGAAAATAGGCCGCCCCGGGATTGGCATGGCGCATGACCACCATATCCACTTTCATCGAAAGGATATTATTGACCGTATCAATCAGCGTTTCGCCTTTTTTTACAGAAGACTGCGCGGCCGAAAAACTGATGACATCTGCCGAAAGTCGTTTTTGGGCAAGCTCAAACGACAATTTGGTGCGCGTACTGTTTTCAAAAAAGATATTGGCGATGGTAATGTCCCGCAGCGAAGGCACCTTTTTTATCGGGCGGTTGATGACTTCCTTAAAATGGTCGGCGGTTTCAAAAATAAGGTCAATATCATTTTTGTTGATATATTTGATGCCCAATAGATGATTTACGCTTAATTCTTTCATAGTTGGATTTTCGGATTTTCAGATTTTCGGATTTTCAGATTCTTGTCCTTATTAATTAGGATCGTATGTTTTTCTGAAGATCTGACAATCTGATGTTCTGACATTCTAATTCGTTATTAAATACACGCCGTCTTCGCCATCCTGCTCCTTCCATTCCACTTTCACTTTCTCATTGTTGATGGAATCCACCTGCCGGCCGCGGTAATCGGGCTGGATTGGCAAATGGCGGCTGAACCTTCTGTCGATTAAAACCAGCAGCTCGATTTCTGCCGGCCTTCCGAATGACTGGATCGCCGTCAATGCCGAGCGGATGCTGCGTCCGGTATACAAAACATCATCGATAAAGATGACTTTTTTATTCTCTACGATAAAGTTGATCTGGGTCTTATTCGCCTCGAGCGGTTTTTCGGTCCGACGGAAATCATCGCGGAAAAAAGTAATGTCGAGATAGCCAAGGGCAATTTCGCTGACGTTATATTCCTTTTCCAACAGTGCTTTGAGGCGTTCTGCAAGAAAAGTGCCGCGCGGCTGGATTCCGACTAAAATCGTGTCTGAAAAATCAAGGTGCTTTTCTATCAACTGACAGGCCAAACGGTGCAATATGATATTGACTTCTTTGGAAGTGAGCAATATTTTTTGACTCATGGAAGGATTGTGTTTGGTTTGTAAAAATAAGCAAAAAGACAAAGCGCGGAAATATATTTACAGATAAATTGCGTACATTTTTTTAATCCAAAGAAAAAATCCAATTCGGCGTATTGTAAAATATTATTGCTATTTTAGTCCCGTAAAATCCCCAACAGCTGTCATGAAAAACGAAAAGAAACAAATGAAACAGATTTTCCTGACGGATGATGATGCAGACGATTGTCTCATGTTTTCAGAAGCGTTGCAGGAAATTTACAACGAGGATGAGGCGTCGCTGACCATCACAAATGACGGCGTAAAACTGATGGAGGTTTTACATGAAACCGTTCCGCCGCCGCCTGAAGTTATTTTCCTCGACCTCAATATGCCTCGCAAAAATGGTTTCGAATGCCTGCAGGAAATCAGGAATAATCCGAAACTGAAGGACATTCCGGTGGTCATCTTTTCAACTTCCTCCAACAATGACATTGTTAACCTGACCTACCAGCAGGGCGCCAACTTCTATATCTGCAAGCCACAGTCGTATCCATTACTAAAAAAAACCCTTGCGTTTGTATTGTCGTTTGACCCCAAAAAAATGGGCCGGCAACCCTTAAGGGAAAAATTTGTAATCAACGTAGCCTGAATTGAATCACATGGGAAGAAACAGGCTCACACGCATCAAAATCACTTTCCTGATTGCAGCGGTTTTACTGCTTTCCCTTTCTGTATTTTCATACCTCAGGATCAACAACCTGATGAAAACTTCGGCCTGGGTCAACCATACCGCAAATGTCAAGCTTGATCTCGAAACTTATTTCTCCTCCATCAAAGACATGGAATCGTCTATGCGCGGTTTCCTGCTATCGAAAGACAGCACCTATGTGAAGGTATTCAACAGCGCCTGCAAAGAAGCCGATGTAAAACTCATACGACTTAAACGAACCACTGCCGACAATTATTCGCAAAGGGAAAATCTCAGGGTGCTTGAGAATATCGCCTCAAAGCGTATTGAGGATATGAAAACCCTGTTGCAGATAGGCGACTTCCAGAAAATTGAAAAAGCCAACAAAGTGAAATACCGCGCCAACCGGAAAGAACTGCGCGACCAAATCGATAAAATGACCAATGAGGAAGACCTGCTGCTTAAAATCAGGAAGAAATCATTGATTAGGGAAAGTGCGGTGACGCCGTTTTTGGCCACCTTCCTGACCATCTGCTCGATTGTTGTGCTTATCATTTCCTACAATGTGATTTATCGCGAACTGACCATTTCCAACCGGCTTAGGGAAGATCTCGAAGACAAGAATGAATAACGAACTCGAGTCGTTCACCTACATTTCGAGCCATGACCTGCAGGAACCGCTGCGGAAAATACAGACTTTCATATCCCGGATTATCGATAAGGAAAATGACAGCCTTTCCGAAGCCGGCAAAAGTTATATGAAGCGAACGCAGGAAAGTGCCAACAGAATGCAGAACCTGATTCGCGACCTGTTGGCCTATTCCAGGTTAAGCATCGAAATTTTCCCGATGGAAAACACAAATATCGCTGCACTCGTCAGTGAAATCAAAGAGGATCTTAATGAGGAAATCAACGGTAAAAATGTGGTCATCGAGGTGAAAGGGAACGCTGAAGTAAAGATGATCGTTTCGCAGTTCCGGCAATTGCTGGTGAACCTGATTTCAAATTCGGTCAAATTCTCCTTTCCCGAAAAGGCGCCGCACATCCTCATCCAAAATGAAACGATTATAGGAAGCGACGTCAATATTGAAGGCATACTACCCGACGAAAACTACTCCAAAATTACGTTCTCCGACAATGGCATCGGCTTTGAGCCGCAGTACAGCGACCGGATTTTCAAGGTTTTCCAAAGGCTGCACATCGACCAGGATTATAGCGGTACGGGAATCGGATTGGCGATCGTGAAAAAAATCGTCGACAACCATAACGGCTTTATTACTGCCGATGGCGAGGCCGGCAAGGGCGCCACTTTTACGATCTATCTTCCAGTGTAAACCGCTTCAAATCCTGTAATATATTCACAGAATGCTGTAAGCGCGATTTTTGCTTTTTTCGGAAATTTATCCCGTTGGTCATCGTGTCCAACAACAGATAACCAAAGAACAGAAATCATGCAAAACAAATTCATTAGACTTTCGGTGCTTTTATTACTGATGCTGAGCGTTACCAGCTGCGACGTTATTGAAGGAATCTTCAAAGCCGGGATGGGCGTCGGTATTTTCATTGTCATCGCAGTCATCGCCATAGTTATTTTTATCATTAGTAAACTTGGCGGAAAAAAATAAAGATAGGTTTGGAAGGAAAATCCGTTTTATCACCGATAAGGCGGATTTTTTTTGTCATTTAATTAGTCTCAGGAATAAAAAATCCCGCAACGTTCAGCTGCGGGATTCTTATATTTAAGCATACATTTTCTTTCTCAGTTCCTGCACTTTCTCATCATCGAGATAATCATCGAAAGTCATGTAGCGGTCGATGACGCCTTTCGGAGTCAGTTCCACCACGCGGTTTCCGACCGTTTGCGCAAATTCGTGGTCATGTGTCGTAAAAATTACCGATCCTTTGAAATTCTTGAGTGAATTGTTGAAAGCCGTAATCGATTCGAGATCGAGGTGATTCGTCGGTTCGTCAAGCATCAGGATATTCGCGCGTTCCATCATCATTCTCGAGAGCATACAGCGCACTTTTTCGCCTCCCGACAAAACCCTGGAAGTCTTTAAAGCCTCTTCGCCCGAGAAAATCATTTTCCCGAGGAAACCGCGGATGTAAACTTCATCGCGCTCTTCTTCTGTTTTGGCCCATTGGCGCAGCCAGTCTACAAGCGTTAAGTCGTTTTCGAAAAAGGAATGGTTGTCTACCGGAAGATAGGCCTGATTGGTCGTAATTCCCCAGTCGAATGTCCCGGCATCGGGTTTCTGGTTGCCGTTCAATATTTCATAGAAAGCGGTCGTGGCCCGTGAATCTTTGGAAAACAGCACGATCTTGTCGCCTTTCGCCATGTTGAGATCCACGCCAGTGAAAAGCGTTTCGCCGTCAACAGACGCAGCCAATCCCTGAACGTTCAGGATCTGGTCGCCGGCTTCGCGTTCCTGGTCGAAGATAATCGCCGGGTATCTTCTGCTTGACGGCTTGATCTCGGAGATATTCAGTTTGCTGATCATTTTTTTCCGCGAAGTCGCCTGCTTTGATTTGGCCACATTCGCGCTGAAACGACGGATAAATTCCTCGAGCTCCTGTTTCTTTTCCTCAGCTTTCTTATTCTGCTGTGCACGTTGTTTTGCCGCCAATTGGCTCGACTCATACCAGAACGTGTAATTTCCCGAATAATGGTTGATCTTACTGAAATCGATATCCGAAATATGCGTACAAACCGCATCCAGAAAGTGACGGTCGTGCGAAACAACGATCACCGTATTTTCATAATTCGCGAGAAAATTCTCGAGCCATGCGATGGTTTCAAAATCCAGGTCATTCGTCGGCTCATCCATAATCAGGACGTCAGGGTTTCCGAAAAGCGCCTGCGCCAGGAGGACGCGGACTTTCAGCTTTCCGTCAAGGTCGCCCATCAATGTATAATGGAACTCTTCGCCAATCCCGAGGTTTGAAAGCATTGCGGCGGCATCCGAATCGGCGTTCCAGCCATTCATTTCCTCAAACTGCACCTGCAATTCGCCAATCCGGTCGGCGTTCTTATCGTTGTAGTCGAGATAGAGCTCGTCCATTTCTTTCTTTACCGCATACAAAATCTTGTTGCCCATCAGAACCGTTTCGAGGACCGTGTGCGTGTCGAACATATTGTGGTTCTGGTTGAGGACCGACATCCTTTTTCCTGGCTCGAGGAAAACATTTCCTGAAGTCGGGTCGAATTCCCCCGCAAGTATTTTCAAAAAAGTAGATTTTCCGGCTCCGTTTGCACCGATAACCCCGTAGATGTTACCATGCACAAAGGAAGTATTCACCTCGTCGAACAAAATTCTTTTGCCAAACTGAACCGATAAATTATTTACTGTTAACATGAATATTTTTGTTTTAAATTCCGCTGCAAAAGTATAAAAAAATATCACATTTTTAAGCCTTGAAACCCAATAAAATAAGCCCTTTTTATTTAACTATGCATTAACAGTAATATTGAATGCAACTGAATATTTTTGTCTGTAAGCCTTTTGATACCAAATATGCACAAAGTACTTCATTTCTTATTGTTCTCTTCCGCTACGATCTGTCTTTTGGGTTCCTGCAATAAAGAATTTAAAGGCGATAATTATACCGCATACTTTGGCGGGGAAGTCACGAATCCAACGAGTCCTTATGTTTTATTCTGCAGGAATTCGGAGGTTATCGACAGCGTAAAGCTCGATACGAACAACCGTTTTTTCATCAAATTCGACTCGCTCACGCCGGGCATGTACACTTTTAAGAACGAACCCGAATACCAATACGTTTATTTCGACAAGAACGACAGCGTCATGGTGCACATCAATGCGAAGGATTTCGACAATTCGATCGTTTTCTGCGGACGCGGCGACCAGAAGAACAATTTCCTGATGGAGCTGTATCTCAAAAACGAGGACGACCGCAGCAAGATTTTCGATATTTTCGATTATGATGTTTCCAGATTCATGAAAAACATCGATTCTTCTTATCAGTCAAGGAAGAAATTCTACGCCAGGAAAAAGGAAGAAATCAAATGGGGCGACAATTTTGATACGTATGCCAAAGCGTCGCTCGATTTTCACCATTATGCGAAAAAGGAAATCTATCCGCAAATCCATAAGGCGCGCACCGGCGAAGATGTCGTAGAGAAACTGCCAAAAAACTATTATGATTTCAGGAAAGGCATCGATTTTAACAATGCGCAGCTTTCCAACTTTTCGCCATTTGTGACTTATCTGACGCACATGCTCAACAATATGGCCGCGATCAATTACCACAACCATTACACCGAAGTCGATCTGGCCCTGAAAACCAACATCAACAAACTCAACATCGCCGATACCCTCATCAAGAACGAAAAGGTCAGGAATATCATCCTCAATAATATCGCTTTCACTTATTTGCTGGAAGACCAGAATATGGTCAATAACCAGAAATTCCTTGAAACGTACCATAAATATTCCACCGACAAGAGCAAGAAAAATGAAATCCTCAAAATCGGAAATGCTATCCAGCTATTGAAAGTCGGCAATCCGTTACCCGAAGTGATGCTGCTGGATACAAAAGGCAACACAATCGCGTCCGGAAACCTGTCCAATAAAAAAACCGTAATCTTTTTCTGGACAGAAAACCTCAATTCGCACCTCGTTGCGGCGCACCGCAAGGTATTAGACCTCAAGGCTAAATATCCCGGTTACCAATTCATCGCGGTGAACCTCGACAAAGACCAGGAAAAATGGGTCGCCGAACTCGCCAAATACAAAACCGACGGGATTGTCGAATTGCGCTGTAAGGATTTTGAAGACCTCAAGTCCAAATGGGCAATCACCAAAGTGCATCGCACAATCGTACTCAACAGCGACGGCTCGATCAAAAACGCTTTCACCAACCTGTTCGATGTCGATTTCGAAAATAACCTGAAAGATAAGCCAACACAGGCCATCGTATCAAAATAAAAATAAAAAAGGCTTCCAAATCGGAAGCCTTTTTTATGCATAAACCAACAATTGTCAATTGTCAATTAACTCTTATTCCCTTTCTCAAAATCAGCCAGGAACTGCGCCAAACCGATATCCGTCAAAGGATGTTTGAGCAATCCGAAAATAGCCGATAACGGTCCGGTGATCACATCCGCGCCTATTTTCGCGCAGTTAACGATATGCATCGTATGACGCACAGAAAGCCCAAGGATTTCGGTCTCGTAGCCATAATTATCATAAATCAAACGGATTTCCTCAATCAGGTTCAAACCGTCAGTAGAGATATCGTCAAGCCTTCCGATGAATGGCGAACAATAACTCGCGCCCGCTTTCGCAGCCAATAAAGCCTGTCCGGCAGAAAAAATCAAAGTCACATTCGTACGGATGCCTTTATCCGAAAAATATTTACACGCCTTCACGCCGTCTTTCGTCATTGGGATTTTCACGACAATCTGCTCGTGCAATTCGGCCAACTCCTCGCCTTCCCTGATCATTCCGTCATAATCAACGGCAATCACTTCCGCGCTCACGTCGCCGTCAACGATATTGCAGATGTCAACATAATGCTTCAGGATGTTGTCTTTCCCGGTGATGCCTTCCTTGGCCATCAGCGACGGGTTCGTAGTAACGCCGTCCAAAACGCCTAAAGCCTGTGCTTCCCTGATTTCGTTCAGGTTGGCTGTGTCGATAAAAAATTTCATGTTTGTTATATTAAAGTTGTGTAATTATTTGTTGGGCGTTTCCCTGCGGGCCGGGCTTTCCGCAGTGCATGGCACTTTGCTGCAATCCCTAACGCGAACTAACGAAGTAAACCGTGCGCAAAACTACGATTTATTTTTAAAAGTAACCAATTGCCTGAGTACCTAAGTTATTGAGAAGTTTTCAACCCAGGCGCTCAGCTACGCAGCCACTCAGCAACTAAAGCTTGTAATGATTCATCAACATCTTCTCATACATCTTATCGGGCAGAATCCGTTTCAATACGATTGAGAATTTGGATAAAAACGGTCCAACCTTATAATGCACATTCGGTTTCGGAGTATTGATGATCTTATAGATCGCTTCCGCCATTTCTTTAGGGTCGTTTCCGGCATTGACTTGCTCGTTGATCAAATCGACTGTCTTCCCGTAGATTTCTTTATAGGCCGAATTTTCGAGAACCGGCGCGTGGTAGCGGTGCGCCGCGATATTCGTGGCATATTCTCCAGGCGCGACATTGGTGAGTTCGATCCCGAAAGGTTTCACTTCCATTCTGATCGCTTCGGTAAGGATTTCGAGTGCGCCTTTGGATGCCGAATAAACCGAGCGGTACGGCAAACCCATATAACCCGCAATCGAAGTGATGTTGATAATCAATCCCGATTTTTGTTCGCGCATCTGTGGCAAAACCGCCTTGATGACTTCAATCGGGCCGAAAAGGTTCGTCTCGAAATTGTTGCGGATTTCCCCGGTAGGGATTTCCTCTACCGGGCCGATAATGCCTACGCCGGCGTTGTTGATCACCACGTCGATTCTTCCTGAAATGGAAATGACTTTGGCTATGGCAGATTTAATACTTTCGGTATTCCTGACTTCCAAAGCGATTAACGGAAAAATGGAATTGGTGACTTTCTCCGGATTTCTGCTCGTCCCGTAAACCACGAAACCTTTGTGGTGCAGGAATTCGCCTATGGATTTTCCGATTCCTGACGAAGCGCCGGTGATGAGGATGACTTTGGACATTGAAGTTTAGATTTTTAGATGGTCAGATTTTCGGATTATCAGATTTCTTCTGGCTTTCTGAAAATCTGAGAATCTGAAAATCCTTTAAAAGCTATTTAGCGGCTTTGCGTTCATAATAATAAAACTCCTGCTGGCCTTGCGCGCCTTTCTTATCTGCGCGGATGACATAGTATTTGTTGCCGATCGGTTTGATCTCATAATCCCAGTCGGCGGAAGGATTCGGGTTTTTACTTTTGTCGAAACGGTTCAGGTCGAAACACAGTTTACGCGCCGGCGGAACGGTGACAATTTCATCAAAGCCTTTGCCAGAAACCATATATTTAAGGTTGTATTGTCCACATGGTGCGGGTTTTATCAAACTGTTCTCTGAAGAGACTTCAGGATTGGAACGATACGCTTCGAGTTCTTTTTGGAAGGCATCATATTGGGCTTTCACATCAGTTTGGGCGAACGACAGGACTGAAGTGAATAAGAGTGCGACTAAAATAGATTTCATGGCAATTGGTTTTTGGTTAAATAATTAATAATTGTGTTCCGAAACTTCTGCAATCAATGTTCGTTGTTCGTTATTCAACATTTTTTTAATGTTTTGAAGTTTGAATGTTGAATAACGACCCGAGCCCCGCGAACTGGCGTAGCAATGTTGAATATTGAACAGACGCCCTAGCCCTGATTGTAGCGAAAATCCTTTGCCATCAGTTCGAGTGCGCCTGCAAGGCGTGTATCGGGAACCGGCAAAGATTGCAGCGGAAAGCAGGTTTCGGCTCCTGTAAAAATAAAAAAATCTTCCCAAAGGAAGACCATTCGAAGAAGAAAAAAATGGCAAGCGACCTACATCGCACCGCTACAACCACATACCTTTGCTATGTTCCCATCCTGGAGGAGTCTGCAGGAGCTGGTCGTGTAGGACTTGCCGTTGCAAATATACAATCTTTTTGTATTTTCGCAAGAGCAAAACGGCAGAATCGTTTGCTTTAAAACAGAAATATCAGAAATACCCTTTTATGAAAAAATATAACTTATTAACGTTCATTTCGTTAGGCATTATAATTGCAAATTGCGGCAGTTGCGAAAAAAGTGACAAAATTAATTTCAGCTTCGATAATGCGAAATTAAAAGAGCAATACCAGCCCCAGGAAACGGTTTCGCTCGGTATTTTGAATGCCAATGATAAAAAAATCGACAGTATTGTTTATTATGTGAACGATAAAAATATCGGTTCTAAAAAAGGAGCCGGCGCGTTGGTTTTTGGCCTGAAGGATAAAAAACTAGGCTACCAGAACCTCAAGGCGCTGGTTTATTCTGACGGCAGTACGGAAGCCGAAGAAGTCACGGGGCGTCTGGAATTGCTTTCGGGCGTGGAGCCGAAATTGCTTTCTTACACCATCGTCAATACTTTTCCGCACGACACGACTTCGTTTACGGAAGGCCTGGAGTTCTACAGGGATACTTTGTTTGAAGGCACGGGACAATACGGACAGTCGCGTCTTCTTAAAATCGATTACAAAACCGGGAAAGTTTTTAAGGACCTCAAACTTGACAATAAATATTTTGGCGAAGGCATTACGGTTGTCGGCAATAAAATTTATCAGTTGACCTATAAGGAAAAAACCGGGTTTATTTACAACGCCGATACCTGGAAACTGGAGAAGACATTCGCTTTTGAAAAAGACATTGAAGGCTGGGGTATGACAAATAACGGGAAAATCATTTACCAGTCGGATGGCACCGAAAAAATCTGGAAAGTCGACCCGGCTACGCAAAAGATGATCGATTATGTTAATGTTTACACCAACAGTACCAAGATTAAAAGTGTAAATGAACTCGAATTGATCAACGGAAAGATTTATGGGAACATCTGGCAGAAAGATGCCATCGCCATAATCAATCCGGAAACGGGCGCTGTAGAAGGCGTGATCAACCTCGCCGACCTTAAAGGCAAACAGACGTTCAAAAATGCTGACGTGCTTAACGGCATCGCATACAATCCGCGTACAAAAACGATCTTCGTTACGGGAAAAAACTGGGATAAATTGTTCGAGATCAGGGTGAATTAATACTATAACCGCGGTTAATCCGTTCTAAATTCCAATCGTTGGGCGATATCCCAATTGACAAACGCTATTTAAATTTTTAAAAACCGCTTATGAAAAAGTACCTTTTATTATTGACCGTTCTGTTTTTATGGAGCTGTTCTTCAGATGATGACCATTCGGAAACACTCAAGGCCCAGGATACGATGAATGTCTCCTACGGGCCCGATTCTGAGCAAACCTACGATCTCTATCTACCCGAAGGCCGAAGCAGCAGCTACACGAAAGTGCTGATATTGGTGCATGGCGGAGGCTGGTCGGCTGGCGCGAAAGAAGATATGAATTATGCCGTTCCGGTTATCAAGCTGCAATTTCCAAATTATGCGATTGTGAATATGAACTACCGGTTGGCGACCGGGACCAGCCCGGCCTACCCGAAACAAACCGACGACATCGCTTCGGTCATCGCACACCTGGAATCGCACAGCGCCGATTATGGCATTTCAAACCAATACGCCTTCTTTGGCGTAAGTGCAGGTGCTCATCTGTCGATGCTTTACGCCTACCGCTTTGATACCGCGCATCATGTGAAAGCCGTCTGCAGTGTCGTTGGTCCGACCGATTTTAACGACCCTGCTTATGCCGACAGCGAATTGCAGACCACGCTCCTTCCCTATCTCACCGGAGACATCACGGCCGAATTTCTGACAGAAGTGAGTCCGGTTGGCAACGTCAGCGCACAATCGCCGCCAACAATCCAGTTTCTTGGCAATCAGGATCCTTTGATCCCGGTTACCCAGGGTACAAGGCTTGAAGCCGCCTTAGATGGTTTTGGTGTTTCCAACGAATTGTATTATTATGAGGCCGGACATGGCAATTTCAGCATTGCCGATACGCAGGATATTTATGGAAAACTGGGCAATTTCTTCGCTGCCCATTTCTAATAAAAAAAGCCCCGCTAATAACGGGGCTTTTTTTATTTCTTCTTTTTTGCGGCGGCCGGTGCAGGCTGGGCCGTTCCTTTTACCGGGATGAACTTGCCTTCGGTGGCGTCGTAGGAGAGTTTGTTCTCCTGCGTCCTGTTCTTAAGCACAATATCGCCTTCTTTGGTGATGGTCATTACAAAACCCTCATTGCGCATCTTTTCGCTGGTCTGCGAAGCGTCATGGCCTTTGTCGAGATACAGGATTTCAGTGATTTTTGTCGACGCCTGTGAATTGGCATACAACTGGTTTTTGGTATCGAGGTTCCAGATTTGCGTCACCGTGTTCGTTTTGTCTTCCTTTTTATCCGGAACTTCGGTCAGGCTTTTCTCAATCCATGTAATGCTATAGAGCGATGTTCCTTTAGCGGTAAATGGCGTAATGACGCAATTGGTCGGGATGTTGGCCATTTGCGCAGCGGCCGGTGCTTTCGGGTCGTAGGCAAAAGTGTTGAGTGAAACCGTATCCCTTTGTTTTTTCGCATTCGGCGCGAGCAACAGGTAGAATTTGTACGCGTCTTTCTTTTTGAGCAATTCGGCATTGATATTCCCCGATTTTGCAATCGCCGTCGTCTGGGCTTTGGCAGTTTTGGACGGTTTCTTCTTTTGGCTGTAGGCCACAGGAACCATCAGCAGTAAAGCAAGCAGGATAATTATTTTTTTCATGTATCAAATTTTTTTGAGGTTTTCGAAAATACAAAAAATATTAACGCAAATACAGGGAAAAGATTTTGTAACTATTAAAATTTCACGAAATCGGCAAAATCTTCAAATAAAAAAACCGGACTATCACTAATCCGGTTTCTCTCAATCTATAATAATTAAGTAAATTACTTCACTTCTTCATAATCAACATCCTGAACATTGTCGCCCTGAGCGTCACTTTGCGGCTGCGCGTCTTGTTGTGACTGTTCTTGTTGGTCTCCGCCTTGAGCGTACATTGCTTCGGTAGCGGTTTTCCACGCTGCATTCACATTGTCAAGCCCTTTTTGGATCGCTTCGAGGTCCTGGTTCTGGTGTGCCAGTCTCAGTTCGTTCAAAGCATATTCGATTGCCGTTTTGTGGTCATCAGACAATTTATCGCCCAATTCCTTCAGCTGGCTTTCCGTTTGGAAAATCATGCTGTCGGCCTCGTTCAGTTTCTCGATTCTTTCTTTTGCGATCTTATCCGCGTCAGCATTCGCTTCAGCGTCTTTTTTCATCCTTTCGATTTCTTCTGCAGTCAAACCTGAAGACGCTTCGATACGGATATCGTGTGATTTTCCGGTTCCTTTATCCGTTGCAGAAACTTTGATGATACCATTGGCATCAATATCGAAAGTCACTTCAATCTGCGGAACACCTCTCGGTGCCGGCGGGATTCCGTCTAAGTGGAAACGACCGATGGTCTTGTTGTCGTTTGCCAAAGCGCGTTCTCCTTGCAATACGTGGATTTCAACGGTTGGCTGTGAATCAGCGGCAGTCGAGAAAACCTGAGATTTCTTGGTCGGGATAGTTGTATTTGATTCGATCAATTTCGTCAAGACACCGCCCATAGTTTCGATACCTAAAGACAATGGCGTTACGTCAAGCAACAATACATCTTTAACATCTCCGCTCAAAACACCACCCTGGATTGCAGCGCCAATCGCTACAACTTCGTCAGGATTTACACCTTTCGATGGTTTTTTCCCAAAGAATTTCTCTACTTCTTCCTGGATTCTCGGAATTCTTGTAGAACCTCCAACCAGGATTACTTCGTCGATATCAGATTTTGACAAACCTGCATCTTTCAACGCTTTTGCAACCGGCTCCATGGAACGTTTGATCAATGAATCGGCCAATTGCTCGAATTTCGCTTTAGATAATTTTTTAACCAAGTGTTTCGGTCCTGAAGCGGTAGCCGTAACATATGGCAGGTTGATTTCAGTTTCATTGCCTGCAGACAATTCGATTTTCGCTTTCTCGGCAGCTTCTTTCAAACGTTGCAATGACATCGGATCCTGACGCAAATCAATACCTTCGTCATTTTTGAATTCGTCAGCCAGCCAGTCGATGATCACCTGGTCGAAGTCATCTCCACCCAAGTGTGTATCTCCGTTTGTAGACAATACTTCGAAAACGCCGTCACCCAATTCAAGGATCGAGATATCGAAAGTACCACCACCTAAATCGTAAACTGCAATTTTCTGGTCGATCCCTTTTTTATCCAATCCGTAAGCCAAAGCCGCAGCTGTCGGTTCGTTGATGATACGCATTACTTTCAGCCCTGCGATCTCACCAGCCTCTTTCGTAGCCTGACGTTGCGCGTCGTTAAAGTAAGCCGGAACGGTGATAACCGCTTCAGTAACGGTTTGTCCCAAATAATCTTCGGCAGTTTTTTTCATTTTCTGCAAAGTCATCGCAGACAATTCCTGTGAAGTATACAAACGCCCGTCGATATCGACACGTGGTGTGTTGTTATCGCCTTTCACTACAGAATACGGAACTCTTGTAGCCTCATCTTTTGCCTCTTCATAAGTGTGCCCAACGAAACGCTTGATCGAAGCGATTGTTTTGGTCGGATTGGTTACTGCCTGTCTTTTGGCAGCATCCCCTACTTTAATTTCGCCGCCTTCCACAAAAGCGATGACCGATGGTGTTGTTCTTTTTCCTTCTGAATTAGGGATTACTACTGCTTCGCTGCCTTCCATAACGGCTACGCAGGAGTTGGTCGTACCTAAGTCAATTCCAATTATTTTACCCATTTTTATTTATTTTAATTTTTATTGTGTGTTTAATTTTCTAACTCGGGGCGCAATAGACAATCTTTGTGCCAACGCGGCAAAAGGTCCAACATTGTCAGTTTTTGGGGGTTAAAAATATGACAAGATGACATTTGTCAGGGGCAAGTTTGGCCATTCAATCTACGCTTTGCCGGTTTGGAAAGTTGGAACCTACTCAGGATTAAGATTGAAAATTTGGTAGTGTGGTTCGTTTTGCCGAGATTTTACTTGATGGAGTAAATTTGTTTCAAAGCGTTGAAATTTGCAGCTTTATTATTTTTGCAAATCGGGTTAAACCGGTACCTTGCAAGTATATTTTATTTAAATTGCGTGTTTTATAAAATCAAAAAAAATCATCTCAAGAGAGATGATTTATATTTCTATTTCGCTTTTTTTGCTTTATTATCCATGCTAAGCTTAATAAAATTAACTGGTGGTAACAAGACTGGCTGTAGTCCAGCTTTAAGGGAGGTAGTGGCAATATGTTCACGAATAAAAGGATACATTATAGCAGGTCCATTTGCCTCAACGAATTTTTCAACTGGTAAGATATCTTCATTTCCAATTTCAAATACTCCGATATATTTAGTTGTAAAACGAAATAATTTTTTTCTTTTGAACTTACCATTCAAATCAACTTTTAGAGATATAATCACATCAACATCTATTAGTGTATGTTGAATGTCAATATCGATATCATTACTTATTTCTGTGGCAAAATCAATTTCTGCTTCTCTACTAAAATTGCTTTCTATAAGTGATAAACTTTTCAGTTTATAAGTTTTGTTATTATCGTTCATATTAATAGTTATGCTGCAAGAGGATAGTCATTTGTTGTAGTGTCGCAATCGTAATCAATTTCCTCGCTTGGTAAAAGCGCTTCACTAGAAGTATAAACTTCTGGATTTTGAACTCTTTCTAAATTACTAATATTAGTATTAGATTTTTTGGCAGTCAAACTTTCAAAAATATTAGAATAATTAGAATTCGAGCCAATATTAGTTGTTGTAAAGTTGATTTTCTTTTTCCAATCTACATCATAATCTTCAAATAAATCAGAAATAATGTGTTCAAAATTAAATTTTTTGAGTTTACTTCTTAGTATTCTATTTTGAGTTTTTGTTTTAAATATCATTGGAGACTCTAAAACAAGCCCATCTTCTTCAGAGACAAAAGTTAAAATATCAAATGGAAAAAGATTTACAAATTCAATACTTATTTCCCTTTCAACAGAAATATATATTTGATTGCTCTCAAATTCTGTTATTGGCGAAACTTCAATAAAGTGTGAATCACATGATTCATCATGCTCGTATCTAATCATCAATTGTGGAAATTGACTAATTAGATTTTCAATTTTATTTAATATGAAGTTTTTAGGTGTCATAAGTTGAAATGTTTTATTAATTTATCATTAATGTTTCTTGATAACTCTAATGAAATGTTTGCTATGCGAGGGTCAATTATACTTTCCTTATAATCGGCCGAATGTCTATACCTTTTTAAAATTCCAATCTTAGAATTGAATACTCTCCCAAATGCCTCATCTGTTTTTGTAATATTATCTTTTATGAAAGATATTGTCAGATTATGAGATTCTTCCTTTTGAGCTTTATTATTCAATGAATCTGCATATTTTTGTTCTTGAAAAATATCCCATTCACCACCTAATTTATATTTAGTTATATATAAAATTATCTGATAAGTACTGTAATAAAGGCAATGAATACTCGATGAGTATTTATTATTGCCAATTAAAAGTTCCGCTGATTCAAAATTACTCAAAGACTTACTAATAAATTCACTCATAAATATAAGTAAAAACGCTGCAATAGTAATACATCTTCATATAATATACTATAAAATTAATATTTATTTTAATTTACTTTCTATATAAAAGCATAAGGTTTGTAAACATAATTAAAAAAGTATCATAAATTTCATAAAACCGACATATGTGCGAATATTTCAGATTAAAGGATCTTAAAAAATAAAACAGCACACAACAGGGCTAGACGCGATTTGCTATTTCTGTAATCGCCTTTGCATTTTTCATCCAAGAAAATCTTTTCTATCTTCACCGAAACAACTCTGCTACATTTGCCGCGACTAGATTGTAGCCCCGTGACCTTGTGCGTCATTTTGCAGAAACGACAACCCTCAATAAAATATGAAATCAAAAATTATACTTTTTACCTGTTTACTCTCTATATTACATGTTTTTGGTCAGACAAAGACAGCGAAAGATTATGGATATACGCACTTGGTTTATAATTACAAAGATGACAAAGTTGACATCCTGATTAAATCAAAAAAAGGAGAAGAAAATGTAAAAAAACCTTTGTTTTTCTTTTGTCAGGGTAGTTTGCCAAAACCCTTAATAAAATACAGTGAACAAGGTGATTATCCGGTTTTTCCTTTTGACACAGACAGCTTATCACAAAAATATCATCTGGTAATTGTTGGTAAGCCTTATATTCCTTTAATCGCAAACGCTAAAACTCTTGGAAGAGAATTTACTTATGTAGACAGTACAGGCAATTTTCCAAAACAATATTCTGACAGGAATTTACTTACCTATTACGTAGACAGAAATATTGAAATCATTAAATATTTACAAAAACAATCGTGGGTTTCAAAATCACAACTTGTTGCAGCAGGACATTCAGAAGGCAGTACCATAGTTTCTAAAATGGCGAGTATTTCAAAATTAATTACGCATTTGATTTATTCGGGTGGAAATCCAATGGGCAGAATTATGTCTGTCATAGAAGAAAGCAGAGCAACTGAAACTGATACGGACAGCACAAAATATGCAGAAGAAAATTTTAAATATTGGCAAGACGTAGTAAATAACAGAAACAAAATGAATGATGACGGTCAGGGAGATACTTACAGCGCAACTTTTGAATTTTCTATCCCAGCAATTTATTATATGGAAAATCTAAAAATCCCGGTACTTATCTGTTATGGAACAAAAGATTATAGTTCGCCATTCAACGACTATTTTAGAGTGGACTGCATATTAAAAAACAGAAAGAATTTTCAGTTTAATGCATACATTGGAACTGAACATAATTTTTTCCCTTTGACAGCCGACAATAAACCGAATTTTGACATTTATAATTGGGACAAAGTAGCAAATGATTGGCTAAGATGGCTAAACACAAAATAAAAACGAACGCACAACAGCGGCTATGGGTCAATTGCTGGTGTTAGTCAGCCTTACGTTTTCTTCGAAACTTCTATCTTAGCCGAAAGAATCCCGTCCCAAACGCAGCAACATATAGCTCCATGACGTTAGCTAAAATGCTACTGCAACAAGGGAAATTTTCAGGCAATTGGAAAATCTCCAACCTTGCCCCTTGAAATTATTGCCCAAAAAGTGTTTGCATATTATAAAAAAAATTATCTTTGAATAACCCGATTCCCAGGGTCTTAAGTAACTTGAATACGTTCTTTGGCCGCCTTAAAATTAAAAGCGATTTCGTTCGCTATCATACCCGATACTAATTAATATTTAAAGGTATTTAGATGGGTATCAAACCAAAGTCTGGTGTATAGATAGTGTAGGGATACTGTATAGATAGTGTATAGATACAGTATGGATAGTGTATGGAGAGTGTATCAGAGTGTATCAAACGGTTGCTGAAAACAAGATTGTCTTCCATATCTCCAGTTAACAGGAACAAGACGCGATTTGCTGTTTTACCTTAAACTGAAAGTCTATTTTCACTAACTTCGTTTCCCGATTTGGCGGGAACGCTGCACTACTTTCGCAAATGCGATTGGACAGCACATTATCCACAATTAAACGGCACCTCATGGCAACAAAAAACTATTGTTTTATTCTCTTTCTGATATTGCATTGTACCGGCGCCTGTTTTGGGCAGAATATCTCAAAACTTGACAAGACTACAATTTCGGCAACCGATTTAGATGCTAAAATCACATCGTTGATGAAAGCTGCCAACATACCGGGATTAGCTGTAGCGGTTTTTAACAATAATGAACCGGTCTACAAAAAGACTTTCGGCTATAAAAACGCACTTACAAAAGAGCCGATTAAAAAGGAGACCAATTTTTATGGGGCTTCCTTAAGCAAACCTGTATTTGCCGTTATGGTAATGCAACTGGTTCAAAAAGGCATTCTCGATTTGGATAAGCCGTTACAGGAATATCTGCCTAAGCCAATTTATGAATATCAGCCAACTAAAAAATGGCATGATAACTATCAGGATCTTAAAGAAGACCCGGCCTATCTTAAAATAACTGCAAGAATGTGCCTCGATCATACTTCCGGTTTCCCAAACTGGCGATGGGATGAACCAGATCAAAAGCTGAGGGTTAAAACGACTCCTGGTTCCAGATATAGTTATTCCGGCGAAGGACTGGTTTACCTGCAGGTTGTATTGGAGCATCTTTTAAACAAACCGTTGGAACAATTGATGCAGGAAAACGTTTTTATACCCTTAAAAATGAACAATTCTTCTTACACATGGCAACCTAAATTTGAAAAAGATTATTGTCTGGGCCATAACGCAACCGGAGAATTATATGAAAAGGATAAGGATAATGATGCGAGAGCTGCAAGTACTTTAGAGACAACCCTCGATGATTATACGCTTTTTACCAAAGCCGTACTTAACAACCAATTACTGTCAGCGGCCACGACTGCAACAATGTTTACCCAACAGATTAAGATCAGGTCGGTAGCACAGTTCGGTCCATTGCGCCTAAGGGATTCTGATGCAAATGACGCAATTGATCTGGGCTATGGACTTGGCTGGGTATTGCTTAAATCCCCATACGGGACTGCCGCTTTCAAAGAAGGCCATGGCGACGGCTTTCAGCATTATTCCATTATTTTCCACCAGGCAGGAACAGGGATTATAATCATGAGCAACAGCGACAACGCCGAAAGTATCTTTAAAGAATTACTGGAAAGTGCCATCGGCGATATCTATACGCCCTGGCGTTGGGAGAATTATATTCCCTACAATCAAAAAGAATAAGATTAACCTGACGAGGCTACAGAAGCTGTTCCCGCTATTCGCTGCACCCGGGCGAAGCGAACTGACCGAACACAAAATTAAAATATTATTTTGTGAGGGAATCGGGGCCAGGGAATTCCGTTCCTTTAGTAATTTCCTATAAAAAAATCCCGACTGCAAATGCAATCGGGATCAATTAGATTTCCAGTTTGGTCAAACCATTACATATTAATCGACCAAACCGTATAACTGTTTGGCGGACATTGGATCTTTACCCAAGTATCGCCCTGTGTCGTCGGAAGCCACGTAGAAGCGCCTGTAAAATCCTTGATCTGCGCATTCACCCAATTCGTCGGAACCCATCTTTCGAGCCAGGAACCCGAATTATTCAAATAAACCACCAACCCCGGATTGCCGTTGTAGCCATTTCTCCTGGCCACATACTCGTCATTGTCGGCATACAAAATAGAAGTCGTACCGGTAGCCTTGTTGTTGTGAATCCAGATCAGGTTGTTGAGTTTGGTCTTGTCGAGCCATTCTTCATAATCCCTGTAAAACATCGTAGGATAACCTTCGGAAGTCAGGATATAAGCATAAGCCAAATTCTTCTTCCCAATGATATCCGTATCATGATTCGACACAAAAGTCACCGCTTTGTACGGGTTTCGTTTCCACATCATGTCGTCATTGAGCAGGTTCAAATTGTTACCGTCGAAAGCATCGTGCATCTTATAAAAGCAGGCAAAATCAAATACCGAACTGTTGGCATTATTGGCCCACCATTCCAACGTATTGACATTGGAATCCCAATATTCCCCAACTGAAAATCCGCCCACATTCGCATTCCACTGATTCACAACCGAAGGCGCAAAGCCTTTCACATAATCAAAACGCCAGCCGTCATAATGCATCGTGTTCTTGTAATACTTACCCACGCCGTCTGCCCTTAACCAAAGCCAGTCTTTCACATAAGGAACCACGTGCGCCAAATCGGGATAGCCGCCAAAAGCGCCCTCATCATTGTTGGCATAGGAATTTTTATAAAAGTCATTGTAGCTTCTCAGGAATTTCCCCGACGCGACACCACTAAAATTGGTGTACGTATTTGTGCCTGTATACGGGTTGTATTCCGATGCACCGCCCGAGCAATGGTTAATCACAATGTCGGCATATACCTGCATGTTCTCCGTATGCGCTTTGGTAATCAGGCTTTCCAGTTCTGTCCTCGAGCCAAAACGCGTTTCGGTAGAGCCATTTTGGTTGTAATTTCCAAAATCAAAATAATCGCAAGGGTCGTACCCCATAGAAAAGCCTCCATTTTGCCCCTTACTTGCCGGGGGCAGCCATATCGAGCCGATGCCCGCATTTCCCCATGCCGTCACTTTGGCATTGACGGTGTTCCACCAGGTTCCTCCGGCCGGGCAGTCCCAATAAAAGGCCTGCATCATGACGCCGCCGCCGGGGTTCGCTACATATTTTCCTGTCGGAGTTGCTACCAGGTCTGATTTTCCGGTACTGAACGGGCGCCCATCGTGCGTAACGTCGACCACTTTTCTTTCGAGATCAGCATTTGTCGGGCCTTGTGCAATGTCATCATTGTTATTACACGAATACATACCGGCAAGTGATGCCGTCACTAAAATTTTAAGGAATTTGTTTTTCATAAAAATAGATTTAGGTTAATTGGTTGATAGATTGGGTACAATCATCCTTAAATTTATACAAAAAATGCATCCCAAATATTAATCGCAATTTGTACCACCTACGAAAACGTTATAGTGTTGAAAACTTTTCACTATATTGATTATAAAGCACTTGATATTAACAATTTGAAAATTTATTTGGCTTATTTTTAAAATACCATAAATATTTAAATTTTTTTAACGGAAACGAAATTCGTTTGCAGCCCACATTAAATTATATTTGTAGTTGAAATCTACTATATATGGAAGAATGTATTTCTGTTTTTGACATGCTTAAAATTGGCGTCGGACCTTCAAGCTCGCACACGCTCGGACCTTGGCGCGCCGCGGAACGCTTTCTGGGTGAACTCCGTTCCGAAAACCTGCTCGGCAAAACAGAACGTGTCAAAGTCGATTTGTACGGCTCGCTGTCCCTCACCGGAAAAGGCCATGCCACCGATCTTGCGGTCATGCTGGGCCTGAGCGGCCAGGATCCCGAATACATCCCGATTGAGGACATTTCGGGAATCATCAAAAAGATCGAAGACAACCACGAAATCAACCTGGGCGGCGAAACCATGATCCCGTTCTCGTTCCTCATGGACATCGTTTTCAATAAAAACTTCCTGCCTTTCCATGCCAATGCGCTCACTTTTACGGCATTCTTGGATAACGGGACCGAATATGCTTCCACCTTCTACTCTATCGGCGGCGGCTTCGTGGTAAAGGAAGAACGCATAAACGCCAAAAAGAAAACCGAAATCAAATGCGCCTTCCCGTTCCCGATACAGAACGCCGCAGAACTGCTGCAATACACCATAAGCCAGAACAAAAAGATTTCCGAAATCGTCTGTGAGAATGAGAAATCGATGCGTTCCGAAGAAACGATCGACCACGAACTCATGCGCATCTGGAAAACCATGCTCGAATGCATGTATATCGGCTGCCATTCCGAAGGCATTTTACCCGGCGGATTGAATGTCAGGCGACGCGCTTTCGACATGCACCAGAATCTCATCGGCCTGGCCAATTACAGCAATCCGCAGGAATGGCTCGAATCCATCCGGAAAACCGAAGTCAAATTCCGCCAGATCCTAAAATGGGTTTCCTGTTTCGCACTGGCCGTGAATGAAGTCAATGCCGCTTTAGGCCGCGTCGTCACAGCGCCAACCAATGGAAGTGCGGGCGTAATCCCAGCCGTATTGATGTATTATCTCACGATTGAAAACCACGATGCGGGTGAAAAGGAAATCAAGCAATTCCTGATGGTTGCCGGGGAAATCGGCAGCATCTTTAAAAAAGGCTCGACCATTTCGGCGGCTATGGGCGGATGCCAGGCAGAAATCGGCGTGTCGTCATCGATGGCGGCGGCGGCTTTGGTGGAAGTTATGGGCGGCACTCCCGAACAGGTTTTGATGGCGGCCGAAATCGCAATGGAACATCATTTGGGATTGACTTGCGACCCGATCGGCGGACTCGTCCAGATTCCGTGTATCGAACGCAACACCATGGGCGCGATCAAGGCGATCAACGCGGCCGAACTCGCCATGGAAACCGATGCCAAAAACGCCAAAGTGCCTTTGGACAAAGTCATTGACACGATGTGGCAGACGGCAAAAGATATGAATTCCAAATATAAGGAAACTTCCGAAGGCGGTTTGGCCATTGCTGTAAATATGGCCGACTGCTAATACAATTATGAAAATTCAGGGTTACATAATCGCTTTTTTCTGTGTTGCTTTTTGGACCAATTTGCAGGCACAGGCGCTCAAAATTTCCCATCTCACGGGTGATTTATATGTGTATACGACGTATGGCGATTTTGCAGGCAACCCTTTCCCGGCGAACGGAATGTACCTGATCACCAATGAAGGCGCGGTTTTAATTGACACACCTTGGGACAAGACCCAATTCCAGCCGCTGCTCGACTCTATTGAAAAACGCCACCACAAGAAAGCGGTACTGTGCATTTCGACGCATTACCACGACGACCGGACTATCGGACTCGAATATTACAGGTCAAAAGGAATCCGGACCTATTCTTCGGCACTGACTAAAAAACTGTGCAGGAAATATCATTTCAAACAGGCGGAATTCACCTTTAAAAATGATACGGTCTTTAACATCGGTGGTTATAAGATCGAAACCTTTTATCCGGGAAAAGGCCATACCAAAGACAATATCGTCGTCTGGTTTGCGAAAGACAAAACGCTATACGGCGGCTGTTTCCTCAAAAGTACCGAAAGCACAACATTGGGAAATCTCAACGACGCCGATGTAAAGGCTTGGCCGGCGTCAATCAAAAAGGTAATCGCCAAATTCCCAAAACCGGATTATACGATTCCGGGGCACCAGGATTGGAAAGACAACAAAAGCATCATTCATACCCAGAAGCTGCTGTCTCAAAAAAAATGATCCAATAGTTTAAACCGAAGCGAGTTTAAAATAAAAGGTGCTTCCGATACCCAGTTCACTTTCGACACCAATTGTTCCATGCTGCGCTTCAATAAATTCCTTACTGATCGCTAATCCCAGTCCGGTTCCCGATTTATGGCTGCCTGGAATCTGGAAATATTTGTCGAAGACTTTGTTTTTATAACGGTTTTCGATTCCCTTTCCGGTGTCGATTACCTTGAATACCACCTTGTCTTTTTCGGAATGGAGCCGGATCGAGATGAGACTGTTTTCGGAGGAATAGCGTATCGCATTCGTGAGGAAATTGATCAGCACCCAGGCTGTTTTTTCGGCATCCGCTTTTACATCCGGCAGGTGCGCATCGGTAACGATTTCGAGCTCGATCTGCTTTTGCCCGGCTTGGGTTTTCACCGCTTCGGTGGCGTAGTTAATGATTTCATAAGGGCTGCACCGGTCCATGCTTAACTGTATGTTTCCTGTTTCAACCTGAGAAAGTTCGAGCAATTCGCCGGTGATCTTCAACAACCGCTGGCTGTCGTCCCTGATGCTGTCGATAAGCTGTTGCTGCTCGTTGTTGATTTTTCCCGTTTCCTGTTTTTCCAGCAATTGCAGGCTCAGTTTTATGGAAGAGATCGGCGTTTTAAGCTCGTGCGAAACGGTAACGATGAAATTGGTCTTGGCAAAATCAAGTTCCTTAAAAATTGTGATGTTCCTCAGGATAATCACGTTTCCGATAGCAATCGTTTCCGTTTCACCGGTGGGAACCATGGTGATTTTTACAGTTTCTTTTTCAAAATAGCTTTCCTTTCCGTCGGCGTAAATTTTCATCGGATGTGCATTTTGGCTCTCCGTTTCATTAATGATAAGCGATTTCAGCAAATCATTGGTAAGTGCCAGGTTTGAGGCATATTTTCCGATGACGTCTTCGGGTTTCAACGCCATAATTTTTAGCGCCTCATGATTCACAAACAAGATTGTCCCTTCGTTATCGAGCCCGATGATTGGATCGTGCATGTTGTTGATCAGCGTCTCAAGCCGTTTCTTTTCAAAAGACAATTTGTACAGGTTACTGTTGTTGTATTCCTGGAGCTTCTCGGCCATGGTGTTGAATGACCGCGCCAGATCGCCATATTCGTTGTGGTTCATAAAATGCACGCGTTCGGTATAATTCCGGTTGGCAATTTCCCTGATTCCTGCGGTCAGTTCCTTAATCGGATTGGCAATATTATTCGGCAAATTCACCAACAGGTTGAAGGCAATCAGGAAACAAAGCGCGCCGGTAATGCCGATCCATAAATTAGCGGTTTCGGCCGTTCTTTTGGCAATATCGCTTTTCTGCTTAATCGCATTCATGTTGAGTCGCATGATTTCGAAAATATCGAGCCTGATACGACTTTTTATATTCTGGTCGGCCCTGTTCTTTTCTAAAAAGCTAAAACTTTCCTGCAGGTTATTGGTAACCTTGTTCTCGCCTGCTTCGGTAACATTGGCTACCTGTTTTTTAAGATTAGATTCGAATTCAGCAATCGCTGCACTTTCGTCGGTCCCGATTTTGTCCAGTGCAGTCAGCATATTCCTCGAATATTCCAAAGTGTTGTAATTCGCTTTCAGGATATTCTCAGTATCTTTCTTAATCGAAAAAACGTAATAGGCGCTCACCATCGACAGGATGATAATCAGGAAAAACAACAGCCCGACGCTTAAGTTCAATTTGGTTTTGATTTTCATTTTGGTGCTTTTAAAACATTAGGATAAAATCACAAGATCGACATTAGACAGCGACAGTTTGTTCAGCAGTCGCCGGAAAATAGTTGTGGCCATAATGACCTTGAACAGATTGAAATGCGGTTTCCCGATACAGACAGTCGTAATCTGATGCTGTTCGACGACTTTAAGCATCGCATCGGTAATGTCGGGATTGGAAACCTTGATCACGTCGGCGCCCAATTCTGTTGCTAATTTAAAGTTATTTATCAGATGGCGCTGCTTGTCCAGTGCGATTTTATCACTGCTTTCTTTGGGCGTTTCAACATAAAGTACAAACCAGCTTCCGTTGTAATAGCTCGCCAGCCGCGCAGCTTTCCTGATCACGATTTTGGCGGTCTTGTCGTTACTGCTGATGCACGCCAGCAATTTCTCCTGCCGCAGCGCGATATTTTTCGGGACTTCATTCTCCACTTTCCGGAGTACTTGTCCGGCGACTTCCTTTAGCGCAAGCTCCCGCAATTGCAGGATTTGGTCCGATTTGAAGAAATTGGAAAGTGCCGTTTCGATTTTATCCGCAGTATAAATCTTGCCTTCCCTCAGCCGTGCGATCAGGTCTTCGGAAGTCAGATCGATATTGACCACTTCATCCGCCAGCCGAAGGACGTTGTCCGGAATCCGTTCCTGGACGTCTACATTGGTGATGCGTTTCACATCGGCATTCAGGCTTTCGATATGCTGGATGTTCACCGCCGAAATCACGTTGATGCCCGCTTCCAGAATTTCGAGTACGTCCTGCCAGCGCTTTTCGTTTTTGCTGCCTTCGATGTTGGTGTGTGCCAATTCATCGACAATGACGACTTCGGGCCGCAGGTTGATGATTGCCTGGACATCCATTTCTTCGAGCTGCTTCCCCTTGTAAAAGATGCTGCGGCGTGGAATCACAGGCAAACCGTCGAGCAATTCATGGGTTTCCTTCCTCAAATGGGTTTCGATATAACCGATTTTCACATCGATTCCATTCTTGAGTAAAGTGTGCGCTTCCTGCAGCATACGAAAAGTTTTGCCCACACCGGCACTCATGCCGATGTAGACCTTAAACTTTCCTTTGCGTGATTTCTGGATTAAATCGAGAAAGTGCTGGGCATTATTTTCTTTTTCTTTGTCCAATTTTTATAATCTGAAGTTTACAGCGACGGTAAACCGGTTCTCATTTTTCTTCAATTCGGCCGCCCATGGCAGGTTCGTGGTTGGGCCATTCGTAAATCCGCTTGGCGAAGTTGTTCCGTCTGAACCTGCAAAATAAGGGATTGAGGCATTCCTGTATCCGTATTCAAAACGGAAAGTCACATAATCGCTCGGCATGATATCAAAGGTAGTTGTAAACTGGAACAATCGCAGTTTTTCATTGTTGGCAATTGCCGTGTCGTAATTATTTGGGATATCGCCCGCAGCTGCCGGCGTAAAGGCAAGGTAAGGCGACTGATTGACGCCGTTTACAACCGACTGGTTGGTCAGGTAATCGCCCCTTAAAGTCAATGCCAGTTTGTTCTTATTAAACCAAATCCTGTTTGCCAACGAAGTCCCGAGCATAAAATTCTGTGAGGCCTTAACCCGATCGTCTGCTTCATTGTTGCTTTGGAATCCATAATGCGAATTGATGCTGAATGCGGCCTGCGAAATCCCGGTCGAATTCGGGTTCTTGTAATAACGTGCCACGACGCTGTTGTCATGATGAAAACGGATCCTGTTGGACTGATGCCCTAAAGTATCCGGGTTCTGCGTGTCTTTTCCATAATAGAAATTGGCAACCAGCTGCAGGTTTTCGTTTGGGCGATAATAATTGGAGTTTCCAATTCCGGGACCTTTACTATAGCTGTTGTATGTCTGCCAGCCGTTTAAAAGCCATAATTCTGTCTTAAATTTTTTAGACGGATACAATTGGACCCTGGCGCCCGAGAAATAGAACGGTGTAAAATCGCAGACCATGCTTCGCTGGTAATTCCAGTTTTCCTGCGTCACATAACTTTCGAGCCCGATGTAGCTCATGAAAATCCCCATTTCAACATTGAGGCCATATGCCACATTAAAATGATATCCCGCTGCGGCTTCACGGATGTATTTGAGGTTGTAGAGGCTCGTATTCCGCCCGCGGTTGACGGAGCCGTCGGGATCATTTACAATCGAACCCATTTGGCCATATTGCAGCCAGATACGACCGATAATGTTCTTATAGTTCGTTTCAATTCCAACGCTCGCCAGATTTAAAGTGAATTCATTGTGCCTTCCGATTGTGGAAGAAATGGTTTGTGTATTATCGGTCGGATGCGCAAAATTATAATTGTAATAGGTGTCGAGATAAGTGACTCCGGTCAGGATCGTTTCGCCATCGGCATCTTTGAGCGTCAGTGGGAAATTCTTCTGGCGGTTCTGCCCGTTAATCCAGGACAGGTCCATATTCTCAAATGGGATTTTTGCCGCCTGCTTGTTGATGGAATCCGTTTGCGCGGTACTATTGAATAGTCCGATGAATAATAATGCAATTGTTGTAAGCTGTTTCATAATGTCTATAGATGTTGAATTTATTGTATTTGATCGAGGGCAATGTTGAGTGTAAGGACGTTTATTTTTTCAGTCCCCAAAACGCCCAACAGTGGCGCCTCCGTTTTATTTTTAATGAGCGTAAGTATTTTGTCTTCAGAAATTTTTCGCGTTGCAGCGATCCGTTTTACCTGCACTTTCGCGCCTTGTACAGAAATGTCGGGATCGATGCCGCTTCCTGAAGCCGTGACCATATCCGATGGGATTTCATTTCGTTTTACGCCGGGGTTTTTCAACAGAAACGTGTCGATCCTGGTTTGTACCAACGCCAAATATTCCGGATTGGTCGTTCCTTTATTGCTCCCGCCGGAACCTGCGGCATTATAATCTACCGCTGACGGACGTGGCCAGAAATACTTGTCCTGTGTGAATTTTTGCGCCACATGAATGTGTTGCCTTTTTCCGTTGACGGTCACGATTTCGCCGTTCCCTTTATTTGGGGCAAACTGTGCGATGCCGTAGATACTCAAGGTGTAAATTCCTGAAAAGAACAAGGCACAGAACAAGGTGAGCCTGATCGCAGGAAGGATATTTTCTTTCATGGTATTTATTTTTAAATGAATAAAGTGACAAACAGGTCAATCAATTTGATGCCGATAAACGGAATCAGCACGCCGCCCAAGCCATAAATGAACAGGTTTCTCCGAAGCAAAGCGGAAGCGCCGATTGGCTTGTAAGCCACGCCCCTGAGCGCAAGTGGAATCAGGAACGGGATAATAATCGCGTTGAAAATCACCGCCGATAAAATAGCGCTTTCCGGGCTGTGCAGTTTCATGATATTCAACCCCTGCAATGTCGGAATCGCTGTAATGAACAATGCCGGGATAATGGCAAAGTATTTCGCGACGTCATTCGCAATCGAAAAAGTCGTAAGCGTTCCGCGCGTCATGAGCAATTGTTTCCCGATTTCAACAATCTCGATCAGTTTGGTCGGGTCGTTGTCGAGGTCGACCATGTTTCCGGCTTCCTTGGCCGCCTGGGTTCCACTATTCATGGCTACGCCGACATTGGCTTGCGCCAGGGCCGGAGCGTCATTCGTTCCGTCGCCCATCATCGCGACCAATCTGCCTTCGGACTGTTCTTTTTTGATGTAATTCATCTTGTCTTCGGGTTTGGCTTCGGCGATAAAATCATCCACACCTGCTTTTTCAGCAATGAATTTGGCAGTCAGCGGATTGTCGCCCGTAACCATGACGGTTTTGATTCCCATTTTTCGCAAGCGCTCAAAACGTTCTTTCATTCCGGTTTTGATAATATCCTGCAATTCAATCACGCCTTGCACGACATTGTTTTTAACGACCACTAAAGGCGTTCCTCCGTTTGAAGCAATAGCGACGACTTTCTGTGCCGTATCTTCCGGAAACGGGTTCCCCGATTGCTGTGCGATATTTTTTGCGGCATCCTGCGCGCCTTTCCGGATATTCGTTCCGTCTTTCAGGACAACGCCGCTGGTACGGGTTTCTGCGGTAAATTTGATTAGTGTCGCGCCTTCGATGGATAATTTTTGGGCGACTTCAATTCCGGCAAGCTCAACGATACTTTTCCCTTCGGGCGTATCGTCGGCCAGTGAACTCAGAACCGCCGATTGGATAAAATCAGCTACGGAAATTCCGGCTGTCGGATAGAAATTCGTGGCTTTCCGGTTTCCGATGGTAATTGTCCCGGTCTTATCCAAAAGCAATACGTCGATATCTCCGGCCGTTTCGACCGCCTTGCCCGATTTGGTAATGACATTGGCACGCAAAGCCCGATCCATTCCGGCGATTCCGATCGCAGAAAGCAATCCGCCGATCGTTGTCGGAATCAGGCAAACAAAAAGCGAAATGAAAGCCGCAATCGTAATCGGCGTTGCCGCATAATCCGCGAACGATTTTAAAGTGACCGTAACAATAATGAAGACCATTGTAAATCCAGCCAGCAAAATGGTCAGGGCAATTTCATTTGGTGTTTTCTGGCGGCTTGCACCTTCAACCAAGGCAATCATCTTATCGAGAAAACTTTCTCCTGGTTCGGAAGTCACGATGACTTTGATCTTATCCGAAAGGACTTTGGTTCCGCCGGTTACGGAAGATTTATCGCCTCCGGCTTCCCGGATTACAGGGGCGCTCTCTCCGGTAATGGCACTTTCGTCAATGGTGGCGAGGCCTTCAATAATTTCGCCGTCGGTCGCAATCAAATCCCCCGTTTCGCAGATGAAGATGTCGCCTTTTTTGAGTTGCGAAGAAGAAACGATCTGCCCGTTTTCTAATCTGGCCGGCGTTTCCTCGCGTGTTTTCCTCAGGCTGTCGGCTTGTGCTTTTCCTCTTGCTTCGGCGATGGCTTCGGCGAAATTGGCAAAAAGCAAAGTGATCAGCAGAATTAGGAAAATCGTAAAATTATACCCGAATTTCCCTTGTGATTGTTCACCGGCTAAAATCCATATACAAACACAAAACATGACCATGGTTCCAATCTCAACGGTAAACATCACCGGATTTCGGAACATTATTTTGGGATTCAATTTCACGAAAGACTGCTTCAACGCTTCATTGACGAGTGCTGCCTGAAACAATTTATTTTGAGATTTACTCATGATAGTTTACTTATTTAATTGAGAAATATTCGGCAATCGGGCCTAAAGTCAGTGCCGGAAAGAAAGACAATGCCGCTACAATGAAGATGACCGCAAAAACCAACAGCCCAAAAGTGGAAGTATCTGTTTTTAAAGTCCCGTTACTTTCGGGAATATATTGCTTGGTGGCTAAAATCCCGGCAATGGCAACCGGTCCGATAATCGGCAGATAACGTCCCATCAGCATCACGATTCCCGTGGCGATATTCCAGAATGGCGTATTGTCGCCAAGTCCTTCAAAACCACTTCCGTTGTTTGCCGATGAAGAAGTAAATTCATACAGCATTTCGCTAAAACCGTGATAACCCGGATTGGCGAGCCAACCCGAATATTCCTGTGGATTTCCGACATAAATATGGCTTGCCATTGCTGTTCCGGCTAAAATCAGCAACGGATGCAGCAAGGCGATCATCATGGCGATTTTCATCTCTTTGGCTTCGATTTTCTTGCCGAGGAATTCGGGTGTCCTGCCAACCATCAGTCCGCTGATAAATACGCCCAAAATGATGAAAATGTAGAAGTTCAGGAAACCCACGCCCACGCCGCCGTAGAAACAATTGATCATCATTCCCAATAAAGTCGTTACGCCGGTCATCGGTGTCATGCTGTCGTGCATGGCATTGACGGAACCATTGCTCGTGCAGGTCGTATACGTCGCCCAATTGGCAGAAGCTGCGGAACCAAAGCGAACTTCCTTCCCTTCCATACTTCCCATCGCCTGGGAAATCCCCATTTTATCAATATTGGCGCTGCCGTGCATTTCACTCATGACTGACGGAATCAGCAACAGCAGGAAGCCCAATGTCATCACGCCATAAATCGTCCAGGCGAGTTTTTTTCTTTTCAGCACGAATCCTAATGCGAAAACCAATGCGATTGGAATTAAGGCAATAGATACCGATTCTACGATATTGGTCAGGTAATTCGGGTTCTCCATCGGGTTGGCCGAATTCGGGCCGTAAAATCCGCCGCCATTCGTGCCTAGTTGTTTGATGGCTACAAAAGCAGCCACCGGGCCACGGCTTACACTTTGTTCGTGCCCTTCCAAAGTGACGATATTATCTTTTCCCTGAAAAGTCATTGGCGTTCCGTTGAATGCAAGAATTATCGCTACGATAAAAGCCAGCGGCAATAAAATCCTGGTGCAGGAACGCACGAAAAAGCTGTAAAAATTTCCCAATGTTTCCGAAGTTTTTTCTTTCATTGCTATGAAAACCACGGCGGCTATTGCCATTCCGCAGCCTGCGCTGATAAACTGCCACAGCATCAATACCAATTGCCCGAGATAGGACAATCCGGTTTCGCCTGAGTAATGCTGCAAGTTGGTATTGGTAATAAAGCTGACGGAAGTATTGAATGCCAGATCTCCGGTCATCGAAGGATTTTGGTCCGGGTTCAAAGGAAGCCACGCCATATTGGTCAGCACCAGCATCGAAATGATAAACCAGACCGCGTTGATGGACAAAAGAACGACGAGGTGTTTTTTCCAGGTCATTTCGGCGTTTGGATCAATTCCGCCGACCTTAAAAAATGCTTTGTCAATTGGGTTGAAAATTTTATCCAGCCAGGTATTTTCATAACTGAAAACCTTTCCAATATAGCGACCAAGCGGAATGGCCAGTAGAAGCACTAAGCCATAAGTAGCAATAATTCCGGGTATCTCACTGTTCATATCTTAGAATTTTTCGGGTTTGATGAGTACATAACAGATGTAAAAAAACACTGCTATGGCGATGATAAAAAGTAGTATCATGGTTTAGATTTTTTCGAAAACATTAATCATTTTAAAGAACAGGGCGAAGAATGCGATTCCGCCCAACGTCAGGATAATAGCCATCATACTCCGGAAGTGTTAATTTGTTTGAGGTATTCCGCCCGGAGTGTTTTTGGAAAAAGATTGGCGATGCTGCAGTGGCGCAGTTCCATAAAGGTCGAAACCGAAAAGACGTAAACATTAGAAATGGCATTTCTCGTTTCGCTGCTTCCGGTCAAAAACAATCGTTCGGCAAGTGCCAGGCTCTTTTTCGCCCTGCTGATGTTCCCTGAAATGATAGCGTTTTTGGTAATCCCGGCGAAACGTTCCGCCTGTCTGTAAATCGTGGTGGCCTGATTTTTCATTGTGGATGTTTTTTAAAATTTTCTGCGCTATGCCAAACGCCGTTCCGAAAAATCAAAAAACCTGTAAAGTGCTATAAATAAAAGACTTTCGGGGTTTAAGTTCCGAAAACGCATAAAAAAAGCCTATCGTTTTGATAGGCTTTTCTCAAATTAATAAGGTTTTATTGAATGTTGTATTCGTCTAATTTTCGATAGAGCGTTGCGATTCCGATTTCGAGCAGTCGCGCCGTTTCGGCCTTATTGCCTTTCGTATAATTGAATACCTTTTGGATGTGCAGTTTTTCAATGCTCTGCATGGAGAAAGCCGACATCGGTTTGTTTGTTTTTTCGGGCTGGTGCTGAATTTCGTACGGCAAGACATCTGGAGTCAGCAGATCTGAATTCGATAAAATGACCGAGCGTTCGATTACGTTTTTCAATTCCCGGACATTTCCCGGCCATTGGTATTTTTCGAGTAATTGCAGGAATTCCGGATCAACTGACATTTCTTTTTTATTGGTCTTGGCAGAAAATTGCTTCGTAAAAAATGCTGCCAATGGTGCAATATCCCTGACTCTTTCACGCAAAGGCGGAATCGTAATCTCAAAGATATTGAGCCTGAAATACAGATCCGAACGGAAACGGCTTGCCTCGCTTTCGGCTTTCAGGTTTCTGTTTGTTGCCGCAATCAGGCGGAAATTCGACTTTTTGGGCTTCGTGTCGCCTATTGGAATGTATTCATTGGTTTCCAAAACACGCAGCAGTTTCGCCTGCAATTCCAACGGCATCTCGCCAATCTCATCGAGAAATAAAGTGCCGCCATTGGCTTCTTCAATAAATCCTTTTTTGTCTTTGATTGCGCCGGTAAATGCACCTTGTTTGTGGCCGAACAATTCGCTTTCGAGGATTTCCTTACTGAAAGTGCTGCAATTGAGCGCAACAAACGATTTTGCGCTGCAATTGCTGTTCTCGTGGATTGCCTGCGCAAAGACTTCTTTTCCGGTTCCCGTTTCGCCTGTGAGCAGAACAGTAGAATCGGTTTTGGCCACTTTCCTTGCGAGGTCTAATACCTGTTCGAGCCCTTTGGATTTTCCGATGATGGTATCGAAGGAATATTTCTCGGAAATGCGCTTTTCGAGCTGCTGCACTTTTTTCTGCAGTTCGGCTTTTTCGAGCGCTTTGTAAAGCAACGGAATGATCCTGTCGTTGTCGTCGCCCTTGACAATATAGTCGAAAGCGCCGTTCTTCATCGCCTGGACGCCGTCGGAGATTTTCCCGAAAGCCGTCAGCAGGATGATTTCAGTCAATGGCGCGGCAATTTTTGCCGTTTTTACGAAGTCGACACCATTGCCGTCCGGGAGTTTTACGTCGCAGAGCACGACATCAATATTGTTCTGTTCGAGTTTTTTGAGGCCCGATTTCAGGTCGGGCGCTTCCATCACATCAAAACCTTCCGATGTGATGATTCGGGCCAAAAGACCGCGCAGTTTTTCTTCGTCGTCGATGATCAGGATGCTTTTCACGTCGTTGGATTTGATGCAAATTTACGGGATTTAATTATACAGATTGTCGAAAGTCGAAAGTTGAAAGTCGAAACCCAATAAAACCCAAATGCCCTAGCCCTGATGGCAGCGGCATCCTTTTGCAGCGCGCAGCGGCGCAAAAGATAGAGCGGACAGCAGGAAACAGCTTCTAAAAAAGCAATCCAAAAAACGTTTTAACTTTTGACTTTCGACTTTCGACTTTTGACGCATACTTTTACTACTTTTACAGTCCAAAACCACAACTATGTCAGTCGCAAAAAAAGATTACAAGAGAATAACGACCAAATCGCTCATCGAGATGAAGGTGAACGGGGAGAAGATCTCGATGCTCACCGCCTACGATTTCACGATGGCGAAAATCGTCGATACGGCGGGCGTCGACGTGATTCTGGTTGGCGATTCGGCTTCCAATGTCATGGCAGGCCACGAAACGACCCTGCCGATTACGCTCGACCAGATGATTTACCATGCGTCTTCCGTAGTCAGGGCTGTGGAGCGCGCTTTGGTTGTGGTCGATTTGCCTTTCGGAAGCTACCAGTCGGATCCTAAAGAAGCATTGCGCTCTTCAATCAGGATTATGAAGGAAAGCGGCGGCCACGCAGTTAAACTCGAAGGCGGCAGCGAAATTAAAGATTCGATCAAAAAAATACTGAACGCCGGGATTCCGGTGATGGGCCATTTGGGGTTAACGCCGCAATCCATCTATAAATTTGGGACATATACCGTTCGCGCCAAAGAAGATGCCGAGGCCGAAAAATTGATTGAAGACGCGAAACTGCTCGAAAAACTAGGCTGTTTCTCTTTAGTCTTAGAGAAAATCCCGGCACATTTGGCCGAAAAGGTAGCCAGGAGCATTTCGATTCCCGTAATCGGAATCGGTGCCGGAGGCGGCGTAGACGGGCAGGTTTTGGTAATCCACGACATGCTGGGCATGAACAACGAGTTCAGTCCGAGATTTTTGAGAAGATATTTGGATTTATACGAACAAATGACGGGTGCAATCGGGAAATATGTGGCAGATGTGAAGTCGAAGGATTTTCCGAATACGAGCGAGCAATATTAGATTGTCAGATTATCGGATTGTCGGATTGTCAGAATTGAAAAGCTAGGGTTACAATTATTTTTTTGCCATACAAACTTATTAAACGCCTTATTATGCACAGATTCAAAGACCTTGAAATTTGGAAACAGAGCAGAATTTTATGTTCTGAGATTTATTTGATAACAAAAGATTTTCCAGAACAGGAAAAATTTGGGCTGACCAATCAATTGCGAAGAGCGTCTGTTTCAATTCCTTCAAATATCGCTGAAGGTTCTGCACGAAATACAAATAAAGATTTTTGCAGGTTTCTCGATATAGCCTTAGGTTCAGCTTACGAAGTTGAAACACAACTATTGATTGCAGGGGATTTAAATTTCATTTCAGAAGAAAAAACTGAAATTACGACCAACCAATTACACATTATTATTAAAATGATTACCCGATTTAAAACTATTTTAAATAATAAAACGACAGCTTAACGTATTCTCTGAAAATCTATAGCCGAAGGCGTTTCTGAAAATCTGAAAATCCATTTGAAAACCCTTTCCACAAAAGACAACCTCCAGATCCTCCACGAAGACAACCACATTATCGTCGTCAACAAGCGCGTGGGTGATATTGTTCAGGGCGACAAAACCGGGGACAAACCGTTATCCGATGTTGTCAAGGAATACATCAAAGACAAATACGACAAACCCGGCGAAGTCTATCTCGGCGTCGTTCACCGATTGGACCGCCCGACAACAGGAATCGTGGTTTTTGCACGCACCTCCAAAGCATTAACGCGGCTCAACGAAATGTTCAGGAACCGCGAAACCCGGAAAACCTATTGGGCCGTCGTCAAGAACAAGCCACCGAAAGCCGAGGACAAACTGGTCCATTATCTCAAAAGGAACGAGAAGAACAATACTTCAAAAGCGCATCTTAAAGAAGTTCCTGAAAGCAAAATCGCAAGCCTGGATTACAAAATCATAGCGGCGCTCAACAATTATTTTGCACTCGAAATCGACCTGCATACGGGACGCCACCACCAGATCCGCGCACAATTGGCGGCCATCGGCTCACCCATCAAAGGCGATCTCAAGTACGGTTTCGACCGCAGCAATCCCGACGGCGGCATTCACCTTCACGCACGCAAACTGGTGTTCATCCATCCGGTTTCAAAAGAAAACCTTACCATCACCGCGCCTGTTCCGGACGATGCTGTCTGGAACGCCATCTAGATGGAAATCCGTGAAGTTATGGCGATTATTCTATAACAAAATTCCTTTCAGAACGTTATACATTTGGAATACTAAATTCAATTGCCATGAACAAAGTAATCCTTTCCTTCTGTCTGCTGCTGACCGTAGTTTTATCGGCGCAGGAGCATTTTTCCGGAATCAATACCTCGCAACGCACCGGAATTATCAATGCGGGCGTCAATCCCGCCGAGCTCATGAATTTCACTTCAAAATATGATGTCAATATCCTGTCGGTCAGCGTCAAAGGCTCAAACAACAAACTCGGCTTCAGCGACCTGCTCAGCGGCGGTGATTTCAGCGACAGGTTGTTTGAAGGCGAAGGCAATGTCGACCTCCGCCTCGACGGTGAAATCTACGGGCCTTCACTCGCCTACCGGATCAATGACTGGGCTTTTGCCTTTACTACGAAAGCGTATACGAAACTGGATCTTGTGGATGTAGACGCCAATCTTGGGGATGCGTTGACCGAAAGTGCAGTCGATGCGTTTTTTTCGGGTTCTTCTTTTATCAATAACAGTAGCAACCAGAGGATGAACGGTACGAGCTGGGGAGAAATCGGGGTTTCGGTGGCGCATAATTTGTATGAGGACAGCCGGCATAAATTCAATATCGGTGCTTCTTTGAAGCTTTTATTTCCGGGTTCGTATGTCAATTTCGGGGCCGATCAGTTTAATGGAAAAATCACGAATGATTTTGGCCAACTGACTTTAACCGACGCACATGCCAACCTGAACATCGCTTATTCCGGGAACCTTGGTGAAGATTTTACCGAGTTCAGCGACTATGCCAAATCACTTTACGGAAAACCGGATGGCTTTGCGGCAGACATCGGTGTAAATTACCAGTTGAAAGACGATGGCGGCGAGAATTATAAATTGAATGTTGGTGTTTCCGTCAGGAATATCGGCGGGATGACTTTTAAATCCTCGAACAATTCCGATACCAATTACGTGCTGAATGTCCAGGGAACTGACAGTCTCAACCTGAACCAGTTCCAGAATGCAAAAAGCGCCAAGGAAATCGAAGCGTTATTGCTTGCCAGCGGTTTCCTCGACAAGGCCGACAACAGCCGGAAATCATTCAGGGTAAAACTGCCGACCTTATTTTCTGCCTATGCCGACCTGAAAATAATCCCATCTCTTTATGTGACTGCTTTTACGCAGCTTAAAGTCAGGAAAGACGATGAGAACACGCAGATCGCCAGCCAGAATATCTTTTCGCTGACGCCGCGATATACCGTGAAAAATTATGAAGTCTACCTGCCGTTGTCGCAGACCGAATTCTCGGGGTTTGCAACCGGATTGGGCTTTCGGGCCTATGGGTTTTTCGTAGGTTCGGGTTCGATTATCACGGCGCTTATCAACGATTCGAAGCAAGCTGATGCCTATATCGGTTACAGTTTCCGATTTGACTAATTAAATTTGGTCACATTAAGAGATTAAGTTTCGTTAAAGCGAATGTAACTTAATCTCTTAATGGTTTTTTTACGGATTTCTCACTAAATTTGGAATACTAAATCCCAACCATGAACTTCAGGACCGATATCAATTACCGAAAAAAAATGCTCGTCAAATTACTCGATACGGTTGTCGCATCTGAAAATGAGATTATCAAAGCCTTATATGATGATTTTAAGAAACCGGCCTTTGAAGCGATATTGACCGAAACGCACTTCGTAATTTCCGACCTGAAAAGCACCATAAAAAGCCTCAAAAGCTGGGCAAAGCCGAAAGCGGTTTTTCCTTCTTTGCTCAATTTCCCTTCAACCGATAAAATTTACAGCGAACCTTACGGAAGTGTTTTAATCATCGCGCCGTGGAATTATCCGTTCCAATTGGCACTTTGCCCGTTGATCGCTGCGGTCGCTGCCGGAAATTCGGTTACGCTCAAACCTTCCGAACTCACACCAAAAACTTCCGATATCATTGCGGAGATTGTCAGAAAAACATTCGATCCGAACCATGTTGAAGTGTATCTTGGCGGAACGGAAGTCGCTACAAAACTTCTCGCCCGCCGTTGGGATTACATTTTCTTCACCGGAAGCGTCGCCGTAGGAAAAATCGTCGCAAAGGCTGCAGCCGAAAACCTGACGCCCGTTACGCTTGAATTGGGTGGAAAAAATCCGTGCATCATTGATTCGGCTGCAAATCTGGCATTGGCGGCAAAAAGGATCGTATGGGGAAAATTTCTTAATGCGGGGCAGACCTGCATCGCACCCGATTATATCCTGATCCAAAACAAAGTGAAGTCGAAATTTATCGAATCCCTGATTTCGGAAATTAAGAAAGCCTATGGCGAAAATCCTGAGAATTCTTCCGATTTTGCCAGAATTATCAATGCCAGAAACTGGGAACGGCTTTCGGGGTTGCTGGCGGGACAGCAAATTATTTTCGGCGGACAATCGAATTCCGAAACCCGCTATCTCGCTCCCACGCTTGTTGACGAGCCGGCTTTGGATAGCAAAATCATGGCAGAGGAGATTTTCGGGCCGCTGCTTCCGATTATCTCTTACGAAAACGAAACGGAAATCGAAACCATCATTTCCAAACACGAAAAACCATTGTCGCTGTATGTCTTTACCGACAATAAGCCTTTTGCACGAAGGATTATCCGTGACTTTTCTTTTGGCGGCGGCTGCGTCAATGATACCGTGGTGCATTTCGGGAATGCGCGGCTCCCGTTTGGCGGCGTTGGGAATTCGGGAATCGGGGCTTATCACGGCAAGCGCAGTTTCGACACTTTTTCACATCAGAAAGCCATCGTAAAAAAAGCCAACTGGCTCGACCTTACCATGCGTTATGCGCCTTATGGCAACAAACTGAAATTGCTTCGCAGGTTGCTCAGATGGCTGTAGAAAGCTTGATTTTTTAAGAAGAATGAAAGCGGTTGTTAATTTTTTCAATAATTTCTTCCAAAAAAATTTACTATGAATGTTAATTTTATATTTTTATAAAATCTCAATTCAAGTAAATTAAATGCTTTCACGCACCAAAATATTTTTGCCTTTTTTCCTTTTCCTGATTGCAATGCCTCAAATGTATGGCGCACCGCTTTCATATCCCCGGAATTTCCTCGCAGCCGACGTTACCATCTTCGACCTGAAGCTGCTGTTCCTGATTGCGCTCCTCGTGGTTGCACTTGTGCTGCTGTTCATCACCCTGAATAAGAATTCGAAATACAATAAGGATTTCGATAAGTTCCTTTTTACAAATGAGATCGTCAACAAGGGCAATTCGCTCACCATTGCGACAAATAAGAAAGGCGAAGTCACCTTTTGCAGTGAAACCATCACTTCCATTTTGGGTTACACGCCCGAACAGGCGATGGGATTTGGGTTTTGGAAAATCACCGAAGACCCCGAATTTATCGGTGAAACCTACCACGACAATTATGTCGATGAACGGCTGTACATCCGCAAACTCAAATGCAAAAACGGCGAATACAAATACATCCAGTGGAAAGACAAGATGTATAATGAGGATCTGGTGATTGGCATCGGGCAGGATATTACGGGCCAGATCCTGATGCAGGACCAGTACAAAAACCTCGTGCAATCGGCGAATGATGTCATTTTTGAGACAAATATTCGCGGCCAGCTTACCTTTATCAATGAATTTGCCGAAAAGACACTTGGCTATTCCCCGAAAGAGATGCTCCACAAACACTTCTCTATTTTCATCCGCGGGGATTATGTGGAAGTGGTGACCGCGTTTTTTACCAATATCGATTTCAACAACACCAACCATAAAACGGTCGAATTTCCTGCCATCAAAAAAAATGGCGAAGAGATGTGGCTCTCACAGAAAGTGAATTCGAGGAAAGACAACTCCGGCGAAATAATTGGTTTTTCTGCCATCGCAAGAGATATTACGCTGCTCAAGACGATTGAAAATGAACGCATCAAAAGACAGGAAAAGACACAGAAATACAACGAAACCTTAAAAAGTTTTACCGCAAAGAGCTATTCGAGCCAGGAAAATCTCGACAGCATCCTCAAGAACATCCTCGAAATTACCACCAAGACGCTCGATGTGAACCGTGCAAGTTATTGGAATTATTTCCCCGACAGGATTCACTGTAAAAACCTTTACGAAAGACACAAGGACAAATTCGAGAAAGGTTTCGTGCTCAGCAAAAACAACTATCCGGGTTATTTCTCGACCATTGAAAGTGAAGTGCAGATCGTAGCCTCGGATGTGTATTCCAATCCGATGACAAAGGAATTGTGCAATGATTATATCCCGAAAAACGACATCTTTTCTGTGATCGACACGCCGGTTTTCATCAACGGTGAACTCAAAGGCACGCTTTGTTTCGAAGCGACCGAAAAGATCAAGGAATGGGATAATGAGGACATTACGTTTGCGCGTTCGATTTCCGACCTGATCGTTATTGCCATCGAATCACAGATGAGGCTCGACGCCGAAAATACGCTGGCTTATAAGAGCGACTTGCTTTCGGCGATGGCGCTGTGCACCGATAAATTCCTCAACAGTAAAGTCCAGGTGGACATTTTTAAAGAAACTTTTCCGATTATTGGCGAAGTTACCAACGCCGACCATCTCTATTACTACGAGAATGATCCCGAAACGAACCTGATCCGCCAGAAATACAAATGGGGAAAGGACAATCTCATTTTACAGATCACGCCATTGCAGTCATTTTCGCACGATAAATTGTTTGAGGTTGTCGAGAAAGTCAAAGACAGGAAGCCTTTTACCTCATTTACGCGAAAATTGGGCGAAACCTTTTTTAAGGAAGTGCTGACCGCCAACGAAATCAAGTCGATTTTAATCTTACCGATTTTCATCAAGGACGAATTCACCGGCTTTATCGGGCTCGACGATTGTGAAAAAGAACGCAATTGGTCTGAAGACGAAATCAAAATCCTGCAGGCTCTGGCAGGAAATTTCGCCGCGTCGATCGAACGCATCAACAATGAAAAGGCGATCTATGAAAGCGAGGAAAAGTTCCGGTTGCTCGCCAACAATATTCCGGGAACGGTTTACCTGTCGAAATATGACGAGCGCTGGACCAAAATTTACCTCAATGATGAGATTGAAAAACTGACCGGTTACCCGAAATCGGACTTTCTTGAGAACAAATTGTCGTTTATAGACCTGCTGCATGCAGAAGACCGGGAACGTACGATAGCCGAAGACGAGGAAGCGATACACAACGGGAAGCCAATCCATTCCGTTTACCGGATCCATAAGAAAAATGGCGATATTGTCTGGGTAGAGGAATTTGGCGAACCGATTTATAAAGACGGGAAAATCGCGTTCATCGAAGGGATTTTCATCGACATCACCGAAAGGAAAGGCAACGAGACGGCCATCAAGGAAAAAGAGATCGCTGAGGCGGCCAATAAGGCAAAATCGGAGTTCCTCGCCAATATGAGCCACGAAATCCGCACACCGCTCAACGGAATTATTGGTTTTACCGATTTGCTGATGAACACCAAACTCGAGGATTTCCAGCGACAATACATCCATACGGTCAACCAGTCGGCGAATCTGCTTATGGAAGTCATCAGCAATATCCTCGATTTCTCTAAAATTGAATCGGGGAAACTGGAACTCGACATCGAAAAATATAATATCTTTGAGTTGGCCAGCCAGGTGATCGAATTGGTGACTTACGAATCCAGTTCCAAACAGCTCGAGCTGGTTTTACACATCGAAAAAAATGTTCCTGAATACATCTGGGCAGATTACATCCGCGTCAAGCAAATCCTGATCAATCTTTTGAGTAATGCGGTAAAGTTTACGGAAAAAGGCAAAATCGAATTCACAATCAGCGTCATGGATCAAAAGGCCGGGCAATCCACATTGCGTTTTGCTGTAAAAGACACCGGAATCGGAATCCAAAAGGCAAACCAGGAAAAGATTTTCGATGCATTTTCGCAGGAAGACAGTTCGACTACGAAAAAATTCGGCGGCACCGGATTGGGGCTTTCGATCTCCAACCAATTGCTGAGCCTGATGGACAGCAAACTGCAACTGGACAGTACTTATAAAAAAGGCAGCGAATTTTTCTTCGACGTAACGTTTAAGACGATGCGCGAAGACGAAACCGGAGCGTTGGTCGGGATTCAGTATCTGGATGCTGTCCTGACCGAAAATATTCGGAACAATTTCGATAATGAAGATACGAAAGTGCTGCTTGTTGAGGACAATAAAATCAATATGTTGCTGGCGCGGACGCTCATCCGGCAGATCATCCCGAACTGCGTGATTATCGAAGCCAATGACGGAAAAGAAGCCATCGAAAAGTTCAATACCGAAAAACCGGATATTATTTTCATGGATGTCCAAATGCCGGTGATGAACGGTTATGAGGCAACGATGGCAATCAGGAAAATCCAGTCGGATCACATTCCGATCATCGCGCTCACTGCCGGAACCGTGATTGGCGAAAGGGAGAAATGCCTCGAAAATGGCATGGACGATTATGCTTCCAAACCGATTGTCAAGAACACGCTCGAAAAAATCATATCCAACTGGATCAAAGTTTAACGTTAAAAATACGATACTATGAAATGGCTCGGAAGAAGGGAAAGTGACAATATGGAAGACCGCAGGTCGGTTTCAGGAGGAAAAATTGCACTTGGCGGCGGCGTCATCGGGGTTGTCGTTTTGCTGATCAATATGTTTATGGGTGGTGATTCGACGCAATTGCTCAACGGACTACAGGAATTGCAACAACAGCAGGGCGCACAAACCGAGGCCCAGCCATTGAGTGCCGAAGATGAAGAAATGGGCAAATTTGTACGCGTCGTACTTGCCGATACCGAAGACGTCTGGCATCAGGTTTTTGAGGAAAACGGGATGACTTATGAAGAACCGAAACTGGTCTTGTTCAGGAATTCGGTAGAAACTGCCTGTGGCGGCGCGAGCTCGGCATCGGGTCCGTTTTATTGCCCGGGCGATAAGAAAGTGTATATGGACTTGGCTTTTTTTGAAGAACTCAAAACGCGCTTTGGTGCGGAAGGCGGCGATTTTGCGATCGCTTATGTCATTGCGCACGAAATCGGCCATCATGTACAGAATTTACTCGGGACATCTGATAAAATGCGACGCGCCCAGGCCAGTTTGAGCGAAGCAGATGCCAACAAACTGTCAGTGGCTTTGGAATTACAGGCGGATTTTTATGCCGGGCTCTGGGCGCACTACGACGAAAATAAAAACCACATGCTCGAAGCCGGAGATATCGAGGAAGCGCTGAGTGCGGCCAATGCCGTTGGCGACGATGCCATCCAGAAAAAAATGCAGGGTCAGGTTTTTCCCGACAGTTTTACGCATGGCACTTCAGAACAGCGGATGTACTGGTTTAACCGCGGATTCAAATCGGGCGACATAAAACAGGGAAATACATTTGCCGAAGTCAACTAAAAATTACCATGAAAAATCTTTTTATCCTACTTGGAATCTTATCGCTTTCGATAGTCCAATCCCAAAACCTGAAGCCGGATCGCGAGGCTTTTACACTCAAAGTGCAGTTGAATAAAAAGCAGTTCTATACCCAGGATATCAACAATCTGCCTTATTTTCCGGAAGCCGGGACTTTACAGATTTATCCTGATGAACGCATCAATATTGAAGTGGAAGTTTTAAACGGAACCATTATTTCCCTGACGTCGGTCGCGGAAAATGTACATCCTGAAAAAACCATTGAAATCGAATTCTGTCAGGTTATTGAAGATCACATTACAAAATCAGCACAGATCTTTATCAAAAATCCATTTGATAAGAAACTCAAATTCAAGACGGTTACCTATGTAATCAATGATAGTGAATGGATCCCGGAACCGAGATCGGCGAAAGCAAAAGCAACGGAATGTCTCGTTTGGAAGCAAACGTTAGGCTCTTTCGTAATGAAAGATTGGGAATTGGAGAAAAATTAATCTTCTTCGTCATCAACCATGTTCAGCTTCGAATACCCGCGCCATTTCTCTATCAGGTCTTTCATATCCTGTGGCAGTTCGGTATTAAATCGCATCATTTCTCCGGTTACCGGATGCACAAACCCCAAAGTCTTTGCGTGAAGCGCCTGTCGTGGCATAATCTTGAAGCAATTGTCGATAAATTGCTTGTATTTCGTAAACGTCGTCCCTTTTAAAATCAGATCGCCGCCATAACGTGCATCGTTGAATAAAGGATGCCCGAGGTATTTCATATGCACGCGGATCTGGTGCGTGCGCCCGGTTTCCAGAATACACGAAACCAAGGTCACATAACCAAAACGCTCCAGAACCTTATAATGCGTGATCGCCGGTTTCCCGACTTCCGGATCCATAGAAACCTGCATCTGCATGCGGTCTTTCACATGGCGTGTGATATTGCCTTCGATCGTGCCTTCGTCTTCTTTCACATTCCCCCAAACCATCGCGACATATTCGCGTTCGGAAGTTTTCTTTTCAAACTGCAATGCGAGATGCGTCAACGCCTGTTCTGTTTTGGCAATGACCAATAATCCGGTAGTGTCCTTATCAATACGGTGCACCAATCCCGGCCGGTCGCTGCTGTTCAACGGAAGATTTTCAAAATGATACGCCAGCGCATTCACCAAAGTCCCGGTATAATTGCCGTGGCCCGGATGCACGACGAGTCCGGCCGGTTTGTTAATCAATAACAACACGTCGTCTTCATAAACGATATCGAGTGGAATATTTTCGGGGTCTACCCTATTTTCAAATGGCGGATGCGCGAGCAAAATCCGGATCACGTCGAGCGGCTTGACTTTATAATTCGATTTTACAGCAGCATCGTTCACATAAATATCTCCATTGTCTGCCGCCTTCTGGATTTTATTCCGGGTCGCATTTGGGATCAGGTTCATCAGGAATTTGTCAATCCGCAACAAAAGCTGCCCTTTAGGAACGTCAAACCTGAAATGCTCAAATAAATCGTCCTCTAATTCCTCAGGACCTTCAGTCTGGTTACTCATTCGTTTTGGTTTCTGAAGTTCCTTTCGGTTTCGCAATGCTGTCTTTCTCAAGATCGCTGTCATCAAAACCTACTTTCCCATCGCCAAGTACAAGGTCTATTTTGGAAGATTTAAAAACCTTATCGCCGGGGTTGAGTTTCTTTCCGTTAAGGTGCATTTCCAACACCATGTCTTTCCCCAAATATGGCTTGTAGCTGATTTCCCCTTCTTCCAAACCAAGTGATTTCAACGTCGGAACCGCCTGCCTGTAGGTCTTTTCAATCAGGTTCGGAATCCGGACCATCGTAAATCCCGAAGAATTGATCTTGATATAAATCTTACGGTCTTCCTTCACTTTCGCGCCCGCAAGCGGATCCTGTTCCACAACCGAATGTTTAGGATAATCTTTCTTATAATCCACACTGTCGAGCAAAACATAGTCGAGGTTGAGTGCGTCGAGCTTATCCTCTACCTGCTGTTCGCTCATTTTGCGCAAATCGGGCACCGTGATTTCATTGCCGTGATCGGTCGTAAACGTGAGCCAGTGCATGAACAGATAGCCCAGCACAAACAGGATGGCCAAAGCCAGCAGCACCTGCAGGAAAAAAGTTTTACTTGTGAGATAATTGCGTAAAGTCATATCCAATTTTATTTAACTTTGTTCAGTTCGGCCTTATGGCCTCGGGTGTCGCAAAGATATAAATACTAAAGGTTTTTCCTTTCAACAAAAAATGATATTTTTGTTTGGCTTTATTAGTAGCTATTTCCCGCTATCCGTTGCAATCTTGTCATTGCGGGCGAAGCGCGGCAACCTCCTGAGGTTACCACAATCGCAATGTCAAGGATTTCCACTGCTATCGGGGCTAGGCTGCAAGCCACTTCAACATTTCGTTGTTCATCTGAATAACGAACAGATGAACAACGAATGTTGAATTTTGAAATAAAAAAAACCGAACCAACATCATAAACCAAAAAAAATGAAAAATATTGCCATCATCATGGGCGGCTATTCCAGCGAGTTCGAAATCTCGCTCAAAAGCGGCAGCGTCGTATACCAATTTCTCGACAAAACCAAATTCAACGGCTACCGCGTTCACATATTTAAAGAAAAATGGGTTTACGTAAATGATGAGGATAAGGAATTTCCAATCGACCGCAATGATTTTTCGGTAACGGTTGCCGGAAACAAAATCACTTTCGATGCGGTTTTCAACGCCATCCATGGTACGCCCGGAGAAGACGGACTCCTGCAGGCCTATTTCGAATTGCTCAACATCCGCCAGACATCGTGCGATTATTACCAGGCCGCGCTCACGTTCAACAAACGCGACCTGCTTTCGGTGCTCAAGCCATACGGAATCAAAACCGCCGAATCGTATTATCTCAACAAAGGCGATAAAATAAACCCCGAAGAAATTGTCAAAAAAGTCGGTTTGCCTTGTTTCGTCAAACCCAATAAATCGGGATCGAGCTTCGGGATTTCAAAAGTGAAACACGCGGACGAACTGCCTATCGCGATCGAAGTCGCCTACAAGGAAGATTCTGAAATCATCATCGAAAGTTTCCTCGACGGCATCGAAGTTTCCGTCGGTGTGATCAATTTCAAAGGCGAAATCAAAGTCCTTCCGATGACCGAAATCGTTTCTGAAAATGACTTCTTCGATTACGAGGCCAAATATTTAGGGAAATCGCAGGAAATCACACCGGCACGCATTTCACCCGAACTCACCGAAAAGGTCAACGCCGTCGCAAAAAAAGCGTATGAGGTTTTAAAGATGAAAGGTTTTTCAAGAAGTGAATTCATCCTTGTCAACGACGAACCACACATGCTCGAGATGAACACGATTCCGGGATTAACGACAGAAAGTCTCATTCCGCAGCAAGCCAAAGCGGCAGGAATCACGCTCACCGAATTGTTTACCAACGCCATCGAACTGGCCCTAAAATAATAGCCTATGATATTTTACGGAACCAAGGCAAGAAATATAAAGAACGGCAAACTGCGCAACGTAACCTGCCCGGAATGCCAGACAGAAACCACAATGACGTACAGCATTTTTGGTAAATACGCCCACGTTTATTGGATTCCGTTTTTCCCGATTGCGAAAGTCACGGTAATTGAATGCGACCATTGCAAAAAAACCTTCGAATTGAAGTCGCTCCCCGAAACCATCAAAAAGAAAGTCGAAATCGAGAAAGACCGTGATCCGGTGCGCACGCCGGTTTGGTTTTTCAGCGGAACCGCTCTTGTCGCCGTACTGATCTGTTATGGCGTTTATACCAGCAACCGAACGGAGGCCGATGAGAAAATCTATATAAAGAATCCGAAAGTTGGCGATGTCTATTCCATAAAAGTCGATTCAAATTTCTATTCAACCTACAAGGTTGCCGAAGTCCGAAAAGACACGCTGTATGTATTCGTCAATGATATGCAGACCGACAAGATGACCGCAATCGACAAGATTGACATTCCAAAAAATTACAAGGAACAGTACGCCATTGCAAGGAAAGCGATTGAAGACCTGTACAAAAAAGAAGAAATCTACGAAATTACAAGACCATGAGAAAAGCGATATTCCCCGGATCTTTCGACCCAATAACGAATGGGCATTACGACATCATCAAGCGCAGCATCCCGCTTTTCGACGAGATCGTGATTGCGATTGGTGTCAATGCCGACAAGAAATACATGTTCCCGCTTGAAGAAAGGAAACGGTTTATTGAAGAAACTTTCGCCGATGAGCCGAGCGTTTCGGTCATCACTTATGAAGGATTGACGATTGATTTGTGCAAAAAGCTTCATGCGAAATTTATCCTGCGCGGTTTGCGGAATCCGGCCGACTTCGAATTCGAAAAAGCCATAGCGCATACCAACAGATTGCTTTCGAAAATTGAAACGGTGTTTTTGCTGACTGCTGCGAAAACGTCTTATATCAGCTCGAGCATTGTGCGTGACGTCATTCGGAATGGCGGCGAATATGAGATGCTGGTTCCGCCATTAGTGCGGTTGAGAAAGTAAAAAGAAGCAAGAGTCAAGAAACAAGAGTCAAGATAGAAGATAGAAGATACAAACGTACGCGCACTGGCGTAGCAATTGAAATGTAACTATTTTTTTCTTTTGCCTTTTCTCTTGTTTCTTGACTCTTGCTTCTTTTCTCTTTTGACTCTATTTCTCTTCTTCTTTTTTAATCACTTTTCTTGCGACTTCGATCTTATACTTTTTCCCTTTCATTTTTTCGTCACGGATATTTTCTAATAAGTCTTTCACTTTTTTAGATTTTACGGCGGCGAATGAAATGAAATCCTTCACTTCAATCAAACCCAGATCGCCTTTCTCCAATTTGCCTTTCTGCGAAAAGAAACCGACAATATCAATCTTATTAAGTTTGTTTTTCTTACCACCACTGATATAGATGGTGCGAAATTCGGGCGGTTTCGGTAAAACGGCATTGCTGTCGACTTTCAGTTTCTCCATTCCGTAATCGATATAATCGAACTGCTTTTCACTTTCGTGGATCAGAATATAAGCCGTTCCCGAAGCCAGCATCCTCGCGGTTCTTCCGTTACGGTGCGTAAATTCGTCTTCTTTGGAAGGCAAATGGTAATGGATGACGTGCTTCATTTCAGGAATATCGAGTCCGCGCGCAGCCAAATCGGTCGTTACCAGATAACTGATGCTTCCGTTGCGAAACTGGATCAAAGCGCGTTCGCGTTCGTCCTGATCCATTCCGCCATGGTAATAGACCGAATAGATTCCTTTTTCGTTGAGCGTATCGCTGATGCGTTCGGCGGCATCGCGGTGATTGCAGAAAATAATTGCCGACTGGGATTTGAGCGAGCAGATCAACTGAAACAACGTTTCGATTTTGTCCTTTTCTTTCGAAACCACGAGTTTCATCGACAAAGCCGCATTTTCTTTCTCTTCCGGGATAAAATCCAGGACAACAGGATTTACAACTCTCGTATATCGCGGAATCTCAATATCGGAAGTCGCCGAAACCAGCACGCGTTTGTTGACTTTTCCCAATTGTCCGATGATAAACGACATTTGCTCATGGAAACCCAATTGCAATGACTTGTCGAATTCGTCGAGGATTAGGGTTTCGATTTTGTCTGTTTTGAAACTGCCGCGATCGATGTGATCGGCGATCCTTCCGGGCGTTCCGATCAAAACTGCGGGCGGATTGCTGAGGTTTTTGATTTCAGTATCGATGGCATGTCCGCCATAGCAAACGTTGACTTTGTACCCGGTCTGCATTTTTTTCCAAACCTGCTCAATCTGCAATCCGAGCTCGCGCGACGGAACCAGGATCAGGCATTGCACCTGGTTGCTTTCCTCGTTGAGCATCTCAAAAACCGGCAAAAGAAACGCCAGTGTTTTCCCGGAACCTGTTGGTGACAGCAGCAGGATATTGCTTTCGCTTAAAATAGCTTCACCCGCTTCAAGCTGCATCTGGTTCAGGTTTTCGATACCTAAATTGGACAATATATTGTTGGAATGGGAATTATTTATCATTTGGCAAAGGTAATTCGATTTGGGAGTTTTGAGTTACGATTTATGAATTTTCGAAAATTAGCCGTAAATAATTACATTTGGGAAACCATTCTGAAGCAACTATTATGAGATTTTTTACACTGTCGGTATTATTCCTTGCGGGTTCCGTTTTGGCGCAGAAAAACAACAAATATGAAACTTTCTTTGAAAAGGGAAACGGCAACCAATCGGCGACTTATTCCGAAACCATTGCCTTTTACAAAATGCTAGACAAGGATTTCCAAAGCATTGAAATGAAGGAAATGGGTTTGACGGACAGCGGCGAGCCTTTGCATATCGTCATTTTCAACCCGGACAAGAATTTCAATTTTGCCGAAATTCAAAAGACAAAAGCAATCATTCTCATCAACAACGGCATCCATGCGGGCGAACCCGATGGTATCGATGCGACAATGATGTACTTCAGGGATTTGGCGACAGGCAAACTTAAGGCGCCGAAAAATACCGTTTTAGTGGCAATTCCGGTTTATAATATCGGTGGCGCATTGAACCGGAATTCGACTTCACGCGTTAACCAGGACGGTCCTGAGGAATACGGTTTCCGCGGCAATGGCCGGAATTATGACCTGAACCGCGATTTCATCAAATCGGATGCACGCAATACGAAAAGCCTCGTGGAAATTTTTCATCTTACCAATCCCGAAATTTTTATCGACAACCATGTGAGCGATGGCGCAGATTACCAGTATACTTTGACCTACATTATGACACAGCCTGACAAACTCGGAAATCCTTTGGGGAGTTTTTTCAGGGACGAGATGCTGCCGAAACTGATTTCCGACCTGCAGCAAAAGAAAATCGAGATGACGCCGTATGTAAATGTCTGGGATGGCACGCCTGATAAAGGTTTTCAGCAATTTTTTGAAAGCCCGCGATATGCGACGGGTTACACTTCATTGTTCAACACCATCGGTTTTGTAGTAGAAACGCATATGCTCAAGAAATATGATGCGCGGGTCAAGGCGACTTATGATTTTATGCAGGAAACGATGGAATATACCGACAAAAATTTTCAGAAAATCAAGCAATTGCGATTGGAAAATTCGAAGCAATTCGCCGCCGGGAAAAGTTATCCTTTGAAATGGGAAATCGACAGTTCAAAAGTAAGCCAATTGCCGTTTTTGGGCTATGAAGGCGGTTATAAAAAAAGTGACGTTACCACTGGAAACCGCCTGTTTTATGATCGTTCAAAGCCTTATAAAAAAAATATTCCGTATTACGACCATTATAAATCCGTTACGGAAATTACGATTCCGGAAGCCTATATTATTCCGAAAGCCTGGTGGAATGTAATTGATCTGTTAAAGGCGAATCATGTTGCTTTCAGCCAAATCAGAAATGACACGCTGATTGAAGTCGAAAGCTACCGGATTGAAGATTACAAAACCGGAACGAACGCTTATGAAGGGCATTATTTGCATAAAAACACCAAAGTCAGCGCGAAGATTGGGAAAGTACATTTCAGCAAGGGCGATTATATATTTCCGACCAATCAGGTTGCAATCAAATATCTTTTGGAAACGCTCGAGCCTGAAGGAATTGATTCGTTTTTCAACTGGAATTTCTTCGATACGGTCTTGCAGCAGAAAGAAGGTTATTCCGATTATGTTTTTGAAGATCTGGCGGCGAAGGTTCTGAAAGAAAATCCAACATTAAAAGCCGGACTTGAACAGAAAGTTAAAGATGACAAGATTTTCGCAGCGAACACCGAAGCCCAACTGGATTGGGTTTACAAGCATTCCGTTTATTATGAAAAGGCGCATTTGCAATATCCGGTGTATCGTTTGGTGAAATAATTATACTTCTTTCGCTTCAAACAGCAGCTTGATATTCTCATACGAATTTTTCAAAGCCTGCTGAATCTGCGCCGGATTGAGCCAGGCCACTTTTTCGATACCTTCATCAGCCTGCGGAACGGGAATGCCTTCAAAAGTCGACTCCATTTCAAACCAATGCGTAATCTTGAGTTTGTATTTTCCGTTGCGTTTGAAAATATGATAGGTTTTCTGCAGTTTTTTGCCGATTATCAGTTTAGAAACCCCGGTTTCCTCTTCCACTTCGCGCAAAGCCGTATATTCAATCTCCTCGCCTTTCTCGATTCCGCCTTTGGGCAAATCCCATTTTCCGTTGCGGAAAATAAACAGGACCTCGCCGTTTTTGTTGTATACGAGTCCGCCACCGGCCTTCTGCACCGGGATTTTTTCCTTCAGCTTTTTTAGCATTTCCTTCTCATCGGGATAATACAGGTAGGCCTTTTGGATTTTATTCTGGAACATTTTTACAATAAGCTGTTCTATATCAATACTTTCTAATAAAAACATTTGAAAATCCGTCTCCTTGAGGATTTCATTTGTCAAAAAAAGTGGTTTGTCGTTCACAAAAACTTTATACATTTGTACTATGATTTTTAATAAAGATACAGCCGAAAAGACAGCCGAATTGCTTTTGCAAATAAATGCAATTAAATTGAATCCGAAAAATCCTTTTACATGGGCTTCGGGTTGGAAATCGCCTATTTACTGCGACAATCGGCTGACACTCTCGTTTCCGCCGATACGGAATTATATTCGCGACGAATTTTCAAAGCACATCGAAAAACAGTTCGGTAAGCCCGATGTGATCGCCGGAGTAGCCACAGGCGCTATCGGGATTGGGATTCTCGTTGCCGAAAGCATGGGATTGCCATTCGTTTATGTGCGTCCCGAGCCAAAAAAGCACGGAAGACAGAATCAGGTGGAAGGATTTTTACAGAAAGGACAAAATGTTGTGGTTGTTGAAGATTTAATCAGTACCGGAAACAGCAGCCTTTTAGCCGTGGAAGCACTTCGCGAAGCCGGCGCTAATGTTAAGGGAATGGCCGCGATTTTCACTTATGGATTTGATGTTGCCGATGAAAATTTCAGGAAAGCACATTTGGATCTATATACGCTGAGCAATTACCAGAATCTGCTTAATCTGGCGGTCGCCAAAAAATACATCACTGAAGAAGAGCAGGAAACTTTGAAAGAATGGAGTTTTAGTCCGTCTACCTGGGGCGTTGAAGTGTAATTCAGGACAGGCTACAGACCAATAAGATTGCGGGTAACAGCTGTCAGAAACCAAAATTTATAATCCAACAAAAAAATAAATGAATTTAGAAAGCCCGAAAGTTAGCGTAGACCAATCTGCACAGCATATGTTCGATCAGTTGTCGGATGTGAAGAATTTTGAAAAACTGATGCCCGAAACCATCGCCAAATTTGAAGTCACTGGCGACGATTCGTTTATCTTCGGACTCAAAGGCATGCCCGAAATCAAGTTGAAGATGAAGGAGAAATTGCCGCCTGTTAAATTGGTTTTAGGTGCTGCGAGCGACAAGCTTCCGTTTACACTGACGGCGAATATCGTCTCGGTTTCAGAAAACAAATCGGATGTGCAATTGCTTTTTGAAGGCGAATTCAATGCGATGATGGCGATGATGGTGAAAGGTCCGATCTCCAAATTTATTGAGACGCTGGCTTCGAATATGCACAAATTGTAATTGTAGATTACTGATATAAGATAGCAGATTTTGAAATTCAAAACAGCAAAAACCTTCCAATCCGGGAGGTTTTTTATTTAGTACAGCATCTGGATTTCTTTGAGCCCGAAAGTTGCAAAAGTATCGTCTTCGAGTAGTATGCGAAGTTTTCCGTCTGGTTCTACGCCTTCGATAATTCCCATGAATTGCTTTCCGTCCTGATTTTCAAACGGCATCGGGATTCCTTTTTTGAATAAATGGCCGGTATAAGCCTGCCAGAGCAAATCAGGGTTTTCCATTAATTGTCCGATATTGGTTTTCATACGGTCGATTATTTCAAGCAACAACATTTCCTTGTCAAAATCTCTTTCGGCAACCAAAGCCAACGAAAATGCTTTTGGCAGATTTTCGAAATTTTTCTGGTTGACATTGAGTCCCAAACCTACAATCGAATGGATCTCGCCGTCAGGCTTAATACTGTTTTCAATCAGAATTCCGCCAATTTTCTTATTTCCTGCCATTATGTCGTTTGGCCATTTGATGCTCAGATCCGGAATATTTTGCTTCTGTAAGGCCTCAATCACAGCCAATGCGACAGCGACATTAAGGTGGTAGATCAAACTGATATCCGAAAGCACATTTTTAACCAAGACACTCATAATAAGGTTTTTACCAATTTCAGAATTCCATACCGCGCCCATTTGCCCCTTTCCTTTTGTCTGGTTTCGGCGGTGACAACGGTAAAATTTTCGACAGGCTGGCTGTTCGACAAACCTTTGAGGTAATCGTTCGTCGAGTCTATGGCATCAAGTTTGACTAATCGCATCCGGAAAAAAAATATACAGAATTTAATCTTGTGTTAAGGTTCAAATTTAATCACAAAAAATGGTAACTTTGCAGACTTATATAAAAATAATAAATGGCTAAAAAGATAGTGAATAATGATGTTTTACTGGCAAATATCATCAAAGGAATTGAAGAAGTAAAAGGCAACGATATAGACATTCTGGATTTAAGGGAAATAGACAACGCAGCCTGCGACTATTTCATCATCTGCAACGGAAATTCAAATACACAGGTTAACGCGATTGTTAACTCGGTCCAAAAAACAGTTTCAAAAGAACTTAAAGACAAACCATGGCACGTGGAAGGCGCGGACAACGCCGAATGGGTGCTGATGGATTATGTCAACATTGTGGTGCATGTTTTCCAGAAACAGATCCGTGAATATTACAATATTGAAAGCCTTTGGGGTGATGCCAAAATCACTACCATTGCCAATAAATACTAAAGAAAAAACAACTAATGGCCAACGATAATAAACCAAATCCAAACAAAATGAAAATGAATCCGTGGTTTCTTTATGGAGCCGTAATCATCATTTTTGCATCGATTTTCTTTAGCGGCGGCGGTGCTACATTTCAGGAGCCTGCCAAAACGACTGCTTCCAAATTCAACACTTTCCTTGAAAACGGTGATGTGGCGAAAGTAATCATCTATAATAAGGCCGAAGCCGAAGTATACCTGACCCCGAAAGCCCTGAAAGAAAAACAGCACAAAGCGGTTTCCAAAGATTTTTTCAACCATGAAAACAAAGGGCCGCATTATGTTTTTGATATCGGTAACGACGAGATTTTCCAGAAAAAAATGGAAACTGCTGTTGCCGAAGGAAAACTCAAAGACTTCAATTTCCTCCAGAAAAGCAACTGGTCGGATATGTTCAACCTCTTCTCTATCGTAATCATCATCGGCCTGTGGATTTACATCATGCGCAAAATGAGCAGCAGCGGTGGCGGTGGCGGCGGACAGATTTTCAATATCGGAAAATCGAAGGCGAAACTGTTCGACGAAAAAACCGACATCAAGACGACTTTTAAAGACGTCGCCGGACTCGAAGGCGCCAAAGAAGAAATCCAGGAAATTGTAGAATTCCTCAAAAACCCTGAAAAATATACCAACCTTGGCGGAAAAATTCCTAAAGGTGCGCTTTTGGTCGGACCTCCGGGAACCGGAAAAACCTTATTGGCAAAAGCCGTAGCCGGTGAAGCCAAAGTGCCTTTCTTCTCTTTATCAGGTTCTGATTTCGTGGAAATGTTCGTTGGAGTCGGTGCTTCGCGTGTCCGTGATCTGTTCAAACAGGCAAAAGAAAAATCCCCCGCGATTATTTTTATAGACGAAATTGACGCTGTCGGAAGAGCGCGTGGCAAGAACAACATGTCAGGCGGAAACGACGAGCGCGAAAATACACTGAACCAATTGCTCACAGAAATGGACGGTTTCGGAACCAATTCGAACGTAATCGTTCTGGCTGCAACCAACCGCGCCGATGTTCTCGACAAAGCGTTGATGCGTGCGGGACGTTTCGACAGGCAGATTTTCGTTGACCTTCCGGACATCCGGGAACGCAAGGAAATATTCGAAGTGCATTTGGCACCGTTGAAAAAAGTCGAAAACCTCGATACCGATTTCCTTGCAAAACAAACCCCGGGATTTTCAGGTGCAGATATCGCAAACGTTTGTAACGAAGCCGCGCTGATCGCTGCAAGAAACGATAAGAAAGCGGTTGACAAACAGGATTTCCTCGATGCCGTTGACCGTATTGTTGGCGGACTCGAAAAGAAAAATAAAATCGTAACCCCGGAAGAAAAGAAAGCAATCGCAATCCATGAAGCCGGCCACGCAACAGTAAGCTGGATGCTCGAACACGCGGCACCATTGGTAAAAGTGACCATTGTGCCAAGAGGGCAAAGTTTGGGCGCAGCCTGGTATTTACCCGAAGAACGACTCATTGTGCGCCCGGACCAGATGCTTGACGAAATGTGTGCCACCATGGGCGGACGTGCCGCTGAAAAAGTAACTTTCGACAGGATTTCCACGGGCGCTTTGAGCGACCTCGAAAAAGTGACCAAACAGGCACGTGCGATGGTGACGATTTACGGACTCAACGATAAGATCGGAAACGTAACCTATTACGATTCATCCGGACAAAGCGAATACAGTTTCTCGAAGCCTTATTCTGAGGATACGGCGATTACAATCGACAAGGAAATTTCCGCATTGATTGAAAGCCAATATGAAAGGGCAATCAAAATCCTTGAGGAAAATAAGGACAAACTCAACCAATTGGCCGACATCCTTATCGAAAAAGAAGTCATTTTTAAAGACGATCTTGAGACCATTTTCGGGAAGCGCACTTTCGACAGCAACCTGCAGGAAGAAACGTCTTTGTAAGAAAATCATTGATATTTAAAAAAAATGGTATTTCAAATGTTTTTGAATTAAGATTTTTTTATCTTTGAATGTTTTCGAACGGAAACATAACCATCAGGAACATTTTATATGAGTCTTTTCAGGAAATTTTTTGGCGCGGGCAATGACTCTTCAGATGAAGAGAAAGAGAGTGAATTTAACAATTTGCAAGCCAATCTTTCGGCTCCCGCTGATGAAAAATTTACGTTCAATTTCAAGAAAAACGGCGGTAAGTTTTTATACTGCGAAAACCTCGATGAAGTAAAGGAACAATTTGAGAATATTCTTGAGGAAAATGACTGGTTCGAATCGGAAGCCATTTGTTTTGAGCCGAAATTGTACAGCATGCTTGAGGAAAACAAGCTCGAGTATAAGAATCCTGCGGATCCAAAATTCCTTTTGGCCAGCTGCGAAAACCTGATTGCAGATGAGGGCTCGATTCTCTTCTCTTCCAACCAAATCAAGCAAAACAAACCCAACGACCTTCCGGTAAACATTGTCATTATCGCCACAACGAGCCAGATTCTCGAAAGTAAAAGCGACGGGCTTCGTGTCATCAAAAAGAAATACGACAAAGATTATCCTACCAATATTACCACCATCAAATATTTCGAAAAAGCAAAAGAGGAAGATTTCCTTCAATATGGAAGTTCTGCCAAAAACCTGTATTTATTGCTTTTAGAAGATCTTTAAGATGAATGAAACGCTCACGAGAACACTATCCGGGGTTGTATATATTATCTTATTAATTACAGCTACTTTATTCCTGAATAGTTTTTTACTCCTTTTTGGAATTTTCCTCATCATTACCGTTGTCGAATTCTGCAACCTGGTTCACCTCAAAAGCACCTTCCCTATTGCGATTGCGATTTTGGGTTTCCTGCTGTTTTCGTTTTTTCCAATGAGCCATCGCGCGGAAGTCATGTTGCTTGGCGCGACACTTTTCGTTTCCGTCAGGTGTATCTTTTTTTTATTCGAAAAGAACAACAGGCCGATTGACACGCTTTCGAAATACGTTTTCCTGATCGGTTACGTCATCCTTCCGATTATCCTGATTACAAAAATTCCGTTTATCGGGAATCGCTACGATCCAAAAATCATCATCGCCATTTTTATACTGATCTGGGCCAACGACACTTTTGCGTTTGTAGTTGGGAAATCAATAGGAAGACATAAATTGTTTGAGCGGATTTCTCCGAAGAAAACCATTGAGGGTTTTTTGGGCGGACTCGTATTCGCAGTTATTTTCAGCATTCTGATCGCTAAATTTTTTATTACCGGATCTACCATTGGTCATTGGATTATGATATCGCTCATTGTCAGCATTTTCGGGACGATCGGCGACCTGGTCGAATCAAAATTCAAACGATTGGCCGGCATAAAAGACAGCGGAAAGATAATGCCAGGCCACGGAGGCATTCTAGATCGGCTGGATAGTATTATATTTGTAGCACCATTTGTATTTTTATTATATCAAATCTTAAATTATGTTTCATAAAGAAGGCGCAAAGATTATCCTTATCTCAACAACCTTAACCGTTGTATTCCTTTTATTGGCCGACCATTTCATCATTTTACCATGGCTCCGGATGACGGTTATGCTGGGCATCCTGTTTTTCCTGCTGATGATCTTGCAGTTTTTCAGGAACCCGCAAAGGAATGTCGAGATCAGCGACAACCATATCATTGCCCCTGTTGACGGGAAAGTGGTTGTAATTGAAGAAGTTTTCGAATCGGAATATTTTAAAGACCAAAGGCTGCAGGTTTCCATCTTCATGTCGCCGATAAATGTACACGTCACACGTTACCCGGTTAACGGAAAAGTGAAATTCAGCAAATACCATCCTGGGAAATACCTCGTAGCGTGGCATCCGAAAGCCAGTACCGAAAATGAACGCACAACCGTTGTTGTGGAAAACCGTGTTTTCGGTGAAATCCTGTACCGACAGATTGCCGGCGCTCTGGCCAAAAGAATCGTCAATTATGCCGAAGAAGGCATGCAAGTTATCCAGGGAACCGATGCCGGATTTATAAAATTTGGTTCGAGAGTGGATTTATTTTTACCTTTAGGTACTGAGATCAAAGTAAAACTTAATGAAAAGGCTGTTGGCGGAAAAACCGTCATTGCCATAAAATCTTAATGTCAAAAAAAGATTTAGATATTCGCTTTAAGGAAGCTGTTGAAGTTGCAGACGCAATGACACAGTCGGAACTGCCGCAAGATGTGCAGCTGCGTCTCTATGCCTATTACAAACAGGCGACTTCAGGAAGTCCGATGTCGACGTTCAATCCCAATTTTGATTTGCGGAATGCCTTTAAGACAAATGCCTGGTTACAGATTAGCCACCTCTCGATAGACGAAGCGAAGGAATTGTATATCGACGCGATAAATTCATTAAGAAAATAAATCCATTCCCATGAAAAAGACAAATTTTGTGCTGTTGTGTTTTTCATTATTTGCACTGCTGCAATCCTGCAACAATAAGAAACTGACAGAAGTGGTTGAAGTGCCGCTTCCTGCCGCCGAGGAAAAAGTGACGCTTGGTGAACCCGATGATGTCAAGGCCGATGATGGCGCGTTTCAAATGCTTAAACTGCCTTATACTTATGATGCGCTGGCGCCGAATCTGGACGCCTTAACTATGGAAATCCATTATTCCAAGCATTACCTGACTTACACCAACAATCTCAATAAGCTTGTCGCAGGAACCGAACTCGAAAAATTACCGATTGAGGAGATACTTTCCAAACTCGACATGAGCAACGCCGATCTGCGCAACAATGCCGGCGGTTATTACAACCATACCTTTTTCTGGGATTGCATGGCTCCGAAAGGCGGCGGTGAACCGAAAGATACCTTAGCCATAGCGATCAAACGCGATTTCGGATCTTTTGAGAATTTCAAGACCGCTTTTGAAGACGCCGCTTCCAAACAATTCGGTTCGGGCTGGGCATGGCTGGTTTCAGATAAGGCCGGGAAACTGCAAATTACGAGTACGCCCAACCAGGACAATCCGTTAATGCCGCAGGCTGCGATAAAAGGAATGCCGATATTGGCTATTGACGTTTGGGAACACGCCTATTACCTCAATTTCCAATACAAGCGCAAGAATTACATCGACAATTTCTTCAATGTAATCAATTGGACAAAGGCCAGCGAACGATACGAAGACGCGATGCGAAGAAAATATTAAATTAAAAATCCCAAGTTTAAAACCTGGGATTTTTTTTATTTCAGATTAGTAAGGCTCTGTTCTATCATGGCAATCTTCGATAACGCATCAGCCTCTTTTTTTCTTTCCATCTCGAGAACCTTTTCGGGCGCGCCGCCCACAAATTTTTCATTGGAGAGTTTGGACTGCACCGACTTTAGGAAACCCTGCGTATATTTCAGCTCTTCCGTCAATTTTGCGATTTCTTCTTCTATATTGATTGCACCTGTAACCGGAATGAAATATTCATTCGAATTGACACGGAACGACAAAGCGCCGTCAACTTTTTCAGAAATGTACTCCAAAACTGTAATGTTGCCAAGTTTCATGATGACCGAATCAAAATGAGTGGAAATCTTATCATTGTTAACGACTTTTAAATCGATAACATCCTTAAAAGCAATATTCTTGTCTTTCCTGATGCTTCGGATTCCCGAAATCACTTCTGCCGCATTTTCGAAATCGGCGATCAATTTGGCATCGAAAGGTTTCATTTCGGGCCAGGTTGAAACGATCAAAGCTTCATCGGTGTTTCTTTCTGCGATGTGCTGCCAAATTTCCTCGGTCAGGAATGGCATAAAAGGATGCAGTAATTTGAGGTTGTTCTCGAGCATATCAATGGCGCTGTCGAAAGTGGCCTTGTCAATTGGTTGTTGGTAAGCGGGTTTGATCATTTCGAGGAACCACGAACAGAAATCATCCCATACCAATTTGTAAATCGCCATCAATGCATCAGAAATCCTGTATTTTTCGAAATGGTCTTCGATTTCAACAAGCGCCTGCTGTAATTTTGCGGCAAACCATTCGACCGCCATTTTGGAAGATTCCGGTTGCGGAATGCTGTCAGAAACCTCCCAGCCCTTAATGAGTCGGAATGCGTTCCATATTTTATTGGAAAATGATTTGCCCTGGTTGCATAATTCCTCGTCGAACATAATGTCGTTTCCTGCTGAAGCGCTCAACAGCAATCCAACACGGACACCATCGGCACCGAATTTATCAATTAAATCCAACGGGTCAGGCGAATTTCCCAGCGACTTGGACATTTTTCTTCTTTGCTTGTCGCGGACCAATCCGGTCAGGTAAACGTTTGTGAATGGTTTCTTTCCGGTATATTCGTATCCCGCAATAATCATCCGCGCCACCCAGAAGAACAAGATATCCGGGCCTGTAACGAGATCATTTGTCGGGTAATAATATTTGAAATCTTCACTTTCCGGATCCATGATACCGCCGAAAACCGCCATTGGCCAAAGCCATGAGGAAAACCACGTATCGAGCGCATCGACGTCCTGTCTTAAATTTTCCGCAGCCAGGTTTGGATTGCCGGTTTTGGATTTGGCGAGTTCCAAAGCTTGCGATACAGTTTCCGCCACAACGAAGTCTTCCTTGCCATCGCCGTAAAAGTAGGCTGGGATTTGCTGTCCCCACCAAAGCTGGCGCGAAATGTTCCAGTCGCGTATGTTTTCAAGCCAATGCCTGTAAGTGTTGTCGAATTTCTTCGGATACAATTTGATCTCATCGCTTTCCAAAACCGCTGTGATGGCTGGCTTTACCAGATTTTCCATCTTCAAAAACCATTGGTCGGACAAACGCGGTTCGATGACGGCTTTGGTCCTTTCGGAAGTGCCGACCTTATTGAGATGCGTTTCTGTTTTTACAAGATTGCCCAGACTCTCGAGTTCTTTGGCGATTTCTTCACGCACAACAAAACGGTCTTTGCCTTCGTATTGCAAACCGAATGAATTCAAAGTCGCATCGTCGTTGAAGATATCGATGATTTCGAGGTTGTGCTTTTCGCCCAGCGCCTTGTCATTGACATCATGCGCCGGCGTTACTTTCAGGCAACCGGTTCCGAATTCGATGTCGACGTATTCGTCTTCGATAATCGGAATGACGCGGCCGGCAATCGGGACGATGGCTTTTTTGCCTCTGAGATGCGAATATCTTTCGTCGTTCGGGTTGATACAAATGGCAGTATCGCCGAGAATCGTTTCCGGACGCGTGGTTGCAATGGTTACATATTCATCGCTGTCCTGGATTTTATATCTCAAATAGTATAGTTTTCCCTGTTGCTCTTCGTAAATCACTTCTTCGTCGGAAAGCGTTGTCTTCGCTTCCGGGTCCCAATTCACCATTCGGTAACCGCGGTAAATCAGGCCTTTGTTGTAAAGATCGACGAAAGAACGGATTACGGAAGCCGACATATCGGGATCCATCGTAAATTTTGTGCGTTCCCAATCGCACGAAGCGCCCAGTTTTTTTAATTGGTCGAGGATGACACCGCCGTATTTGTCAGTCCAGTCCCACGCATGTTTGAGGAATTCCTCACGCGTGAGGTCATTTTTGTTGATGCCTTCGCTTTTGAGCTTGGCAACGACTTTCGCTTCGGTCGCAATAGATGCGTGGTCCGTTCCCGGGACCCAGCAGGCATTGAATCCTTTTAGGCGCGCGCGGCGGATGAGCACGTCCTGGATCGTGTTGTTGAGCATGTGCCCCATATGCAGAACGCCGGTCACATTTGGCGGCGGGATTACGATGGTGTAAGGCGTACGGTGGTCGGGTTCCGAATGGAAATAGTTGTTTTTCATCCAGTAGTCGTACCATTTCTGCTCTATGGTCTTGGCGTCGAATTGTGCGGGAATGCTCATTATTGTTGATTTATTAATGCGTTGATTCGTTTATTTTATTCCGCTGCGCTCCATACGATTGCTTCGCCAGTTTGCTAAAGCTCGGGTCGGCTGCGCCTCGGGTGATTTGAAAACCGGAAAGTTCAGGACTTTACGATTTTAGCCCCGATTGCCGTGGAAATCCTTGACATTGCGATTACGGAAACGTGAGGCAGATTGCTTCACTTCGTTCGCAATGACAAGATTGCAACAGAAAGCGGGAAATGGCTCCTAAAAAAACCTCAAAAAGCTTGTGGCTAAAGCCTTCGCGGTTTGGTATATTTTTTGGTAAGCCCGAATGCAAAAGTAAAGAATTCGTGCAGTATAAAAAATTAAGAGTTAATAATTTGCACTTTGATTAAAAGAAAGTATTTTTACTCACCTAAAATTTAATTTAACCGAAATGAAGAAGCTATTATTTCTGTTCGCCATAGTAACATTCAGTGCAGCGGCTTTTGCCCAAAAGGGCCCGAAAATCGAGTTCCTCGCAAAAGACAACACGATTGATTACGGAAAAGTGTCTAAGGATTCCGACACCGGCATCCGATCTTTTGAATTTAAAAACACCGGCGATGCGCCATTGATTATTACGAACGTACAATCGACCTGCGGCTGTACGATCCCAACCAAACCCAAAGAGCCGATTGCGCCCGGGAAAACCGGAAAGATTGACGTGAAATACAACATGAGCGCCGGACCGATCCGGAAAACCATTACGGTAGAATCGAACGCCGTGAATGTGGAAGGCGGCAGGGTTGCCATCAAGATCAAGGGCGAAGTGATCGTAAAAGAGGAAGTGAATCTCCTCGAAAAGAAAAAGGGCGTCCCGACCAGCGATTATTAAAAAACAGAAAGAGCTTCAAATTGAGGCTCTTTTTTTTTACAATATACTTTTGAGCTGGAACTTAAACTTCCGGGGTTTGCCATTCCTTTCGATTTCCATGTAAATCCAACGGCCGTCTTCAGATTTGAGGATCTGGTTGATCGACTGAAGCGTATATTTGTAACCTGCAGTGTTGTTGATGCTGATGATCGTGTCGCCTTTTTGGAGTCCGCATAAATCACCCGGCGAGTTTTTCCTGATATTCGAAATCGTATATACCGGCTTCAGCGTAAACTTATACCTGAAATCTTTCTTCTTCTCCCCGGTTTCGTCAAACGTGTTGTCCATGTAGACGGTCGACATCGAAACGGTTTCCTGTACCCATTGCATGCCTTCGTTCTGAAGTTCTATGCCGCTCATATTGTAGTGGAATTCTTCGTCAAAATGATGGCTCTTTTTAAGATACATTTTTCCGTTTGGATAATCCATAACGATGGTATAGCGCTTGAAGATTTCACCGCCGATAGACCCGACGCGGTTTTTGACCATACTGACGCTTTTCACCGACATCGAATCGGGAAAAGCGATGATTGGGTCGGTAAATTCGAATTGGTCCATTTTCAGGCTTGAAATCCGTGCGCGTTTGCCATTGATGTCGCCGCTGAAACCCTTGCCGAGGTAATCCTCGAAATTTTTTTCCGGAACCTTAATCTCTTTTTTGCTGCCTTCAAAAAGCCATAGCGCATCGCTGTTGCCCAAATCGAGCAGGAGTTTCGCCTGTATCGGTTCGTTGGCAATAGAAACATCTGCGAGCATGTATGGCTTGTTCTTTTCGACAGTGATCGGGATGGCCGTGAAATTTTTGGAAATCTTATTGCGGATCTTTTTATTGTCGCGGTAAACAATGAGTTTTTTCTTGTCATAGTTCACTTCAACCAGATTGTTCTTAAAGAAATGATAGCCGATGATGCCGTTGACCGGAATGCCGACATGTGCCGAAAAATTAAAGCTTTGGTCCAAAACGATATACAGGTCGTGTTTCCTGTCGATGAGCCCGTTAAATGAAAGGACGTTATTGGACGATTTGAGTCCTTCAATAGGCGCCTCGCTTCCGAGGCCTTTGAGCTTGATTTTTTGGACGTTGAAAAAACTCACCTGCTCTTTTTCTTCGAGGCTCAACAGGATGGTTTCTTCCACACCCGTATCGAGCAGGAAATTGAGCTCGACGCCATTGACATTAATCGGGATAAAAATCAGGTTGTTGATCAGCTGAAAAGGGATGACCACTTTGTTCTTATTTGTCTCGAACTCAAAGCCGTTTTGGGCTTGGGTTGTTGCAGATAAAAAAGACAGGAACAAAAAAATAAGCCTAAAGTGCATGCGCTATGTTTTGCATAAAAATAGAAAAAAATCCGATACTTCTCTATTTTAATAATATAAACTAAAAGAATTGGCTTCCATTTAAAAAATTCGCAAATTTGCATTTCAAAAAAACATTTCACCATGCCAAAAGTTTCGAACAAAGGAAAACAAATGCCTGAATCTCCAATCAGAAAATTGGTGCCGTATTCAGAAATCGCGAAAAAGAAAGGGAACAAAGTATACCACCTCAATATTGGCCAGCCCGACATCAAAACTCCCGAAGTGGCGATGAACGCAGTCAAGAATGTCAACATCAAGGTTTTGGAATACAGCCATTCTGCCGGATTTGAAAGCTACCGCACCAAACTGTCGCAATATTATACCAACCACGGTCTGCCGATTGACGTTGCCGACATCATCATTACAACCGGCGGTTCGGAAGCGCTGATGTTTGCCATGGGAACAACGATGGACCAAGGTGATGAAATTATCATTCCGGAACCGTTTTACGCCAATTACAACGGCTTTTCTACTGCTTCAGGTGTGAATGTTGTACCCGTGATTTCAACCATCGACACCGGATTTGCGTTACCTCCTATCGCCGACTTCGAAAAACTGATTACGCCAAAAACCAAAGCGATCTTAATCTGTAATCCGGGAAACCCGACGGGTTATTTGTATTCCAAAGAAGAAGTTCTACAACTGGCGGAAATCTGCAAAAAACATGACCTTTTCTTAATCGCGGATGAAGTCTACCGGGAATTCACCTACGACGGCGATGTGCACTTTTCTGTCATGAATGTTCCAGATTTTGAAGAATATGCCATCATGATCGATTCGGTTTCCAAACGCTACAGCATGTGCGGCGCAAGGATCGGCTGCATCGTTTCCAAAAACAAGGAAATTATGGCTGCGGCGATGAAATTTGCACAGGCCAGGCTGAGTCCGCCAACATTCGAGCAGATCGCCAGCGAAGCCGCACTCGATACGCCACAGAGTTATTTTGACGAAGTGATTTCCGAATACCGCGAAAGACGCGACACCTTAATTGAAGAGCTCAATAAAATCGAAGGCGTAAAAGTGGGCAGGCCAAAAGGCGCGTTCTATTGCATCGCACAATTGCCCATCGACAACGCCGATGATTTCGCACAATGGCTGCTGGAATCTTACGACCTGAATAAAGAAACGGTGATGGTGGCTCCTGCCGCCGGATTCTATTCCACTCCGGGCGTCGGCCTCAATGAAGTGCGCATCGCTTATGTATTGAAAAAAGAAGACCTGATCCGCTCCGTACAGATTTTGAAGGAAGCCATAAAGGTTTACAATTCTAAATAAATCCTGATTTTTTCGGGAAGCTAATCCGGCTTTACATTACAATCTTTTTTCGCAAAAAAAGCTCAAAAAGGATTTCCATTTCAATCCGGGCTAGAAATAAAAAAGGCTTCTCAATTGAGAAGCCTTTTTTATTTTGGGTAACCTGATTATCGTTTCAAAGCGAAGTGCGATCTGAATTCTTTAGAAAGACCTGCCTCGATATAGTTCACTTTAAACCAGTAGTCGTCTGATGGCAAAGGTTGGCCGTTTAACGATCCGTCCCAGCCTTTTCCTTTCGGACTCATCTCTTTCATCAATTTACCATATCTGTCGAAGATAAAGATTCTTGAGGCTTCCTGGTCAGCATCATTCAAATCCGGGATGTTCCAGAAATCATTGTATCCGTCACCGTTCGGCGTAAAGAATTTAGGGTAATCGATAATTTTGATCGTTCCGCTTTTTTCACCGCAATGCACTTTATCCCTTACCAAAACAGTATGCTCACCAGATTGCAGGCTCAGGAACTGATTGCTGTCCTGCCAAGCGCCGCCATCCAATTGATACTCATAAGATCCTGAAGGCGTAACCACAACAGTCACAACCTGATCCTGCGTAAAGTATTGGGAAGCGATAAGTTCCACTTTCTGAGGAGGCAATGATTGGCTTATTGTAGCCTGTGCCGTATTATGGCAACCGGTAGCGGTACTGGTAACTTCAACCGAATAATCACCCGGCGCAAGCGCTGTATAGCTGCTTCCGTTTTGTCCCGGAATAATAGCGCCGGCACCATCATACCAAATGAATGAGTATTGTGGCGCGGTCAAGCCGGTTTCCAGTGTATAAGTCGTCGTTGGGATTCCGTTAATATCCTCACAGATAAAGCCATCTTGTGGCAATGTGATCACTGGTAAGGCATCAACATTCATGGTTCCGACGATGGTTGCATTACCACAACCGCCTGTTGTTTGGATGGTATAGGAGAATAGTCCCGATTGTGTTGGCGTTCCTGTCAAAGTAAACGTTCCGTTAGCAGCATTAAAACTTCCTGAAATACCCGAAGGTGTTTCACCCGAAATAACCGTAGCGCCGGTTGCGCCGGTTCCGACAGTATATATGATGTCGGCAATAGCTTCCTGGTCGACACAAACAGTCTGTCCGTCATTCCCTGAAGTTAAGACAATCGTAGCGCTCGCGTTAACGGTTATTGTTCCGCCTAGTGTTGCAGATGAACAGCCGCCCGTAGTCGTTACGGTATAATTGTGTACTCCTGTGTTTGTTGCATTTCCGGTAATTGTATATACACCGGTAGCAGTATCAAAGAACCCAGTAACTCCGGCTGGAAGTCCGGCTGGCGTTACCCCGGTCGCACCATTACCTACAACATAAGTGATCGTAGCAACCGACCCGTTCACACAGACACTCTGGCTAGTTGATGCAGCCGCAGATGTCAATAGGATTGTCGCATTAGGAGAAACCGTAATCGTACCGCTTAATGTAGCTGCAGAACAGCCGCCCGTAGTCGTAATAACATAATTATACACGCCCGCGGATGTTGGTGTTCCGGTAATAGTAAAGACTCCTGTTGCAAAAGTTCCTGTTATGCCTGGAGGGAAACCGCCACCGCCAGCGGCAAGTGAAGCACCTGTAGCACCGTTTCCGATGGCATACCTAATTGGTGTTATCGGAGTTGGATTGCTGATACAAATGGTCTGATTATCAGAATTCGCTCCGGAAGTCAATGTTAAAGTCGCAGCCGGGCTAACGGTAACAGTCCCTGACATTGATACATCTGGTAAACAACCTCCTGTAGTTGTTACAGTATAATTAAATGGACCGGCGACTGTAGGTGTTCCGCTTATCGTGAAAACACTACCTAAAAGAGCTCCGTTCATGCCAGCAGGCAGTCCCGTTACTGTGGCGCCAGTGGCACTTCCACCAATGGTATACTTGATGTAATTGGCAGCCGGAAGCGCTTCATTGATACAAACCGTTTGATTTGCTGTAGCCGATGTCAACGCAATTGTTGATAGCGGTCCAACTGTAATCGTTCCGGTAGCAGTTGCAG
>Ga0193717_1000067_pt1 | contig 111676 bp, 94 predicted proteins | sample U2c2metaG_FD_145900 | JGI IMG/M metagenome (GOLD analysis project Ga0193717, IMG submission 145900) | Soil microbial communities from a riparian zone of the East river system, Colorado, United States - U2c2 | ecosystem: Environmental > Terrestrial > Soil > Riparian zone | place: USA: East... | reverse complement strand
CTGTCCGACGGCAAACGAAACGGCAACAACAAACGAGTGCAAAGGGCGATAAAAAACTTCATACAAGCTCCTCAGGTTAGAAGTTGAATGTTGCAGTACCGATCACGGTGCGGGCCGGGCCATATGCGCAGAAGAACGCATTCGAGCAGCCGTTCACATAACGTCGATTGCCTACGTTGGTTGCGTTCACGGCGAATCCCCACCGCTCCAGCGTGTAATCTACAGCGGCATCGAAGGCCGTGAACCCGTTTACGCGCAATCATTCGTCACCGTTCCCCACGAGCCGCCCGTAAACCGTGCTCCTCCGCCGAGTCCCAAACCGGTAGGTAATCCGTGGCGAATCGTGTGGTGCAGCCATGTGGAGGCGGTGTTGTTTGCCACTGTCACCGGTTGCTTGCCCTGATAGAACGTGCTGATCGTGTTGCGCGGATCGATGTGTGTTTAGCTCACCGTGTAATCCAGGCTTCGCAAAACCGATCCGCTCGCCTGCACCTCAGCTCCGGGCGTGTGCACCTCGCCGGTCTGGATCGAAGTGGTAGGCACAGCTGGATTCGGCTGCAGCGTGTTCTGCTGGCGAAGACTGAATCCTGCGACGCGCAGCATCAGCGGGACCCACGTGAACTGGTACTTCACGCCGCCCTCAAGGTTGCTTCCCGTTATCGGAACGTAGGGCTTGCCATTCACATCCGAACCCAGTGTCGGCAGAAACGACGTCGAGTAACTGAAGTAGGGTGCGAATCCTGCTACGTGATAGGAGACGCCTGCGTGTCCTGAAAACGCATGCGGCCGCTGCGATGCCAGAGATTTGCTGGCCAGGTTGTCGAACGTATCCTGCGCGGTAAAGTCGACGCGGACCCCGGCGACGACCGTGAAGTGCGCGACCTCCATCTGCTCCTGCCCATAAAGACCGTCCTGAAGCTGGCTCTGCCTCTGGCTACACTCGCCGCAGGAATTTGTCTCCCTGCCCGTATACGGGATTGGTGATGTTGATGGCGCTTCCGGGAGCGAATCCCTGAACGTTGTTGTATCGCTGCCACTGGAAGTCCAGACCGCCCAGCAAGGCGTGACGAATCCTTCCTGTGCGTGCTGTCGTCGAGGCATGTGTATCCGTCTGCATGCCCTCGATCTTAGGAAGCGCCACAAAGTTCATTCGGTTCGCTGTCACACCGTAGGGCTGCATACCGATCAGGTAAAGAGAGTTCCAGTTGGCATTCATCCACGCATATCGGAGCTGATGCCGTACTGTCCATCGGCCTGCGCTTCTTGTGGTCCACGCTGTAGCCGGTAAAGAACTGGTTCTTCTTATAGCGGTCGTATGTCGGGTCGCTCACATTAATGCTCACCGGCAGATATCCAAATGAAGCCGGGCTCACAGTACCCACCTCAGGAAGATACGCCGTGATCGAGTCGCTTGTGTTGCGAAGATACTTGGTATACACAGTGAACGTTGTATTCAACGAAGGGTGCCAGGTGATAGTCGGATTCACCGTAAGACGGTTGTCCTGAATGCCGTAGACATACGTATTGGCGCGTCGCATCAGGCCATTCACCCTGTACTGCGGTGCGCCTGTGTGCGCCAGAGGACCAGAGAAATCGCCCGCGCCCTGGTATCTGTCATAACTTCCCACCTGCAGCTGCAGCGAACGATACGCCGTTGCCGTAGGCTGCTTACTCACAGCATCCACAATGCCACCCAGATTGCTCTGTCCGTAAAGTGTAGAACTCGGCCCCAGCAGAAGGTCGATCCGCTCTATGTCATTCGGATCTAGTTGCAAGCTTCCAGGCCCCGACTGCACCGCGTTGAACGCCTGTGGAATTCGCATGCTGTCCAGATATTCATCGGCAGCATTGCCACGCAGAGAAAACGAATCTACCGCAGCCACCGCTGGCCCATTCACCGACAGTGTCTGCGCACCTGCCGTATATCCGATGGCCTCAGCCACGGACTGCGGATTGTGTTGGATCATCTGATCGTGCGTGATCGTATCGATCGAAAAAGGCTGTTCGAGGATAGGCGTATCTACCTCCGACGAGGTCGCCGCAAAGCTCGACGTCATGCTTTCCGCACTCACCGTTACCGAGCTGCTCGCCGACGCAATCGCCGGCGTGACTACCGGCTCAACCTGTGCGGCATCATCGCGAACATGCAGGGTTTCTGCGCGAGAGTTATATCCATCTGCAGTCACTTCCAGCTGATACTCGCCTGGAGCCAGCGACAGGTGATACTCACCCTTCTCATCGGCGCGCGTATCCTGTGAAACTTCTCCACAGGTCGCCTCCTCCGCCAAGAGTTTTGCTGCGGGGATTCGCTTTTGATTGATATACGACTTGTAAGTCGTATATCACCATAACGTATTTGGTGGGGTTTCGAGCAAAAAAATCTTATTGGTTCACCGGGATGGCCCTATTTGCAGTTCGGGCTCTTCACTCCAGGCATCGTTACGAACGTGATGGTGAGAGGATGAAGCACCAGCTTTCCCGCGCCAATTTATTGTTTCTTGATCCCTGGCGGTCCCATCGACCTTCGGCGCCGCGACTCGGTTGCGGCTACGGAACACCGGGCGTGGAAACCTCAATGTCCCACGCGACCTTCGGATCCAACTTGTCGATGATTATCGGGATGTCTCCGCGGCCGAACGCTTCATAGATCTGCTTTTCATCTCGTCCGAACGCGAAGGTAGTGATAAGTAGTGGGAAACGCGCTTAGCGGAAGCGAGGCATAGCTGACGACAAACCGACATAGTGGTACTTATCTAGTCGACGAGTGATTTGGCGATTTGGTATCAACCCAAATGCATTAGGCTGGCATGACATCTCCTTCGTCGATGACCTTCAGGGAATCCCGCGGATCGCTCTGGCGCGTAAATAACCAGCGATCAAGAAAACCGGCTTCTGCCCTGAGGGTTTCTCTATTCGGCCCGTGACCTCAAATCTGCATTTTGGTCCTACCGGTCGCTTTCTCCTTTACCGCGGAAAGGGAAATGGCAACATCATTTTCATTGACAGCCTCAAAAGGTTATCCATATAGTCCTTCCGCGTTTGCTGCGGTCTGTTCTCTGGTCGCGAACGGGTGCTTCAACAAGCGCAAATATGTATCGCTTTCGAGGCCAATGTCATGATTCATGGACAAAGTGGACTGTCCAATATGCTCTTCTTGTGTACTGTGGTGCTTCTTCTCCTGGTCACTACAACCCCTTTCCTTGCTGGACAAGCCGCGGGCAATGCCAGCCTGCAGGGGAATATTGTCGATCAGACGGGCGCTGTTATTCCCGATGCAGCCATCACGCTCACCAACTCTGCTACATCCGTCACCCGCGCCGCCGTCAGCGACACCAAGGGTCAATACAGCTTTCCCAACACTGCGGTTGGCACATACAACCTCTCCGTCACTAAATCAGGCTTCCAGACGTACACGCAGACGGGCATCGTGCTCGAGGTCGGCAGCGCGATCTCGATCAATGTGCCGATGACCGTGGGAAGTCAGAGCGAGCATGTGGAAGTCAAGGCCGAGGGGTTGGCACTGCAGACCGAGGACGCTTCCTTCAAGCAGACGATTGATCAGCAAACGGTGACCGAAATGCCGCTTAACGGACGGCAGATGACCAACCTGATCACCCTCTCCGGAGGCTCGACGCCAGCCCCCGCGGGAGACTTTACGGGCAGCAAGTACACGTATCAGACGATCTCGGTCTCGATCGCCGGTGGCGGGGGTAACACCACGATGTGGCGGTTGGATGGCGGCACAAACAATGACTACATGGCCAACGGCAACCTTCCGTTCCCGTTCCCCGATGCCGTCAGCCAGTTCAGCGTGGAATCGACAGCGCTGAGCGCGCAGAACGGCATGCACACCGGTGGCCTTGTGAACGTGGTCACGCGCTCGGGCACGAACAAGTATCACGGCTCAGCGTTTGAGTTCCTCCGCAACAACTACATCAACGCGTCTAATTTCTTTTCGGCGACGAAGGACACGCTGCATCAGAACCAATACGGCGGTACGTTTGGCGGCCCTATTCTCAGAGACAAACTCTTCGCCTTCGCCGGATATCAGCGCACTAGTTCCAATCAATCACAGGCCTCGCAGCAGGCGTTCGTGCCCACGGCCGCGAATCTTGCTGGCGACTGGTCGGCCAGCACCGGCGGCCAGTTGGTCGACCCGCACACCGGGGTTAAACTGGTCGGCAATAAATATCCAAGCACGCCAAACTATAACGCTCAGTCGCTCAAGCTATTGAGCTACCTTCCGAAGCCCGATCCCAGCGATCCAACAGGCCGTGTCTTCTACTCCATCCCCCTGCAGACAGCGGATAACCAGTTCGTCACCAGAGTCGACTACACGATCAATTCGAAACATAACCTGTACGGCCGCTACTTCATCGACGGCTATCAACAACCGGCCTTCTTCTACCCCGACAACATCCTTGTCAGCACACAGGCCGGGCTCTCGCAACGAGTGCAATCGTTTACTTTTGGGGATGCCTATACGATCTCTCCAAGGATGGTGAACACGGCTCACGTCACAGTATTGCGACGCCGCAACAATCGCGGATATGCGGCCAACAACATCAACGCAACCGATCTCGGCGTCGATCTCTATCAAGGCCAGACGAACGGCCTGCAGATGACTACGTCGAACAAGTTCACCATCGGCGGCGGCACGAACTCGAACTCCAAGTTCAATGACAACACGCTCGCCTTTGATGACGACATCACTCTGATGCTAGGGAAGCATCAGCTCGTCTTCGGCGGAGAGTATGCGCGCAACCAACTCAACATCGCTAACGCCTACGAGACCAACGGTGTCTTCACCTTCGACGGCCGATACAGCAGGAACGGGCCGAGTGGAGGATCGGCGGGCGGAGATCCTAATCTGGACTTCCTGATGGGAACTCTAGGCACCTTCGAGCAGAGCAAGCAGCAGCAGAATGCCCTGCGCGGACCGATTCCGAGTCTGTACATTCAGGACACCTTTCATCCAACCGCCAATGTTACCCTGATCGCAGGTCTGCGCTGGAGTCCCAACTTCATGCCCTACGATTATTTCCATCGCGGGGTTAGCTTCGACAACGCGGCGTTCCTGGCGAACAGAGTCAGCTCGGTTTATCCGAATGCTCCCGCGGGAGCAATGTTCTTCGGGGACCCCGGCGTACCCGACACCTTCACCAAGAACTCACCCTGGCAGTTCTCTCCCAACTTCGGTGTCTCGTGGGATCCCACGGGCACAGGTAAGACAGTCATCCGCGCTGGTGCCGAGATCGCCTACGACCAAGTGAACTACTTCACCGCTCAACGTAACCAGCAGAACCCGCCCTTCGCCACCGCCATCAGACAGACGCAGACATCAAACTCTGGCCCCATCAATTTTTCGGCACCCTGGTCTGCAGGAACGGTCACGGCAAATCCATTCCCGCAATCGCAGGTTCCAACTCCTGCTATTGCGCAGTTTTTCGCTCAGTCGCAGTACATTGTGCTGCCACCGCACTACCGCTCCCCCTATACCGAACAATGGACAGCCAGTGTGCAACGACAGCTTGGACAGTGGCAGCTACAAGTCCAGTACATTGGCAGTCATACCGTCCACGCTCCCACAGGCATTCCACTTAGTCCGGCCATCTATGTACCCGGGGTATGGGGGGCGAATGGCACGGGCTGCCCAGGAGTCGTAACCACGGGCCCAGCGGGCAAACCAGCCGGCGCGGCCGGGACTCCATGTTCCACAGTCGCCAATCAGACGCAGCGCTTCGCTCTTACCGTCGCCAACCCCCTTCAGGGAAATCAATATGCGGGCGGCAACAGCTCAACCCTGATCAACTACAACGGAATGTCGAACTACAATGGCCTGATCTCCACCATCCAGCACCGTCTCTCGTCCAGCTTCAGCCTGCTGGGCAACTACACCTGGTCGAAGTGCCTCGGCCTCTCTGATGCGCAGGGCGATACCGCCGGAAACAGCTTCCAGAACCCGAACAATCCGGCGGGAGACTATGGCCCCTGCGGCTCCGACTTCCGCCACGTCGAAAACATCGTCCTGATCACGCAGAGCAAGTTTCCCTTGACCGGAATTAAGGCATGGCTGGTGAATAACTGGATCTTCGCTCCTCTGATTCATATCCAGAGCGGAGCGCCCTTTACCGTCAGGTCAGGGCAGGACAACTCCTTTACCGCCGTCGCCTCGGACCGCCCCAACCTTATTCCCGGTGTTCCCGTCTACCTTAAACAACCCATCCGTAGAGCGTCCGGCCAGGCGAACCGCGGCTATCTGAACCCCGCCGCCTTCGCACAGGTCACAGCAGGATGCCCGACCCCGCTCTCACCCGCAACCTGTCCCGGCTACGGAACCTACGGAAACATTAGCAAGAACTCCTTCCGCGGCCCCACCAACTACCAGTTCGACGCCCAGATCTCGCGTATCTTTCCGATTCACGAGAACCTGGCGGCGACCTTACGTCTGGAAGCCTTTAACGTCCTGAACCATCCCAACTTCAACGTCCCCACCGGGAATACCACTGGAACCCCCGGTGGAACAACCGGACAAAACGCCGACCTTACCTCCAATACCTTCGGCCAGATCATAACCACCGCCAACCAGGCGCGTATCTTTCAGGGCTCGGTGAAGATCACTTTCTGAAATTGCATACATTCGAACAAAACAACCCAACGGCTGCCGACTGTCGGCAGCCGTTGGATGAAACGTTTTACAATCCCCTTTGTTGGCGCGGCATCCTAATAGGCGCACCGCCAGCGTAACAGCGGCTGTAGCGAGGAGACGCCTTCCGAATGGCTTCATCGATTTTTCGAGGGGTGAAGCCTCACTTCGATGATTTGAAAGGTGCGAACGATGACGTGGATTCATAATGGTGCAAAGCATCGTTTTGCGCTTAAAAATGGCTTGTCTGGAAACGTTACAGCGAACAGCGTCGTTTGGCCCGATGTCAGTTTCGCCGCTTTCAATGGTGCGACGAGATTTAAGAACTGAGTGAGAGACGGAAGGGGATCGGTGATTCCACTTATCTTCCCCATGGGGATGTTCGCTTCTAGTCGGGTCAGGAAGACGGCACTCTCGTAGTTTGGCGTTTCGATCGTTTGGGAAGATCATTGGCGACTTGCTGGAGATTGTGAACACCCTCCAGCAACGCAAGGTCGCCGTTTGCCTCTCTGAAGAGAGAAGTTCGATACAAGCCATGCTGCTGGGCACTTGATCTTTCATGTATTCGCATCGTTGGCCGAGTTTGAGAGGGAACTGATCCGTGAGCGGACGATGGCGGGCTTGGCTGCTGCAAAAGCTCGTGGTCAGTTGGGTGGTCGAGACCGAAGCTCGCAAAAGACCAGATGAATAAAATCCGTTTCCTCTGGGACAGTAATCGGTATTCAAGGCACGAGCTGGGAACCATGTTCAGCGTGTCGAAGTCCACCATTGACCGGATCGTTAGACCGGAACCGGTAAAACTGAAGGCATCGACCAGTGTCGCCCCGATCGCACAAGCGAGGAAACCTCGGGCGCGCTTTCGTGGTCAATAGCTTCGGAAACGGGGTGACTAACTATCATCTCGGAGCCATCTTCTGCTTCGTGATCGTCGTCCCCCTCATACATGTCCCGTAAGGAAGTTTGGCGGGGTTTGAGCGTGTCCGGGTCTAAACTCATCCCGCCGTCCGCATACTTTCGCGGCAGGAAGCCGGGCGTCGGAGTTGGTAGGTCTAGGTAGTCGAAATCGAAGCGAACAACGTTGTTCCCCAGCTTCAGATAAGCATGTCGGTCATCGCAATCCAGCGATCTCGAAAACCTATGGCCAGCGGCTCAATCTGCCGGTCCAAACTGAAGTTATGTCCTGATCGCGTCCCGTCGAACTTGGTCTCTTTGAGCCGTTCAACTTCAACCTTGCCGATGGCCTCAGAGATCCACTCGGCTGTATGGATCACGATCGCGATCGCGCCACTCACGATGTCGTTATGACTTCGGTTCCTGACGGCAAGAGGAGTTTGGCCTCCGCTGTAAATAACTCGGTTTCGAGACTCGTTGTCCGGATTGATTCTCGTCTTGTCTCACGCGTTCGACCATTCCTCGGCTCAAAGATTGTCGAGTTCTTTTTTGCCGTCGAACGTCAAAGACAGTCTTTATGCGGAACGGTCTCTTATGGCCGTAGCCGAGATCCCAAATACTCTAAAAGGGAAGGAACGGCAAACGGCAGCGGCGATGGTCGAAGACTCCTACACGGACGGATATGAATTGGTGATGTACTGCTGCGCTGTCGCGGCTTTGCTTTCGGCGTTGCCCGCTATCTTCTGGTGGCGCGGAACCGGAGAAATGGCGCCAGTAAGAGAGATATGGACAAAGAATCTAGAGCAAAAACGACAGCAGCTCGCGTAGGAGCGTTTCTGGTTGTTCTTCGATCACCCAGTGTCCGGAAGCAGAAATGGCGCCGCCGCGAACATCCTCTGCGACACTTTGCATCATCGGAACCATAAACCCACCCATCATCTTGTCGCCCCCTAGAGCTAATACCGGAACGGTGAGCTTCTTCGTCGTATACGACTGATTGAAAGCGCTCACCGCCTCGAACGCACGGAATCATTCGAAGCTTGCCTGCATCGCACCTGGTTGTGAATAGGCTTCGATGTATGTATCGAGCTCTCTTGAACCAATCGCCTGACGGTTGAAGGCGATAGCCGCGAAGACCCAGCCTAAGAATTCTCTTTCCCGTCCGAGCACAAGTTTTTCAGGAAGGTCGGGCGTCTGTACGAAGCCAAACAACCAGGAACGCGGATCACGTAGAAAGCCGGTCGTCATCGGTTCGATTCCTACGAGCAGACCATCGAGAGTCACCAAACGTGAGACATTCTCGGGGTAGAGCGCCGCGTAGGCAAAGGCGACAAGCAGCCCAACATCGTGACCAACGATCCGGATGGACTCAAATCCAAGTTGAGTCATAAGCTCACGAACATCATTCGCCATCGTCACGGAGTCGTAAGCAGCTGGCAACTCTGGGCGTGAGGATTGTCCCGCCCCGCGAAGATCGATCGCAATCACTGTGAAATGTTCAGCCAGTGCTGGCATGAGGCGATGCCAACAGAACCACGTCTGAGGCCAGCCATGGAGTAAGACCAAAGGCTCGCCCTGGCCTCCGCGGACGTAGTGGAGGCGAATACCGTTGACATTGGCCGTTCCGTCGGTGAAGTTGCTTCCTAGAGAACCGACGTTGTGATCACTCATGTTTCCTCCGGAGCCCGTGTAATTCGTGAGCGTCTTGTGCTGCAAAGTGTTGTAGAGAACTCTCGTCCTTTGAGAGCTATAGGGATGTGTAGGGTTTCAGCCCCCAAAAGACGTCTAAATCGGTTATCGAAAGGTAAGAGTGGAGGCGTCGCGACCACGATAGAGCCTTCGCCCAGAGCAGATGCGAAGCGTTTGACCGATCCTGCACGTACATCGCCAACGGCGAACACCCCGGAAACAGAAGTTGCATAGGGAGCGTCCTGCCCACCAACTTGGCCGCCCGTGAGAACAAATCCGTGGCTATCGAGAGCAATGGAAGGTCGTAAGAGTTCCGTCCTCGGTTCTACCCCGATCATGACGAAAAGATTGGTAGTGGGACAGAGTTGTGCGTTGTTCGGGCGTCTACGGATTTCAACGTGACGCCAGCGAGGTGCTGGTCACCCCACGTGTAAAGCGTCGCTCCCTCCGTAGACTCTTGAACCTCGTACCCCATACGGAGAGAAATGAGGTGTTCAAGAGGTACAGGGTGGATAGCAGTTTGTGTCCTCCCGAATTTGCGTGCGATTAGTCCTTACTGCGTGCCTCTCTTTAGCGCGGAATCTGCGGCATCCGACGGTGGCAATTGGAACAAAAAATGGTCTTGCTCCTACCTACAGGTTTCTATAGGTTTCTGATAACAGTTCGATGGGACAATGGTCTGAGTGGGCGGATCTCGCGCTTTATTACTCCGACAAGCTCACTCTGTATGTCAAATGACAGACTTATATTTGTTAATCGGTCAAGGATTCAAACACGAAGCAGGGTGAGAACCCGGCGAACGCGGCTTGGTACGCTTCTTGGACTCATCTCTTTGGTCTGCGCCACAGCGAACGTCCGCCGCTTGGAGGGAGATCCCAACCCCCTGGGCGGCGAGAACTACCGGCATACCTTGTGGACCGTCAAAGATGGCCTCTACGGGACGACGCAAGCGATAGCCCAGGTGCACGACGGCTTTCTCCTCATTGCCACATCCGAAGGACTTTTCTGTTTCGATGGCCTAGTGTTCCGGGCAGTTCGTCAGCAAACGGGCGCGCCGATATCGGGTTCCATTACGTCGACCCTGCCGCTCTCTTCAGGGGACCTCTGGATCGGATATGCCCTCGGCGGGGCAGCTGTTCTTCACGAGGGAAAACTGACCCGTTATACCGAACAGGACGGCCTTCCCCTTGCTCGTGTCCGTGGATTTGCGACGACTCCTGATGGAACACTTTGGGCTGCAACTGTGGGCGGCCTGGCAAAATTTACGCACTCGCACTGGACTCGTATCGGAGGCGAAAGCGGTTATCTAGGTCGATCTCCCGGGACTGTCTACACCGACGACCGGGGCCGCCTATGGGTTCGGTCGAGTCATTCCATCTACTACCTCGATTCCGGACAGACCATTCGGGAATCCTCCATGTGGTTATTGCCGGAAGCGGTGAGTTTCACCTGAAAAATGGTCAATGGCAAAAACCCTCAAGCTTATCGGCCCATCCAGACTGGAGTCTCCATTCCGCCTTCACAGATGATCACAGCATGATCTGGTACGTACTCGGCGATGGTGTCGTTTCCGAATCGAACGATCGTACCTTTTCGCATAAACTCCCGTCGCTAAATTCGTTTGGCCGACCAAACCTGATCGGAGGCGGAAAGGGGGATGTTTGGGTTGGAGGAGAGTCGGGAATCGCTCTTTTGATCGGAACTGATTTTTTCCAACTGAGTGAATGTTCTGGTGCCATGATCGGTTTCGTCACAGGACTCGTAAGAAATGATTCCGGGCTGTGGCTTGCTTCAACACGAGGTATCACTTTCGTGCCTAACGATGTAATCGAAGACTTCCGACGTAGTAAGCACTGCGTTGCTCCTCTTCAACACTTTGATACGTCCACCGGATTGCTGGAAGACCTGCAAGCAACTGCTGGTTATGCATCCAGCGCGATCGCCGATGCGCGCGGTCTTCTGTGGTTCGCAATGCGGAACGGGGTCATCAGTCTCGATCCGAAGAAGAACATGGTTCCGGCGTTCAAGCCATCGGTCCACCTCACTGGCTTCAGCGCCGACGATAAGCCCTATATGCTAAAGCCGGAGATGAGCGTTCCAGCTCGAACCAATCGGCTTCAATTCCTGTTCACAGCGGTAGATCTCTTGTCGCCGCAGCGCCTTACGTTCCGATACCGCTTGCTGAGCTTGAATCAGAATGGCACGACGCGGGTGTCGAACGGGTAGCGACGTATAACGGGCTCAGGCCAGATACCTACCGATTCGAAGTGCTCGCTTCGAACGATGGAAACGTTTGGAGCGATCCACGCGCAATCTTGATTGTGCATTTGAATCCAGCGTGGAATCAGACGAAGGCGTTTTATATCGCAGTAGTCCTTGCGGGAATTTTATTTGCCATTCTCGCTCTGACCTTCGAACGAGAGCATCATGAAAAGTCTCTTCGTATGGCATTCAACGCACGTACGGCGGAGAGCACCAGTCTGGCTCGACAATTACACGACACTTTGCTGCAGACGTTGCAAGGGAGTAACTTGATTGCGGAACACGCGGCCGAAACGGTGAATAGTGTCCCCGAGGCAAGACGAATCTTCGGGCTCCTGAAAGATTGGTTGACGAGGGCCGACGGAGAAGGGCGAGCTGTCCTCGATGTCCTCCGTGAAGAGACAACCGAAGAAAACATCGAATTTGCATTGCAAGCTGCAATTGACCAGATACTAATTTGTTCGGGCATCGTCACCATTCGTACGCACCAGCGATCGCGGCCAATCCATCCCGGTATCCGCGAGGACATACTTCAGCTCTGCCTTGAGGCAGTTCGCAACGCGTGTCTTCACTCCCAAAGCCCCACGGTGAAGGTAGATCTTTATTTCGAGCGCGTCTTCGGGGTTGATATCAAGGATGAGGGAATCGGTTTCGACAGCCTCACGAAACCGATCAAAAGAGCTGGTCACTATGGATTGGCGGGGATGCGGGAAAGAGCCGCGGAAATTCATGGAAGCTTGGTGATTAAGTCGTCGGCACACGCTGGTACACTCGTTCGACTAGCGATTCCCGGCAAGTATGTGTACGGTCCTTCGAGCCCGATGGTCTGGCTTCAATCGACGCGGCGATTCTTGTGGCGTTAAAAGAGCCAAACATTCGTTCACCAGGCCACCTAAAGAAACCTATAGCAAGGTAGCGTCATCTCCTCGTTATCATCTGCCTGATTGCCGCTTGAATGGCGGTGATCGGAGAAAATCACTATGACGACCGCCAACCGACGGCTGATGTGGCACGGCATGTTCTTGTTTCTGCTAGGTCTGGTCACTGGCATGCTAGAAACATACTTTACCAACATGCGTATGGGAGTCTCCGCGCACCTGGAGGGGGTGATGAACGGTACCTTTTTGGTTGTGCTCGGCGCTATCTGGACCGAGGTAAGACTCTCACCGCCAGCCAAGACAGCTGCGTTCTGGACTGCTCTCTATGGGACCTACGCTAACTGGTTTTTCACCACTCTTGGCGCGGCATTGGGCACGGCCGCCGCTAATCCAATCGCGGCAGCAGGCCATCACGGCCAACCCTGGCAAGAGACTTTGGCCGGGGCGGGATTCCGAGCGTTGAAGTGGCGATCACTGCCGCCTCGCTGCTCGTTTTCTGGGGCCTTCGAGCGAGGGCGCTAAAGTAAGCACCGCTACTTTGTAACAAGCCGAACCCTAAGGCTGTTGCGCTTCGCCGCAGTTGGCCCGCAACACCTCGACCACCAACCTGCTAACGCACGAAGAGTAGCCCAGCTGAATATATCCTTCATTTTCATAAACTCCTCGACGGACAGGAGATGAAAGGGCAATACATTTGGAGCGTCCGTTGATGCGGACTCATCGAGAGAGTACAGCTTCCAAAACCGATACGCCCCTCTTTATCTCACTTGCATTACACCCTGCGAAGCCCAGGATCAACGCGGGCTTCTGCTGGTACTTGCTGACATATGAGGAGATTGGAACTACTTCCAATCCCAGCTGTTGGGCCCTTTGTGTCAACCCCATTTCGGTGACATATGTTTTGATCCAGGCCACGGTACGCATCCCAGATTGCGCGTTCTCCACATCGAGCAAGCCGGAAAGACGCCGATTCGCTTCTTCTGTAAGTAGCTGCGAACGATCCGAGTAAACCTGCCTCATCCTTCTAACGTGGCGGCCGAAGTGACCTTCGTTGATGAATTCCGTGAGCACGGCCTGATCTAATGTCGGAGCATGAGGATCAATGAAGCTTCGTGCGACTCTAAACGCTTCGACTAACCGTTCCGGAACAACGATGAACCCAATGCGAAGAGCGTTGAAGAGCATCTTCGTAAATGTTCCAACATAAATGACAGATCCAGATCGATCGAGGCTGTGCAGCGACGCAATCGGCTTCCCGGAATAGCGATATTCCGCGTCGTATTCATCTTCGATAATCCATGCCCCCGCACGCGCGCCCCAGAAGAGAAGTTCGACTCGTCTCTCTGCTGACATGACAGTTCCAAGGGGAAACTGATTGGCTGGTGTTACATACACCACACGGGCGGCGGGAGATAATTTTATCGCTCTTGAAACATCTATACCGTCCCTATCCACTGGAATGGGAATCACATTCGAGCCAGCGCTCTGGAAGGCTTGAGCAGCTCCAGGGTACCCGGGATCTTCCATCCACACCTCATCACCGGGATCGAGAAGCACTCGTGCCAAGAGGTCCAATGCCTGCTGTGCGCCCGATGTAACGATGATCTGTTCAGCAGAACAACGTACTCCGCGTGACTGGCCCACATACTCCGCGATTGCTCTTCGCAGAGGTGGATAACCACCTGCATCACCTTGCCCATACAAAGAACGCGGCGCTTTGCGATAAACACGCGCTGCAATCCGCGCCCACAGTTCGACTGGAAACAGGTCGATAGCCGGCTCGTAGCCCCGAAACGCCTTACCGATGGAATGCGAAGCTGGCAAGAAAAATGTGGTCTTAAGAAGACCCTGCGTGCGCTTTGCTATAGTCGCTCTGGAGATTAGCTGCCGGGAAGATCTTTGTCTAGTCGGAGAGGTCATCTCCCATCCTGGCGCCGGTACGACAAATGTTCCAGCACTCACTTCGGACGAAACGAATCCCTCAGCCTGAAGTTGCTGGAATGCCATTACGACTGTACCCCGGGCAAGGCCGTATTGTGCTGCCAGATTTCTCGTGGATGGCAATCGTGCTCCAGATTTCAATCGGCCATCAATAATTGCGGAGCGCAGCTCAGTATAGAGCCAGCGCCACATCTCCTGGCCATCCTTCCGTGGTTCTAAGACCAGGTCTTGAAATGTCTCTATCTTCGGCACTTATTTTAGGCACCTAGCATGGACTAGTCATTCATGCCGATTATGGACCTTCCGACTATTCCATTGCAATATAGCCTGACGGTGGAAGGAGAATACGTCGTGAAGATGAGATTGAAACCGGCGAAGGTTTCACCCGCTGCTTACCATGCGATGCTCGGATTAGAGAGCTTCGGAAGGAAGTCATCGAAGCTGGAGGTGTCTCTCTTGGAATTGGTCGAGATGAGAGCCTCTCAGATCAATGGGTGTGCTTTCTGCATTGATAAGCATTCCAAGGACGCACGTGTGAATGGTGAGACGGAGCAGCGTCTCTACGCCTTGTCTGCATGGCGAGAAACGACCTTTTTTACCAACCGCGAACGCGCGGCTCTCGCATGGACCGAAGCGCTAACCCTTATCACGGAAGGTCGCGCATCTGATGAAGTCTACGCCGAAGTTCGGAAGGAGTTTGGCGAAGAGGAGCTGGTCAACCTCTCATTAGCGATCATCGCGGTCAACGGTTGGAATCGACTTGCTATCGGTTTCCGCAAGATCCCAGGTGAATATCAGCCACCCAAGATCGGCTAAGCCGTTATCGCGGCACATCATCCCGAAAGGTCAGAAGCGATGCATAACATGAGGAAGCTTATCCTCTCCGTATTTATCTTTACTCTCGGATTTGCCACGGCAACGCATGCCCAGCAAGTGAATACGCTCTTTACGAAACAATTACCGGAAGCACCTGGTAAAGAGATTGAAGTCATTACTGTCAATTACGCCCCAGGAGCCGTCGACGCGATTCACCGGCATGATGCGCATGCGGTTGTCTATGTTCTCGAAGGGGAAGTTGAGATGCAGGTTCGCAGAGGCACGTTTCAGCGGCTAGGTCCCGGGCAGGTTTTTTACGAATCACCTGAAGACGTTCATACCGTGAGCCGTAACGCGAGTAAGACGAAAGCAGCGAAGTTCGTCGTATTTTTTATCAAAGATGAAGGAGCACCGATTCTCACTCCCGTTCACTAGCTTCGAACGCTAGCATTGCATTTCCCCGATGAAACCATTTTGCCTAAAGCAATATTCCTTACGTGGAGGTACGTATGAATTCAAAAACCACGCAACTCACCCAGAATGGGACAGAGATTGTCCGTCTGTTTGCACGGATTGCGTTAGGGGCTTCCTTTCTAACGGCTGTGGCTGATCGTTTTGGCTTATGGGGGCCATATGGAGCAAAGAACGTATCCTGGGGAGATTTCGCTCATTTCGTGAAATACACGGGCTCGGTGATGTCTCTCTTCCCCAGTTCATTGACGGTTTTGTTTGCATGGGCGGCTACCCTCGCGGAGATACTCTTTGGGATATTGCTCATCGTAGGCTTCAAAACACGAATGGCCTCCGTCCTCACCGGTCTTCTCCTGTTGTCATTTGCTATGGGCATGGCCACAGGTCTTGGCATCAAGACGCCATTCGACTATTCGGTCTTCTCGGCTGCTTCTGCAGCGTTCTTACTAGCGTTCTGGGCGCCTGACAGATTCACGTTGGACAACCTTCTGAATCGATCACGAAACTGAGCGGGCGACCCGATCACGAACAACACTAACTTCGACAGCGTGAACGCTCCGCGTGGTAGACACAGCGAACTCAAGGATCGGGAGCGCGCTCTCCGGGAGAGCGGTTTGCTGTCCATGATGTGACGAGATGCCGTCGCGGAGATGGTGCAGTACGCGGCAGAGTCGTTCACCGTCGTTCGATTGAGAGATATATTGCTTAGTTTGATTGGAGGTGCGATATGCCACCACCGAAACCCGTACGGATATTGTTGGTCGATGATCACCCGATTTTTCGCGAAGGGTTGAGTATAGTCATACAATCGCAGCCTGATTTTCTCCTTGTCGGTCAGGCGGAGAACGCGGAGGATGCTCTTTCTCAGTTTCGGCGCATCCGCCCAGACGTGACGATTATGGACCAGAGACTTCCAGGCGCTAGAGGTACCGATGCGCTGATTGCCATTCGGAAGGAAAGCCCTCGAGCGATCGTGATGATCTTGACTACTTCGAAACAAGATATGGACGTACGTCGTGCGCTCAACGCGGGGGCTGCCGCCTATGTTTTGAAGAACACCCCAAAAGCAGAGATGCTGCGTGTTATCCGTTGGGTCTCCGAAGGTCGTAGACACATCCCGTCCGAGGTAGCGAGCACGATCGCAGAACATCTAGGGCAGGAGGACCTTTCTCCGCGGGAGATATCAGTCCTGAGGCTGATCCGAGATGGCTATCGGAACAAACAGATCGCCCAACGCTTAGAAATCTCCGAATCGACGGTCAATTTTCATATCAGGAACACTGTCGAAAAGCTCCAGGCAAATGACCGGACTCACGCCGTGACCATCGGCTTCCGACGTGGCATCTTGGAGCTCGAATAGATCGGAGAACGACGCTCCTGTAGAAATCTTCAGGCCTCCGGCTGTTCTGAAGGTCAGCTAATTTGTCCGATTTGACGATTAACCTACGAACACTCCGTCGTGCACGGACGCTTGGCGCGAAAGAAGCACCTACGTTGAAGAAGAGAGGACTATCTGATGACGAGCGACGAAGTGGAAGCCTTAATCAAAACCAAGACTCGGAATAAGGTGAGAATTCACCATCTCGAAGAACGCGTGGGAGACTCCGTCGCCTTTCTGAGCTACGCCATCGACGACCAAAACAAGATGACGATCTGGCACACCGAAGTCCCACCATCGCTGCAACACACGGGCATTGGAGGAAGGCTCGTAGAAGACGCTGTCCAATTGGCCTCGCGTGATTCGTCTCGTCTCCGCATCGTGTGCCCGTTTGCGAAGGAACATCTAGCGCGTCATCCCGAACTCAAAGAGCGTTACGCCGTGCAACTGGAGGAGGCAAGTTCCGTTCGCGGCCTCCGTCCCAATCTTTAACCGGGGTGACACCCCCCAATTCTGCACTCAGGAGGTAGATGTATGCCAAAAGCAGTTAGATTCCACAAGCTCGGCGGCCCCGAAGTCTTACAGATTGAGGAAGTGCAGGTAAGACATCCTGAGGCGGGCGAGGTCGCCGTCGATGTTGCAGCAGTCGGCCTGAACCGGGCTGAAAGCATGTACTACCGTGGGAACTACTCGCAGAAGCCTGAATTTCCCTCCGGCCTTGGCTATGAGGTAGTTGGAATAGTTACAGCAGTCGGGGAAGGAGTAGATTCCTCACTCATAGGCAAACGGATCGGAACAATCCCTGTCTATTCCATGAACCGGTATCCTGTGCTAGGCGAAAAAGCCGTTGTGCCGGCGGAAGATGTCGCGGAGCTGCCCCCATCGCTGTCATCTGTCGAAGGAGCAGCCGCCTGGATGCAGTACGCTACTGCGTATGGCGCTCTCGTAGCTTTTGCCAAAGTAGGTCCAGGCGATACAGTACTGGTCACGGCCGCAAGCTCTTCGGTCGGGCTCGCCGCCATACAGGTCGTGAAGGCACAGGGAGCAATCTCCATCGCAACCACAAGAACTTCTGCAAAGAAGCAGATATTACTGGATCTCGGGGCGGACAATGTGATCGCTACCCAGGAAGAGGACCTTCCGGCACGCGTCCGCGAGATTACAGGTGGCAAACTCGCACGAGTAGCCTTCGATGCAATCGGGGGATCTTATATTGACACGCTGGCGCAAGCTGTTGCTCCTGAAGGGACGATCTACCTGTACGGTCTTCTTTCTGAGGAAGCCAACAGCTATCGTGTAAGCGCTTTCTTCAAAAGTATTTCCCTGACCGGATACATGATGCACCAGACGACGACGCCCGAACGATTCGAGCCCATGAAGCGTTACGTGTATGAGCACCTCGCGAATGGCTCGTTCAAACCACATGTGGACCGTACCTTCCCGTTCGAACGAGCCGCTGACGCATATCGATATCTTGAGAGCAATCAGCAGGTAGGCAAGGTCGTCATCACGCTCTAAGGAGTCGCCTACGAAGCGCTCGACTATGGCGACCCACGGCCCGACGACAAGGACTAGAGGTCTTTCGGATCATCGGTGACGTGAAAAGCCACGAACAGTTAGCCTTTAAGTGAGGTCCGCAATGTGGGAAGCAGAGATGGGCTTGACGCAAGCCAGGGCGCTGACAGGCGATTACGGTTGGCATGTACCCCGAAGTGGCGGATGTTCACGCGCATCCTTTCGCTTTTCCTGCTCTGCTTCCTCTCTCTTCCGGCCCTCGGTGCCGATAAGCCTGAGTACGATGTCGTCGTCTACGGCGGCTCCGCCTCCGGCATCATCGCCGCTGTCAGCGCGGCTCGCGATGGTGCGCACGTAGCCCTGGTCTCGCCCAATCTGCACCTCGGCGGCATGGTCACCAACGGGCTCTTTCGCACTGACGTCGGACGGCCCACCGTCATCGGCGGTATCCCTTATGAATTCTGGAAGCGCGGCGATGCGATCTACCAGGAGCGCAACGTTCCACATCTGACGATGTGGTTCACTGAGCCGCATCTTGCCGAGGAGATCTTCAACCAGATGCTGCGCGAGGCCAAGGTCTCGGTCTTCACGCAGAGCCGCCTTAAGGAGAAGAACGGCGTCAAGAAGCAAGGCACGCGCATCGTCTCCATCAGTACCGAAGATGGTAAGCATTTTGACGGCAAGGTATTCGTCGATGCCACCTACGAGGGAGACCTGATGGCCTTCGCCGGAGCCTCCTACATCGTCGGCCGCGAACCTCAGAGCCAGTTCAATGAGTACTCAGCCGGCGTCCGCGACTCTCACTCCGATCCCGTCAGCGCCGATGACGAGCACGGCAAGCTGCTGCGTGGTGTGGCGGCGAAGAAAGAGGGCAACGTCGGCGATGGCGACAAGAAAACACAGTCTTACAACTTCCGCGTTGTCATGTCGCGCGACAAGAACAATCAGGTTCCCTTTCCCAAGCCCCCCAACTATGACGCGCATTGGTACGACGTTCCTCTGGCCCGCATGCTCGCCACTGCGAAGAACGCCGACGACGCGCGCCTGGCCAAAGGCTTCTGGCCGGCGCTCGCTATCGCCAACAACAAGGCTGACCTGAACTACGCCGACTTCGTGGCAGGCAGCTGGGCCTACCCCGACGCCAGCTACGTGCAGCGTGACAAGATCTGGCAGGATCACTACAACTACGTCGCAGGCTTTCTCTGGTTCCTGTCGAACGATCCTCGCGTCCCTAAGCCCATCCACGACGCCGTCAACGAGTGGGTCTCGCCAGGGACGAGTTCACCGACCACCACAACTGGCCTTGGGAGGTCTATGTTCGTGAGGCCCGTCGCATGGTCGGCGACTATGTGATGACGCAGCACGACGTCGTCGAAAATCTCACCAAGCCCGACTCCATCGGCCTCGGCAGCTACGGCCTCGACGCCCACCCCGTGCAGATGTTTGTCGATGAAAAAGGCCACGTCGCCACCGAGGGCGTCCCTCAGCGCACAGAGCCTGAGCGCATGAAGCACGTGCCCTATCAGATCCCCTACCGGGCGCTGCTGCCCAAGCTCAAGGAGCTCTCCAACCTCCTCGTTACCATCTGCCCGTCCGTCAGCCATGTCGCCTACTCCACGCTGCGCATGGAGCCCCAGTACATGATCATGGGACAGGCCGCAGGCTCCGCAGCCGCGCTCGCTAGCACGCACAACCAATCCGTGCAGGATGTTGACGTGCCCGCGTTGCAAGGCAAGTTGCGAGACGGCAAAGCGCTCCTCGACGTCGACCTCTCCCGCTTCAGCGAGTACCTCAAGGACGGTCAATAGGATTGCGCTATCGTCTCAATGAGGACATCGTGAAGCGAAGCCTGAACACCACCATCCTTCTCGCCGCGTGCCTGTCTCCTGCAGCGCACGCACAGTCGATCGTCGCCCAGGGCAACGACCACATCACCTTCCAGACCCACGCCCCGTGGTCGCCGCGGATCAACCTCGCAGCCGACACCGCGATGGTCTACGGGATCGACGCAACCATGCCCTCGCGCATCCGCAGCTGGCGCGATCACGGCTACCACGTCGCCGTGATGACGGGTGTCTCATGGGGCGAGTACGGCGACTACCTGAACGGCAACTTCGACGGCAAGCAGCACTGGGACGAGGCCCAGGTCTCGAGCGATGGCAAACAAGTGTTGCACGGCAATAATCCCAGAATTCCTTACATGGCGCCGAGCCTCAGCTATGGTCGCTTCCTCGTCCAGGGTATTCAGAAGGCACTCGACGCTGGAGCGGAGGCGATCTACCTCGAAGAGCCGGAGTTCTGGGCCAAGTCCGGATGGAGCGAATCGTTCAAGCGCGAGTGGAGCGCCTTCTACCACGAGCCCTGGCAGGCTCCTGACTCCTCTCCCGACGCGCAGTACCGCACCTCGAAGCTGAAGTACCTACTCTATCGGCGCACGCTGGCGCAGGTTTTCGACTTCGTGCGTGAGTACGGAAAGATGCACAACCGCCGCATCCCCTGTTACGTCGCCACGCACTCCCTGATCAACTACACACAGTGGCGCATCGTCAGCCCGGAGTCGTCGCTGATCGACGTTGGCAACGACGGTTATATCGCCCAGGTATGGACGGGAACCGCACGGGCCGAGAATGTTTACCGCGGCGAGCGGCGCGAGCGCACCTTCGAGACGGCGTTCCTCGAGTACGGCGCGATGCAGAACCTCGTGCGCGCCTCCGGTCGACGGATCTGGTACCTCAATGACCCGATTGAGGACAACCCCAACCACTCCTGGGACGACTACCGCTCCAACTGGGAGAGCACGCTGGTGGCATCGCTGCTGCAGCCCGACGTCGCGAGCTACGAGATCGTGCCGTGGCCGGAGCGCATCTTCGGCGCAGGCCGTCTCTATCCGGAGACGGAGCCGAAGCCGGGGCAGTCTGTACCGGGGCGCGTGGCGATTCCGAAGCCCTACGAGACAGAGTTGCAGACCGTCTTCCGTGCGCTCGGAGAGATGCATCAGCAGGACACGAACGCTGAATGGCAGCACGCCGGGACGCAAGGAATCGGCGTCCTCGTCTCTGACACCCTCATGTTTCAGCGTGCCGCGCCATCTCCCTCCGACGCCGATCTCGGCTCCTTCTACGGCCTCGCCCTGCCGCTCCTAATGCACGGCGTGCCCGTCGAGCTGGTGCAAATGGAGGACGCCGTCACCGCCCCAACGCTTGCGCGCTACCGCGTCCTGCTCCTCACTTTCGAGGGCCAGAAGCCTCCGTCGCCCAAGATTGACGACGCCATCGCCGCGTGGGTCCGCTCCGGTGGAGCACTCGTGGTCGTAGACGACGACAAGGACCCTTACAACCGCGTCCGCGAGTGGTGGAACCAGGACGGGCGTTCTTCCGGCACTCCCCGGCAACACCTGTTTCAGCAGCTCGGGCTGGCAGAGGCCGCCACAGGTCTTCACGGTGTAGGTAAAGGCTTCGTCGTTCGGCTTGACAGGTCACCCTCCTCGCTGACATATCAGAAGATGGGTGCTTATGAGGTGATCGAGGCGGCACAGCAGGTCGCGAAATCGGTCCAGCTTCCATGGAAGGAGAGCAATGCTCTCGTCATGCGCCGAGGAAGGTACATCGTTGCCGCCGGTCTGGACTCTCCCGAGTCGTCCGCGGCGCCGGTGACACTCCATGGCGACTTTGTGAATCTCTTCGACGCCGGGCTTGCGGAGTCATCGAGCATCACGATTCACCCCGGAACCCGCACGCTGCTGCTCGACCTTCAGTCGGTCGATCGAAGCAAGCCTCAGATCCTCGCCGCATCCGGGAACATTACAGGCGAAGACGTTTCGGCTAACCGACTAAGCTTCAACTTCTCGGGAATCGAAGACACACAGGGCATAGCACGCATCTTGGCCCCACGTGTCCCGAAACAGGTGAGCATCAACTCAATCCCAGTCGCTTCCTCCACCCTCGATTACAACGGCCGCACACTTCTCATTCACCTGCTCATCTCGGCAAAGCCGTCGAAAGTAATAATCGAGTTCTGACTTTCTTTGTGATATCAGCGAAAGCTTTGCGCTCAATTTCGTTTATTTATCATATATTTACGGGTGGTTAGGGACTCCATCTCCGTTGAGGGCAATCTGGGGGAGTTGTTGCCCCGGAACCAAACGCTAGCATTTTTATGAGGTTCATCCTCGCATCCGCCAAAGTCTTTACCCGCAATAATTTGTGCGTGTCCAGGCAGCAGCTGCACGTCTTCTAAACGGATATTTTGAGAGCGCTGAATCCGACTAAACTAAACTGATACGAGGGGTTTACCACGTACGATTTTGGCAGCTCTCGCATTGGAGCAAGAAGATTCTTGTCCGTCATCTTGATGGCGGGAAACCACTTATTCGCACCTTTTAGCCGTCAGTTGCGACGAACCAACGTTCAAGGCAATCTAAAAAGAATGACAAAAGCTCATCAGCATCCGCTTCAGAAGATCCTCGAGAATCGAATCGCCATCATCGATGGAGCGATGGGCACGACGATCCGTACCTATGGGATGACGGAAACAGACATTCGCGGAGATCGCTTCAAAGACTCGAAGAAGGACCTCCTGAACAACGGAGACCTGTTCTCTCTCACGCAGTCTGACATGATCTGCGATATCCATCGCCGGTTCCTGGAGGCGGGAGCGGACATCCTCGAGACCAATACCTTTGGAGCGACCAGCATCTCCCAGAGTGAATTTTTTGTGGACGATCCGCGTGAGCATGGCGGCCGAAAGGATCCTGCCTTTTATCAGAAGATCATGGAAGATCCATTTCTTAATGATTTGGCATGGGAGATCAATGAGCGGTCGGCGCAGCAATGCCGGGAATGGGCAGATCGCGTTGGGAACGCGACGGGACGCCAGAGGTTCGTAGCCGGGGCGATTGGACCGCTAACCGTCTCTCTTTCGAACTCACCCGATGCCGACGATCCAGGATTTCGCGTGGTCACCTTCGATCAGGTCAAAGAGGCTTATGCCCACCAGGTACGGGCTCTTATCGCAGGAGGTTCTGATCTTCTTCTGGTTGAGACGATCTTCGATTCGCTGAATGCTAAGGCGGCGCTGGTGGCTATCCGCGAAGTTTTTGACCAAGATGGAAAGGAACTGCCGGTGATGATTTCGGCGGCTGTGGGCCGTGGCGGCGAGACACTCATCTCCGCGCAGACCACGGAGGCATTCTGGAACGCAGTCCAGCATGTAAAGCCTTTGTCCGTAGGTCTCAACTGCTCTCTCGGACCTGACCTGATGTATCCATTTCTAGAGGAGCTTTCCGAGAAAGCGGACGTGGCAGTCTCCTGCTACCCAAACGCGGGTCTGCCTAATCCTCTTTCCGAGACCGGATTCGATCTCGGACCAGACGACATGGCCCGTTACCTCGGAGATTTCGCAAAGGGTGGCCTCATCAATATAGCTGGTGGCTGCTGCGGCAACACCCCTGAACATATCGCGGCTATTGCCAAAGCGCTTGAGGGCAAGGCTCCACGCCGCATAGATCGGATTGAGGCCGCAGCATGAGCGGAACTGAGAATGCAGGAGCGGATACGTTGATCAAGCCGCTCCGTTTGTCGGGATCACAGCCGTTTACCCAGCAGCCAGGCGTCTACATCATGATCGGAGAGCGAACCAACGTCGCCGGTTCGCCTAAGTTTGCGAAGCTCATCAAAGAGGGCAAATACGAAGAAGCAGTCAGCGTGGCCCGGCAGCAAGTAGAAAACGGCGCAAACGTTCTCGACATCTGCATGGACGAGGGTATGACCGATGGCGTCGCTGCCATGACACGCTATCTCCAGCTTCTGGCGAGCGAACCTGAAGTTGCGAAGGTGCCGTTCATGGTGGACTCCTCGAAGTGGGAGGTCATCGAGTCAGGACTCAAGTGCCTTCAGGGAAAAGGCATCGTGAACTCCATCTCGCTGAAAGAAGGAGAAGATCGGTTTCGGCGGAACGCGGCTGCCGTGCTCAAATACGGCGCGGCTGTGGTCGTGATGGCCTTCGACGAGCAGGGCCAGGCGGCAACGTACGAAGACAAAACCCGCATCTGTGAGCGCGCCTATCGGATTCTGGTCGATGAAGTTGGTTTTCCGCCACAAGACATCATCTTCGATCCCAATATCCTGACCGTCGCTACCGGCATGGAGGAGCATAACAACTACGCCGTTGACTTCATCAATGCAACGCGCTGGATTAAAGCTAATCTGCCACATGCGAAGGTGAGCGGTGGCGTCTCGAACATCTCCTTCAGCTTTCGAGGCAACAACAAGGTCCGCGAGGCCATGCATTCCGCATTTCTGTATCATGCCATCGCTGCGGGCATGGATATGGGCATTGTGAATGCCGGGCAACTCGAAATCTACGAAGAGATCGCCCCAGAGCTAAAGGTGCTTGTCGAGGACGTCCTGCTCAACCGTCGTCCGGATGCGACAGAGCGTCTGGTGGAGTACGGGGAGATGTTAAAGGCCGCAGGTGCAGGTGGGGACGCGGCTGAAAAGAAGGTTGAAGAGTGGCGTAACGGGACAGTCGAGGAGCGGCTCTCCCATGCGCTGGTCAAGGGAATCGATTCCTACATCGATATCGACACCGAAGAGGCCCGGGCTAAACTGGGCCGTCCCCTCCTTGTGATTGAAGGCCCGTTGATGGATGGGATGGGCGTGGTCGGTGATCTCTTCGGAGCCGGCAAGATGTTCCTGCCCCAGGTCGTCAAATCCGCGAGGGTCATGAAAAAGGCTGTTGCTTACCTGACGCCGTTTATGGAAGCCGAGAAGCAGGCGATGGAGGCGGCTGGCCAGGTTGTTAAAGCGCAGGGAAAGATCGTGCTCGCAACCGTCAAGGGCGACGTGCATGACATTGGCAAGAACATCGTCGGTGTCGTTCTTGCCTGCAATAACTATGAAGTCATTGATATGGGTGTCATGGTGGCGGCGGATAAGATCCTTGAACGCGCCAAGACGGAGAAGGCCGACCTGATTGGCCTGAGCGGATTGATCACGCCCTCTCTCGACGAAATGGTACATGTGGCCAAAGAGATGGAACGGCAGGGCTTTAAGCTGCCTCTGCTGATTGGGGGAGCCACCACCAGCCGAGCGCACACCGCCGTGAAGATCGCCCCGCACTATAGCGAGCCCGTGGTTCACGTCCTGGATGCCAGCCGTGCCGTACCTGTAACGACCAGCCTTCTGAGTGAAGAAGGCAAGCCTGTCTTCGTGGCGCAGCATCGCGCCGAATATGAGGCAGTCCGCAAGACCCATGCGGCGCCGCGTCAGCAGGTTGTCTCCATCGAGACCGCCCGCTCACGGCGCACTCCCCTTGAATGGCGTCCGGAAGACATACCTGTACCTGCATTTACCGGCGTCCGGGTGCTTGAGAACTTTCCTCTGGCAAAGCTGCGCGACTTCATCGACTGGTCGCCGTTCTTCCATACCTGGGGATTGAAAGGTATCTATCCCCGCATTCTTGATGATGAACGGCAAGGCGCTCAGGCGCGCCAGATCTTCGAAGAAGCCAATATTCTTCTCGATCGCATCATTAAGGAGAACTTGATCTCGGCGCAAGGGGTCTATGGTTTCTTCCCCGCAAATGCCGTTGAGGACGATGTCGAGTTGTACACAGACGGTACCCGTGAACAGGTGCTTGAGCGATTCCACTTCCTCCGCCAGCAGGCAAACCGGGAAGGCAGCGAACCGTGCCGTTCGCTTGCGGATTTTATTGCACCCAAAGCAACAGGATTGCACGACTACGTTGGGGCTTTCGCAGTCACCTCCGGCATCGGCCTGAAGGACTTGTGCGATCGATTCAGGGCGGAGAACGACGACTACAACGCGATCATGGCCGAGGCAATTGCGGATCGGCTTGCCGAGGCATTCGCCGAATGCCTGCACAAACAGGTGCGCGATGAATGGGGGTACGGCTGCAGCGAAGGTTTGAGCCCCGCCGATCTCATCCAGGAAAAATACCGGGGAATCCGTCCTGCTCCGGGTTACCCAGCGTCTCCTGACCACACCGAGAAGGGGACGATCTGGCGCTTGCTCGACGTGGAAGCGAACATCGGAATGCTGATTACAGAGTCGTTCGCGATGTGGCCGGGATCAAGCGTAAGCGGAATTTACTTTGCTCATCCGGAATCGCGTTACTTCAGCCTCGGCAAGATTGACCGCGATCAGGTGACGGATTATCACGTACGCAAGGGGATGAGCGTTGCCGAGGTCGAGCGATGGCTTGGACCCAACCTGAACTACGATCCCGCGAATAGCATGGTCCCTGCATTATCGACGTAAAGAAGTGCTTCTGCGCGAGTTGTTCTTTCGCGCAGATTCAGCTGCGTTCGCTTATCGCTCCGGTACCTGCCAGCCCGCAAGAGTTTGGGCCAGGGAGATCTTGTCGGAGCCGTCCTTGGTGGTCGCTTCCGCCATTTTGGGAAATGCCCCTGCGATATCGGAAGACTGAGCCCACACCGGGACATCTTTGAGAGTGTAATGATAGTTGACCACGGTCTCCGGAAAACCGCTGGGACCCTTCTCGGGCGGAGTGAAATTATCGATTGAGGTCACTTCCCGATGGCCATAGCAGAAGCGCGGAGCGAAACGCTCTCCAGTCCTGCTCACCGTATAACGGGTCGTCTTCACTGCCGACTCGTAGCTTGACTCAAGCAGGCGCGATCGGACAAGCGAGTTCATCTGCTTGGTCTCCGTGGCGTCGGAGGTGGCGTAGGGGAAACGAATATTGGGGAAAAGGCACTCAGAGCGGTCAAGAAAATAAGTATTGATGGTCCGGGTAAAGTTCTGGGGAGTCGCCTTGTTCTTGGTGTTACAACCTGCGAGCAGGCAAAGCAAGCCAATTACGGCAGAGGTTCGTGCTGCCAGGGCAAACCGGTTCAATCTTTTGTACGGGCAAGGGCGTTCCATTCGATCTCCTGAGTGAGTGCAAACGACGTAAAAGGTAAAAGAAACTTCAAAAAATTCTTTTGCTCTGAATAAGATGCTATCTCGGCTTCAAGCGGCTGAAGGGTGTACTCTTCCCCTGCAACAGAGAATGCTTCTTTTTATAGCCCTGCACCTGAATCTGGTCCTGCATTGCAAAGGAGAAGACATGAACGCCACGAAGTCTCTCGCTGTACTTGTGCTCACGCTGGGCACATTTTGCGCCTACGCCCAAACCACGCCGCCATCGGATGCGAATACGGGGCGACCCTTAACCGATGACGACATCGCCGTGCTACGACAGGATGTTCAGGCCGATAAGACCGAGATCATCACCCGGAACATGGATTTCACCGAGGAACAATCCAAGGCTTTCTGGCCGGTTTACCGAGAATTTGCGCTGGAGCAGCAGAAGATCGGCGATCAGCGGGTCGCGTTGATCAAGGACTACGCGGCGAATTACAACACCATTGATGATGTACAGGCCGACAGCTACATTAAACGTGCCGTTAAATTCGATGAAGACAATGCCTCTCTGCGAAAGAAGTACATTCCTAAATTTAAGAAGGCAATCGGCGCCAAGCAAACCGCAAAGTTCCTTCAGGTAGAAAACCGTCTGGACCTGCTGGTGAGGGTACAACTTGCCGCCCTGCTGCCAATAATCAAGTAAAACAACTCGGTTTTCGAAAGGGTGGACGTTGCCGCCCTTTCGATTGCCGACGAAGATTGTTGTCCGTAAGGGCTGTCCAGCCTGATATTGGTAGTGCCATGCGCTCTCCAATCCCTTCAGGCTGGGGAAGGCGGTCCCTCTTCGGTCTGATTGTCCTTGCTGCGGCTGCCATCATGCTAACGGTCTTCGTTTTTTCCCGGCGCACAGTTGGCTTGCCGCCCGGGCGGGAACGAAGGTCGATGCCGTCATTGAAACTCACGCTCCTGACGGGTGAATCGTGGAGTTTTGCCGATCACCGCGGCCAGGTGGTTGCCATCAACTATTGGGCCAGCTGGTGCGCCCCCTGCTGGGAGGAGACGCCGGTGCTGGCGCGGCTGGATCGTGAGTTGGGCTCGAGGGGGCTGAGTATTGTCGGAGTCGATATGGATGAGCGCGAATCGGACGCCGTCCCTGCGGGAGTGACCCATTTCGTTGACACCCTTCATGTGCCTTATCCGATTGCGCTGACGCCTCCGATGTCGCAGATGGCCTATGGCATGGAGGGTCTACCCACGACCGTGCTCGTGGACCGGAGCGGCCGGATTGCCCGCACCTATGTGGGGGCAATCCGTGAAGCGGCATTTCGAGCCGATGTGAAGGCTCTTCTCGAGGAAGTTGCACAACCCTGAGGTTAGGGACCAACTTCTTCCTATTTCCCTTCCGAAGCCGCTCCGAACTTTTCGCCGAAGTAAAACCGCTCGACGGCCAGGCAGAAGATATGCTCGAGCGCCAGATGGCACTCCTGGATGTTCATCGTCACGTTGGAAGGGATGATGACGTTATGGTCGAACAGGGAAGCCATCTTGCCGCCGTTATTTCCGGTAAAACCAACGGTGGTAATCTTCATCTCCTTGGCCTGCTGGGCGGCCTGAAGGATGTTCTTTGAATTTCCCGAGGTGGAGATTCCAAGAAAGACGTCGCCGGGCTGGCCGAGCGCTTCGACCTGGCGCGCAAAGATGCAGTCAAAGTTGAAGTCGTTTCCAGCGGCCGTCATGATCGAGGTATCCGTGGTCAGGGCCACAGCACGCAGGGCAGGACGATTTTCCACGAGCCTGACGACGAACTCCGCAACCAGGTGCTGAGCATCAGCTGCCGAACCCCCATTCCCGGCGACCATCAGCTTCCCGCCGGCCAGCATGGCTTTGGCGGTCAATTCCGCAACGGTCACAATGGTATCGGCGATCTGCGAATCTGCCAAAGTTGCCTGCAGGGCAGAGATCGACTGCGCAAGTTGCTTCTGAACAAGAGATTTCATGGGTTCTCCGGATGCTTTGTCCACCAACAACAGGGTACGTGATTCGGAGAGAAAAAATCTATCCGCGCTCCTGACACCTTCTGGTGAGTTGTTAGAGTGGAGCAAGCGAAAAAGAGGAGCTTTTCAGACGTGCGATCGATCGTGAAGTGTCTTACAGGGCTGATTTTTCTGTCACAGGGAGTTTCCGCGCAACAGCAGCCATCGAATCTGGCAGCCAATGGGCCAGATGTTCTGTTATGGCCCTCCGGGGCACCCGGGGCCCAGGGAAACGATGACGCCGACAAACCTGAATTGACTGTCTTCCTTCCTCACGGAGCCAATGCGACGAAGACGGGTGTCGTGGTGGCGCCGGGCGGAGGATATCAGCACCTCGCAATGGAAAAGGAAGGATTCGCGGTTGCCCGATGGCTGAATGACCACGGCGTCGCCGCGTTCGTTCTTCGCTACCGTCTGGGACCGAAGTATCACCATCCGGTGGAGTTGGGAGACGCACAGCGGGCGATTCGGCTGGTACGCACGCACGCTGCGGAGTACGGCCTCGCCGAGGACCACGTGGGGATGTGGGGCTTTTCGGCGGGAGGGCATCTTACCGCGACGGCGGGAACCCACTTTGACTCCGGAGAGGCGGGCGCAGCCGATCCGATCGAGCAGAAGAGCAGTCGTCCGGATTTTCTGATCCTGGCCTACCCCGTTATCACCATGATGGACTCTTCGGTCCATGTGGGTTCGAAGCAGAACCTGCTGGGCGAGAATCCGAATCCGGGGCTGGTGAGCCTGCTGTCGGACGAGCTTCAGGTCACACCACAAACGCCACCCACGTTTCTGTTTTCTACGACCGACGACAAGACGGTCCCGATTGCCAACAGCGTGATGTTTTACGAAGCACTCGTGCGTGCAGGGGTTCCGGCAGAGATGCACGTGTTTCAACATGGCGCGCATGGCGCCGGGCTGGCGCCGACGAATCCGCAGCTCAGTGTGTGGCCCGACCTGCTGATCAAGTGGATGAGGGAGCGCGGCTATGCGGCGCCAGCGCAATAGGAGGCCTGGATGACGGCAGCGGAGTTCAAGACGGCGAACCCGGAGCAGTTTCGCGGCGCATTGCTGGCCCTATGGTGGGACGCGCAGGGGAATTGGGAGCGCGCCCATGAGATTGCGCAGGAGATTGAGGATTCAAGCGGCTCCTGGGTACATGCGTACCTGCACCGAAAGGAAGGCGACGAAGGCAACGCTGGGTATTGGTATCGCCGCGCCGGCCGGCCCCGGGCGAAGGGGGACCTTGAGCTCGAGTGGACCCGGATCGTTGAGCAGATGCTTTCAGAGCGATAGTGCGCGTTCAGAAAAGGCAGTTCTTTCTTCCAGATTGAGATTTCCTGCTTTGTGATGGGCTTCCGCTTGTGTAGATTAAAAGGCGTCATCGACATATGTCTTGCTCCCACGCCGCAGCGAGGCACAAAACTGCAAATTTGTCGTTCCACGGCGAACGATTGTGTTTGCACGTTTTCTCTTTTCCGAACATAGAAAATCTATTCAGGCAGGTGATGGATCCATGCGTGTTGCCGTAGTGAAGGTGTTTCTGGCTTTTCTGTTGGTGCTAGGGGTGGGCGGGCCCATGCTGGCCGGACAAGCTGCTTTGGCCCAGGCTCCCGCAGCCACTGCTCCTCTCTCTCAGGAAGACCGGCTGGCTACGGTTGAAAAGCAGACAGCAAGCAACGCGACAGCGATCGCCGCCGCCCAGACCTCAGGAGACAACGGCTGGATGCTGGTCTCCGCGGCTTTGGTCCTTATGATGAGCGGGCCTGGGCTGGCGCTGTTCTATGGCGGCCTGGTGCGGAAGAAGAATGTTCTCGGCACGATGATGCAGACCTTCGCGATGATGGCGATGGTGACGGTGCTGTGGGCGTTGGTGAGCTATTCGCTGGCCTTCGGGCAGGGGAATGCATTTATCGGCGGCTTCCACAACGCCTTTCTCCGTGGCGTGGGCCTGGCGCCCGACCCAGCGTATGCGGCGACGATCCCGTTGCAGACGTTCATGGTTTATCAGCTGATGTTTGCGATTATTACGCCGGCCCTGATTACAGGAGCCTTCGCCGAACGCATGAAGTTCTCCTCCATGCTGGTCTTCATGGCGTTGTGGTCACTGGTCATCTATAGCCCCATGGCCCACATGGTCTGGGGCAAGGGCGGTCTGCTGAATGCGGCACAGGGGGGATGGCTGCCGTGCCTGGACTTTGCCGGCGGAACAGTAGTGCATGTCACCTCGGGAGTCTCGGCGCTGGTGACGGCGATCTATCTGGGCAAGCGGCTTGGCTACCCAAAGGAACCCATGCCCCCGCACTCGGTGGTCCTCAGTTTCATCGGGGCCTGTCTTCTTTGGGTGGGTTGGTTCGGCTTCAACGCGGGCTCGGCGCTTTCGGCGGGCACGCTGGCGACCTCGGCATTCGTGGCAACACATTTCGGCGCGGCCGCGGCGGCTATCGGCTGGAGCGCAGCGGAGTGGATGCGGCAGGGGAAGGCTTCGGCCTTGGGTGCGATCTCAGGCGCAGTGGCCGGACTGGTCGCGATTACTCCGGCGGCGGGCTTTGTGACACCCATCTCGGCACTGTGGATCGGACTGATGGCGGGTGTCTTCTGCTACCTGATGGTGGTGAAGGTGAAGGCGTGGTTCGGCTATGATGACTCCCTCGACGCCTTCGGCGTTCACGGAGCGGGAGGAACGCTGGGAGCGATTCTGACGGGCATCTTTGCCAACAGCGCCATCAATCCCATCTTCGGCGCGGGCAAAGCGACGGGGCTATTGGAAGGGAACTGGCGCCAGCTCCTGAACCAGATTGGCGGAGTGGCCATTGCATGGACTATTTCGATCGTGGGTACGCTTATCATTTTGTTCGTCGTGGACAAGACGATGGGGCTTAGGGTGAGTGAGGATGAAGAGCGCGATGGCCTTGACCTTTCTCAGCACGGCGAAGAGGGTTACGACTGGGCGCATTAGAGTTGAGGGGCGCGGGCCCGAGAGGACGATAGAGATATGCAGAAGATCGAAGCGGTGATTCAGCCGTCGAAGCTGGACGCGGTGAAAGATGCCCTGGTCGAGATCGGGGTGGACGGCATGACCATTCTGGAGGCTCGCGGACACGGCCGCCAGAAAGGGCATACCGAGGTGTATCGCGGCCGCGAATACTCGGTGGACCTGCTTCCGAAGGTGAAGCTCGAGATCGTCGTTACCGACGAGATGGTCGATCGCGCGGTGAGCGCCATTATCGCTTCTGCCCGGACCGGAACCATTGGTGACGGCAAAATCTTCATCTCGAAGATCGACGAGGCCATTCGAATTCGCAACGATGAGCGGGGTGAGATCGCTCTCTAGGCGCAGGCTCGTTTGGGGAAAATCCTCGGTCGAGGAAAAATAGCGAACCCGGAGCGATGCTGCGGGGGAAACGATAACCTGAAGGCTCGGGAGAAGAAATGCAGGCGAGCGAGTCCACAGGCGGCGAACGGCGCAATCTGTACCAGCGAAGGATGCTCGAGATTCGCGGAGCCTTCGAGGCGGGAGCCTCGGGCACGGCGACGCTGGCAGCACGAACCTCGGCTGCGGACGAGTTGGTTAGCGAGCTGTGGCGCGAGGCTGCGCAGCGCAATCCTCGACTTGCCGCAGGAGTTTCGCTGCTGGCAATTGGAGGCTATGGCCGCAGGGAGCTGTTTCCCTACTCCGATGTCGATCTGTTGTTTCTTCTGGACGCGAAGGTCAACGAAAAAGACCTCAAGGAATCGATCCGTCGTATCGGCCAGGAGATGTGGGACTGCGGAATCCGCGTTGCGCAGACGGTACGCAAGCTTGCCGAGTGCGAGAGATTCTCCGAAGAAAATGCGGAGTTCACGGTCGCGTTGATGGATCATCGTCTGCTGATCGGGGACGCGGGGTTGTATGCGCGGCTTTCGGACGAGACCATGCCGAAGCTGGTGGAACGCGATCGTGATCGAATCCTCGATCGCCTGCTGGAACTGACCCGTGAGCGCCACGCCAAATACGGCAGCACTCTCTTTCATCTGGAGCCCAACATCAAAGACTGCCCGGGAGGGCTTCGCGATATCCACGTCCGCGGATGGCTCAAGATGCTCGACGGCACGATGGCCGACAGCGTCACGGCTGCGCACGAGGCGGAATTTCGACAGGCGGTGGAGTTCCTGAGGATGGTGCGCTGTTTTCTCCACTACCGACACGAGCGGGACGATAACACGCTGGACTGGCAGGCGCAGGACGCCGCGGCTTCGATGTCCGCGGGAGTCGCCGGAGATCGCGATCAATCCGTGGATGCGGCGTACTGGATGCGGATCTATTTTCGTCATGCGCGCAGTATCGAGCGTGCGTTGAAGCGAGCGATCGAGGACCTTCCTCCTCGCAAGCGCGCGAAGAAGTTTACGCTGAAACGCGACCGGGTTCCGGAGACGGCGGGGGAGTTCCGGATCGAGCGCGGCCAAGTCATTCTGGGGCCGTCTCCTTCGGGAAGTCCCGGCGAAGACCCAGCGCACGATCCCGATGTCGTGTTGGATATTTTTATCGCGATGGCGCGCACCGGCTGCACGCTCGGCCGCGAGACGGAGGAAAGGCTCTCTCAGGCCCTGGGGCTGATCTCTGCCAATCTGGAGGAGGGGACGCCGCTGTGGAGCCGCCTGCAGGAGATCCTGGTCGGTCCGCAAGCAGGAGACGCGCTTCGCGCGATGCATGTCCTGGGCATGCTGGAGCTGCTGATCCCCGAGTTTCATGGAATCGATGCCCTGGTTATTCGCGATGCCTATCACCGTTACACCGTGGACGAGCACACCTTCGTGTTGATCGACACGCTCCATGGGCTGGAGACGACTCCAGTGGCGTCGAAGCTGGAATGGGGATCGCGTGCCGAGTGGGCCTCACGGTTTGGCGCCTTACTGCGCGAGCTTCCACACCCGGCGTTGCTGTACCTGATGGCGCTACTGCACGACACCGGCAAGGGACGGAGTACGGGCGACCACGCAGAGGAGAGTGCGCGGATGGCTCGCGGTCTGCTGGCGCGGCTGGATCTGGACTCCTACGAGAGCGAGCTGGTGCTTAGCTTGATCGCGAGCCACCTGGAGATGTCTTCCACGCTGCGGCGGGATATCTTCGATGCCGAGACGGTGCGCGCATTCGCAGGCAAAGTGCAGACTCCGGAACTCCTTCGCATGCTGACTCTGTTCACCTATGCGGACATCAACGCCGTGCACCCCGACGCGCTGACGCCATGGAAGGCAGAGAATCTGTGGAGGCTCTACATTGCGACCGCCAACTATCTGGATCGAAGCGTCGATGACGAGCGTGTGGGAGCCCAGGAGGCCCGCGAGTTGGTGGATCGCGTCTCGGCGCTGGTGCCGGATCAGCGAGCTGCTGTTGCGGAGTTTCTTGAAGGATTTCCCGAACGCTATGTCCTGACCCGTTCTCCGGAGCAGATTCGTACTCACTTCAACATGTCCGAACGGCTCAAGGAAGACAGAGTTCAGCTGGACTTTCGCTACGCCCCCGCTTTCAGCGAGCTGACGGTCGTCACCCCCGACCGCGCGCTTCTGTTCGCGAACATGACGGGAGCGCTCTCGGCGTGGGGAATGAATATCGTCACTGCGGATGCGTTCTCTAACCGAAAGGGGATTGTGGTCGACAGCTTCCGGTTTACCGACACCTTTCGAACGCTGGAGATGAATTCCTCCGAGCACGAGCGGTTCGTGAAGAGTATCTACGATGTCATGACCGGCGCCATGCCGATTGAAAAGCTGTTGAGCGGACGGCGCCGCGTTCGTCGGAAGGCTCCGAAGGTCGTTGTCCAGCCGCGTGTGGAGTTCAACGACGAGGCATCGTCGCACAGCACATTGCTCGAGGTCATTGCGCAGGATCTTCCTGGCCTTCTTCGCGCGCTTAGCCTCACTCTCGCGGCGCACGGGCACAACATCGAGGTCGCTCTGGTCGATACCGAAGGCGAGACCGCGATCGACGTCTTCTATCTGACTCACGAGGGTGCAAAGCTCGAGAAGAAGCAGCAACGTGCCCTGCGCGCCGCGCTGCTTGAAGCGATGGAAGAGAATGCCCGCTGAGGTGCAGGAGAGAAACGATGGGCCGGTTATCGAAAGATCACGAAGGTAGCAGTGTAAAAAATCGCCCGGAACACAGAGTCAGTTCTATTATTAGAGTATGAGCATAGGTCCAGAAGAGAACACCAGTGGCGGACGACCCACGGAAGTTCCCCAAAAGGGAGACCGCTATCTCTTTGGTAGTCTCGACAGCTTCGCAAAAAACCAGGAAAAACTGAAAGAGGTTAACTGGGGCTCCGAGCAGCCGGAGGGTATCGTGCTGGCGTCGCTCGATGCCGCTATCAACTGGGTTCGAAAGAACTCGGTGTGGCCAATGACCTTTGGACTGGCCTGCTGCGCGATCGAGATGATGTCGATGGGGGGATCCCGTTACGATATCGCCCGATTTGGCGCGGAGGTCTTTCGGCCTTCTCCACGGCAGAGCGACCTGATGATCATCGCCGGCAGGGTCTCCCAGAAGATGGCTCCTGTCATTCGCCGCCTCTATGAGCAGATGCCGGAGCCGAAGTGGGTAATCTCAATGGGTGCCTGTGCGACTTCAGGCGGTGTTTTTAATAATTACGCTTTGTTGCAGGGGGTGAATCAGGTTATCCCCGTGGATATTTACGTTCCGGGTTGCCCCCCCCGCCCGGAGCAGCTGTTGTACGCTATCACCCTGTTACAAGAGAAGATACAGCGCGAGCGTGGGTCGATGAGAAAGACCCTGAATCTTGCATGACCTTTTTTGAAATGCTAATAACTGCGAAGGTTCTCCCCACCCGGTCGTTCCTTGCGCAGAGGTAAAGTATTGAAAATATAGTTATCGGAGAGTATTTTTTACCGGTACAACTAGCAACCTGCGGTAAGCTTTACTGAATCGAAGCACCATATCAACAAGATCGAGCCGAAAAGGCTCTTGGAAGAATTTGAGCGGAGGATGTCGAATGGTTTATAGCCCTTTACGTAATTTTGGCCGGTTCGTACTGGCTGCATGTGCAGTCAGCCTTGGAGTCGCAAGTCTGGGTGCGCAGACTCCCAGCACAGCCGCCCCCACGGGCGCAAATCCCTCCCGTTTCGACGTCTTCACTGGATATTCCTACTTTGGAGCGCACGGCCAGTTGAAGCCACTGGGTGTCAATTACAGCTCAATTGACCTCGGTGCAATCGGAAGCGGCGCATACTACTTCAACAAATATTTTGGTGGCGAGATCAACTTTGTAGCCCATCCGGACGGAAAGAACGATGGACTGTACAGCGCCTCAGCCGGTCCAATCTTCCGCGCCCCCATGCAGAACTTCACGCTCTTCGCTCATGGGCTGGCCGGTGGAAGCAAATTGGTAGGGCCAAACTCCTATCGTTCCAACCAGTACCACAACCCCTGGACCTGGGGAACGACCCTCACGGCTGGCGGCGGTATGGACTATGACCTGCCCTTCTTCAACAACCGCTTTTCATTCCGCCTGTTTGAAGCGGACTATCGCTACGTTCACACCAACTTCGGCCCCTACACTCCTCCACCGAGCGGACCGACGGGTGGACGCGCCAATCTGAGCGGAGTTGACCTGAGCACGGGTATCGTGACGCACTTCGGTCACATCATTCCTCCTCCTCCTGTCACCTTTACCTGCTCGGCTTCGCCTTCTACGGGCTATCCGGGTGACCCGATCACTGTGACTGGAACGGCCGCGAACCTGAACCCGAAGAAGACCGCGACCTATAACTGGACCTCCGATGGCGGCACTGTCGCTGGCACGGAAGCCACCGCGAATGTCACGACTACGAACCTGAATCCTGGCAGCTACACCGTCAAGGGCCATATCTCCGAGGGCAATAAGCCTGGTGAGATGGCGGACTGCTCGGCTCCGTTCACCATTCAGCAGTACCAGCCCCCGACGGTTAGCTGCTCGGCGAATCCGTCCACCGTGGCGCCTGGCGATTCTTCGACTATCACCGCCAACGGCACCAGCCCGCAGAATCGTCCGCTGACCTACAGCTACAGCTCGACAGCTGGATCGGTCACCGGCAACACTTCCACCGCGACCCTCAACACCACAGGAGCAGCACCGGGAACTATTACGGTGACGGCGAACGTGGTTGACGATAAGGGCCAGTCCGCTTCCTGCACCGCGACCGTAACGGTGAACGCGCCTCCGCCTCCGCCGGCGCCGACCACCCAGGCTCTCTGCTCGATCAACTTCGATCGTGACAAGCGCCGTCCGACCCGCGTTGACAACGAAGCTAAGGCCTGCCTCGATGAGGTTGCACTGAACCTGCAGCGTTCCTCGGATGCAAGTCTCGCAGTCGTAGGCAACGCCGCCAGCACAGAGAAGGCCGGAGCCAAGGCTGCTGCCGCCCGCGCTGTCAACACGAAGGACTACCTGGTGAAGGAGAAGGGCATCGATGCCAGCCGGATCACGGTTTACACCGGATCGCAGGACGGCAAGACGGTCTCCTCCACGCTGGTTCCAACCGGAGCAACGCTTGATCAGACTGGACTTGCCCAGGTTGATGAGAGCGCGGTGAAGGTTGTACCACGCAGCGGCCGGGCTCCTCGTCGCAAAAAGTAAGCTGTAACCCTAACCAAAAGGCTGACCGGGAACCATCCCGGTCAGCCTTTTTTATTGTCCGTTCAGCTAACATCGAGGAGTAGTGGTTTAGCTGAACGGATATCAGAATTTATGGGACACAATCGTAGACGCCATCTCTTTTTTCGCACTGCTTATACCCTGGTCTGTTTTTCACCTCGTTTACAAGCCAGCCCGAACTGGCTGCCGTTTGGACCCGATGGAGGAGACGCCCGCTCGTTCGCCGTGGACCCCCACGACAACCAACATCTTTACCTGGGTACAGCGGTTGGCTGGATCTATGAGTCCCATGACGGCGGCGCACAGTGGAAGCGGCTCGCGCGTCTTGGAGATCGCGACGATTTGGTTCTGGACAACATTGTCATCGATCCATCAACGCCAAAGAGAATCCTGGTGGGGGCATGGGTGCTGGGTAGCACCGATGGTGGGCTCTTCGTCAGCAATGACGGTGGGGCGACGTGGAGTGCCGAGTCCGGGATGAAGGGTCAGTCGATCCGCGCGCTTGTAAACTCGCTCTCCGATCCAAAGGTATTTATTGCCGGGACGCTCAAAGGTGTCTATAAGAGCGTCGACAGCGGATCGAGCTGGAAGCTCATCAGCCCCGAAGGAAGCACAGAGCTTCACGAGGTCGAGTCGATCGCTATCGACCCGAAAGACCCGAAGATCGTCTACGCAGGCACATGGCATCTGCCCTGGAAGACCACGGATGATGGCGCGCATTGGTCGAACATCAAAGAGGGCGTGATCGACGATTCCGATGTCTTCTCGATCATCATCGATCCCAAGGACCCGAACGTGGTCTACGCCAGCGCCTGCTCCGGAATCTATAAGAGTGAGACTGCGGGCGGAAGATTTCAGAAGATCCAGGGCATTCCTTCGACGGCTCGCAGGACTCGCGTCCTGATGCAGGATCCTCAGCACCAGAACATCGTCTTCGCTGGAACGACCGAGGGACTCTATCGAACGGTGGATTCCGGCAAGACGTGGAACCGTACGACAGGGCCTGAACTGATCGTCAACGATGTCTACATCAACCCTGCGGATTCAAACAGAATCATGCTGGCGACAGATCGCGGAGGAATTTTGGTTTCGAACGACGGAGGCGCCAGCTTCCGCGCGACAAATACCGGCTTCTCAGCGCGACATATCACCTCTTACGTCGAGGACATCAACCACCCCGGAACGATCTATGTGGGGATGGTCAACGACAAGGCATGGGGCGGCGCGTTTGTCAGCACCAACGGTGGTCTGGCATGGACGCAGAAAAGTGCGGGGCTTGAAGCGCACGACGTCCTCAGCCTCGGCCAAGCTTCCGATGGAACCATTCTGGCCGGAACAAGGCACGGAATCTACCGGCTGAATGGAGAGCTCTGGAGCAAGGTCGATAAGGTCTCGCTTGAGCTTCCTGTCACAGAGGCTCCGCCCGTCGCTAAGCCGGTCACGGTAAGGAAAAAGGGAGCAGCGGCCCGGAAGGTTGCTCCCAAAGCTGCTCCGGTTAAGAAGAAGCCTGCACCGAAGCCGTTCGACGGAGCTGTGTTTGCTTTTGCACGCGACGGGCAACAGGTCTTCGCCGCGACCGCGGATGGAATCCTGTCGAGCCAGGATGGCGGCCAGAGCTGGACGCTGTCCGCGGACCCTCAGGGGCACGTCTGGTATACGATCGCCTCCTCGAAGGGGACGGTTCTTGCGACCTCGCTATCGAAGGCATCACTTACGACCGATGGTGGCCACACTTGGGCTGCCCTCAATCCTCCTTCAGAGTTGACCCAGATTTCGGCGGTTGCAGTGGACGGATTCGGCGGCCTCTGGATCGGCGGCCGCGAGGGTGTCTATCTTTCCGAGGACAAGGGAGCCAGCTGGCAGGTGGTGAAGAACCTGTTTGTCCGCGACGTGAACAGCCTCTTCTACGACGAGAAGGGACAGCGCGTCCTGATTACGGCGAACAGCTCGACGAAGATTGCGTTCGCAGCTCACCTGCCCGACAAGAAGGTGACCTACTGGAACACCGGATGGGACCTGCGGCTGATGCGGCCGGTTGGAGACCATATGGTGGCTGCGACGCTGTTCGATGGCGTGGTCATTCAGCCGGAGATGGTGAACTCGAGCGAAGTCGCGAAGCACTGAGAACAGCTTCGCGAAGCTCGTTGGGGAGGATTAGAATCGTTCTATGAGCTTCGAGACCACCCCTACGAGCTTCGCAACAACCACTACCGGTTTTCAGGCGCCGCTTGCACAGCCCCGACATTCGTTTCAGACCGACGATCGGTCTCTGGAGCCGATTGCGCAGAAGGTGCTGGCTGGCGAACGGCTGAGCTTCGAGGATGGAGTTCGCCTCTATCGCAGCGGCGACATTCTCGCAGTGGGCTGGCTGGCGAACTTCGTTCGCGAGAAGCTGCATGGCAACGTCGCTTACTTCAACGTCAATCGCCATATCAATCCGACCAACGTCTGCGTCGCCTCGTGCAGGCTGTGCGCATTCGGCCGCAAGAAGGGTGAGGCCGGGACGTATACGATGGCCCTCGAAGAGGCGTGGGAGACGGCTGGGGCCGGCTACACGGAGGCGGTGACGGAGTTTCACATCGTCGGCGGCCTGCATCCCGATCTTCCTTTCGAATACTTCATGGACCTGGTGCGCGGCCTGAAGGAGCGGTTTCCGAAGGTCCATATCAAGGCGTTCACGATGGTTGAGGTCGCTTTCCTTGCCAAGCGAGGCAAGATGACGATTCCCGAGACGCTGGAGCGGATGAAGGCCGCGGGGGTCGACTCGATGCCCGGCGGCGGCGCGGAGATCTTTGCCGACAGGATCCGGCACATCATCTGCGACCACAAGATCGACGGCTCGGAGTGGCTGGAGACGGCGCGGCAAGCGCATAAGATCGGGTTGCGATCGAATGCGACGATGCTCTACGGCCACGTGGAGAACGAAGAGGACCGCGTAGACCACCTGGTTCGCCTGCGCGAGGTTCAGGACGAGACGGGCGGGTTTCAGACGTTCATTCCGCTCTCATTTCACCCGGACAACACGGCGCTGGCTCACATTCCACGGACGACAGGAATGCTGGATATGAAGCAGATCGCGGTAGGGCGGTTGATGCTCGACAACTTCTCGCACATCAAGAGCTACTGGCAGATGGTCTCGCCGAAGATGGCGCAGATCTCGCTGCGGTTCGGGGCAGACGACATCGACGGTACCGTCATCGAGGAGAAGATCTATCACGACGCCGGCGCGACCACTCCGCAGGGGCTGAGGCGGAAGGACCTGGTCAGGCTGATCACCGAGGCGGGCCGGGAGCCGTTCGAGCGGGACACGATGTACCGCGCTGTGACCCGGACCGAGGATTCGTTCACGGTCGCGGTTTAGATTCGCCTGCGGGGGTACCCCCCGTACTATTTTGTGCAAAGTCTTCCATCTTTTAGAGTTAAGTCCGGACCTGACTGTCTGTCCGCCCAAAGGAAAAGCCCCGGAGAGATTCTCCGGGGCTTTTCTGGATCTGTATTTAGGTTAGCAGAATGGAGCTATGGAATCGGCGGATTTTATTTGCTGTAAGCTGCTTATTTTGTGAGAGTTGTTATCTTTCAGGGCTTGACAGGTTGACTCTTTGTTGTGAGCCGACGAATCCATGGATTCCGGCGAGGCCTGGACGTGTCATCCCTCAGAACCACAGATCTCTTGGCTATGCTCAGGGCAGGCTCTTCGGCTACGTCTCTCGCGATCAAACTTGCGATGAAAAATTTCTGTCAAGATGTGCGGGCTGCGGCGGAGCCCCTGATCTGATCCAACAGTAACAGCGAGTCAGAGCAAGTCCATCTCTCAAAACATCGGCCATTTTTGAAGTGCAAAATGCTAATACCTGGAAGCTCGATTTGCTGCCCAACCGCAGCAACGCCCATAAAAGCCTTTTCCTGCGTTCCAGTAATTACATAACGGACAACCAACGTTTCGTCATCTTCGATGATTTCGTGAACTGTCACTTGTGCATCTGGAAAGACTTCCCAAAAGGCATTGTAGAACTGCTTCACGCCTTCCAATCCAGGCTCAACTCCATGATATCCATGCAAAACGATGTCGTCGGAATAAAGACGGAAATAGTCTTGTCGTTTGCCGGGATCAGCAAAACACCTGAGCGCTTGTCCGATGGTTTGTCGGTTGGACATGCGTTCATTTTAACGATGTTTCGCGTTCAAGATATTGCAGAGAAATCGAGAATTTACCTGCACAGTTCCTACACAGACGATAGCGGTTAATGGCCTGATAACGCAGTAAGGTGAGGACGCGAGGGTTCAAGGCGTTGAACAGCTATCAAAAAGAAGAGATGTCAGTATCGGATCTGTGTCGCGCGTATGGAATCTCGCGTCCTACGGCCTAAAAACAGGATCTTTATCAGTGAAGTGTTCCGCTTCGAGGAGCTTGGATTCGAGTTGGTCACGCCCGGATTCTGTAGAGCCTTCTTCCGCGATATGGAGGTAGGAGAACTCAATGCGGAAGAGCTTCGTTTTAGATCTGTACGCCGCGTGGTCTGATGGGTCTCTAAATTCCTCAGCCTCGCTACTGATTCGGTGACGTCAGAACTCTTTGGCCAAGATTTTCTCGATTTCAAAAAAGTGCTCGCTAAGGAGCTTGGAAGGCGATTGCGATGAGCTGTTGTGGGGTGCGAATCTCCGACAAACGATCTCAAGCGGTTCCCACGGAGAAGTTCGAGACGACACCCCCCAGCTGGTAAAGCCCCTGTCTCTCGTGGCCTTCAGTTGCAGAGATCGCACTTCGACCACAACCGTCGCAAAGTCAAAATATGGCGATCCGCTAGATAACTCGGGCACGATACGTCCACCAAAGATGCTGAACATATCTCCGCATTCTGATTCGACCTCTTCCTTAACCCGTTTCAAATTACTCACAGCTCCTCTTTGATCGAGGCGAAAGATTTGGTTAAACAGACTGTAGGTCCACACAAACGGCCGACTGAGCAACCACAGCCCCAGACGGCTGACCTGAAGAGATGTCGGTAGACCTCCAGATGTACGGCGAGGCGCCTGATAAGCCATAAATAATCATAAACAAGCTTCTGCCAGCTGTTGCTGTCGGGCAACGCGGTGGAAATGACGAGGAGTGGAAAGCATGGAAAGCCATAAACCCGGCTTCCCACCCTTCCCACTCCTCTTGGAAATCCCTTCGGGATTACCACATTCCCACCGCTGCGACTACGGGATCTATGTCAAAAGCGGCAAGGTGACTGGACGTCGATCACCGCAAGGGGCTTGTAACGGAGGTCTCAGGTCCACAACGTAAATGCATGTCTCCGCACACTCAGCATCTGGATCTTGCGCGGCTCTTCTATGGGAAGGGAAAATTCGTCTTGCGGAAAGTTCTGCATTCCCAGATTGACCTCGTATGGATGCCTTCCGTGAAATGCCTGCTCATCCTCCGCTCATTCCAGCCGATATGCCCCTAACGTGGGATAGTCGGGGAAAAACCCTGATTCTTAGTCTGATGACTTATGGAGGGAAAGAAATGCGGTTCTCAGAGAGTCTGCTTCACCGCCGGACACGGGAGATCTGGCCAGGACAACGGGAGAGGGAGGCCGGCTACTTCGACATGCATCCTCCCGGAGAGGTTTTTCGCGGGATCGTTTATACCTCGGTGCTTTGGGGTTTGCTGGCGTTTGGCGTCTATACGATTTACGGAATGGTCGCGGGGGTTCGTTAGCGCGTTGCCCGGTGCGGTAGCATCCTAGAAAGATGCCCAATGCGACTCCAGCGAGCCACTGGATCTGGTTTCATGTCTATGTCTTCGTCCTGATGGCCGTGGAGTTTCTGTACGTCCGCTGGCAGCGCTCCAGACGCCCGGCGGAGGAGACGATCCACTCGACCTCGATGATTGCAACCATTGTGTGGGTAGGGGCGGCCCTGGCGTTCGCTCTTTTTATTCTCCGCACACTGGGAGGCGAGGCGGCCACTCAGTATCTGGCCGGCTATGCGATCGAAGAGGCTCTCTCGGTCGATAATCTGTTCGTCTTTCTTCTTCTCTTCAGGTTTTTCCGAATCGAAGCTCTGAATCAACCCAAGGTGCTCTTCTGGGGTGTGACCGGAGCGATTGTTATGCGGGGTTCCTTTATTTTGGCGGGTATCGGCCTGCTGACGCGTTTTGAGTGGGTCAGCTACCTGTTCGCACTCGTCCTTCTGATCGCGTCGATTCGACTGCTGGCGCCGGAGGATGAGAAGGCGAAGGAGAAGACCCCGCGATGGCTACTGTGGATCTCGCAACTGAGACCCGTGAGCCTGAGACAGGACGTCTTTGTGGCGAAGGAGAATGGCAGGCGCATGATGACTGTGCTGCTGCTGACGCTGATGGCGATCGAGGTAACGGATCTGGTCTTCGCGATCGACTCGATTCCGGCGGTGCTCTCGATCACGCGGCACCCTTTTCTGGCGTACACCTCGAACATCATGGCGGTGATGGGACTGCGATCGCTGTATTTCCTGCTGGCCCACCTTCTGACGAAGCTTCAATTTCTCCACTATGGACTGGCGGCTGTGCTGGCGTTTGCAGCATTGAAGATGCTGACGGCGCATTTCGTCAAGATCGGACCGGTGGTTTCGCTGGCGGTGGTGGCGACGATGCTGGCGATTACGATCGCCGTGTCCCTGGTGGCAGCACGGAGAAGTTCCCGCGCCGTCTAAGGATTCGAGGATCTAAGCTGTATGCGCAAGTGATGGACTTGCTGAAAGCCATACATCACAGTGAAGGCCAACAAGACCGTAGTGAGATAGCCGCCAGCAAACAGCACAACGGTGTCGACCCGTCTGCAGCCCATAACAAGGTTGAGTTGACGACAACCAAAAACTTTCTCAAACCAGCTCAAACAAGACAGTCCGAGAAAGTGCAGAGCAACCCATTGAAGGCCGATCAGTTGAATGTACCAAGGGGTATTGGGTGGATAGCCCACATCGATCGGAAACGCCAAGAAGAAGAAGTTCACTAACTCCGTTAGCAATGACGCAAAGAGAACAATTGCTACTTTCAACTTCATCTGGACCCCCGATCAAGCTGCCCAATGAAACATATTGTATGTATCCAGAGCAGAAAGAGGTCTTAAGAAGGTGATGTGGGGAGCTGAAGAATCGGTCATCGTGATTGCCGAAAGTCCCTTGGACAGAAAATAGCCTGAAGGGGCTACGTGCAAATAGGACTTGTATTGTCCTATTTATATTTTTCCGCTAGAACTGAAATATCATGACACGTTCCTCCGGACATGCCTTTTTGCGGGCGACCCGCCTGACTCACCTGTATCTCGGTGTTTTTACAGCTCCTGCCCTGCTGTTCTTTGCCTTTACGGGCGCTCTTCAAACCTTCAGCCTGCACGAGACGACGCGGGGCAGCTCGTACAAGCCTCCGGCATGGGCGGTAACGCTGGGCCAGATTCACAAGAAGCAGACTCCGGTTGTGCCGGTGCGAAAGCCGCCTGCGCCGGAGGTGACGGCGGGAGCGGGGCGCCGGGGCGAGGGAGGAGAGAATGCCGCTGCTAAGGGTGCTTCCAGAGATGCAACGAGATCGAGAGGAGAGGAAGGCGCAGGGCGTGCCGCGGACCAGCCCAGAGTTGCTCCGGGCCAGTCGGTTGCTGCGGTTCCGAGCGAGCCGCCGGCTGCGCCGGGGAAGAAGCATCATCCTCTCCCGATGAAGATCTTCTTCCTGATCGTGGCGATTTCGCTATTTCTGTCGACATTGACGGGAATTTATATGTCGTACAAGTATGTGCGCAATCGCAGGATGGTGACGGCTCTGCTGATCCTGGGGACTGTGATTCCCTTGATCCTGGTCTTTGTGTAGAGAGCATCTCCGTATCGGAGGTTAGAGGGGAACGGCACAGCCACTGCTGGCTGTGCCGTTCCTTTGTCGTCATCCGAGTTAGGTGTGCTTGAACTGGATCCCCGCCTCCTGCAGCGAATGGAAGAAGTCGAGGCGACTCTGCTGCATGACGGAGTGTCGGGCGATGGACTCGCGCTGGGGATAATCGTGACGATAGTGTGCGCCTCGGCTCTCGTGGCGAGCGAGCGCGGAGGCGACGATGATGGTGGCGACAGCGTGAAGATTCCGCGCCTCGATCGCCGGTCGCGAGAGGCCGCGCGGCATGGTTGCGGCGAGTGCAGCAAGGGCGTGCTGCATGGCTTCGAGACCCTGAGCATCGCGGAGAAGTCCGGCGTACTTCCACATGTTGGAGCGGAGGTCCTGAACCCAGCGCTCAATCTGAGCGTCGGCGGTGCGGCCTTCTTCGGAGGCGTAGCGAGGCTGGAGAGTGGCTACGGGGTCGAGAGATGGTGCGATTGGGGCGGCACGATCGGTGTCGGCGATCATGGCCTCCGCGGCGAGTGCGCCGAAGACGAGCCCTTCGAGCAGGGAGTTGGAGGCGAGACGGTTGGCTCCGTGAACGCCGGTGCACGCGGCCTCGCCTGCGGCGTAGAGGCCGGGGAGTGTGGTGCGACCGTGAATGTCGGTAAGGATGCCTCCCATGAGATAGTGCGCGGCGGGACGGACGGGGATGAGATCGCGGTTGAGATCGAGGTGATACTTGGCGAGAAAAGCAGAGATTCCGGGAAATCGAGAGTGCAGGTCTTTGGTGACGTGGCGCATGTCGAGGTAGACCGGGCCATCCATGCCTTCGCGGGTGATGGCACGGGCGACGACATCGCGCGGGGCGAGCTCGAGGAGCGGATGGTAGTTCTGCATGAAGCGCTCGCCCTTGGCATTGACGAGATACGCGTCTTCCCCGCGCAGGGCTTCGCTGAGCAGAAAGCGCGGAGCGTTGGGCGCGCTGAAGGCGGTGGGATGGAACTGGTAGAACTCCATGTCGCTGACGGCCGCACCGGCCCGCCATGCCATGGCGATGCCGTCGCCGGTGGCAACCGCGGGATTTGTGGTGTCGCTGTAGACCTGTCCTGCGCCGCCGCTGGCGATGAGGGTACGGCGTGCATCGATGGTTAGGATGCCGCCTTCGCCGTCGAGGAGGGTGGCTCCAGTGACCAGCGCCTGTTCGTCGGTGGATCCGTCGATGGTCCCTTCGGCAGATTCAAGAAGAAGGTCGATTCCGGTGGTCCATTCGAGCAGGCGAATGTTGGGGATTGCGCGGACGTGACGGAGGAGAGAGACGGCGATCTCCTTGCCCGTGGCGTCGCCGTTGGCGTGGAGGATGCGCGAGCGGCTGTGCGCGCCTTCGCGGGTGAGCATCAGCTCGCCGTTTTCGCGGTCGAAGGCGGTGCCCCATTCGAGAAGCTCCTGCACACGCTGCGGACCCTGCTCGACGAGGATACGCGCGGCTTCGGGATCGACCAGGCCATCTCCTGCGGCGAGAGTGTCTTCCAGGTGGAGTGCGACGTCTTCGTCTCCGCCCATGGCTACGGCGATGCCACCTTGCGCGTAGGCGGTGTTGGATTCGGCCAACTCTTCTTTAGTCACAACAAGCACGGAGCCGGTGCGGGCGAGGCGGATGGCTGCGCTGAGGCCGGCGATTCCGGCCCCGATGACGAGGAAGTCGACCTGATGTTCGGATGGGTCTGCAGGGATGGAATCAGCGGGCGGCACTGCGGTTGGCACAACGTCTCCTCATCCTCAATGCTATCTGATCGAGCGGGCCTGAACGAAATCCTTACGATAGGATGAAGGTATTGTGCCTTCGATTCAACTCAAGACGCCGAGCGCCAGCTACGAGATTGTGATCGCACCGGGGCTGTTGAAGACGCTTCCGACTCGATTGAAGAAACTCAAGGGCGGCAAGCCGTTCCGTACTTTTCTTGTGACCTCACCCGAGATCTGGGGACTTTGGGGCAAGCAGGTCATCGCGGCCTTCGGCAAGGAACAGCCAACCGTGTTGTTTCTTCCTGCAGGCGAGAGGCACAAGCGTATCCGCACGCTGGAGTCGCTGCTGGAGCAGATGGCCGCAGCGGGAGCGGATCGCGATGCGCTGCTGGTTGCCTTTGGCGGCGGCGTTGTGGGGGACGTGACCGGCTTTCTGGCTGCGATCTACATGCGCGGCGTTCCTTATGTGCAGTTTCCGACGACGCTGCTGGCGCAGGTGGACTCCTCCGTCGGCGGCAAGACGGGCGTGAATCTGGCGGCGGGAAAGAATCTTGTGGGGAGCTTTAATCATCCGCTGGCCGTTCTGGCCGATACGGATGTGCTGAAGACTTTGCCTGCCTCGGAGCTGCGTGCGGGATTGCAGGAGTCAGTGAAGGCAGGGATTATTCGGGACGCGAAGCTGTTTCGGTATCTCGAAAACAATGCAGATGCCGTGCTCGGCGGAGACCCGAAGGCCCTGGCCCATGTGGTGGCTGCCAGTGTTCGCGTGAAGGCGGATGTGGTTGCGAACGACGAGCTCGAAGCCGGGCTGCGGATGATTCTGAACTACGGGCATACGCTGGGCCACGCCATCGAGGCGGCTACAGGCTACAAGCAGCTTCTGCACGGCGAGGCGGTAGGCTGGGGAAGCATCGCGGCGACTCGTTTAGGGGTGATGCGCGGGATGATCGGCGAGGCCGAGGCGGATCGCATCATTCAACTCATTCTGCGCTATGGGCCGTTGAGCGGCTTCAAGGCGAGTGCCACGAAACTCGTCGAGCTGACATCGAATGACAAGAAGAATCGTAGCGGGACGCTCAGCTTCGTTCTGCCGCAGAAGATTGGCGAGGTAGCGATCGTTCGCGATGTGACGCGCGACGAGATGCTGACTGCTGCGGAGTGGATGCTGAAAGAGATGCGCGAGCAGACCGCGAGCTCGGTTACAGGGAAGAAGCGAAGACGGTGATGGCAGAACGACAGGTTCGGCTGGAACATGAGCTCTCTACGGGAGCGCGGCCAACAGGCGCGACGACGGAGGCGTCTGCGGCGGCGAACGTCCAGCAGATGTTCGACTCCATCGCACCGAAGTACGACCTGCTGAATCATCTGCTCTCAATGGGGCTGGATCGACGGTGGTGGTCGCAGACTGCGCAAAGCTTTCGCGCTGTCCTGATACGTCCGGAGGCGGCGGTGCTGGATCTCTGCTGCGGCACCGGCGATATGACCATGGCTTTGATGAAGTATCGGCCGGCCGGAGTGGGCGAGGCGCCGGTCTTCGCGGTGGATTTTTCGCGCGAGATGCTGGCGCGCGGCAAAGAGAAGTTCGCAGGCCACAACATCGTTGCGATCGAGGCCGATGCTCTCCATCTGCCGCTGGAGGATCGCTCGCTGGATCTGGTCACTTCGGCGTTCGGCTTCCGCAACCTGGCCAACTACGAGGAAGGCCTGGCGGAGCTGTATCGCGTGCTCAGGCCGGGCGGCCAGATTGGAATCCTGGACTGCAACCAGCCGGAGGGAGTTACAGGCGCGCTCTACAATCTCTACTTCAAGCGGGTGCTTCCGTGGGTCGGCGGTTTGATCTCGGGGGACCGGGGCGCTTACAGCTATCTGCCGGCATCGGTGGAGCGCTTTCCCCGTCCGAAGCGAATGCTGGAGCTGATACGCGCGGCGGACTTCCGCGATGCGGGCTGGACCGGGTATACCTTCGGCACAGCAGGGCTGTACCGCGCCACAAAGCCGTAATGCGCGAGCACACACCGGCACGGTAGGATTGAGTGTTCATGAGCTCTGTCGCCACCCCGGAAAATGCCCGCTCCACTCCGAAGGAGAAGCGCGCGGCCGCGCTGTTCTCGGTGCTGGCGGCTCTGGGGATCACCCTCCTGAAACTTTTGACTGGAATCCTGACCGGTTCGCTGGGAATGTTGTCGGAGGCGGCGCACTCGACAGTAGACCTGGTTGCGGCAGGCATCACGCTGTTCTCGGTGCGGGTGTCGGACCGTCCGGCCGACGACACCCACAACTACGGGCATGGCAAGGTGGAGAGCCTTTCCGCATTCGTGGAATCCGTCATCATGCTGGGCTCCTGCGTATGGATCGTCACCGAGGCGGTCAAGCGGATTACGTCGCGCGAGAACCTTTCCCTCAAGCCGTCCCCGTGGCCTTTCGTTGTGTTGATTCTTTCGATCGTGGTGGATTTTACGCGATCGCGCAGGCTGCATAAGATTGCTCTCGAATCCTCGAGCCAGGCTCTCGAGGCGGACGCGATTCACTTCAGCACGGATATCTGGTCTTCGCTGGCGGTCATGGTGGGTCTCACGGCTTCTTTCGTGGGAACACGGTGGAATATGCCCCGGCTCCAGCTCGCGGACCCTTTCGCGGCGCTCGTAGTTTCAGGAATCATCCTCCACGTGACCTGGGGATTGGCGCGACGAACGATCGACGCGCTGCTTGACGCCACGCCGAAGGAGACTCGCGAAGCGACGCGGGAGCTGGAGCTGGAGCTGAAGGGCATCCATGGCGTACTCGCCGTAAATCGTTTCCGCACACGGAGGTCCGGCGCCGACTACTTCGCAGACCTGACCCTGGGGCTGGCGCAGAACCTGACCTTCCAACGCACGGAGCAGATCACGCAAGAGGCGACCGCAGCGGTGGAGCGGCACCTTCCCGGGGCCGACGTCGTGATTCATACGCTGCCCATGGCGACCGGTACGGAGAGCGTTCACGATCGCGTTCGAGCGGTGGCGGCGCGCATGAACCTTACGACCCACGATGTCAGCGTCCAGCGTTTTGGGCAGCAGCTGCAGGTAGAACAGCATTTGGAGGTCAATGAAACCATGCAACTGCAACAGGCGCACGAGTTGGCGACGCGCCTGGAGGCAGAGATCCAGCGCGAGATTCCCCAGGTAGCCTCGATCCTGACCCACATCGAGAGCGAACCCGCGACCATCGAGCAGCCCGAATCGCAGGAGCGCGACCGTCAGCTTGAGGTAAGGCTGCGGCGCGTGGCCGTGACCTTTCCGGAGATTCTGGACATTCACGATGTGATGGTCACTCGCATAGGAGCGCACCTGCAGGTGAATTGTCATTGCACCATGCCGGACGATCTGCCGATGGCCAAGGTTCATTCTGTCATCACCTCGCTCGAGGGCGCCTTTAAACTGGATGCACCCGAGGTGGACCGGCTCCTTATCCACCCGGAGCCTGCGACGGATAACCGACGATGACGACAGTGCGTGTGCGATTTGTAGGATGGGCCCCGGTAAAGCGTTTCTTCAACATCGTTCTGGGCGCGATGGCAATGGTCGCGGTGGCGATGTTCTCAGCCTTTCTGGCGATGCGGCTGGCCATCCATGGCCGCGAAGTGAAGGTTCCGCAGCTGGCACACATGACCATCGGGGAGGCGAGCCGGAAGGCGAGCTCCATGGGCCTGAGGCTGCAGCTCGAAAACAGGTTCTATTCCCCGGACATCCCGGCAGGCCAGGTGCTTGCCCAATACCCCGTGGCAGGCGCTACAGTCCGCCGCCAATGGCCGGTGAGGGTGACGCAGAGTCTTGGATCGCAGCAGGTCTCCATCCCGAATCTGAAGGGCGCAGGCGAACGAGCGGCTTCCATCAACCTGCGGCGGTTGGGGCTGGAACTGGGGACTGTAGGCCATGTCGCATTGCCGGGACCGGCGGGAGTTGTTGTAGCGCAGACCCCCGCTCCGGGAGCTGAGGGGGTTGAGAGACCCAGGGTGAGCATTCTGCTGAACGATGGGCCGGAGGAGGCCTCAGCAGGATATGTGATGCCCTCGCTCGTGGGCCTGACGATCTCAGGCGCTTACGTAAGGGCGGGAGCAGCGGGCCTGAGGATCGTGAGCGCGGAGGACGTAACTCCCACAGCGGCGGCGGTAGAGCCTGCCGCACCGGGCAAGACAGCTCAACCTGCTGCTCCGGTGGCCACAGCGGTGGCGGCATTGACTCCAGGGATCGTGGTCGCGCAGAGTCCGCTTGCGGGTCATCGCGTCGCCCGAGGGGATACGGTACAACTGTCCCTCACTCACTGATGCGAACGAGCTGAATTCAGACTCGGGCAAAACTACAGTTCGGAAGAACGATGTGGAAGGCCGTGCTCCAATTGCTCGACTAGTTTCTTGATATGCCGCTTAAGAGAATCACGCGTCGCACCATAGCTAACACTGGTGGGTGGTACATCGTTCCACTGTTCGATCGTGGACTGAGCAGAAGCAACCTGCACATCCATGGGCAGCACGGTTCCAATCGTGATCACACGCTGAGATGCGGATACGTCAGAAGCCCTGACTGCCGACGGATGAAACGAACTCACATCGAAACCATCGCCGCGCAGGCCCTGAATAATTGACGGTGGCACCGTCGTTGAGTCGGGAGCTGTGCCACGCGATACCGCCCGGAAAGGTAACCGACGCTCCTGGACCATTTGATTGAAGTAAGACGCCGCCATGAGGCTCTTAACGTTGCCGTGTTCACAGACGAAGAGCACCTGAGAATCATGAGTCTGGGATTGACTTTTCGATACGGAGCAACTGAGCGTCAGTACAAAAGCAGAAATCGTTACGATCTTGATCGGAGAGAGAGACACGGGCCAGCCTCCGGATGCTTCTGATGCTAGGTGTTAACCGTCCCGGAACATATTTGTCAAGGATTCTACGTTTGCCCGTCATAACCCATTAAGTGGCTATTTTTTTGGCTTATAGGTTGTTTTTCACAGAGCCGGTTAGCCGACGTCGCGCAGGAGGCCAGACCGGGTACATGGCTCCTGGCAAGCGGCTTAGCGCTTGCGCTCGAGGAGCGCGGCAAAGAATCCATCTCCGGGATGAACCCCCGGCAACGTGCGCAGGTAGTTGCCGTGAACAGCCGTAGGATCGACCTCATGCAATAGACCGGCAGCTGTAAGGCGGCTGAGGACCGGCCCTACTGGAACAATACGGACGAGGCTGGCCAGCGCGGGTTCGGCTATCACTGCCTCTACGACCTTTTCGCACTCTTCCGCCTCGAGCGAACAGGTGGAATAGAGCAACCGCCCTCCCGAAGCGAGACGAGGGATGGCTGCACGAAGGATTTTGCGTTGATGGTCGGCATGACGTGCCAGATCGGAAGGCTCAAGCCGGAGGCGGATCTCCGGATTTCGCCCGAGGGTTCCGGTGCCGCTGCAGGGAACGTCGGCAAGGATGATGTCGAAGTCTGCGAAAGATAACGGTGCAGCGGTCGCGTCCGCTAACTCTGTCTGGACGTGCGTGGCATACGAGTATTGCATAAGGCGCGATCGCATTGCGGCAAGGCGGCGTTCGCTTCTATCGGTGGCAAGGATGGCCGCAGAGGGCAACCGGTTGGCCAGGATAAGAGTTTTGCCGCCCGGTGCCGCACAGGCGTCCCATACATGCTTTGCCTGGGGAACGGAGGCTGCGGCAAGCTCGGCCACCAGCCGCGAGCCGTCGTCCATTCGAGGAAGATCTGCTTCGGTGGATTCGTTGAAGAGAGCGGAATTCTTTGGTTCTTCCTGTCCTGCTTCGCAGATCTTAATTGCGGCGGATCGTCCATAGCTCGCGGCCCAGCGCTCGACAAGCCACCGCGGATGCGAGAGGCGCTGCGCGATGGCGGCTGTGCTCTCGTGGAGTGGCCGTCCGGGAGCCTTCAGAGAGGTGAGCTTACGCAGGATGGCGTTGACCATGCCTGCGGCGTGCGGGTTGCCGCTGGCGCGGGTAAGCTCGACGCTCTCGTTGAGGGCAGCGTGCGGCGGGATCCGGTCGAGGTGTATGAGCTGGAAGGCTCCAAGGCGGAGCGCGATGGCGACGGGTTCGGCAAGCCGTTGATCGGGGCGTTGAAGGAGCGGCTGGATACGGGCATCCAACGCGATCTGCCAGCGAAGGGTGCCGAGGACCAGCGCCGTCGCAAGATTGCGGTCTTCCGCAGAGAGCGGTGCCGTATGCGAAGAATGAAGAAGATCGTCGCTGTTGCCCTTTCCCTCGGCAACGAGCATGAGAATCTCGAAGGCAGCCTTTCGGGCGGGTGAGATTGATTTGTGGATAGGTTCTGGCAAGCGGTTGCTTCGATTATACGAGCCCGAGAGTCCTGTATCCCTCTGATGCGACGGGACCGCAATGTGAAAGCAAAAGATGCGTCATTCCCGTGAGCGGAGCAAAGGAGATCTGAAGGGTAGAAGCCCTGTCCTACACGCTTTTGGTGACGTGTTTCAGGGCCCGGAGTAGTATAGCCACGCATCCCCTTCGCAGCTCCGGCCCTGTTCCTATCCTGTATGCAGAAAAGGAGTTCCCATGAATCGTCTGTCTTTCCCACTTTCTCTCCTGGCTGTTACATGCTTCGCCGCCGCATCCCTGAGCGCACAATCCGCGCCTCCGGCAGGCGCAACCGGTCTCTGCAAAGACGGAAGCTACACGACCGCTGCGTCGAAGAGCGGAGCCTGCCGCGGTCACCAGGGGATCAAGCAGTGGCTCGCCTCAGCCCCGGCTGCGCCGGCAGCAGCTGCCTCTTCCACCAAGGCTGCTACTTCAGCCACTCCCGCTGCAGCCGCCACTCCCGCAGCCACTGCGCCTGCGGCACCGGCAACCCCCGCAGCGACGACTGCTCCAGCAGCTAAGGCCGCTCCGCACCACACCACGATTGCCACTGCGGCTCCTGGAGGCGGACCGGGGATGGTCTGGCTCAACACCGAATCGAACATATATCACTGCTCCGGCTCGCAGTTCTATGGCAAGACCAAGCAGGGATCGTATATGTCAGAGGCGGATGCCAAGGCTAAAGGCGCTCACCCCGATCACAATCATCCTTGCACCAAGTAAGACGGAGTTTTAGCGGGAGCTATCCGCGCAAGCTGATCAGGCGGATCATCTCCACCAGGAGATCGCCGGAGATTTGCAACGAGTGGGCGCTGACCTTATCCAGGGTATCCAGGGCGGTGTGATGATATCCGCCCTCCGGGTGCTCCTGGGTTGGCGGGCCGTAGTCGAGGTCGACTACATCGAGCACTGGAACTCCACGCTGTCGGAACGGTAGATGATCGTCCATCACCGTGGTTTCGTTCTTGAAGACGAAGGAGGTGTGTCCCGTGTTCTTCGCCGCGGTGGCGAGCATCTCCAACAGCCACGGGGTTGAGTTGGAGTCGCGGTCGATGTTCAGGTCCTTGTCGCCGATCATGTCGGCGACGAGGAATGCCTTGATCTTCTTGATGGAGCCGTCCTGCGACCACTTTGCCGCGAGATGGCGCGTGCCGTAGAGGGAGTCGCGATCGCTCCACGACTGGATCGCCTCTTCACCGTCGTCGAAGACCAGCCAGACGCTGTAGCCCTCAGGAGGATGCGTTCGCAGATAGCGGCCGAGCTCGATCAGCAGGGCAGTGGTTGCGCCGCCGTCATTGGCTCCGACGAAGTTGATGTCGCGGAGCGGATAGTTGGTCTCGTAGTGGGTGGCGATGACGATGACGCCGTCTTTTTTGCCCGGGTAGCGCACGATGAAGTTCTTCATCGCCAGCTGGCCTGCCGGGGTCGAGGCGCTGAAGCTGTCGGTCTCGAAGTTTCCCTTCGCGGCTTCTTCGGTGAAGTGAGACCGGATGAACTCTTCCGCCTTGGCATGGTCGGGCGAGCCGATCCAGCGGTGAGGGGCGACAGCGATGTACTGCTTGGTCAGGTCATAGGCAGCTTGTCCGCTGAACTTCGCCGCGGGCCTGGGTGCTGGCTTCTGTGCCTGAACCGGGTGAACGGCAAGCAAGAGAGCGGCGGAGAATAAGAGAGAGCTAAATACTGAACGTGAAGCGCACTTCCTGCGGATCATGCGGACTTCGCCTCTTTCCGTCGCGCGGGATTGAAGACCCATGCGACTCCCACCCCGAGCATGTACAGAACCAGCATCGGCAGGGCAAACAGGCACATGCTCACCGGGTCGGGAAGAGGACAGATGATGGCCGCGATGACGAAGATCGCGAGCACCGCGTAACGGATGTGGCGGATGAGGAACTTCGCATCCACGATGCCGAGGATGGAGAGGAAGAAGATCAGGATGGGAAGCTCGAAGGTGATTCCGAGGCCGAGGATCACCGCGAGAAAGAAGCTGGTGTAGTCCTCGATGGTGATGATCGGATGAAAGCGCTTGCCGAAGTCACCGATCAGCACTTTGAGAGCACCGGGAAGCACCCATTGGTATCCGAACCAGACTCCGGCGAGAAACAGCGTGACCGTCGCGGTCATAAACGGAATCACATATTTCTTCTCGTTGGAGTACATGCCCGGCGCGATGAACAGCCAGAGCTGGTAGAGGATGAAGGGGGAGGCGAGGATCGCGCCGCCGACCAGAGAAGTCTTCAGGTAGAGGTTCAGGCCATCGGTTGGATGGGTGAAGTTCAACGGCAGGTTGAGCATGTCGATGGGTCTCGACACCAGTCCGTAGAGGCGTTCGTGAAAGGCGTAGGCAACGGCAAAGCCAATCAGCAGATAAACCACCGAGTGGATAAGGCGCTTACGTAGCTCGCCCAGATGCTCCATCAGGCTCATGCCTGGAAGCTCGGCGCGGTCTGTAACCGCTGTACGAGCGCGGTCGACCAGATCATCCATGCAGTTGTGCCTCGCTTGCTATGTGGTCCGGGGCGTCCGGAGTGTGGCCTTCGGAGGGATCAGACAGGAAAGTTGTTGTTCCTGGAGCTTCTACGTGAGGGACCGAGTCGAAGGCGTGGGAGATGGAGGAGCTCTCCACGGGCAGACCAGTGGAGGGAGGCATCAGGTTGAGATCGCCTGAGGTCGCAATCGGCAACGGAGCGGTCTCCGGTTCGGCGGCGCCGTCGGCAGAAAGATCTCCTGAGGCGTCAGCGGGAGCCGCGATCGTATTTTCGGTTCCGTCGGAGATAGCGGGTGTCGGCGGTGCCGCGGCTTCCATAGCGGCTATTTTCTTCTGCTGTTCGGACTGCTCGGAGAGGCGAAGCTCTTCCTCCATTTGCATACGGAACTCGTTGGAGGCACGGCGGAATTCGCCCATCAGCTTTCCGAGTTGGCGCGCGAGTTCGGGCAGCTTCTTCGGGCCGAAGAGAATCAGGGCAAGGATAAAGATGAAGGCGCTGTCGCCGAAGCTCGGCATAATTCTTTTTATGATACGGCCTTGATCGAAGAGCGACAATGGCCCCGCCAGGGTCTTTATCCTGTTGTAAAATCGATGTTGTAATGCCACCTCGCCGGATGACGGGGTAGCGGGAAAGAAAAAGATGTGTCGTTCCCGTTAAAAGATCGTCCAATGCAGTAGAAGCGGCGAGAGCCGCTGCAGTGAAGTAACGCAGGTTGTAGATGTTTGGTTGCAACATCCCCGTGGGTTGGGTAATGGCTTTTGAGCCGGCACAGCGAGCCCACTGCAACCGTTGCAGTGCATGCTTTCAACATCCCCGTCTCAGAGGCAAAAGACGGCGCCCGCCCATCGGGGCCTGACGCTTCCGTGAGACTGAAGGCGGAGTACTTTGAGCGTACTGATGGAAGAGGCCGTGGTAACGTCCGCGGCAGTTGCTGTCCAGGATTCTTGTTCTCTCGATCACTATCTCGCGCAGCCGGACCACACCATGGACGACCGCATCGCAGCGGCGCGTGCCACGCTTGGAACCGACGTCATCCTGCTGGGGCATCATTACCAGCGCGATGAGGTCATCCGGTTTGCCGATTACACCGGCGACAGCTACAAGTTGTCGAAGATCGCCTCCCAGACGGATTCGAAGTACATGATCTTCTGCGGCGTTCACTTTATGGCCGAGACCGCCGATGTGCTGGCGAAGCCGTGGCAGCAGGTGATTCTGCCGGACCTGAACGCGGGTTGTTCGATGGCCGATATGGCCGAGATCGGCCAGGTGGAGAACTGCTGGGATTCCCTCGAGCGGGCTGGCCTGACAAGCGATCTGGTTCCTTTGACCTATATGAATTCCGCCGCTGCCATCAAGGCGTTTTGCGGCGAGCGTGGAGGGCTGGTCTGCACTTCCTCGAATGCCCGTGGTGCCTTCGAGTGGGCCTTCGAACGGGGCTCAAAGATTCTCTTCCTGCCCGATCAGCATCTCGGGCGTAATACCGCCTTTGCGATGGGGATTCCCTTGAGCGAGATGGTCATCTGGGATCCCTATCAGATCAATGGCGGCGTTGCGCCGGATCGGCTTCGGGCTGCAAAGGTCATCCTGTGGAAGGGCCATTGCTCCGTGCATCAGCGGTTCCTGCCGGAGCACGTCGACCGCATTCGGCGCGAGCGTCCGCAGATGCAGGTGATCGTACATCCGGAGTGCCGCTGGGAGGTCTGCCAGAAGGCAGATGCGATCGGCTCGACCGAGCGCATTATCGAGGTCATTGAAAAGGCTCCTGAGGGCTCGAGCTTTGCGGTCGGGACGGAGATCCATCTGGTTAATCGTTTGGCAAAGCGCTTCGCTCCGCTAGGCAAGGAAGTGATGACTCTTGACGATGCGGGGTGCCTGTGCACGACAATGTACCGCATCTCTCCGCAGCACCTTGCATGGTCGCTCGAGAACCTGATTGCTGGAAATGTTGTGAACCGCATCAAGGTGGAGGACGAGGTGAAGCATTGGGCCAAGGTGGCTCTTGACCGCATGCTGGAGGTCAAGGCTTGAGCAGAACCTTCACACTTGGCGAAGCGCAGACCCTGCTACCGGTGTTGGAATCACTTTTGCGCAGGGCACAGAAGACAGGCACGCGAGCTGCCGAGCTCGAAGCCGAGCTGGAGCAGCTGCGCCAAAAGATCTTTCTGCTCGGCGGCGTTCATGTCGATATCGCCACTATGGCGCGACGCCGGGCGGAGCGGGATAAAGCCTTGCAGGACACAAAAGACACGCTGGCAGAGATCGACGCGATTGGCGTGCAGGTAAAGGATCTGGACAAAGGGCTGCTGGACTTCCCATGCATTCTGGATGGCGAGACGATTCTGCTGTGCTGGAAGCTTGGGGAGACGGAGATTGGCTACTGGCACTCCACCGAGGAAGGTTTTGCGGGGCGGAAGCCTCTGGGCGCGAGATTCGGACGGACGGAGCGCGATAAGCCGAACTGACTGGCCGATGGTTTCGGTGAGCTGACTTCCAATCCCGGTTGGTATTCTTTGCCTTCGACCATGATCTGTGGCTCCATGGGGAAAATACAGAGATTCTTCGACATCCCCTCGGCGCGCTTCGCTTGCTCGGGGTCGCTCAGAATGACGGGATATATGAACACGGGTTTTGGACGAACTGGTCTTAGGCAATCTGCGAGGAGAGAATCGCGATTGCCGCGATCGCCGCAGTTTCAGCGCGAAGGATGCGTGGCCCCAAGGTGACCGGCTGCCATCCATGGTGTGTGAAGAGGCTCATCTCCTCGGGCGTCCACCCGCCTTCCGGACCGATGCCCAGAGCATATTCAGGGGAATCTCCGAGTGCGACTTCTTTCGAAAGAGCAGAAGCGATTCTCGTGGTCTGCTCTGTCTCCGACAGAAGGATACGGATGGACTCAGTCGCACTTTCGAGAGCGGATTTGAGCGGGGACGGTTCGGAGATCTCAGGAATGGTGGTTCGGCGGGACTGCTTGGAGGCTTCGAGCGCGATCCTGCGCCACCGCTCCGCACGTTTCGCCGCGGCCTGAGCGAGATGCTTTTCTGTCCTGCGCGCAAGGACAGGCGTGATGCGGGCTACGCCAAGCTCGGTAGCCTTTTCGATGGCCCACTCCATGTGATCGAATTTGAAGACGGCAAGCAGCAGGTGCAGAGGAAGAGCTGTGTCCGATTCCAACTCCTCGTGCAAGGCAAAGACAACCTCACTGGGCTGAACGGTCAGGATCTCGGCGCGATGAAGGAAGCCCCCTGCGACGACGTCATAAACCTGTCCGGGAGTGGCGCGGAGCACACGTGCAAGATGGTCGGCCTGTTCTCCCGTGAGTGTGGCGTTGGTTGTGGTCCAGGTATCGGCGATCCAGCGTCGGCGGGTCATTCTTCTGATGTTCCTTCGTCCTTGGACGAAGATGCGTGATCGCCAATCGGGATTGCTACGGAGACACGGCCCTGGTGATAGAGGGCGACATGAAGTGTAGCCGAGCGGCGGTGGGCCCAGACCTCTTCGCTGACCGGGAAGTGCAGCAGCACCATTCCCTCGGCTGCCTTGCCGGAATCGATGAGGGTGTCGCGCAGAAGCGGCTCGGAGGCGAGAGGACGCAAGGCGGGGAAGCTGGTGTAGAGGTTTTCGAACTCCTGCTTCTGTACCGCGCTGGTCTCGATCTTTTCTCCATCAGCGGTGACCAGCGTGGCGGTGAAGTCCTTGATAAAGAGAGGCAGGTTCAGCCGGTCTTCCATACGTAGCGTGGTGACCACGTAGAGGTCGTCTTGTGAGCGATCTCGATTGACAAGGATGGAATCTGATTTGAAGACGGTGTGGGCCGGATAGACTGCGGTTTTCAGGATTCTAAGCTCGGCGGTGCTGTGCGGGGTATAGCGCAGCACAAGGGCGATAGCGATGCCGAGAACCAGGAAGGCAACAAGGACGGGAGCCAGGAGGTTGCGGCGTTCGGGTTGTGCAAACTTTGGATCAGGCACTGTTAAAAGGATAACAATTGGATTTTATAAAACGACATTTTTTCTTTCACTACCAGTTACCAAAGGTCGCTATACCTTTTGTCTACATAAATTTACGGGAATTGGATCATGGCTAAGTTACATCCTTGTGAACGGCATACTCCTCGAGCAGGACGGCGATCAGGGCAGCGGTTGGCACCGCTACCAGGGCCCCTACGATTCCTGCAAGAGCGGTGCCGCAGAGAAGTGCGATCAAAACCGTGAGTCCCGAGAGCTCGACACTGCTACTCATGATGCGCGGGATGAGATAGGCATTTTCGACATTGAGATAGAGCGCGTAGAAGATTACGACGCCGAGAAGCTTCCCCCAGGAATCGAACGCTGCAACGATGGCGGACAGCGTAATGGTAAAGACGCCTCCTGCGATGGGAATGAGATTGAACAGTCCCATAAGAAAACCGAGCAGAAGGAAGTAGCGTACATGCAGGATGGCGAAGACGATGGTCGAAGAGATACCGAGGATGAGCATGAGGAGCCCCTGGCCGATGAGCCAGTTGCTGATCTTGTCGTCTGCGCGCTCCAGGGTTGCGCCTAACCGCTCCCGATGCGTCGAAGGGAACAGGGACAGGATAAAGCGATAGGCAGTATCTCCCTCGAGCATGAAGTAGATGCAGAGAAACAAGGCGGAGAGGATATCGAAGAGATGCGAGAGCCAGTTGGGCAGCGATGTCATCAGATAGCTGGCAGTCGTGGTCAGAGCGCCCTCGGCGCGCTGGACGATCCCGTCGACGCCGAGCCGATTGGCGATCGGCAGCTGGTTGAGCCGCGACATCATCTTCGGAATACGTGCCGGAAGCTCAGCGGAAAATTGGTTGAGATCGTGCAGGACCGGCGGGAGGCCGACGGTCAGAAAGATGCCGACAACAAGTACTATGGCGGCCACGAGGAGAAAGATGGCTGCGGGTTTGGATGCTTTCCGACCGAGAATGTTGATCCGCATGATGCGATTGACGATGGGCATCAGAACGGCGGCAAACAATGCACTGACGTAGATGAGGATGATTTCTTTGACCAGCAACCAGGAGAGGCCGAGGGCAAGCAGAAGACCAAAGGTGAAGAGAATGTGTCCCCGCACGATGCGGCGGGATCCCTTCTCGTTGGGGTTGAGATCGGTAGTGTGCGTCAGCTTCTTCTCCTGTGGAGCGATGCTGTGGATTGGATGCCGATAGTTTGCTGCCTGGCGTCTAGGAGCGGGAGTACGGAGTCTGGTTCAGCCCCGCCAGAATGGCCTCGACGGCGTCCTCTGCGGTAAGCATGGAGGTATCGACAGTCAATCGAGACAGGCGCGCGTAGAGCGGGCGGCGGCGCTCGAACCGAAGCGCGGCTGCAACAGGGTCCGCGAGGACGGGACGGGAGATCTCCTGCAGCATGCAGCGATCAAACAGGGTCGAGAAGGGAGCATCGAGAAAGACTGCCAGGGTCGAAGGGGTCTGCTCGATGAGAAGACGGTTGGTGAGATCTTCGGGGGTTCCTCCGCCCAGGGCAATCACAGCCCGGGAGCGGCCAAGCGCAGAGGCCAGGGCTGTCGATTCCAAGCGCCGGAAATGAGCCTCTCCGTGGAGCGAGAAGAGTTCGGGAATGGTTGCACCGGTGCGACTCTCCAGATGGTTGTCGAGGTCGAGAAACTCCCAATCCAGGCGCGAGGCGAGCAGGCGCCCAACGGTGGACTTTCCGGCGCCCATGAATCCGGTGAGGACAAGGCGGCGCAGGGGAAAGGGAAGGACGCGTGCTGTAAGCGTCTCTGGTTTGCTCAGGATCTCTTGCTGACTGGCTGACATCGGGTTTCTCCGGTTCTCTCAATTATCTGCTAACAAACGAAAACCGCGACCTTTTGGGTCGCGGCTCGGGAAGATCGAAGTCTCTGAGGATTTAGCTTTTTTCAGAGATGCATGCGAGAGCTCCGCCGGCCGCAGACTGATACCAGTAGCAGTAGCTAAATCGACCGGAGTGGGCGTAACGCATCATGCACATTTGACGATACACGGAACGAGGTGTCTCCGCAACTTCAAATTTGAGGCTAAATTATTTTTCATTGGACTCCGTGACGTAGCTGGAATCGGAGGAGAGGCTCTCCTGGATCTTCTTCCAGACATTGTCACTGGGCTCGTGCGTTGGTTGCAGCAATTGCTTCGCCTGGTCAGCGATGTACTGGAGGTCGCGGACGAGAGCCGAACAATTTTCGCAGGTCCTAAGGTGCTCCAGCAGCGAGGGGTCGTCGATGTGGTCGCTGCCCCCGGCGGCAAACAAGTCGGGTAGCTGTTCCTGGAATTCGGCGCAAGACAGGGGATTCGAACTGGAATTCTTCGGGGTCATAGTGCCGCTTCCTTCAGATCGGCCAGAGAGGTTGACTCCGACTGGCGAAGCAGCTCCCGGAGCTTGAGACGCGCCTTGTGGAGCTGAGACTTACTGTTTCCGGTGGAGCACTCCAACATAACGGCAATTTCATTATGCTCGAAGCCTTCCACATCATGGAGGACAAAAACCATGCGATAGCCGGGAGGAAGGGAGGCGACGGCGCGCTCCAGGGCGACGCGATCGACCGATCCCGCAAGCTGTGTGTCCCGGCTGCCGAAGTCGCGCTTCGGCGAGTCATCTTCGGAGGGGTTGATCGTCTCCTCGAGGGAGACCAACTGCAGTCCCTTTTTGCGAAGATGCATCAGGACGAGGTTCACCGTGAGACGGTGAAGCCAGGTGGAGAAGGCGCTCTCACCGCGGAAGCTGCCGATCTTGCGGAAGAGGTGGAGGAAGGCCTCCTGGGTCATGTCTTCCGCCTCGGAGACGTTGCCGAGCATGCGAAGGCAAAGGGTATAGACACGACGCTTGTGCAGAGCATAGAGCTTGGAGAAGGCCTCTGCGTCGCCTGCCTTGGCACGCTCGATGGCTTCAGCTTCTCCTGCAATGGGTGGATTTCGTTTGAATAGCCCGGGGGCGGTCTTTGCTTCTGTCATTTGTAGGCCTTGAACTTCCATGGCTCGTTGGCTCCGGGTTGTGTTGATTGATTCAACGCTTCATCTGGCCTGTTTCCAAGCCTACAGTAAGGACGAAAAGGATTCTTCATTCGTAGTGAAGTTGGAGTGTTCGAGAGTGAAAAAGGTTGCGCCATGCGGCAAGGGAAGGGGTTATCTCCAGATGGTGGTTCAGCTTCCAATGAAGCGCGCGTAGAGCGACCGTGCGATGGTGATATCAGTTGTGCCCTGAATCATTGCCCGGCCATCGGCAAAGAGTGTGAGAGTATGCGGCGGTCGCTCGAACCGCAATAGAAGATCGTTGAAGCGTACCTGGCCATGGGGAGCGAGGCGGTCGCGCATAGCGGCGAAATCGACAGGACGATGATGCTCATGGATCTGAACGGAGTTTCTGCCGCAGAGGGTGATATGAGGCCGGCCTTCACCCGCCAGGTGAGTGAATTCTCGAAGATCGCAGACTTGGCAGCCCCTGCGCGGTGCGGCGCTCGATATCTCGGAACGTTCCGACGTCCAGAGATCGAAAGAGAGCAGCGTTCGCCGCATGAGCGCGGGCTGATGGGTGAGAAATTTAAGCGCCTCGGTGACCTGAATGGAGGCTGCGAGGTTGACCGCGGTAGAGAGAATGCCAGAGGTATCGCAGGTCTCAACAGGACCGGAAGGAGGCTTGGGAAAAAGGCAGGCGAGGCAGGAGGTCGGTTCCCAGTTTGATCCGGAGGCTGAACCTGCATCGTGAGATGCGGCGACCTGAGGAAGGATGTTCATGGTGGCCGCATAAGAGCCGATGGCGGCTGCATAGATCCAGGGCTTTGCCTGTTGCACGGCGAAGTCGTTGATGAGGTAGCGGGTCTCAAAGTTATCGGTTGCGTCGAGGATGAGCTGGCTGTCTGCGAGCAGACCGGCGATATTGTCGGGAACGAGATCGGCGATGTGAACGCGGACGTCAATGCTGGAGTTGAACTGCGCGATCTTGCGCCGTGCGGCCTCGGCCTTGGGCAGCGACTGCAAGGCGTCGGCTTCGTCGAAGAGCACCTGGCGCTGAAGGTTGGAGGGCTCGACGAAGTCGCGATCGATCAGGGTGAGCGTGCCGACTCCGGCGCGCGCCAGCAGAGAGGCTGCGGCTGCCCCGGTAGCTCCGCAGCCGACGATCGCCACGTGAGCTTCGGCAAGCCGGACCTGTCCTTCGGCACCTATACCGGGGAAGAGAATCTGGCGGGAGTATCGCTCCTGGTCCTCGATGGGAGAGGCTTCGCTGGAGGTGGTGTGAACAAGCTCAGGGAGTGTGTGCTGCATAGGGTGGCTTTCCAGTCCCGAAGGACTCTGCTCTTTCGTAGTATAGGGAATGCATCGCCCTACATGGAATCAGCGGACGCGGGAGAATAGCTCCGCATCCAATACGGGGCAGGAGTTGATGGCCAGCGGGTTAGCTCGTTCGAATCCTGGCAAGCCGTGTGGGTTGCGGAAGAGGAAAGGTGTTTTTTGGGTCAGTGGCGCAGAGGACGAAGGGCAAGTGGGAGCGGTGAGGCGTTGAATCATATCGTCATCGCGGCCCTGTCGTTCTGGATGGGAGCGACGTGGTGCCCGGCCCAAACGGCTCCTGCAGACTCTACGCAGTCCATTCCTGCAGCTTCGACGCCTGCGCCCCAGAACATTCCGGGCGTGGGGGATTCAACCCGCCCTCTAGTGACACCGCAGGCTTCGCAGGTCCCAAGGACGCAACCGCAACGCCGCGATCAAAGGCCTACGATTTCAACCGGTCCGGGCCTCACGACCTCGGTCTGGGAATGGAAAGGACTGATCGTGAATCACATCGAGTTCCTGGGTGTGACCTTTGAGAAAACGGATACGCTGCCGAACGAACTGGCGCAGAAGGTGGGTGAGCCGCTCGATCCACAAAAAGTTCGCGAGAGCACACGAAGGCTTTTCGATAGCGGCCGATATCGCGACGTCTCGGTACGCGGAGTACAAGAGGGCAACGGGATGACGCTCATTTTCGCGGGGATACCTCGATACTATGTCGGCCGGGTCACGATAACCGGGGTAAAGAGCGATCGACTGTCGTCGTTGCTGGAGTATGCGAGCAAGCTCAATCCGGGCGCGGCGTACACAGATACGTCTGTGGCGACTGGCACCGATGGCATCCGCGAGGTGCTGCAATCCCAAGGCTACTACGAGCCTAAGGTCTACGCGGGAACGACGCTGGATCGCCCAAACAGTCAGATTAATGTCGAATACGACGTCGCAGTGGGGCCGCAAGCCCGTATCGGTCAGGTCAAGGTGGAGAGCGCGGACCTGGGGATGACCGTTGACGAGTTTCGCAAAAAGGGCAAGCTGAAACAGGGGAGCAAGGTCACTCGCGACACGACCAGCAATGCTCTGACGAGGTTGCGGAAGCAATATCAGAAGAAGGACCGCCTGGAGGCGACGGTGAGCCTTCAAAAGCAGACCTACATTGCGCCGCGACGCCAGGTGGACTATGAGTTCCGCGTAAACCAGGGACCTGAGGTCAAGGTGCTGGTGGAGGGAGCCAAGGTCTCGAAGAGCCGGTTACGCCTTCTGGTGCCGATCTTTGAAGAAGGAACCATTGACAACGATCTGCTGAACGAGGGGATGCATAATCTCCGCGACTTCGTGCAGCAGCAGGGTTACTTCGATGCCACCGTCGATGTAAAGGTCATTGGCCAGAACACTCCAAGCGCGCGGGTGGTCTACACAGTCGATCGAGGAATCAAACACAAGGTGATCGCCGTTGATCTGAAGGGGAACAAGTACTTCTCCGATGACATTCTTCGGGAGCGTATGCAGGTGAAAAAGGCGGATGCCTATCAGCGTAGCGGACGTTACAGCCCTGGGCTGGTTGCTGCCGATGTTGCCGCGATGCAGGCCCTTTACAGGGCCAACGGCTTCGACCAGTCGAAGATCACAACCAACGTCAAAGACACCGACGAAGACAAGAACACTCCAAAGAAAAAAGACGGCCAGATCTCGGTGATGTACAACATCGTCGAGGGGCCGCAGAAAACGTTCGGAACCGTGAACGTAGTGGGTGTAGACCCGAGCCGCATGCAGGACGTAAAGGCGCTGATGAATACGCAGCAGGGGCAGCCGTTTTCCCTTGTGACTCTCTCCGGCGACCGCGATGCGGTGCTGACCTACTATTTGAGCCATGGCTTCGATCAGGCGAAGGTTGACCTCCAGCTCCACAAGGAAGCGGACCCAACCCGGACTGACGTATCGCTTGACGTCTCCGAAGGACAACAGGTCTTTGTGAACCGCGTCCTGCTATCGGGCTTGCACTTTACGAAACCCGAGGTTGCGGAGAGCCAGGTGCTTGTTCATCCGGGAGATCCGCTGGACCAGACGGCGCTGCTCGAAACGCAGAGGAATTTATACAATCTCGCTCTCTTCAACGAGGTGATCGCTGCGGTGCAGAATCCCACAGGGGATGCTCCGCGCAAGAACGTGCTGATTCAAACGACGGAGGCGAAGCGATGGAATGTGACCTATGGCTTTGGCTTTGAGGCGCAGACAGGAAATCCGGGTGGAACGACCCAGACGAATTCGGGAAGCAACAATAACTTTGGGCCTGAGGGGAGAGGCGGTATCAGTCCCCGGGTATCGCTGGATGTAGCGCGCATCAACTTTCGCGGGACGCAGGACTCCTTGACCCTTCGCACTACGTATGGGTTGCTCGAGCAGATTGCAATTCTGACTTACCAGAATCCAAACTCCTTCGGATCCAAAAATTTTTCAACTGCCCTCTCGGGCGGTTACACCAACATTCAGGACATTACGACCTTTGCCTCTTCGAGACTGCAGGGCAGCTTTCGCGTTACGCAAAAGTTGCATCGGACGGATACGTTTATCTACGAGTTCCTGTTTCGAAGGGTAAAGGTCGATCCGAACAGCCTTCGCATCTCCGCGGACCTGATCCCTCTGCTTTCGCAGCCGGTTCGTGTCGGCGGCCCGAGCCTTACCTGGTTTCACGACACCCGCCAGCCCTCGCCACTGGACGCGACCAAGGGAACCTACTCGTCGTTGCAGGGGTTCTACGCATCGTCGAAGTTCGGATCCCAGACCGATTTCTGGAAGCTGGATGGAACGAACTCGACCTACTACCAGCTGTTTCACCACCGCTATACCCTGGCACGAAACACCCGGATTGGGTATGAACATCCTTCCGGTCCGAATCCAAATGCCAGCAGCGAGGTCTGCGTAGGAGATCTGCGGACCACCAATCCGACCTGCAATGCGGTGCCGCTGCCGGAACGGCTCTACGCGGGCGGTGCGACCTCTCACAGGGGCTTTGGCATCAACGCCGCCGGGCCACGCGATCTGCAGACCGGTTATCCGGTCGGCGGCTCTGCAGCCTTCGTCAATACCTTCGAACTGCGAATGCCGCCGCCTACGCTTCCCTACGTGGGGGACAGTGTAAGCTTTGTACTCTTCCACGATATGGGCAACGTATTCCAAAATCCGGAAGACATGTTTCCGAGCTTTTTGAACTTCCGTCAGCCGAATCGCGACACCTGTCGCGATGTCTCTGGAACCATCGGTCATTGCAGCTTCAACTACTTCTCCCATGCGCTTGGAATCGGCGCACGGTACAGGACGCCCGTGGGCCCGATCCGATTGGACTTCAGCTATAACCTGAATCCGCCGATTTATCCGGTCATTGACGACTACAACGGCAAGCCGCCGTACGTAGGTCAGGGCAATCACTTCAACTTCTTCTTCAGTATCGGACAGAGCTTTTAAATGCGCAGGCTGACCCACAACCCGGCGATGCAGTGGTTTGCGAGGCTATTTGCGCTCATGCTCGTGGCGCTGCCCGCAGGCGCGCAGCAGAAGAGTGTCCCGCCGTCAGAGCCATTGACCAAGCCTCCAGCCCAGGAAAGAGGAACTGAGATCGATGGCGTCGTCGCGGTAGTGAATGGAGACGTCATCCTCGAGAGCGATGTGGATGAAGAGCGGAGGTTTGAGGGGATTCAGCCGTATCGCGGTTCCGCCGCCGAGTTTTCGCGGGACCGTGCGGTGCAGCGATTGATCGACCGAACTTTGATTCTTCAGCAGGCTGCAGTGGAGGCCGACCAGATCTCGGTCTCAAAGGAAGAGCTCGACAAGCAGCTGCAAACGCTTCGCCACGATATCCCAGCCTGCCGGCAGTCTCAGTGCGACACGGATGCCGAGTGGGAGAAGTATCTCGCCGCAAATGGATTCACGGTGCAGGAGTTTCGGGACCGATGGCAGAAGCGTATGGAACTACTGCGCCTGATAGAGGTGCGTTTTCGAAATGGCATCCACATCTCGGACAGCGAGATCAAGGAATATTACGACAAGACGATGTTGCCGGAGTATACGCGGCAGAAGGTAACGCCTCCAAAGCTGGAGACGATCTCGCCGCGTGTTGAAGAAGTTCTGTTGCAGCAGAGGGTAGGAAATCTGTTTCTTGACTGGCTGCAGTCTCTTCGGGCTCAAGGCAATGTGTGGATTATGAAGCCGGGCGAGGTGGCGCCATGAGCGATCCACAGGTCCCGCCTTCGACGCCTCCTCCGGACGAGGAGAATCGCCAGCGGCTCGACGAGCGCATTGAAGAAAAGCGTCAACAGCTGGAGGAGAAGCTCGAGGAAAAGAAAGAGCAGATCGAGCAGAGGCTGAAACAGGTCAAGCGATCCATCGCCTCGCGCATTACTCGCGGCACAATGTGGGCGATGGGTGGAATCGTTCTTTTTCTGCTCGTTCTTTTTGGCGCCTTCGCCTGGTACACCACGACACCTGACTTCGAACGCCGTGTGAAAGCGGAGCTTGTCACAGTCCTCGGGGATGCTACAGGCGGGCGGGTAGAAGTGAAGCGGGTTCAATTCGATCTTTGGCACCTGGCCGTTCAAGCCGATGGATTGGTGATTCATGGATTGGAGGGGCCGGGCGAAGCTCCTTATCTCTCCGTCGACAAGATTCTGCTTCGGGTCAAGATCGTCAATCTCTTCTCGAGGGTTGTGGGCAGTGGGTTGGCCTCTCATGTTTCCTTGAATTACCTGCGCGTCGATCATCCCCAGTTTCATCTGATCGTGGATAAGGATGGGCGAACAAACCAGCCGGTTCCGAAACATCCAAGCACCAGTAAGAAACCGATCACCGATACGCTGCTCGATCTGCGTGCTCGCAGCGTGGAAATCGCCAATGGAGTCGCTCTGATTAACGATCGAGCGATTCCGTTCGATCTCGCCGCGCGCGATCTCGAGGCGGAGATTCACTATATCTCCCATACGGATCGATATGGCGCGACGATTGATCTGAAAGACCTTCGCACACGTCTCAAGAACGAAGCCGAGGCGCAGTCCTCTTTGCATCTCGAGGCAGAGCTGGGAAGGGACGAAGCCGATCTGAAGCAGTTGAAGCTGCACACCGGAAAGGCATCCCAACTCCAGGCATCGGGCACGCTGACCCATTTTGCTCAGCCGGAGTGGCATGCAACAGCAACCGGTTCTCTGGAGCTGGGTCAGATTGCGATGATGACTGGAGTCGATGGCCTGAAAGCGGGCGTCGTCGATCTCAACCTTCGGGGACACAACTGTGTTGCCGCCCCGCCCCAATCCGAGAAGAAGCCCCCACTCTGGCAGAGACTTCGTCCACCCTCGAAACAGCAGAAAAGGCCTCAAGCGCCATCCGCGCTTGAGCCCGGGTGTCCGGCGACGTTTCTTGTGGCGGGATCGGCAAAGCTCCGCGGTGCCGCATACCGCGATGAGTATGTGACGGTGCGGGGCGTCGATGCCGCAACCCAGATCCACATGACGCCTGCGGAGTTGGCCCTGACTGAGATCACAGCGAAACTTCCCGGCGGCGGATCGATCACTGGAGACATGCGCATCGAAGACTGGATCGGGGAGACTCCAGTTGAAGAGTCTGCATCGCCGACAGCCAAAGCAGCGGCTACTACGGTGAATAAAGCTGCGAAGACGCTGAATGCGAAGGCTCCAGTGACGAAGGTGCCGGAGATCAAGCACTCGCATGCGTACCTCAACGCGGTGCTGAACAGGATTCCCCTGCGATCCATCATGGATATGACCGCAGAGCACTTTGGCGACCTGGGCTTCGATACCGCGGTGAGCGGTCCGGTCAAGGTTCAGTGGGGTGGGGCCGCAAAGGATGTTGCTGACACTGTTGAACTGGACGGCGATCTGAAGCTGACGCCCACCGGTTCGTCACGACCTGGAGTTTTCTCTAACGTTCCCATTACTGGACAGGTCCTGGCGCACTATACAGGGAGAAATGAGACGGTACAGATTCGACAGCTGTCTGTGCAGACTCCGCAATCGACCCTGCAAGCTTCAGGCATTCTCGGAGTCAACCTGGGTGATCCCTTAACTGCGCTTCATGTCGATCTTACGGTCCACGATCTTGAGGAATACAACCAGCTGTTGACCTCGCTGGGGCTCGAGGGGGAGGGCAAGAAGGGAAGTGCCGCCATACCGGTAAAGCTTCACGGCGCGCTGCATTTCTCGGGCACAGCGCAGGGAATTGCGCGGGATCTTGATGTAAAAGGGCATGTCCAGGCGTCGAACATCGAGTTTGCGATGGGTCCTACGGATGCGTTGATCGATTCGCTTGTAGCAGATGCCGAGTATTCGCCCAACGACGGGGTCGCTGTGGCGAACTCGACTCTTCGTCGTGGAACCGCGGTCCTGAATGCGGAAGGAACCGTGAAGCCAAGGCGCGAGGTTTCCCGGAGAGGAGTGGCGACGTTCGTCTGGGACGATGGCACCGCGATCGACGCACAAGTGCAGCTGGCGGATGCGCAGGTTCACGATCTGCTCGAGATCGCAGGACAGCAGCAAAAGATTCCCTTGACCGGAACGATTGATACGAACGCGCACGTTGTCGGAACGATTAAAGATTTGACTGGAAACGGTCATATCTCCCTGAAGAATGGCGTCGCCTATGACGAGCCGTATGAGGCAGTCTCTGCAGACCTGGCGGTGCGGGGCAAGGCGATCGATGCAACCAACGTATTGGCAAAGTTGCATGGCATGCAGGTGACTGGAAACGGTGGCTACGACATGGGAAATCAGCATCTCCATGGCCACCTGGAAGGCCATGACCTGATGTTGTCGAAGTTCGAGACCGTTCGGAGATCCGGCGTCGATGCCGATGGCAGGTTGACGTTAGTCGCAGATGCGAATGGTACTGTCACGGAACCGGCCTTGCGCGCCAACGCCACGCTGAAAGATGTTACTTATGCCGGTCAGGCAATAGGAGAGGCTACGGCGGAAGCCCATAGTCAGGGGACGCAATTATTTTTCACCGCTGATTCCAAGCTTGTGGGCGCAACGTTCAATCTTCAGGGGCAGACAGAGATTACGGGTGACTACCAGACTCAGGCGAAGCTATCGCTGGCCAACTTGGACGTCAATCGACCGCTAACGATGTTTGGCCCCGGGAATATCAAGGCGCAATCTTCCATCAGTGGCGCGATTACTGTAAGCGGTCCCTTGAAGACGCCGAAGGCCCTGAGCGGTGTTGCCGAGCTGGACAATGTCGACGTAAAGCTGCAGGGGATCGAGCTGAAGGCGGCGCAGCCGTTGCGAGTGAGCCTGCGCAATGGCCTGGCTACGCTCGAGGAAGTTCACATCACCGGGCAGGACACGGATCTGCATTTCTCCGGAACGGCACAGCTCTTCGGCGCAACCGATCCGAAGGGCGGCAAACTCAACATAAAAGGGAACGGAGGCATGAGCATGGCTCTGCTCCATACCCTGGACCCGGATGTGATTGCAAGCGGGAGTGTGCAGTTCACGGTAGCGGCGGGCGGTTTGGTGAAGAATCCCACGCTCAGCGGAAACGTTCGGCTCGAACACGTCAATATGGCGCTCGACGGCGTTCCGAACGGTCTGAGCGACTTGAATGGAACCCTGGTGTTTACCGAAGATCGTCTGCAGGTGCAGAATCTGACGGGAAAGACCGGTGGCGGCGAGTTGAAGTTTGGCGGAGCCCTGCGATTCCGCAACGGCTTTTATGTAGACCTGACAGCAACGGGGGATGCTGTACGGGTTCGCCTCTACGGCCTGAGCGCGACAGCAAATGCGAATTTGAAGTTGCAGGGTGCGGCATCGAGCATGCTTTTGAGCGGCAGCATCCTGATCACACGGTTTGGAATCGGTCCGGACGTTGACTTCGCCGCCTTTGCCGGCAGCGGAAGCACGATCAGCGCGCCACCGGATCCGGATGCGCCCTCAAACAAGGTGCGTCTCGATGTCCACGTTACGAGCTCCCCACAGCTGGATTTTCAGAACTCCTATGCCAAGCTGGCTGGTTCGGTTGACCTGAATATTCGTGGAACGGCGGCCGCGCCTTCCATCCTGGGCAAAATTCAGATTACTGACGGCAGCGCGACCTTTGCGAACACGAAATACCAGTTACAGCGCGGCGATATCTACTTCACCAATCCGGTACGCGTTGATCCGACGATCGATGTCGATGCCATGGCGCAGGTGGAGAATTATGAGATCACGGTAGGACTGCATGGCACGGCGAGCAACCTGAAGCCGACCTACCGTTCGGAACCTCCGTTGAGCGAAGCGGATGTCTTTGCGCTGCTTGCACTTGGGCGGACACAGGAAGAGGCCCAGATTTACCAGGAACGGCAGTTAGCCGCAGGAACAGACCCAACCACAAGCGCCCTGTTGGGGGGCGCGCTGAATGCTACAGTCAGCTCGCGGGTCGAAAAACTTTTTGGCGTGGGAAGTGTCAAAATAGACCCAGCGTTCGTCGGAACCCTGGGCAATTCCTCGGCAAGGATCACGGTTCAGGAACAAATATCCAAGCAGATCACCGCGGTTTTTGCCACCAACGTCAATACTTCGGCCCAGCAACTCATCCAGGTGCAATACGATCTCACTCATAACTCGTCGATCGTGGTGACACGCGATGAATCGGGTGTGTTTAGCATCGTTTATAAGCTGCGTCGGCGATATCGCTAAGGAACTGTGCCTTCGCAGAAGGCATCTTATTCGGGTGACTTGATCAACATGGCCAATTTTTGGAGGAACGGATGGATTTGAAAGATAGAAAAGGCATGATTGCCTCAGCGCTGATGGCAATGATTCTTCTTGTGGGATATAGCAGGGGCAATGCCCAAACGACGGCCAGTAGTCCCCAGGATGCCTCAATCCAGTCCGACATTACCAAGGCATTGGACAACAAGCGATTCAAAGACATTCACGTGGCTGTGCAGGACGGCGTTGTGACCCTGCAGGGAACGGTCGAGCTTTATGCCGATAAGGAGGATGCGGACAAAAAGGTTCATCATCGCAAGAATGTGAAGGGCGTGCAGAACCTGATTGAGGTTGCTGGCCCGACCGTGGAAGATGTAACCCTGCGGAATAAACTGGCCGAGAAGCTGACCTATGACCGCGTAGGCTATGGGACGACAGCATTCAATGCCTTCACCATCGGCGTGCAGAATGGAGTTGTGACGTTGGGCGGGGTGGCTTATGGCCCCACCGACAAAGACTCTGCGATTAGCCTCGTCTCGAATTTTCCTGGCGTGAAAGATGTCGTAGACAACATCGAAGTCGCTCCTGTCTCACCCATGGACGATCGCATCCGTCTAGCGACCGCTCGGGCCGTCTATGGAGCTCCTCAATTGAACAAATACGCCATCGACCCCGCGAAGCCGATTCGAATCACAGTGGTGAATGGCAACGTTACCTTGTCCGGCATGGTGGACAATCAGGGAGATAAGGACGTCGCCAACATCCGCGCGAACGGCGTTCCCGGTGTCTTCAAGGTGACCAATAATCTTCAGGTGGCGGGCTCATCGCCGGAAAAATAGCTGCGACAGCCAGGGCTTATGCGGCAAACGGGTCATGGGGATACCCCCATGGCCTGTTGTCTTTTAGGATGAAGGTATGGGCTTGTGGAAGAGTACGGCTGTCACGCTCGAAATGATCAAGTGGGAACACTCGATCTTTGCGCTCCCGTTCGCGCTTACCGGGGCTGTCCTGGCTGCGGGGAGCTGGCCTTCTCTGCGCGTGCTGGGATGGATCATTGTATGTATGGTTGCGGCGCGTTCTGCTGCCATGGCTTTCAATCGGCTGGTAGATGCCCGGCTTGACGCGGCAAATCCTCGAACTGCGATGCGCGCCTTGCCTGCGGGTACCTTGACGACGAGCTTTGTTGCCGGTTTTGTTCTCTTCTCCTGTGCGATCTTTGTTCTCGGGGCGGCAATGCTCAATCATCTGACCTTGATCCTGGCCCCCGTCGCCCTGGCCATTGTTCTTGCCTACAGCTATATGAAGCGGATCACTCGCTGGTCGCACGTGGTGTTGGGCCTCGCACTTGGCATCGCACCGTCGGCTGCTTGGATCGCGGTCCGCGGCTCGTTGGATCCTAGGATCATTATTCTTACGCTGGCTGTTCTGTTGTGGGTCGGTGGCTTTGACGTTCTCTACGCATGTCAGGACTTTGAGCATGATCGCCGTGTGGGGCTCAACAGTGTTCCGCAGGCGTTCGGGCTCAATGCCGCATTCTGGATCGCCCGCGTCATGCATGCAGGAATGCTGATCACGCTGTATTGGCTGATCGTTTCTTTTGGCCTGGGACGGATTGCGATGATCGGAATTGGGTTAGTCGCTCTGTTGTTGCTGTACGAGCACCTGATTGTCTCGCCGAAGGACATTCGAAGGATGAACGCCGCGTTTTTCACGCTGAACGGCGTCATCTCGGTCGTGTTTTTCGCGTTCGTCGCAGCCGATGTTCTGCTTGGTCGATAACGAAGAATGGCCCGCCTCGGTAAGGCGGGCCATGGATACCATCCAACTGAAAAACTAGGCGTCGTGACGATCTCGGACGTTCTCCAGCTTTTCATTGATGTTGTTCTTAAGATTCTGCGCGGCATTGACGATGCGATCCCGTGCGCTGTCGGCACGATCGTCGGTACGGAGACGCGCCTCATCCTTGTTTTCCGCGGCACGAGCTGACGCATCTTCACGCTTTTCTGAGGCGACGTCTTTCGTCTTTCCCCAGGTCTCCTTGGCCGCTCCCTTGACCTGTTCGGCCACACCGGAGTTAGCCAGACTCTGATCATGGAAAGCCTCTCCGACTTTCTGCTTGATTGCACCGGATACCTGATCAAATTTTCCTTCTACTGTGTCCTTGTTCATAATTCGACTCCATTCCCACAACATGCGTTATACGGTTTTCGATCGAGCTACCGTTGCAACGGTAAACAACCTGACATTAGGCGACCTGATGCTATAAAGCTCTACGGCCACTCAGCAGATTGAAGATCAATACGATGATTGCCAGGACCAGGAGGATATGGATCCAGCCGCCAAGTGTGTAGCTGCTGACCAATCCAAGGATCCAGAGAATGAACAGAATGATAGTGATCGTCCAAAGCATGGTTAGCTCCTGATAGGATGCGATTTGTGCCGCAGTCGCAAGCCCTAAACTGCCATGCCTGCGCGGCCTTCCTGTTGTAAGTTGCTTCCGGTGCGGGGGAGGTTGCCATTCCATGAATAAAATAGAAAGTCAACGGAGGCATGCTTTTGAGGATTGCGATACAAGGGGAACTCGGTTCTAACAGCCACATGGCCACGATGTCCATGCTAGGCAACGAAGTTGCGGATCTTAGCATCCTTCCGTGCAATATTTCCGCGGAGGTCATGGCGCGCGTAATCTCCGGCGACGCCGACGCTGCAGTTCTGCCTATTGAAAACAGCCTTCACGGCTCAGTGGCAGAACACTACGATCTCCTGCTGGAGCTTGATGTTCGCATCGAAAGCGAAGGCCTGCTCCGTATCCGGCACAACCTCATTGCCGCGCCAGGCGTGGCTGCGAAGGATGTACGCAAGGTCATCTCCCATCCAGTGGCCTTGTCCCAGTGCAGGAAGTTTCTTCAATCGCACCCTGAGTTTGAGGCGATGCCCTTTTACGACACTGCGGGAAGCGTGAAGTATTTGATGGAGCAGAACCTGCGAGATGTTGCGGGAATTGCTCCGCAGCTTGCGGCTGCACAGTATGGAGCCGAAGTTATTCTCGCCTCGGTGGAAGACAATGCACAGAATTTCACGCGGTTTCACCTGATACGCCGTTCGGAAGATCCGTGGCTGATCGAGCCCACGGAGCCGGAAAACAAGATGAGTCTCGCCTTCGCGATTGATCACCGTCCTGGCACGCTGGTTGCCGCGCTGGAGCGGCTGGCCGGCGCAGGGGTCGACCTGACGAAGATCGAATCCCGGCCGGTTCCCGGCAACCCCTGGGAGTATGTCTTTTATGTGGATGTGCGATTCGATACGCCGGACAAGGCCGAAGCGGCCATTAGCGCGCTGAGGGAGCACTGCCGGATGGTTAAGGTGCTGGGACGATATCGAGCCGCTTCGACTACGGCTGAGTGAGCCAGTCGTATTGCTCCTCGTTCAGCGGAACAACCGAAAGTCGAAACTGGCGGAAGAGAATCGATCCGTGAAACACGGCCGCCTCGCGAATCTCCGCCAACGGTTTTTCGCGTTTCAACGGCTTCACCGGCGCGATGCGGACGATGGGACTCTTTGGATCGCTTGGGTCAACTGAGACAACCTTTGCCGTTCCTACCGCAGCCTTGCCGATGTTGGAGTGATAGATGACAAGCTTGTCGCCCTTCTTCATGTTGCGAAGCGTCAACAGCGCCTGGTTGTTCGAGATTCCATCCCACGTCGTCTCGCCGTCGCGGACAAGATCGTCGTAAGAGTATTTATTAGGTTCCGTCTTGAGCAGATAGGGCATGCTGCAAGATTATCGCGCGAGAACGCCTGCCTTGGAAAAAATCTCAACCGCCAAGGTCGACAAGCTTTACCTCCGGCAATGCCTTGCGAAGGAAAGTAGAGCCCAGCCGCTGGAACTTCTCTATCGAATCGGTCGCATAGAAGGTGCATTCCGGTGCTGTGGTCGATACCGGACCTGCATCCGGTATCAGGGTGACGACTTTATGGGCGGTGGCTGCGGCAGAGTCAATGATGTGCATGGGGTGATGCAGATTCTTGAGAGTCGTCTCGATAAGCGGTCTGAGCAGGGGATAATGTGTGCAGCCAAGCAGGAGGATGTTGGCATCGGGAGCCTGTTCCAGCGCTTCCAGCAGGTAGATGCGCAGGACCTCCAGAGTCACGGAAGAGTGAGCCGGCTGATGGAGCCAGTCTTCCTCGACCAACGGCACCAGTAGCGGGCAAGCCTTCTCCGTAGCTCGAAGGCCGAGCCCGTTCAACGTGCGGGTGTAGGCTCCTGATTGAGTCGTGGCAGCGGTGGCGAGGACCAGGACGTGCGATTTCGCTATGGTCGAAGGACCGGCTGAAGCTATCGCCAGGGCGGCCTGGGCTCCCGGCTCTACGACGCCGATGACCGGGAGGGGCAGGGCCTCACGAATCTCTTCCAGTGCCAGCGCGGTGGCTGTATTGCAAGCGATGACGAGCAGGTCGGAACCTTGATCCGCAAGAAATCTTGCGCTCGAGATTGCATACCGGGCAATGGTCTCATGCGACTTGGATCCATACGGGAGCCGAGCTGTATCGCCAAGGTAGACATAGCGAGCATCCGGAATCAATGGCAGAAGCTCACGAAGAACCGTCAGTCCGCCAAAGCCGGAATCGAAGACGCCGATCGTTTTCATGGTTGGGTTGCGGCCTCACTTGGCACCATTGGGTGCATTGCAGTATCTCGCAGGAGATAGGTGTGATCGAGACTGGAATGTCCGGCGAGCGTGGCTCGGGACTGGCCGTCTACGAGGAATCTGACTTCGGCGAACTCTGGAAAGGCCGCATGCAATGTTCCAATCATGGAATCCAGCGTCAGTTGTTCGACTTCAATCCCGGAAGGATGGTTATCGGCGAAAGAACCGTGCAGGTTGACGGTGATTTCCTTGCCTTGATTGGGATGAGAAGCGTCCGCCAGAAAAAAAACATCATCCACGGCCTGCCCGCTCTGGAGCGGGTGCGCGGAATCCGGAAGCGAATACTGGACCAGCAGATATTCGAGGAGTGCTCGCGCCCGTAACGATGGATCCTGAGGCAAGGCAACCTGGGAGCGCGTTGGCTTGATCGTCGCATCTGCGTCGGAGGCGATGTACAGGCTCACCTCTTCGGTCGCGGCCGTCGTAGGCGCGGCAATCGGAGTAGCGTCGTTGAGCGCAGTTAGACGCTTATGTGCCTCCCGACAGCCGTGCAGCAGAAACGCACCCATCAGCAGAATGCAGCCAACCAGGCTCCAGAAGAGAATGCGCTGATAGCGGGGAATCATTGCGTTACCCCTGGGCGAGCTCCAACACCTGGCGTGGAGATCGGCGGCGGTGCGTTATGAGTGCGAAAGGATGCGAGACCTGCGGCAACCGCCGTAGCCACGCGCTGCTGGTAGCCGGGGTCGGATGGAAGGGTCGCTTTGCCAGCTTCCGTTTTAAGAGGGCCAAGCTCGATCGCTATGGCTGGACAGATGAGATTGTCGATCGGGGGAACGGAGGCACGGAGTAGCAGCACGGGCAGCTGGGCTGCGTCGAGGGCAAGCCCTGTCTCGTTGGCAAGGCGCAGGCTCATGGCGATGACCGGAACCTGCGCCTTGCTCCAGGTGACGGCACGGCCCGAAGAGGCCTTTGCATCGGTCTCCGCGAGGGAGGATGAGATGATGCGAATGCCGGAACCTGCAGAGGACGCATGAACCACGATGCAGGCGAGAGGCCGGACATGATTCGCCGTCCCCGCCCGTTGATCGGTCGTAAGTTCATCTGGGGGATCTGAGTCGCGCGTCGCGGCCACTGTGAACCCCTGGGCCACAAGTGCCGGGCGGAGTTTCTGTACCAGCGCAAGAGTCACATCCTTTTCGACCGCGCTGCTCGACAGCTGCGCCCCATTGTCTCGCCCACCATGAGCCGGATCCAGCACGATCAGGTTGCGGTAGAAGGCCGGAGGAGGCTTGGGAGGAGGTGCTGGCTGTGGCAGAGCAGCACCCACAGGAGGAGCCTGGGGTACCCGCGGCGTCTCTTGTGCCACTATGGAGCACGCCCCGCCAAGCAGGAGTGTTATCGCGAACATGAGGATTTGGTTGCGGATTTGAGTCACGGGTTTGGGGAGTGTGGTTTCGATTGTATCGGGCGACGTCCCAGGAGCGCTAACGAACGGCGTCTCTTTGGGCAAAGAGCGGTACCCGCTCGCTTACGCGAGCCAGAAGAGAGCCTGGCAAAATGAGTTAGTCGAGCGCGTAGATCGCAAGTCCACTCAGAAGCTTGGGATAGAAGTCCGTCGACTTCTGCGGCATGATATCGCCTGCAAGCGATACCTCTTTCAGTTGTTCCAGGGTAATCGGCTTAATCAGGAATGCGATATTTGCATCCCCTTCCGTGACCATGGCTGCAGCCTCGTCTGCCTCCCGAAGATAGCTCACGCTGCCCAGCCGCGTAATGGTCTCCTGGTCCAGTCCCAATAGCTTATCCAGCACAACTCGGTGAAGTTGCACTACATCCAGTTGCCTTTGCCGCGGCGGCAGCTCCTGAAGCAGGGAATCCATTGCATCTGCCTTTGCCGTCAACAAATAGCTGCCGTCGATGGTCACCGCGATAAATGCGGTTCGGCCGTTCACATGGAGGGCAGAGACATCGTGAGTCGCCAACTCCCTGATCTCGAAATAGGCGCTGGCCCGGGTGATGAAGTCCGGAGAGGAGAAACCCTCGATTCCGTGGACAACACGGTGCGTCGGAAGGATGGTGATGCCGGGTGTGTCCATGTTGACGAAGGTCATCATCATCGCCGCCTCTGGAAACGAAGGAGCAGGCAGGTGGGCCGGCGAAAGCTTCTCGTCTTCGTCGCGAGGCTGGTTGAGGGGAAGCTTCAGTTGGGCGGAACGCTCTTTGGCGTAGGCGACCGACGTTTCGTAACGGTGGTGTCCATCGGCAATAATCAGCTTCTTGTCGGCCATCGCCGTGACGATCAGGTTGATCAGGGTTGGATCCGTCAGCCTCCACACCCGATGCAACACGCCGTACTCGTCTGTGATCGCGAGGTCGGCCGGGTTGCGGTCCTTTCCATTGGGTCCGTTCATCCCGAAGATCAGCTTCTCCGCGGTGAAGGCGGGGTCTGAATAGAGCATGTAGATCTGCTCGCAGTAGGCGCGCGTAGCCTTGAACAGACTCATGCGATCACTCTTGTGCCTGGGGAAGGTCTGCTCGTGGCGATAAACGACCTTGTCGGCATAGTCGTAAAGGTGGCCAAGGGCAATAAATCCACGGCGTTCCCGGACCTCATTCGCATGGGGGACGGTATAGGTCTGGGAATATCCATAGAGAGCCGGCTCCGCCTCCTCTTCAAGGACGCCTTCCCTGCGCCAGTCGCGGAGCGTCTCCGCTGCCCGGGTGTAGACGTTCTCTTGGTCGTTATCGTCGGGCAGGTGTTTGCCGAGGATGACCCGCACAAGGTTGTAGGGGCTGGCCTGGTAGTAGCGATCCTGCATGGCCGGGCTGATCTTGTCGTACGGCTGGGTGACGACGTCTTCCATCTTAACGCGGGAGGGGTCATAGCGAAGAGCGCGGAAGGGGTAAATACGAGCCATGCGGTTCTTTGGGTCTCCCTTGAAACGGAAATGTATGGGTGATTGTACGAGGGCGGGTGGATTCCTGTTGTGGCGAGGCAAACAACTGTTTGCAAAAGGATGACAAATAGGTTGAAAAACGCGTCTATAAAAGAGACGGATAGAGCGGGAATGGAATTTCGGGTGTATAGTCTGCGGACGTAGTTGCAATTGACGGGTGTGGGTTGAGTTAGGTTTTCCGGGAAACGCGGAGTCAGCGGGAATAGGGTCGCGGAGATGGCCAGACGATGCTGGATGCGAATACAGAGTTCGGATGCAGGTGGGGATTAGCGAAGTCTCTTGATCGGGACCCTCGACGGCGTCGAGGCTTGTCTGTGGCGTGGGTTTTGCTTGTCGGGCTCGCGTTCGGCAGCCTGTGCGTCTCCATGGCGCGAGCGCAGGAGAATCCCCTGGGGGAGATTCATACGCAGCCTCCTCCTCCGCCACCCAAGTCTCCCGAAGATTCCAAGCCCATCATCGAGGGAGCAGACAATGTCGCCGCCAAAGCGACATCCCGCCGCGATTCGCGGCTCCGTGTGGACGTCAACCTGGTCTTGGTTCCTGCGACTGTGACCGACTCGCTGAACCGCCTGGTGACAGGCCTCGAGAAGGAGAACTTCGAGATCTACGACAACAACGTCGGCCAGACGATCAAGAGTTTTTCAACCGAAGACGCCCCGGTCACGATCGGAATCGTCTTCGATCTGAGCGGAAGCATGAACTCCAAGTTCAACCGTGCTCGTAGAGCGCTGAGTGAGTTCCTGCGGACGTCCAATCCGCTGGATGAGTTCTTTGTGGTGGGCTTCAACGACAGGCCCGCGGTGATCGTTGACTATACATCGGATGTGGACGACGTCGAAGCTCGCATGGTGATGCTGAAGCCGGAGAACCGGACGGCCCTGATCGATGCAGCTTACCTGGGGATGACAAAGCTTAGAGATGCCAAGTACGAGCGCAAGGCCCTCCTCATCATCTCCGACGGAGGCGACAATCGCAGCCGCTACACCGAAGGCGAACTCCGCCGCGCGGTGCGTGAGAGCGACGTCCAGATCTATTCCATCGGCATCTTCGATCAGTACGCCCCGACTCAGGAAGAGCAGCTTGGTCCCGTTCTGCTGAGTGATATCTGCGAGATGACGGGTGGAAGGATGTTCCGCGTCGGCGATATCGCCGATCTTGGCGACATCGCAACCCGCATCAGCGCCGAATTGCGCAACGAATACGTCCTCGGATACAGGCCATCGGACGTGAAGAAGGATGGAAACTGGCGTAAATTGAAGATAAGACTGGTGCCGCCTCCGGGGCTTCCCCCGCTGACGGTGCACAATCGCCAGGGGTACTATGCACCTTCGGAGTAGATTTTTGCCGTGGGCGGTTGCAGCCGTCACGATGCTGGCAGGACCCGGAACGGCAAGTGGATGGGATGGACAGGGCACGGCATCCCAGGCCGCCAATCCGATCCAGCACCATCCGTCTCAGCCGGCCCAGCCGTCGCTAACGGTGGACCGCGACCCCGTGGCTTCCCCGGACCCGGACACCCCTGCGCCTCGGGATGGAAGCCAGGCGCCGACGGGCCCTTCAGGACCGATCCAGCGAGGAGCAAGTGGAAAATATACGCTTCGCACCGACGCCTATGAGGTTCGGCTGAATGCCACGGTCCTGAATTCCGATGGCAAATCCATCCTGACGCTTAACCAGGATGACTTCCGTGTTTTTGAAGACGGTGTACCTCAAACCATCGCCTCTTTTCGACATGAGGACATTCCGGTTTCCCTGGGAATTCTGATTGACAGCTCAGGTTCGATGTACGACAAACGAGCGGCGGTGGAACAGGCTGCGCTGGACCTGATCAAACTATCCAACAAGGACGATGAGGCATTTGTGGTGGACTTCTCCTGGGAGGCGTTCATCGACACGGATTTCACCAACGATATCGACAAACTGCGCGATGGTTTGAGCTACATCAAGTCAAGCGGTGGAACCGCGGTCTACGATGCGCTGGTGGCTTCCGCTGACTATCTGACGAAAAATGCCAAACGGCCGAAGCAGGTTTTGCTGGTTGTAACCGATGGCGAGGACAATGCTTCCAGCGCCTCTCTCGAACAGGCGATTCGCCGCATCCAGGATCTCGATGGCCCGGTCATTTACTCTGTGGGTCTTCTCTTCGGCCAGGACACCGATAAAAGAGAGTCGCGCCATGCAAAGCGTGTATTGGAGACGTTGAGCGAGCAGACGGGCGGAGCGGCATACTTCCCGCGGTCGCTCAAAGATGTTGACGCGATCGCTGCCCAGGTTGCCCAGGATATTCGAACCCAGTACACGATCTCCTATCACTCCACGAAGTCGCCGACGCTGGGAGGCTATCGAGAAGTGCACGTGGATGCAAAGGCGAAGGGGATGGGTAAGTTGTCGGTGCGAACACGAACCGGATATTATCCACGCATTACGTCCGAAACCGTTCCGGCGGGCCAGGCGGCGTCCAATACACGAGGAGCAGACGACGCGGCAGCGCGGCCTTGATTAATGCAGAAAGCACAGAAAATTACAGACCTGGTGGGCTATACGCCGATGGTGCGTCTAGCGGCGCTTGAGCCGAACGGCGGAGCCGAGATATGGGCGAAGCTGGAATATCTGAATCCCGGTGGAAGCGTGAAGGACCGCGCGGCGCTGGGAATCGTACTCGATGCCGAACGTCGCGGGGTGCTGCGTTCAGGCTCCACGATCGTTGAGGCAACAGCGGGCAATACCGGCGTCGGATTGGCGCTCATCGGCGTCAATCGCGGCTACAAAGTCGTACTGTATGTTCCCGAACAGTTCGCCGAGGAGAAGTGCATTCTGATGCGTGCTCTGGGCGCGACGGTGATCCGCACTCCCGAGTCCGAAGGTATGGCGGGTGCGATTCGTCAGGCACTCGAGTTTGAGCGCGAGACCGAAGGCGCGTTTGCCGCGCTGCAGTTCGAGAACCCGGCCAATCCTGACTTCCACGAGCAGACCACGGCGGTCGAGATCTGGGAGCAGATGGAAGGCAGCGTCGATGCGTGGATTTCGGGCATCGGCTCTGCAGGAACCTTTACCGGAGTCGCACGGTTTTTGAAACGGCAGAGCGCGGAGATTCTCTGCGCCGCGGTCGAGCCGCAGGGCAGTGTGTTGCAGGGTGGAGAGCCAGGAAAGCACGAGGTTGAGGGAATTGGTGTGTCGTTCATTCCTGCGACGTTCGATGCGAGCGTCTGCGACCGGGTGATTCGCGTGATGGATCCTCCTGCCTTTGAGATGGTGAGGCGATTGGCTTCAGAGACTGGTGTCTTCGCCGGTTCGAGTGCGGGTGCGATGGTCTGCGCGGCGGTTGAGGTTGCCGGCGAACTGGGAGCGGGGAGACGCGTGGTTACGGTGATTCCGGATTCGGCGGAGCGGTATCTATCGAAGGGGATTCTGAGCTAGTTGGCTTTTGGGGCATCTGTGGAGGCTCCCCGCATGGCTCGGAATGACGACTTTAGAGAGGCAAAGGATGACGAAGAAGATGGGATTTGCGACGCGTGCGATTCATGACGGCCAGGAGCCGGAGAAGGTGACTGGAGCGGTGAATGTTCCGATCTTTCTGACCTCGACCTATCAGCAGGAAGAGATCGGCAAGAACAGGGGCCACGAATATGCGCGGCTGACCAACCCCACGCGCGATGCCCTCGAGGAGAGCCTTTGCTCGCTTGAAGGAGGAACCAGCGCGCATGTCTTCGCCTCCGGCATGGCCGCGATTACGGCGATGCTGACCATGATGAAGACGGGCGATCACGTGGTGTGCTCGGACAACGTGTACGGCGGGACACAGAGGGTCTTCGACAAGGTGCTGGCGAACTACGGACTGACATTCACCTATGTTGATACGTCGGTGGCCGGGAATGTGGCGGCGGCGATTCGTCCGGAGACGAAGCTGGTCCACATCGAGACGCCGACAAATCCGATGATGGCGATCACCGATATTCACGCGGTCGCGAACATCTGCCATGAGAAGAGCATAGAACTAAGCGTGGACAACACCTTTCTGTCGCCTTACCTGCAGCAGCCGATCGCGTTGGGCGCAGATATCGTGATGCATTCGACGACGAAGTTTCTGAACGGCCACTCGGATGGACTCGGCGGTGTTCTTGTCTGCACGAAGCCGGAGCAGGCGGAGCGGTTCCGGTTTGTGCAGAAGTGCACCGGAGGAATTCTCTCTCCTTTCGAGAGCTACCTGCTTTTGCGTGGCGTAAAGACGCTGGCGGTACGGATGAAGCAGCACGACGCAAATGGCCGCGCGGTGGCGGAGTTTCTGGCGCAGCACAAGGCGGTGAAGAAGGTCTTCTACCCCGGGCTGAAGGACCATCCCCAGCACGAGCTGGCCAAACGGCAGCAGAGCGGGTTCGGGTCGATGATCTCGATTGAGTTGGGCTCGCTGGAACGGGCGAACGCGTTCGCAAAGCGGCTGCGGCTCGGGCTGCTGGCCGAGTCCCTGGGCGGCGTGGAGACACTGGTCTGTCATCCGGCGACGATGACCCATGCGGCAGTGGGGCCGGAGGGCCGTGCTCGGCTGGGAATCACCGATGGACTGATGCGGATCTCGGTCGGGATCGAAGACGTGGAGGACATCATCGCGGACCTGGATCAGGCTCTGGGTGGGTAGTCCCTACTGTTTTTTGTCAAAGTATTGATTCTCTTGAAGTTAGGCTCGGACTTGGTTCGTAAAATATTCATACCACGCGAGTTAGTTTCCAATATCCAGAAAGCAAAGGAGTTAGCCAAAGAAAAGGCCCCGAACGTCGGGGCCTTTTCTTCTTATTCTCTGAATCCAGTTTAGCAGGCGGAAGAGGGTGAATCGGCACATCGGATGGCGATATAAAGCTTTTATTATGTGTTATTTGTCTGGATTTATGAGGTTTTTGGGCTTGACAACCGTTTTGGCGTCGATCCAGCGGTGGTCGCTGCGCCCTTCGGGCTCCGCTCGAGCCTACGGCAGTGCGGTTCGCCGCTTTTAGCGGCGGGCTTTTAGAGGGCCAAGGCTGAAGCCTTGGCTTACCTAGAAGCGAGAGATGACCTTGCCTAGAAACAAGATGGCTTAGCTAGAGGGCTACTTAAAAGCAAGAACTGTGGGTGTATAGAAAGATGTTGACTGTGAATACGTACGAGCGTATTAAATATTTATGAGCAGACCTTCCCTTCGCGAAGACATTCTCAACGCTGGTCTCAAGGTGATGTTTCATTCGGGATATCAGGGAGCTACGGTACGCGATATCTGTGCGGCCGCCGAGGCTCCGCATGGTTCTTTCACCAACCACTTCCGCTCCAAGGAGTCGTTTGCCCAAGAGGTTCTGGACCGCTATTTTGCAGACCTTCAAGGGTATGTAAAGGAGGCTTTGGGGGACAGGTCCCTTACTCCCCGGCAGCGGTTGAGGCGGTATCTGGACATCATCAGCGGTGTTCTGGAAGCCGACCACTGGAGTCGCGGATGCCTGATCGGCGATTTCAGTCTTGAGACGACCTCGCAGAGCGAGATGCTGCGCACGCGGCTGGAGAAGATCTTCGAGGAGTGGCGCGGTCCGTTTGCCGAGTGCATTAGAGAGGCGCAGGAGGCCGGGGAGATCGATCGAACGTTCGACCCTATGGATCTTGCCGAGTTTCTTCTGGCTTCGTGGGAGGGAGCGATTCTGCGCATGAAGGTGGAGCGTGGGCCTGCGGCGCTCGAGCGTTTTAAAAAGATTGTCTTCCAAACCGTATTCAAGGAGCTGAGATGACTGTTTTGGCTGATGGTGCTTTGCCGCAAGTCAATGTCCTGGGTTCTACGATGGCGTGCCGGGAGGAGGGAGATCCCGAAGCTCCGGTTGTGCTCTTTCTGCATGGGAACCCGACCTCGTCGTACATATGGCGAAATATTCTTCCGCTGGTCGCGCCGGTGGCGCATTGCATTGCACCGGACCTTATCGGGTTCGGCCAATCGGGAAAGCCGGAGATCGAGTATCGGTTTGCGGATCATGTGCGGTATCTCGATGCGTTTCTTGAAGAGGCTGGAATCGAGTCGGCGTTCGTTGTGGCGCAGGATTGGGGAAGCGGATTGGCATTTCACCTGGCGGCTCGCAGGCCAGAGTTTTTCCGTGGACTGGCTTTCATGGAGTTCATACGGCCCATGCCTACGTGGAATGATTTTCATCCCGATCAGATCGAGACCTTCCAGAAGTTCAGGACTCCCGGGGTTGGTGAAGAGATGATTCTTGAAAACAACGTCTTCGTGGAAGGGGTTCTACCCGCGGCGACCGCGCGAAAGCTGACGGAGGAGGAGATGTCCGTGTATAGAGCGCCGTTTCCGACGCCTGAGTCGCGGCGGCCGACGTGGCGGTTTCCGAATGAGCTGCCGATTGCGGGAGAGCCAGCGGATGTGTACTCCACCCTAGAAGAGGCGCATGATGCGCTGGCGCAGTCGTCTTATCCGAAGCTGCTTTTCGTCGGCGATCCGGGCGCGCTGATATCACCTGCCTTTGCGGAGAGCTTTGCGAAGGGACTCAGGAACTGCAGAGTGGTTCGGCTCGGCTCTGGGCTGCACTACCTGCAGGAGGATCATCCTGATGCGATCGGGGTCACGATCAAGGAATGGCTCCTTGTACACGGAATCGGGGAACACGGAATTGGGGAACAAGGAATTGGGAACAACGGATTGGCTCTGCGCCAAAGCTGAAGCAGTGAATAAGGCCAAGATGAGACGGGATGGATTTTCGACCCGGTTCAGAAGGCATATTTAAATCCTCCGTCCGGGAATCTCGGCATCTGGTCCTGGGCAAGGACACCAGCTCCATTCGCTCGAGGTCGCCATTCATAAGAGTAGAAGTTGCTGGTTCCCAAAGCATTCTGCAGACCAACATGCCAGGTAAGCGTTCCTCGCCTTACGGGGAGGCTTTGCTCCAGCCTGAAGTCCATTCGGCTATAGGCCGGTCCTCGAGATGCATTGATCTTGGAGAGGTCGTAGACATCCCGGTTCTGCGCTGTACTCAGAGGAAGATTGTCCGGCGTGTAAGGCTTTCCCGAGGCCACGCTGTAACGGGATGACATCACCATGGTTTTTCCAAGGCGAAGATTTCCTGCGATGTTTGCGACAAAGGGTAGGTCGAAGCTTCCTCTACGAAGCACACCATCCAGTCCTGAGTACCAGCTTCTGGAGTAGGTCACGGCACTGGTGAGGGTGAAGCGGGAAGACAATTTGCAATCCAATCCCAGTTCGACGCCTCGGGCCAGTCCCTGACCTTTGCTGGTCATGGGAAACATGAGAAAAGCCTGGCCGAAGGTGTTCGTGATATTCGCCAACGAAAGCTGCGGATAGTTGAGCGCAACCGGGTAATCCGAATAACGCTTTTGATAGGCCTCGATGGAAAGCCGTATGCGTTGATAGTGGATCGCTTCAAACCCGCCTGTGATATGCCGTGATCGAATCGGTTGCAACGAAGACTGGTTGTTGAACGAGAGAAGATAGAGGGATGGCGGAAGCTGCGCATACTCGGCATAGCCGACGTGCGCGATTCTGCCGAAGATTGGCATTGCAAACAGGACCTTGGGAGTCCATACCTGGCTTCCCACGATCGCCCATTGCGAATATCTCTGGCCAAGCACTACTTTCATTCCGCGCGGAAGCAGGAATGAGGCCTGGCTATATTCCGCCGAAGAGAAGGTAGAAAAATCGCGATGGAACGACATCGCATTCATAGGTGCCGCGTTCTCGCTGTATGGATTTTGGAGTCCCAACGGTTGATTCAGCCGATAGTTCGTCCGGTTTAAAGCTGTCCGGACACCGGCTGTAATCGTCAGCCAGGGCTTTGCCTGCAGCGTTCCATCGTATTTTGCTCTTGTAATTCCGTCTCTTGTATCTTCCGCATACACCATCGCATCCGCCAGTAGCTGCGCATTTTCCCGTAGAGATTGCGATTGCTCCGAATTGGAAAGACTCAGAACTCCGAAGGATCGATTGGAAAAGACGTGCTGCCAGTTGAGTCCCGTAGTATTTCTCCATCCTTTGTAGGCGATGTCATAAGGATTTGTTTGCCATCGATTGTTGGGATTGGGATGGATCTTTATCGAATCCGCTCCTGTAAGGGAGAGCCCCCAGAAGTTATTTTTCTCGTCGACCCGCCTGTCCGCTCGAAACAAACCGTTGCTGTAGATCGGTACGCCATTCATGCCGATATCATCGGTCAGCAGATTGAGAACGCTTCGACGGCCGGAGAGAAACATCGATCCATTGTTACCCCAGGGCCGATCGATAGAGCCACCGGCTCCGGCCATTCCCAGTTCCACCTCGGCATGGGGGAGAGTTCGGCCATTTTTAGTGGTCGATATTTCAACGATCGCAGAAAGCCTCTGATCAAATTTGCTGTCGTAGGTATCTGTGTGTAACGTCATCTGCTGAATCGCCTTATTGTCGATCATGGAGACAAACCCTCCGGTCGTATCGGAGAGAGCGAGCTGATTGATCGACGGCATCTCGATGTTGTCGACGATAAAGAGAGTCTCCTGCGAGTTGCCCCCGCGAACGATAAAGTCATTGAACTTGTCGTTGTCGGATACGATTCCAGGCAGCATTTGCATGAATCGGGAGGGGTCGCCGAATGTTCCGGCAGAAGTCTCGATCTCTCTTGGACTGATTTTTCTCTCAAAGCCTTCGTTGCTGTCGGCTGGTGTCGCGACGACTTTTATCTCTGTCTTTACGATTCCGACGCCCTCTTTGGGAGGGTTCTCAGCCTGCGGTGCGGACGAGTTCGCGGTGGGAGATGCAGGCGGACTGGAAGAGTGAGAATTCTCCGCAACCTCTGTTTTGGCACACTCTGCAACGGCGCGGAGCGAGTCTTTCGGGCACGGTTTTTGGGCTTGCAGCGGAGTGGATATCGCGATTCGGTCGATGCTGGACGTGCTTGAACTTGTCTGTGTAAATGCACTCGGTGAGGTGAATAGAAGCGTTGCAACAGCGCACAAACTGCTGGGAAATGGAGAAAAATTGTGGCTCGACATGGAGAAGGGACCCGGCTTTCTGGTTGAATTCGTGCGTTAACTGCTCCTTTGGGAGTTGACTCTCGTCGCAAATCTCCGCATGTGCACTGGGATAAAGCACGTTTATCCCCAAAAGTGCAAATGACGCAGAAGATCAACAGACGGCAGGCTATCTGGCGGTCGGTCAGAGGATTGAGGATGAGTGCAAATACTTTTGCCGGAGATAGGCAAACAGTCTCTTTGCGCAAGCGAAGGGGAACAGGTGAAATCCCATGCACACTTTTTGCGGTTTTATTCCCTGATCTGCTTCGCATCCGATCGCGTCAGAGGCCCTTCATCGTCCATCGGCGACTGCGCGGAAGGACGATGAAAAGCCGATACCGTCAAGACAACATGGGCTGCTCCGGATCGGTGAATGTAAGGCCGGCTTGTATTTGCCGGCGTCGCATCCTCGTCAGCTAGGCGATGCCTCGATGTTGAGGTTTTCGATCTTGTCGGCCAGATCCTGCTGGGCGGTTTGACGTTGCTGCTGGAGGGCGTCGAGGTCTTTGCGGAGGGTGGACAGCTGGTCCTCCTGCTGGTTGAGCTCATCGGTGTAGCGCTTGGCGAGGGCTCGCTCTTCGGCAGTGCCTTTGAGAGCGGAGAGGTTTTCGCGGATGCGTTTCTGGTCCCCGGCGATCTGGTCGACCTGGGACTGTTTGGATTTGATCTGGGTATCGAGGGAGGCTACGGCGCGCTTGGCGGTGAAGACCGGTTCGAGTTGCTGACGGATGGCAGGATTGGCGTTGCGAAGGATGACGGTGAGTTGCTCATCGGTGTTGTCAACGAGACGATAATGCAGCTCGAAGAGGCGACGCTGGCCGACGTGGAGGCGAACGGATTCGCCGGGAGCGGTGGCGACGCGAAAACGGTAGGCGGTGGGAGTGGTCTCGGCGGGCTTAGGGTCGGAGTCGAGGTTCCAGCCCTGGCGTATAGGCTGTTCGACAATGACAGTGCGGGCATCGGGGGCAGCATTGTGGACGATGTACTCCACCTCGGAGACCTCGCTGGTCTGCTGTCGGAGGACGCCTCTGACGACGGAGAAGGAGAGGACGCGCTGCGTGTTGTGAGAGTAGTCGGTCGTGACGGTGACGGCGGTATCGGCGGCGTAGGAGAGGAGGCGGCGCTCGTTGGGATGGATGGGGTCGATGAGACCCTCGCCTCCGAAGTTGCCGTTCTCAACGATGGAGAAGCTGCCTCGGTCGAGGGTGAGGTTGGTGGAGTTAGTAATCCAGAGGGCGCGCAGCGGGCGTGGTTGTGATGGCGACCAGAGAGTGACGCGTTCGGTGGGGATCTTTGCCTGGAGGATGGGGACGAGGGCGGACTCGTTTTTGCGGATGGTGACGGGGTCGGTGAGCTTGTACTCGAAGTAGTCGTCGAAGGCGGCGGTGGTGGTTTTCGGGACGATGGAGCTCCCCGCGGCGGTCTCGTAGGCGATCATGGGCATGGCACGGCCGTTGACGGCAATGGTTTGATTGCTGAGGCTTTTGTTCAGTTCAGGAGCGGAGCCTATGCCGCCCATGACTCCACCGGGTACGCCGGAGCCGGAACCCATGCCGATTGCTGACATGCCAGCGACACCTGCCATTTGTGGCGCGGAGACTGCATCGCCGCTCTCGTGGGTCTGCGGGGTGAGCTGCGCGTCCTGGGCGATGGGAATGTCGGGGCGGCGGGAGTAGATGGGTTGCGAGAGAGGCTGGAGGAAGCTTTGCGGCGAGCCGGCGATGAGGGAGAGCTGGACGTTGGTCCAGTCGGTTCCTACGGTGTTATCGACTACGGCCCAGCCCTGCAGGGTTGCGGTTTGCGCGGTACTGGATGCGGGAGATGAGGTGAGGAGGATGCGGTAGGTGGACTTCCAGATGGGGACCTCGGAGATGTAGGAGACATGGAGGTCCCGGGTGCCGGTTCCGTTGTCTTCAAGGGTGAGGTGACGGAGACCCTGGCTGCGGTTGTTGGCGATGAGCTCGAGATAGCGGGTGAGGTCGGTGTGGAGGGCTGAGTCGAGGAGGCGGACCTGGGTGGAGGAGGTGAGCTCGAGAGTGCGCACGATGCCTGAATCGGAGATGACGGTGAGAAAGCGGCGCTCGGTGGAGGGCGCGCCGTCTTTGGCGCCGGGGATGGCGCGGATCTCCATGTTGAGGATGCGTCCGGTGAAGGGAGTGCCGGAGCCGGTGACATCGACGTGGGCCCCGCGAAGGGCGGCGTAGAGATCGGCGGCGGAGGGATCTTCGGAGAGGGCGAGGGGGAGAGCCTTGAGCTGCTGCTCGAGCGGGGTAGTGGAGTTGTAGCCCGCTCCGGAGATGCGGCCGCCGTTGAGGTCGATGGCAGTGAGGGATTGCAAGACGTCGTTGAGCTGGGCGGTGGTGAAGTCGATGGTGACGGACTGGTTGCCGGAGACGTGGCCGGAGTGCTCGAAGAAGCCGACGCCGTTTTTGTAGAGGGCGACCCGGGTGACGGGTAGCTGGATGGTCTTTTCGGTTGCGGCTCTGGAAGGAGTGCGCGATAGTTTCGATACGGCCGGTACCTTGGTTACGCTTTGTCCTGAAGTGGCGAGGGCGGCTACAGAGAGGAACAGGGCAGGCAAAGCAGAAGGTCGCACAGGAGGCCTTTCACCCGTTAGGGCTGATGTTGCTGGGTTTATAGACCCCGAGGGAGCATGGAAGGTTCCCTGAAAGTGAGATTAATTTCGCGTAGGGGAGAAGGGATCGGAGACAGAGACACGGAGTGAGGAGTATGGTTTTTGGTGATAGATGTATTAGTTTTGGTTATGAAGGAGTGAGGCGATGTTTCTGACCGATGAGCAGGAGCAGCTGCGAAAGGAAGTTCGGGCGTTTGCGGAGAGGGAGATTGCGCCGCACGTCTCCGAGTGGGACGAGAAGAGCGAGTTTCCGCATGCGGTGGTGAAGAAGCTGGGAGAGATGGGACTGCTAGGCGTGATCTTTCCCGAGGAGCTGGGCGGCGCGGGGATGGGGTACGTGGAGTATGTAGTCGCGATTGACGAGCTGTCGCGCGTGGATGGAAGTGTGGGGATTATCGTGGCCGCACATAATTCCCTTTGCACGAACCACATCATGCTGGCGGGAAACGATGAGCAGAGGAAGCGGTGGATTCCAAAGCTGGCGAGCGGAGCGTGGCTGGGAGCGTGGGGACTGACGGAGCCGGGGTCGGGAAGCGATGCGGGCGGAGCCAGGACGACGGCGGTGAAGCGCGGGGACAAGTGGGTGCTGAACGGATCGAAGACCTTCATCACGAACGGGACCTATGCGAACTGCGCAGTGGTGCTGGCGGTGACGGATAAAGAGAAGGGTGCGAGCGGAGGGATTACGGCGTTTGTGGTGGAGAAGGGGACCAAAGGCTTTCGGCCGGGGAAGAAGGAGAACAAGCTGGGGCTGAGGGCGAGCGATACGGCGGAGCTGATCTTCGAGGAGTGCGAGATTCCGGAGGAGAACCAGGTCGGCAAGATCGGTGAAGGCTTCAAGGACGCGATGCGAGTGCTGGATGGAGGAAGGATCTCGATTGCGGCGCTGAGTCTGGGGATAGGGCGTGGCGCGCTAGATGCGGCGGTGAAGTACTCGCAGGAGCGGCGGCAGTTCGGCAAGACGATCTCGGAGTTTCAGGCGATCCAGTTCAAGCTGGCGGATATGGCAACGGAGCTGGATGCGGCGTGGCTGCTGACGATGCGGGCGGCGCAGATGAAGGATAAAGGGATGCGGGTGACGCGCGAGTCGGCGATGGCGAAGCTGTATGCGAGCGAGGCGGCATGCAGGATCTGCGATGAAGGCGTGCAGATTCACGGAGGGTACGGGTTCATCAAGGACTATCCGGCGGAGAAGTTTTACCGCGATGTGCGCCTGTGTCCGATTGGCGAGGGGACGAGCGAGATTCAACGGATGGTGATTGCGCGGGAGCTGCTGGGGAAGGCTCCCAGCCGAGGGTAGCCTCTCAAGGGCTGAAGCCGTGCCCTAACGGGACGGTTCAGCTTTGCGCGAATGGGCCCACCTTGGCGACGATGAAGCCGTCGCCAAGGTGGGGCACCCAGTATGCGGCACGACGTGTTTCTGAGGGGGAGAAGCAGATTTCTCCACTTCGCACCGGACGATGGAGCCGTCCGGCGCTTCCGGTCGAAATGACACTTCTTTTTTGGATATCGGCAGCCTGCGATTAGCAACCCGCAATGACGGACAACTTGTAAGCGTGCGTCCGCAAAGACGAGCGCGCGATCGCGACTGACAACACACAACTGTAACTGACAACTTGCTACCGCTACTTGTCGTTCTCTTCTTCGCTCTTGAGCCGGGGCAGCGAGATGCCTTTGCCCATGTTCAACAATCCGGTGCTGGCGTAGGTGAGGAGCTTTTCGCGGGTGTCGCTGATGTCGAGGTTGCGCATGGTGAGCTGGCCGATGCGGTCGCGGGGGGAGAAGGTGGATTCTCCCTTTTCCATCGTGAGCCGCTCGGGCTTGAAGGTAAGGTTCGGGGATTCTGTGTTGAGGATGGAGTAGTCGTTGCCGCGACGCAGCTCGAGGGTGACTTCGCCGGTGATGGCTTTAGCAACCCAGCGCTGGGCGCTCTCGCGCAGCATGATGGATTGAGGATCGAACCAGCGTCCCTGATAAAGCAGACGGCCAAGCTTGCGTCCGTTCTCTCGGTACAACTCGATGGTGTCCTCGTTGTGAATGCCGGTGATGAGGCGCTCGTAGGCGATGTAGAGCAAAGCCAGGCCCGGGGATTCGTAGATGCCGCGGCTCTTGGCTTCGATGATGCGGTTCTCGATCTGATCGCTCATGCCGAGACCATGACGTCCGCCGATGCGGTTGGCTTCGAGCAGCAGGTCCACCGCATCCGGAATTTCTGTGCCGTTAAGGGCTACGGGCCATCCCTCTTCGAAGCGGACGCTCACCTCTTCGCGCTTGACGTCAACGTCGTCGCGCCAGAATGCCGTTCCCATGATGGGGACAACGATCTTGGCGCTGCTGTTGAGGTGCTCGAGGTCTTTGGCCTCGTGGGTTGCGCCGAGGATGTTGGAGTCGGTGGAGTAGGCCTTCTCGGCGGACATCTTGTAGTCGAAGCCCGATTGACGCATGAACTCGGACATCTCCGCGCGTCCGCCCAACTCGTTGATGAAGTCGTCGTCGAGCCAGGGCTTGTAGATCTTGAGGTCGGGATTGACGAGGAGGCCATAGCGGTAGAAGCGCTCGATGTCATTGCCCTTATACGTGCTGCCATCGCCCCAGATGCTGACGTCGTCCTCTTGCATGGCGGCGACGAGCATCGTTCCTGTGACCGCGCGTCCGATGGGAGTCGTGTTGAAGTAGGTAACTCCCGCGGTGGAGATATGGAAGGCGCCGCATTGCAATGCGGCTAATCCCTCAGCGACCAGCTGTGGACGGCAATCGATCAGACGCGCCTTTTCGGCGCCATACTCCAGGGCTTTTCGTGGAATCTGATCGTAATCGGTCTCATCGGGCTGTCCCAGATTTGCGGTGTAGGCGTAGGGGATGGCGCCCTTGATCTTCATCCAGTGGAGCGCGGCGCTGGTGTCCAGGCCGCCGGAGAATGCAATACCGACCTTCTGACCGGATGGAAGATGCTGAAGAATATTCGACAATGTCTGGTCCTGAAAAAGCAGATTTGAGGGAGTGCGCTTTAAGTATCCCTGCTGGTTTAAGGTCGGGTCAACTTTTACGAGGGTGATTCGGTTTCAATGCGATGAATAGAGGCTGGTGGTGGCAGTCTGGGGGGGCGATTTGCCAACATCCATGACGCTTCGATCAAAATACAGGGATTCCTCGACTGCGGCCTTCGGCCTCCGCTCGGAATGACGGATTTGAGAGGAGTTCGTAAATGAAAGAGATCAGACTTCGAAGTTTTCCCAGCGTTCGCGGAGCCGGTCGACGAGGGAGTCGAATTGTGGGGTTTTGCGGATGGGAGTGAGGAGTGGATCCCATCGGCTGATCATGGGGTAGTTGATAAAGCCCTTGCTCATCGCCGTGTTGATCCAGGAGAGAGATTTTTCGGTGTCGCCGACGAGGGCGAAGCACTGGGCGAGGTTCCAGGAGTAATGCGGGTCGTGCTCGGAGATCTGGAGAAGCTCACTGGTGGCTGCGCGGTTGAACGCTTCGCGATCGCCGACGAGTGCGGCCTGCATGACAGCTCCCAATTGAGAGAAGAAGTGAACCGGGTCGATCTGCTGGATGGCGCGGAACTGCGCAATCGCCTCTTCGTCACGGCGCAGAAGGGCGAGGATCTGTCCTCGGCACCAGAGCAGCATAGTGTTGGAGGGATCCAGGCGGATGGCATCCTCGAAGGACGGGAGAGCATCCGCGAACTCGCCTCCCATGAGCGAGAGCAGGCCGGGAATGAAGCGATAGACGGGAGTGAGGGGGTCGATCTCGAGGATGCGGCGCGCGAGCGGCATGGCAGCGTGGGCCTTGCCGCTAAGCCCGCAGACGGCCGAGTACCAGCTGAGGGTGTCGGAGTCGTTGGGGTCGGCTGCGATAGCGCGTTTGAGAAGATGGACGGCGCGCTGGCTGTCGCCTTCCTGAACGCTGATGAGGCCGAGCAGACGATGGGCGTGGGCGGAGTCGGGGTCAATCTCGAGAGCCTGATTGGCACAGTCGCGCGCCTTGGCAAGGTAGTCGGTGTCGGAGGAGATTCCGGCGTTGATGTACTGCCAGTAGACCTGCCCTTTGGCGGCGAGCAAAAGAGCGTTTTTGCCGACGATGCCCTCGCCGGTGTCGAGATATTCGAGCGCGCGGGCGAGGGCGTCCTCGGAGTAGTTCAGGATCTCGTGCTTCGCCATCAGGTAGTAGCGATATGCCTCAACGTCCGGCAGGGGCCGCTCATGCATATGTTGATCCTCGGCAGGTGTGAGCTTGATCTTAAGGGCCGTGACGATCTGGCGCGAGATGTTTTCCTGAATGGCGAAGACGTCATCCAGGGTGCCGTTGTACTTGTCAGCCCAGAGCAGGGACTGGCTCTCGGGATCGATGAGCTGAGCGGTGACCCGGATATTCGTCTTGCCATCGCGCGGGGTGTTGTTCAGCCGGACCGATCCTTCAAGGACGTAGCGGACGTTGAGGTCGCTGGCGATCTTGCGGGGGGAGTCGTGGGTTCCCTTGAGCTGCATGGCGGAGGAGCGGCAGATGATGCGCAGGGCGTGGACGCTGGAGAGATCTGTAATGATCTCTTCGGTCAGGCCGTCGCAGAAGTAGTCCGCGCTTTTGTCGGCGGGTGCAGTGGTGAAGGGAAGAACGACGACGGAGGGCGAGTCCACGCTGTTGCGGTAGTCGACGACCAGAGTGGGGAGGGTAACGGTGTACCCGGAGCTGGAGCGAATCTGCGAGAAGGGCTCGAGTGCAGCGATGAATTTCGCGGCGTCCTGAAAGCGTTGAGCGGGATCTTTGGCGAGCGAGAGATCGACGAGCTGGAGAAGCGGCTCGGGAAGATCGCCGCGATAGTTGCTGATCGCGCGGGGACGGGTGTGGAGGATGGAATCGAAGACGGCATAGGGCGTGTTGCCGGGAAAGGGAAGGGTGGCCGTAAGCATCTCGTAGAGGACGACCCCGGCGGCCCAGAGGTCGGCACGATGGTCGACGGGGCGAGAGAGGACCTGCTCGGGCGCCATGTAGGCGATGGTGCCCACGAGAACGCCAGTCTCGGTGAGGGCGCGGGAGATGTGGGGGCGCCGGGCCAGGCCGAAGTCGACGATCTTGACCTCGCCTTCAGGATTGAGGATGAGGTTGGAGGGCTTGATATCGCGATGTATGATGCCCTTGCCGTGAGCGTGGTGAAGTCCGGAGAGGAGCTGGATTGCGATCCAAGTTGCGGAGGGAAGATCGAGAGGGCCACGGGTGATGCGCTGGGCGACGGTCTCGCCTTCGTAGTACGCCATGACGAGGATGATCTGGCCGTCGGGGAGCTCCTCGATGTGATGGATGCGGCAGATATTGGGATGGTCGAGAACGGAGGCGGCGCGGGCTTCTTCGAGAAGGCTGCGTTTGTGCGCGGGGTCGGTGAGAGCGGACGGGGCGAGGCTCTTGAGCGCGACGGTGCGGTGAAGCAGAAGATCCTCTGCCTTGCAGACGATCCCCATTGCTCCGGAGCCGAGGTGCTCAAGGACCTTGTAGTGCGAGATGGTCTGTCCTTCGATCATTTCCTGCCATGAGGTGCGTCTACGATGCCCTGAGAGTCCGAAGCCTGATCTCGGGGGAGGTGGCGTGAAGCGCCAGGAGCTCCTCGAAGACCGAGGCGACCGCATCGATGGTGTGAAAGGCGCTGAGCGCGATGTATTGTTGCTGCTCGTCGGAGAGCGGCATGGAATCGAGCGTGCGATTGAGATCCGCGATGTGGTGCGGGTCGTTATCGGCGTGCGCGATGAGACAACGGAAGGCGGTCGCGGGAAGCCGGGTTCGCTTGCGGATGGCTTCGAGCTGCTCGGTAAGGGGAGGATAGCCTTCGAGAACGATGAGATAGCCGAAGACTGTGACCGGATGGATATTCAGCGCCCAGAAATACTGGGCTCCCAGGAGGGAGACGACCGCGGAAACAGGTGTGGCCGATGCGACTTCGGCGGGGGAGATTCCAAGGGTTCCGATGTCGTCGAGCAGCCAGTCGTCGTGATCCTGCTCCTCGACGATGTGCTGGTCGAGATAGGGAGCAACGATTCGGGAGACGGGATCGTCGGGAAGAGTGAGTGCGCGATCGCGGGCGATCCGCATAAGCTGGAGGCCACCCTGCATCACGCGATGGAGCTGGACCAGAAATACGGGCAGTAGCTGAGCGAGCTCCGGGTGGGTCCAGAACTCATCGCTGGCCGCGTTGAGGCGTCCTTCGGCGAGACGGATTTTAGCCCAGAGGAGATCGCTGTGAGACGAGTGCATAACCGTATTCCTGCGAGATTGAAGTTGCTTCCGCTGGAGGGGCCGCGAAGTACGATGCGGCTGCCCTCACGTGCGGGCATGTTGGATGGAATCCAACGGGTTATACGGGAAAGTTAGGCCGAGCACTGGCGCGGGTGGCGAGAGGCGCGTCACCCATCTTCTTGCGCAGCTTGATGAGGGTATTGACCTCAGAGGCGCTGAGCTTGTTGATGACCGTGTGATCGTGATCGGCAACATTCTCCTGGGGAATGACGCCGGCTGCGGTAAGACGCTCGATATTCGATGTCTTGGGGGCGGACTTCTTTACAGCTTTCTTCTTAGCCGGCGTTTTTTTTGCCGGAGCCTTCTTTACGGCTTTCTTCTTTGCTGCTTTCTTGGTTGCCACGGTGTTTCTCCTTTTCGGCGTGAGGTTCGCTGACGCCAGACAAACGCTTACACGGCCCGGGAACAAACAGAAATGTTTTTGAAGCTGGGCCAATTGTATACGGGACAGATCAAAGCGCGTGAGGCTTTTGGCCTAGCAGTGTCCTCTGTTTTCTGACAGGCCCTCAGAGGAAGCTGTCCGATCCGGGAACGATAGCGCCGCGACAGAAACCATCTCAAAGGAGGAAGCTACTAGGGCGTAGATTTTGCCGGGGAGAGTTCTACGAAATTGCGGCCTGCATAGAGGCGATAACCGTGCGAGGCAGGGGCTGAACGGATCTGGAGCGGAGTAGGCCGGGAAAGCGCGGTGTCCCGGGTGGACGTTGTGGTGAAGAGGTCGTGGCCTCCAATATCCATCACGATGAAGGTGTTGCCGGCGATGAAGCCGCAACCGTACGCCCCGGGCGCGAGCCGATGGCCGCCGATCTCGATGGGAGACTCCGTGATGAGATAGGCCTGGTATTTCTGCTGCACCGCGCTGGAGTAGCCGGAGGTGTCGACGAGCGTTGCGAGCAACAGAGCGTCTTTCGAGAAGCGGATGCCTGCCGAGTTGCGCGCCTGGATCGAGGCGCTCTGGCCACGGAAGAAGACGCTTGGCGGGAGAATGGCACCGGCTTCGGAGGCATTGAGGATGGTCGAAGCGCCGGCAGGGGACGGTGACTGAGCTAAGGCCAGTCCCGGCGCGAAGGCCAGAGAGAGTGTCAGGGCGAGGTTGAAGATGTGGCGAAGCATCGCTGCCATCCTAACGTCCAGCTTCGTCCGGCTGCAATGGAAAGGATGCGGAGGGTCCCTTTTATCCCATCAGGGTGTATCTTTGCCAGCCGCATGCCGGCGGAGCCGACTGTGCCCTTCCGTCCAGAGAACGTTGGTGCGGGTGGGAATGCCACGGGAGGTTCGGGAGTGATTGCGACTGATCCCGCTGATCCTGAGCTGGTACGCAACCGTCTCCGGATCGTAGTCGCGATAGAGAGAGGCGGCGGCGCGTCTTTTCGCGGCCTGTCCCAGAAGGCTGTTCATCTGAAGGTAAACGCCGTTGGTCCAGCCAAAACCGACGACGTTGCTCTTGTAGCCGGTGGCTACATCGACGTTTGCGGAGCCATTGACGACGTTGTACTTTTCGCGGATGGTGCCGTCGCGGAGAAAATTGTCGAGGATGGTCCCGGAGAACTTGGTGGCGATGCGATCGGCGTCGGAGGTGAAGCCATATTGTGCAAGGCCTTTCACTGTGATCCAGGTAGGGGGCGCCCAGCCGAAGGGCAGATCCCACTGGGTTCCGGAGTTCAGGTCGCTCATCGTGATGCCGCCAGCGCGCTCCAGCAGGGGAAGGTGAAGCCGAAGCGATGCGGCTTGCGCTGGGGACGCCACGCCGGCCCAGAGGGGATAGAAGGTGGTGATGTAGTTATAGCTGGAGGGCTGACCGTTTACGAAGTCGTAGTCGTAGAACATGCCCGTCTTGGCGTTCCAGAGATATTTGTTGATCGCGGCCTTGCGGGCGGCGGCGCGGCGGTTCCATTGGGCTGCTTCGGCGGGACGATGAAGCAGAGTGGCGAAGTGGGCCATGTCTCGCTCGTACTTATAGAGCAGGCTGTTGAGACAGATGGGAGCAAACTGATCGGTGGAACCGCTAAAGGGGCCGAAGCGGAAGCTCGGGTCGAAGCCGGATTCGCGCATGGCCCGATCGCCCCTGTAGAAGGCCGCGGTAAGCCGATGGCCCTCGACGTGGGCGGCGGCGCAGACCTTGGACAGAGTGACGTCACAGCTTGTTTTGGCGAGTTCAGAGGCCTGCTCTGGCGTGGGACTGTCAGGGGCTTCGAGAAGATAGTCGGCGTGGGCGCCGGGATGGTCAAGCAGCCATCGGATGACGTCGGGATAGTACATGCTGTCGTCGGCCATCTCGGGAACCGGACCGGTGCCGATATCGAAGTATCGGGCGAGACCAGTGTCGCCTGCCAGATGGGGCTCGGTGGTCCAGGTGGTGTAATCCCGTTTGGCGTAGTCATAGGCACGCGAGAGCCAGGCGTTGGTGACGGGATGTCCGGCGGGGTGCTCATACAACTCGCGGATCATGGAGGTCAGGAAGGGGGGCTGCGAGCGGGTGAGGTAGTACGTCCGGTTGGCGTTCAGGACGGAGCCGTAATTCTCGATCTCGAAGAAAAAGTTTTCGATCATGTCGCGCGCGAGATCGGTGCGCCGGTCGGCGACAAGGCCAAGCACGATGAAGTAGCTGTCCCATCCGTACATCTCGTTGAAGCGGCCTCCGGGCACGACATAGGGATGGGGAAGGTAGAGCAGGCCTTCGTCGGGAACGTCAGCGACGGTGACATCTCCCATATGGGAGATCTTCCGCGGCAGGTTGCGGACGTCGAGCTTGCACTGCTGCTGCATCGCGGCAACCGAGGAGGGAATCGTCATACCGGAAGGCAGGTAGAGGACCGGCGGTGTCGTGACCTTGGGATCGATGACCGATTTGCAGCTGAACATCGAGCGAGAGAGGGTATCCCATCCGTTGTGGATGTAAGAGAGAATCTTCGCCTTATCCGCCGCTGAAGGGCCGGCAGACTGCTCCGTGGCTGCGGCAGCAAGACCAGGGCAGAGAAACAACAGAAGAACGGACAGGCGAAGGAACTGCTTCATTCGGGAGAGTCTCCGCTACTGAATCAATCAAAATCTATTGATATTGTAGGCTGCGAGCGCCGGTTCGGGTTATGTCCCGGCAGCCAAGGGGATACCTGGCGAGCTTCTTCCAAATTGCAGCAGAAAGCTGGAATTTCGGAGGGTGGAAAAGGGCCGCGTTGGAGCAAAATTGACTTGTTTTCAATGCTTGCATAATTTGGAGTTTCAATAGAGACTTATTTCCGGAAAGGGAACAGGTGCACCCCATGACGAAAAACGGAGCGACGCAGTCGAAGCAGGATAAGGTTTGGGCAGCTCTGGATCGGTTTCGTATTGAGATCCCTTCGTGGGGCTTTGCGAATACGGGAACGCGGTTCGGAAAATTCGTCCAGAATGCCGCCGCGACCACCATTGAAGAGAAGTTTGCCGATGCAGGCGAGGTGAACCGATTGACGGGCGCGAGCCCCACGGTGGCGCTGCACGTTCTCTGGGACGTTCCGAACGGCACCGCGGATGTGGAGAAGATTCGCGCATTGGAGAAGCAGCATGGCGTGAAGTCGGGTTCCATCAACCCGAATCTCTTCCAGTCCCAGGAGTACAAGTTTGGATCGATCGCAAATCCAAGCTCAGAGGTGCGCAAGATGGCCCTGGGCCATCTTCTGGAGTCGGTGGAGATTGGGCGGGCGCTGGGGACTCGCGATGTCTCGATCTGGGTCTCGGATGGCTCGAATTATCCCGGCACACAGTCGATCCGCCGCCGCATCGGCTGGATGGAGGAGGTGCTGGGAGCGATGCACGCAGCCACCAGCGAGAGCCAGCGGCTGCTGATCGAGTACAAGCCCTTTGAGCCTGCCTTCTACCACACGGATATCGCCGATTGGGGAATGGCGCTCCATCTCGCGCAGAAGGCAGGACCACGGGCGAAGGTTCTGGTGGATACGGGACACCACTATCCCGGCACCAATATCGAGCAGATTGTGGCATGGCTGCTGCATGTGGATGCGCTTGGAGGGTTTCACTTCAACGATCGCAAGTATGCGGACGATGATCTGACGCTCGGCTCCATCGATCCGTATCAGGTCTTTCGCATCTTCCACGAGATTCTGAGCGCGCCAGCGGCGACGACGGACGGCATCGCCTACATGATCGATCAGAGTCACAATCTCAAGGGCAAGATGGAGGCGATGGTGCAGAGCGTGGTGACGGCCCAGGAGCTGTTTGCCCGTGCGGCGATGATCGATCGCGAGGCCCTGACGACTTTACAGGACGAGTGCCAGCTGGTGGAGGCGGAGGAGATGTTCCGCGACAGTTTCTGGACGGATGTGCGGCCGATGGTTCGGGCGTGGCGCGAAGCGCGTGGCCTGCCTTCGGACCCGCTCGGGGAGCTGAAGGCGAGTGGCTATGTCGACCGAATCGCAGGAGAGCGTGCGCAACGAAATCGGAGTGCTGTTTCGAGTTACGCCTGATCGTTCTCTCTGGAAGAATCGGAGGCTCGGGTGATAATGGTCCGAGCTAAAGAAGGAGCTGCACGCGTTGGCCAAGACATCGAAGCGTCTCTACCTTATCCCGGTCCTTTCGAAATCCCTGGACATTCTCGAGCTGTTGCAGGCGGAAAACCGCCCCATGTCGCTCGAGGTGATTCATCGCCGTACCCGCATCTCGAAGACCACGGTCTATCGGGTATTGAAGACCCTAGTGCATCGGGGATACCTGGCGCAGTCGCCAGACGGCATGTACCGGCATGTCATGCGGCCGAAGAAGCTGCGCTTCGGGTTCGCCGGCCAGAGTGCGGATATGCCGTTCTCGGAAGAGGTGACGCGAAGCCTGCGAGATGCGGCTGCGGCCTCGGGAGTCGACCTGGTGGAACTGGACAACCGCTACGATGCCGCGACCGCGGTGCAGAATGCGGAGGAGTTCATTCGCAGCAAGGTCGATCTCATCATCGAATTCAATGTCGAGCAGTCTGTCGCCGCGATCATTGGAGACAAGGTGGCCTCTGCCGAGATCCCCTTAATCGCGATCGATATTCCTCACCCGAATGCAACGTACTTTGGTGTGGATAACTATCGTGTGGGAGTGGAGGCAGGAGAGGCGCTGACGCGGCATGCGCAGACGGAATGGAACGGCAAGGTGGACCGGGTGATCGGACTGGATCTTCCGGAGGCCGGCATTCTTGTGCAGGGGAGGATCTCCGGCGCCTTCGAGGCGGTTCGGTCCGCGTTTCCAAATCTCCCGGCGGATGCCTTCCTTCGTCTGGACGGTCGCGGCATGCGTGATACCAGCGCAAAAGTGATAGCGGACTATCTGAAGAAACATCCCAAGGACCGTCATATTCTGGTCGCCGCGGCAACGGACACCAGCGCGCTGGGGGTGGTTGATGCGGCTCGTCAGGCCAAGCGCCAGAAGCAGATCGCCGTCGTCGGCCAGGATTGCATCGCAGAGGCATTGGAAGAGATTCAGTCGGCATCATCGCCGCTGATCGCTTCGGTTCTGCACGAGACCAACGCCTACGGGCCCAACCTGATGCAGCTGGGCCTGGCGCTGTTGAAGGGACAGATCGTACCTCCCTACAACTATGTGTCGCACAAACTGGTTACGCGAACGTCGCTACCCTGAGTGCGGGCTCGCCCCCAGTCCGGGATGCGGAATTCCCGAAGCGACGCCGGTTTTCTGTCCTTCCGAGGGAACGGCGCGATCTGATTATTTCGAATCAGAAACATTTGCCGTATTGGTCACCGCTATGGAATGATGGTGATCGCGAATTCTGAAGGGGAGAGAGCTCAATGGCTGGGGATGGAAGACTGAAGTTTCTGGAAGATAAATGGGACGAGGCGGTCGCGGCGAAGCTGGACGCGCCGGAGCTTCTGCGTTATCGCAGCAACCTGCTGGGTTCTGACCTGCGCATCACCAACTTCGGGGGCGGCAATACCAGCTCCAAGCTCGATGAGACCGATCCGGTCTCCGGGGAGAAGACCAAAGTGCTGTGGGTGAAGGGCTCGGGCGGCGATCTGGGCAGCATCAAGCGTTCCGGCTTTGCCACACTTTATCTCGACCGATTGCTGGCGTTGGAGAAGCAGTACAAGGGTGTGGCTGAAGAAGACGCCATGGTGGCTCTCTATCCCCTGGTCACCTTCAACAACAACCCGACTGCGGCTTCGATCGATACGCCGCTGCATGGCTTCCTTCCGTTCGCCCATGTCGACCATCTCCATCCCGACTGGGGAATTGCCCTCGCTGCTTCCGCCAATGGTAAGCAGAAGATGGAGGAGTTCAACAAGGAGTTCGGCCACAAGCTCGCATGGCTGCCCTGGCAGCGTCCTGGCTTTGAGCTGGGGATGATGCTGCGCAAGATCGTTCAGGATACGCCGGGATGCGATGGCGTTGTTCTGGGCGGCCACGGCTTATTCACATGGGGCGACACACAGCGCGAAGCCTACCTGAATACGATCACGATCATCGATCAGTTGGGACAGTTCATCGAGCGCCACGCCTCGCAGGCGGGGTACAGCCGTTTCGGCGGCGCGAAGGTGCAATCCCACGCCGAGCGCGGCAAGGTTGCCGCCGAGGCGATGCCTTACCTGCGGGGGGCGGTCTCGCGCAAGCAGCGCTGGATTGGAAGCTTCTCCGACTCCGATGCGGTGCTCAACTTCGTGAACTCGAAGAATGCGGAGCAGCTGGCGCATCTGGGAACGAGCTGCCCGGACCACTTCATCCGCACCAAGATCCGTCCGATGTTCCTCAAGTGGGCCCCGTCGACCGATCCGAAGGAGATTCCGGCGCTGATCGAGAGCTCGCTGGAGACCTATCGCGCCGAGTATGCCGACTATTACAAGAAGCATGCGTTGACGGATTCGCCCAAGCAGCGGGACGCCAGCCCGACCGTGGTACTGCTGCCGGGAGTGGGGATGTTTACCTTTGGCAAGAGCAAGACGGAGGCTCGCCTGACCGGTGAGTTCTACATCAATGCCATTGGGGTGATGCAGGGCGCGGGTGCGCTGGGTGGAGGCGTGGAGTGCAAGGACATTCCGCAGGCCGGTCCGGCTGCCTCTGCTGACCAGTTCACCATGTATGACAACTATGTGGCGCTTCCGCCGAGCGAGGCCTTCCGGATCGAATACTGGGCTCTGGAAGAGGCGAAGATTCGCCGTCAGCCGCCGGAGAAGCAGTTGAGCCGTCAGGTGGCGTTGATCGTCGGCGGAGGAAGTGGGATCGGCCATCAGGTCGCCCTGATCGCAGCCGAGCGCGGAGCTCATATTGTTGTAGCGGATCGCGACCTGGCCGGTGCTGAGCGTGTCGCTGAAGAGTGCAGAGCAATCGCGGGCAAAGAGGCCGTAGGCTTTACCTCCATCGACATTCGCGACCGCAAGGCGATCCAGTCTGCGCTCGAGGCCACGATCAAGCAGTTTGGCGGTATCGACATTCTCATCAACACCGCCGCAATGTTTCCCTCGTCGCCGGATGGCATCATCACCGACGCGCAGTGGGCGCTTACTCTTGAGATCAACGTGACCGCGAACTACCTGCTGGTGGACGAGGCGCAAAAGATCTTGAAGGCCCAGGGACTCGATTCGAGCGTCGTGCTGACCAGCTCGGCGAATGCGGTAGTTGCGAAGCGTGGAAGCGAGGCGTACGACGTGAGCAAAGCTGCGCTGAGCCACCTGGTTCGCGAGCTTGCCGTCAGCCTTTCGCCGAAGGTTCGCGTCAACGGCATCAGCCCGGCCACCGTCGTGAAAGGATCCACAATGTTCCCGCGCGATCGGGTGAAGGCATCGCTGACCAAGTACAAGATTCCGTTCACGGAGTCGAGCACGGACGATGAGCTGCGCAACGCGCTGGCGCAGTTCTATGCCGAGCGCACTTTGACCCATACCCCCATCGATCCCAAGGATTGCGCCGAGGCCATCATGTTCCTGGCGGGTCCTCTGACGCGATGCACAACAGGTCATATCATTCCCGTGGACGGCGGACTGGTGGAGGCTTATCTGCGATGAGTGAGGCGCAGGAGCCACGTATCCCCAAAGACAGGCGTGCCTCCATCGCGATCGATCTCGGCGCAGAGAGCTGCCGCGTGAGCCTGCTGCGATGGCAGGATGGCGCGCCGCACATGGAACTCGTCCATCGCTTCGGCAATGGACCGGTGCAGCGTGAAGATGGGCTTCGCTGGCCGCTGGATAAGATCGTTGAGGGAGTAGAAGAAGGTCTGCGGAAGTGTGTCGAGCTCGCGCCTGAAGGCGTGCGTTCGATCGCTGTCGACGGCTGGGCGGTGGACTATGTTCGCCTGAACGACGACGGCGTACCGGTTGCCGAGCCCTTCTGCTATCGGGATGAACGCAACGTTCGCGCCGAGACAGAGCTGCACAAACGGATCTCCGCAGAACGAATGCGCGAGATTACCGGGATTGGGCAGTTGTCGATCAATACGCTCTACCAGCTTTACGCGGATCGCCAGGCTGGGTACGCGCCTTCCCGCTGGCTCAATCTCCCGGAGTATATGCTTTCCCGCCTGGGCGGGGAGCCGGTTGCCGAGTTCACGAATGCAACGCATTCGCAGCTGATCGACGTACACACCCGCGAATGGAGCGCAGAGCTCTTCCGCGAGGCCGGACTGAAGATCGAACTTGCGCCGCGAATCGTTCCTCCGGGCACCCGCCTGGGAAAACTAGGCGGCCCTCTGCAGCAATTGGCTGCGTTTAGCGATACGGCGCTGATCGCCCCCGCCTGTCACGATACTGCTTCTGCGATTGCGGGGATTCCCGCGCTGGGAGATGACTGGGCCTACATCAGTTCGGGAACGTGGTCGCTGGTAGGCGCGCTTACCTCGCGACCCGTCGATAGTCCGGCGGTGCGTGCCGACAACTTTACGAATCTGGGCGCGGTAGGCGGAGCCAACTGCTTCCACAAAAACGTAAACGGCATGTGGCTGATCAAGCAGTGCGAAAGCGCATGGGCCGAACAAGGTTTCCAGCCTGGAGTGGCTGAGTTGCTTCGAGGATGCGAGGGCATGGCTCGTCCGGAGGTTCTTCTGGACGTTGACGATCCCGATCTTCTTCTGATGGGAGAGATGCCCCAGCGCATCAATCGTCAGCTGGGGGCGAAGGGTGCACGGCCGCTCGTAGAATCTCCCGACGGAGCACCCGCGTTTGTTTCGCTCATACTTCATAGTCTGGCCGCGCGTTATGCGCAGGTGCTGGCGCAAGTGAAGGAGCATACGGGCAAGGATCTGAAACGTGTCTTCGTCGTTGGCGGCGGCTCGCGGAATAGTCTGCTGAATCGCCTGACCGCAGAATCGACAGGGCTGGAGATCTGCTGTGGCTCTGCAGAGAGCTCCACCCTCGGCAACTTCGCGGTGCAGCTCGCCACACTTGAAAGCACATGTTCGCCGGCTTCTTCGGGCTTTGCCGCCGAAGTCTATAGCTGGGCCCGTCAGCTTGCATAAGTTAGAAATGGAGCGATCGATGAGTCGCATTGCAGATACGCAACGAGGCCGTCTTCTTCCGGCTTTGCTTTCCATGGTGATCGGAGCAGCTGCGTGCGCGGCTCCTCTGCAGGCGCAGCAAACGTTGGACCAGTTGCGACAGGGATTTGCAGCGCCTCCAAACGACGCGCGCCCCATGGTTCGCTGGTGGTGGTTCGGGCCCGCGGTTACGAAAGACGAGATTGCACGCGAGATTCACCAGATGCATGAGGGCGGCTTCGGCGGTTTTGAGCTTGCATCCGTGTATCCGCTGGCGCTGGACGATCCGCAAAAGGGTATCCGGAACCTTCCCTATGCCTCGCCGGAGATGGTCGAGATGCTTCACTTCGCGCGCGAGCAAGGCAGCTCGCTCGGCATGCGCGTCGATCTCACACTCGGGAGCGGCTGGCCGTTCGGCGGTCCTCAGATCCCGATCGATCAGGCAGCGGGCCGGTTGCAGATTGTGGTTGAGGCTCTCCCGATAAAGAAGATGCCCGAGCTTGCGGCTGGCGATTTACCCGTTGCGGCATTCATCGCGCAAGGTACGCCGGAACACTACGACGCCGTGACGGCGAAGCAGGTCAAATTTCCTGAGGGCACGAGCGCCCTTCCGACGGTTTCGTCCGCTCAGCCTCAGGTTGTCCTCTTCTTTATCAACAGCCACACGCGCCAGATGGTGAAACGCGCCGCGGTGGGCGGGGAGGGCTTCGTGCTCGACCACATGTCGCGCCAGGCGATCGATACACACCTTCGCACGGTTGGCGATGCATTGCTCAAGGGATTTGCCGATGCGCCGCCCTATGCCATCTTTTCGGATTCGCTGGAGGTCTATGCCAGCGACTGGACCCCGCATCTGCCGGAAGAGTTCAAGAAGCGTCGTGGCTACGATCTGATCCCACATCTTCCCGAGCTTGTTGCGGGAGGAACTCCAGAGGCAGAGGCGATTCGTCATGATTGGGGCGTGACGCTCTCCGACCTGGTTCGGGAAAACTATCTCAGGCCGCTGACGGACTATGCTACTGCGCACCAGACGCGTTTTCGCTCCCAGACCTATGGCTTTCCCGCTGCCACATTAAGTGACGAGAGGGTTCCACAGCTTCCAGAAGGAGAAGGGCCGCAGTGGAATCGTTTTTCGTTTACGCGCTGGACCTCTTCCGCGAACCATCTCTTCGGCAACAACGTCACTTCTGCGGAGACGTGGACGTGGCTGCACTCGCCCGCCTTTCGCGCTACGCCGCTCGACATGAAGGCCGAAGCGGACCGGATGTTTGTTGAAGGTGTAAATCAGATCATCGGCCACGGCTGGCCCTATTCGCCGTCCTACGCCACCGAGCCCGGCTATTCGCTTTATGCCGCTGCCGTTTTCAACGCGCACAATCCATGGTGGGCGGTGATGCCGGACGTTACGAGCTATCTGCAGCGCGTGAGTTGGATGCTGCGGCAAGGAGAGCCGGCAAACGATGTCGCTGTTCTGCTACCGGAAGACGACGCTCAGGCGAGCTTCCGCCCCGGCCATGTCTCGGTCACGGACGAGATGAAGACCAGGATAACGCCGGTACTGATGCAGGCGATCCTCAACACGGGCCACAATGTGGATTACGTCGATGGGCCCGCGCTCAAGGATCTTCACAGACATTCGCTGCTGATCGTTCCTCCGACGCAGCGGATGGGGCTGGCGGCTCTCGAGCAGGTTGCAGCTTATGCGAAGAGCGGTGGCAAGGTGATCTTCATCGGCACAACTCCTTCCATGGCTCCCGGACTGCTGGATGCGAAGGACACGCCAAAGATCCAGGCCGTGATGCACCAGTTGGGCTCCGCCTCTGCCCATGTGGATAGCGAAGCGGAGCTGCCTGCCGCCATCAACCGCCTAGTGCGGCCTGATCTCGACGTGCAATCCGCAAACGGCGCCATCGGTTTCCTGCACCGACGCCTGCACGGCGCAGATGTCTATTTCATCGCGAATATATCGGCGCAGTCTCAGACTCTTCCGCTGCATACCGGCAGCAGTTATAAGACTGCAGAATGGTGGAATCCCGACGAAGGTACCGAGACTCTTGTGGAACAGGGCAAGCCTGTGACGCTCGAGCCCTATGGCTCTCGTCTGCTTGTCTTGCACGACGGCAGTGCTCCCGCGGAGATCTCAAGAGCGAAGGATCTTGTGCCTGAGTCGGTCGCGCCGATCGAACTGAGTCATTGGTCGGCAACGTTTCCTGGCAGCAAAGGATCTGCTGCACTGCCATCGCGAACAGATGCGAATACCGTGTGGACGGAGGATCCGGCGGATAAATTTTATTCAGGCGAAGTGCGCTACAGCACCAGCTTTCGCGCTGCGGCGGCAAAGAGCAGAGAACACCTCGTCCTGCACTTCGCGGATGGGAAGGTTGTGCCGGAGATACAGCCTCCGCCGCCGAATGGAATACGTGCCTGGTATGACGCTCCCATTCGCGAGGCTGCGATCGTCTACGTGAACGGGAAGCGCGTGGGAGCTTTGTGGCATCCTCCCTACGAGCTCGACCTTACGAAGTTCGTTCATGCGGGTGAAAATACATTCGAGATTCGCGTATACAACACGGGGATCAATGAGCTGGCAGGTCAGCCGCCACGCGATTACACAGCTCTGAAGGCAAAATACGGAGACCGGTTCCAGATGCAGGATATGGATCATCTGCAGCCTGTTCCATCCGGGATCTTTGGTCCTGTGCAGATCGTCTATCGAAGCGAGCGGGCCACGCCTTAGACGACTGGACCAAGTATTCGCTTCAGACATTGATAAACGATGAAGCCTGCGCTTAGAAAGAATGACAAGTGGGTCCGATCATCGTTGACACTGTCCTGCACGAAAAGCCAGTGTATAGAAACAGGTTTTTTCTGCACGTTGTCGATCTCACTTAGGAAAGTTGTCTTCATGCCCTTGCATCGCCCTTTGCTTTATCTTTCTGCGCTTGCCGCAATGCTGGCTACATCTTTTACCTTCGCAGCCGGTAAGACCTGCGATGTTCGGTCCATGGGCGCTACGGGCGATGGACGTACAAAGGATACGGCGGCGATTCAGCGCGCAATCGATGCCTGCTCAGTGCCGCATGGCGGAATAGTTAACTTTGCGGCGGGAACCTATGTCTCCGGCCCGCTCGACTGGAAGAGCCATGTGCGTTTGCAGTTGGATTCCGGAGCGACACTGCTGGGATCGCCGGACCGGAGCGATTATCCAATACGCGAAGACGCGAAGTGGCGCAGGGTTTCGCTGCTGCATGCGGATCACGCGACAGAGATCTCCCTCACTGGCG
>Ga0193717_1000066_pt1 | contig 113290 bp, 90 predicted proteins | sample U2c2metaG_FD_145900 | JGI IMG/M metagenome (GOLD analysis project Ga0193717, IMG submission 145900) | Soil microbial communities from a riparian zone of the East river system, Colorado, United States - U2c2 | ecosystem: Environmental > Terrestrial > Soil > Riparian zone | place: USA: East... | reverse complement strand
CGACGAATGTCTCTGGGAATACGCCGCTTCCTTTAGCTCCCGATCTGTCGGCCAGCGTTTCCGAACCAACCTCTCTGGCTCATTCGACCACATTCGTCTTCCCCCAACATCTCCAGCTGCCGTACAGCCTGCAATGGAATGTAGCGCTCGAAAAGGCGCTCGGACGCAATCAGACCCTGACGGTCTCCTATATCGGATCACACGGAGCCCGGCTGATGGAAGAGCAGCGGAGATATGTCGCCCCCGTCAATCCACAACTCGGAGACATCGCCTATTTCCCGGCGGGAATCACCTCGAACTACCAATCGCTTCAGGTCAAGTTTCAGCGCTCAATCGCTCGGGGTGTCCAGGCTCTCGCCTCTTACACCTGGGCGCATTCGCTAGACTACGGATCGACCGATCCGGCATTTCCTCTGGTCTATGGAAACTCGGACTACGATGTCCGCCATAACGCCGAGGGCGCTATCTCATGGGATCTTCCTCAGCCCAGGCGATTGACATCGAAGTACGTGTTTGGAAACTGGGGGATCGAAGGCCGCCTGATCACGCGTACAGCCTTCCCCGTTACACTCTTCGGCAATCGCCTTCTCGATCCCGTTACGGGCGAGCGTTACTACAGCGGAGTCGATCGGGTGGCGCATCGGCCGCTTTACATCGACGACTCTCAATATCCCGGTGGCCGCATTTTCAATGGTGGCCAGAATGCTGCAAACCCTGCCTTTGTGCTTCCACAGGGTGGAGGAGCTGGAGATGCACCACGAAATGTTGTTCGAGGCTACTACACCGTGCAGGCCAACATCGGCGTTCGTAAAGAGATCCCGGTACACGACGAATTCACGGTTCAATTCAAAGGGGAGATATTCAATCTTCTCAATCATCCCAACTATGGCTATATTGATCCGAACATTACCGATCTGCTCTTTGGACAGTCGACACGAATGCTGAATCAGAGCTTTGGTGGAAGTGGGGCGCTCTATCAACAGGGGGGCCCGCGTTCCGTCCAGCTAGGCTTCCGACTCGTCTTCTAATGGCATCAGTGAAATCAACGCTTGGCAAGACTCTGTGTTTCGTATCTCAGTTGTTATAACGCTGTTGTCTTGACGAGCCGGTAGCTCCTCTTGGTTGGCGCATAATCGCCAACTCGCTCAACGAGAATCGAAGTTTCAATCGCTGATACGGTTGCCGTCTCTCCCCTGGCTTTAGATGCAGAAATGCGGCAGTGTTCGGAGATGCCTGTCATGGGACAAGCGATATCCGCTGAAGCCGGCGTCCTTTCCGTTGAGTCTCTACCTTTGCAAAAATTAGACCATGGAAATGAGTGAGTTACTCTATTATCAACAAAATGAACTCGTCGGAAAGCCGACTTTTCGGGCACAATGGATAGCCCTGGGTAACCGCTAATCGTGTTGAGAACGCCGGCCAAATTATATTAGGCGCGACAAATGGCATTTCCGGTCGCTAAAACACTCAAAGAAATGGAGCTATCGAGATCGAGCATCTGATGTAACTCTTTACGATAGAAATACGTCCATATCGTATACAGGACGATGTGAGGATCACGAGGACCTAATCAACAGCATCGTATCTAGCACTGGAACTCATCAGGCTGTCAGGAGAGACTCGAATGGTTCATTATTCAAGGCGTCATTTTCTGAAAACTGGACTGCTTGCTGGCGCCTTTGCCACCACTGGCGAAATGCCCTTGATGGCGGAACGCCGCGCTGCAACGGACTGGATCACACTTGGAAAGTCCAATGTCAAAGTCACTCGGCTAGCATTTGGGACAGGGAGCTTTAGCGGGCAAGTACAGCGAAATTTGGGACAAACCCAATTCACGACGCTTGTGCGTTACGCCCACGAACGTGGTATTCGCTTTTTCGAGACCGCCGAATCATACGGGGACATGCACCGAATGCTTGGGGTGGCATTGAAAGGAGTTCCGCGAGACAGCTATCGGATTATGTCGAAGGTGACCACACGTGAAGGAGTAGATCCTCAAAAGAAAATTGATGAGTTGCGGAGACTTGCGAATACCGAATATTTCGACGTGATGTTGTTGCACTGGCAGCATACTTCGACATGGCCGACAGATTCCAGTCGATGGCAGGACGGAATCATGGACGCCCAATTGAAGAGCGCAGTTGCAAGTCACGGCGCCTCGGTCCACGGACTGCCAGCATTACGTCAGGTCCCGGGAAATAAGTGGCTCGACGTGGCAATGATTCGCGTGAATCACAAAGGTACCAGGATGGACGCTGAAGATTACAACACGAACGGTCTGGGAAATGTGAACGAAGTTGTAACCCACGTGAAGCAGGTTCATAAAGAAGGTATGGGCGTAATCAGCATGAAATTAATCGGCGAGGGCACGTTCAATCGCGAGGATCGTCAAGCAGCAATGAAATTTGCTTTCAGGAATGCCGGCGTCGATTGCGTGACAGTCGGCTACAAAAGCACAGCTGAGATCGACGAGGCCATAGAAAATCTCAATCTTGCACTCGCATAGTGAATAGGATCGAAAGCGTTCTGGCGGTCGATGTCGACGCCGGCGCGGGCCAGAGTAGCGATCGATGCATCTCTTGGTCCCGCAACGTATGCTCGGATGTTTCACGATCTGCCGTCTTTTCAGGTCGATGAGCAATTCTTGTGCGCGCTCGGTCGGGCGTGAGGTGTCTGCGATTGCGGGACACTGATGACTCTCCCACATCCTTGGGTGAGGCCGCGGCGGGGTGGCCAATCTTCGGCCAATTTGTGGCTCACGATATAACGGCAGACCGATCGATTTTTGCGGACCCATACCAATACGGCGGAATTACGCAACGCCCGCAGCACGTAACTCGACCTTGAATGTCTATATGGCAACGGACCGATTGGGCATCCGTTATCTACCAGCATGATGACTCAGCGAAGTTCTTGCTTGGTTTGGATGAAGCAGACCTCCAGCGCAATGTAGAAGGCATCGTGCTTATCGGTGACCGGCGCAATGATTCGCACATGCTGATGTCTCACCTCCATCTCGTCATGCTCAAGGCTCACAACTCCTTCGTTGATGAAGCTCGTCTCGGCCATGCGAGTGAGAACCCTTCGTGTACTTTCCAGTATCTATGAACGGCATCGGCCTCCATCGCTGTAATGTTCACTTCACTCCTCCTTCAGCAGTCTTTTTTCGGCCAATCCGCAAGAATTCATAGACTGTGTTTTGTGCGTTTCGACTAAATCTATGAATGATCAGCGCCGTGTCACAAAACCCAGAGCTGTTCGGTCTTATCCAGTACAAACGGCAGATGCGAAATATGCCATTCGAAAATGAAGGAGCAAATCATGAAAATCGTAGTGATCGGCGGCAGTGGTCTCATCGGATCAAAGCTTGTCAACAAACTTCGTGAGCACGGGCACGAAGCGGTAGCAGCATCACCCAATTCGGGTGTCAACACTCTTACGGGAGCGGGACTCGCCGAAGTGCTCAAAGGCGCCTCGGTAGTCGTTGATGTATCGAACTCCCCGTCTTTCGAGGAGACGGCGGCGATGAGCTTCTTCAGCACCGCTACGCGTAACCTCCTTCAATACGAGCAGGCGGCGGGCGTGCGGCATCATGTCGCCTTGTCTGTCGTAGGAACCGATCGCCTGGCTGAAAATAGACCGTCAGATGCAGAAAAGACGATTCGGGGTTACTTCCGCGCGAAGCTCCTGCAGGAGAAGTTGATCAAGGAATCTTCAATCCCATTCTCGATCGTCCACGCGACCCAATTTTTCGAGTTTGTCAACAATATCGCTGATGCTTCCAGCGACGGTACGACTGTTCGATTGGCGCCAGTCCTCATCCAGCCCATGGCGGCTGACGATGTTGCCGCAGCGGTTGGACGGATAGCGGTTGGCGCCCCCGTAAATGGAATTGTTGAATTGGCCGGGCCACAACAATTCCGCCTCAACGAATTCGTTCTTCAAGGTCTCCGCGCCCACAATGACCCGCGCGCCGTCGCCGCAGATCCTCGTGCCGGCTACTTCGGAGTCGAAATCGACGAACGCGCACTAGTCCCCGGGAAAGACGCGCGACTAGGCGAAATAAATTTCGAAACGTGGCTCACTCAGTCTGCAAAGCCGGTCGCGAGTGCGAAACCCCAGTCCACCGTAGGCTCAGTAGGCGCATCCCGCTAAAAACAGAAGCCGAGTCCGGCTGAACTCGGCTTCAGTCCCAGACAAAGAACAGGCAGAAACACCGAGGAGATTGTTTATGAAGATCTTAAAGATAATTTTGAGCTTGGCTTTCCTCATCCCCGGCTGGCTGATGGCACAGGAAGCTAAAGTAACGGAGGTCTTGTCAAAAGACCTCTCAAATATTCCTGGCAAGGAAGGTCTAATGATCACCGTAGTGTACCCGCCAGGCGGTTCTGACCCCGTACATCGTCACAATGCACATGCGTTTCTTTATGTGCTGGAAGGCTCGATCGTGATGCAGGTTAAAGGCGGGAAGGAAGTGACTTTGACGCCTGGTCAGAGCTTTTATGAAGGACCCGATGATGTCCACATTGTTGGCCGGAATGCAAGCAAAACGAAGCCAGCGAAATTCGTCGTGTTCCTCGTGAAGGATAAAGGCGCCCCAGTGCTGATACCCGTGAACTAAAACGTGATCAGCTGCATTTTCACTGGATAATTTCGAGGAGAAAATTTACATGAGCACGATTACGGTGAAAGATGGCACGACAATCTACTACAAAGACTGGGGCAGTGGTCCGGTCTTTACGTTTTCACAATGCGCGGACCTGCGTCATGGCGTCTACTTCCATGCGATACGTAGGCCAGCCTTCTGCCCGTAGACGTTGAAGGTTGCGTTGTTGGTAGTAAGCGAAGCGCCTAGGTAGTTCAGCTTCGCGCTGCCGAGCAGGCAGAGCACTGCGAGACATCGGTTGAGCCGCTGAGGGGTGCGGATTCAGATCTCGTAGATCTGGCCCGTCGGCGTAGAGACCGCGCCGGGGGACGTGACTTTCAGCGGGAGTGAGCCGTATCCACGAATGGTTGTAGCAAAGACGTCAGTCGACGCTCCGCGGTTGATGCGGTTCCATACATCGAGCACAGACATTGTGTTGCTGAAGCCAAGATTGCTCCAAGCGAACGGTGACTTTGCTGAGTAAAGTGTCCGAAAGGATCGACAGCGATGAGTGCATCGTCTTAAAGGCCGTTTTGGCAAAGCTGTTGAGTTTGGCGAGATCGCCGCACAGATACATGGGGGAGTTGGCCATGGCCCAGACGGTGATTGCGGCCTGCTTTTCGTCATCCGATAGGCAGTCGAGCGTGTCCAGGTCATTTTCCATCTGAGCGTTGTGCTGGTCTCATTCTGCTAGGCCAAGTTGTTGTACTCACGCAGCACGATGCGTGGCCAGTTGGTAGCGTGGCGCAGCGGCCTTCGCACTCCACGTTGTCGTCGATGCGGCGTGCATTGGATCACTATCACCAGACGGAGGCGTAGTTTTGCGAGAGCGCTCCCGAGGAAGCCGCTGGTCTATACCTCTGATGAGAATTATGTGCCAACCCCTGGGGCGAATTCAGAGCCGGCTAAGTTCCACTGGGGAATCAGTTCAAAAAAACTTTAACCAAAACGGCCGCAACGGCTTTATATAGACATACAAAGCTAAAGGAGCGGCGGCCGTAGCTCGCTGGTACCTATATTTCATTCTGCGTTTTAAGCACAGAGCAGACCACAGATTTTTGGGGCAGGCTCCTAGGAGACACTCTTTATGCATTTGTCGAGATCCTTCGCGATGAAACTGGCGCGTTCCGTTGGCACGTGTTTGGCCTCGGCCTGTGTCGTCACGACAGCGGTTGCCCAGGCACCCGAGGTTCCCAAGGTGAACCCGGCCACTGGAACGCCCGTGCAGGCGAGGGCGCCCTTTCGACCACGGCGGCCAATGGATTCGCCATACGCGAAGGCCGCATATGCGAACTTGCAAGCGCCGCTCGATAAGCTGACGCCGGTAACCGACGAGATGTTGCGCAATCCTCCGCCCGGCGACTGGCTCAACTGGCGACGCACGTACGACGGCTGGGCCTACAGCCCGCTTACGCAGATCAATCGCAAAAACGTGAAGGACCTGAAGGTCGCGTGGACCTTCAGCATGGCTTCGCCCGATGACGCCGTCAACGAGACCACTCCGATCGTGCATGACGGCATCATGTTCCTGTGGAACTTCGGCGAAACGATTCAGGCACTCAACGCGAAGACCGGCACCCTCCTCTGGCAATTCGACTACACGTTGCCGAGTGACTACCCGTCGCTGCCGGGCTTCTACCGGACGAAGCGAAGTCTCGCGATCGGTGGCAATAAGCTCATCGTGGGGACGATCGATATGCACCTCATCGCGTTGGACATCAAGACCGGCAAGAAGGTGTGGGATGTCGTTACCGATGACTACAAGAGCGAGCGCACGTACAACAGCGGCCCGCTGGTCGTGAAGGACAAAGTGCTCATTGGTGCCGGCAACTGCTCGCCGGGGAGCGCCAATCGTGAAGGAGGTAAAGTCGCAGGCTATTTTCCCCCAGGTGGATGCTTCATCACCGGCCACGATCTTGAGACCGGAAAGGAACTGTGGCGGTTCAATACTGTTGCACACACCAACGAGCCGGGTGGCGACACCTGGAACAATCTGCCTGACGACAAGCGCGGCGGTAGCGCTATCTGGGAGGTTGGGCAGTACGACCCGGAGCTGAATCTGACCTATTGGGGCACCGGTTCGCCGTCGCCGTGGTCAACGGTGACTCGTGGAAGCTTCGGTGCGTTGGGCCTTTATATGAACGCCACGCTGGCGCTTAACCCTGACACCGGCAAACTCGTCTGGTACTACCAGCACATTCCGTCCGATCCGTACGACATGGACTATGCCTTCGAGCATATCCTTGCGCCGGTCACCGTTCGGGGAGAACGCCACAAAGCGTTGATCACTGCCGGCAAGCCGGCGATCTTCGAGGCTGTGGATGCCGCCACCGGTAAGTTCCTGTTTGCGGTCGATCCCGGCGCGCAAAACGTAGCCACCGCGATTGATCCGGTAACGGGAGTCAAGACGCTACTTCCTGAACCGCTGCCGCCGGGCGTCACCCGCTGCCCGACCAACGCTGGTGCCAGAAACTTCCCGGCTGGAGCGTACAGTCCCTCGACGAACCGGTATTACCTGCCGATCAACGATACGTGCATGGGAAAGATGGGCGACACGCCGGCACGCTTCCTGGCGCTGGATCTGAATACCCAAAAATTAGTGTGGGATATTCGGACACGCGTCCCGCAATCGTCCGGCCAGCTCACGACCGCGGGAGGTCTGGTGTTTTCGGCAACGCCGGATCGTTACTTCCGGGCGTTCGACGACAAAGACGGCAAGGTCCTATGGGAGAGTGGGCGGCTGAACGACATCCCGAATGCTTTTCCGATTACCTACATGGTGGACGGCAAGCAGTACATCGCGATGCCGGTCGGGAATCCTGGGCTCCAGGGGAACAGCGCGTTGTACGCCGCGCCGGAGAATGGTGTCGTGCGGGGTGCGAAATCGTCGGTCTTGTGGGTGTGGGAGCTGCCTTGAGAAGTTGGTTGATCCTCGTCTAAGAGGGCTTTTGATATCGCGTTTCTGTTTCCCGTAGTTGAGTCCTGAGGGCTTCGGATCGTGGGGCATACGATCCGAAACCATTTCGTGACTGTAAGTAGTTTTTCCGGTGGCGGATTGAGCTCCAATCGTTATGGCTGAAATCCGTGTCGTGTACTCTGGTTTCGGCCCCTATTTAAGCTTGGCCGAGTCACGCCTCCCTGTGGCACTCTCCGTCGCATATTTAGTCCGCGTTAGCAACGCGGCGGTATGAGGCGATCCGCTACAGGTGGCTCTTTTTGCGGGATAGTGAGTGTCTCAGAAGGCGTATTTGAGCGAAAGCTGAACAGCCCTGCTGCCTCCGAACGATGAGATCACGCCGAAGTTGGTCGGCACGTTTGCTGCCACCGTCGCGGCCGGAGCGTTTGGCAGTGGATGGTTGAGCGCATGGAAGATGTCCGCGCGGAACTGCAGGAACTGTTCTCGAAATGTTGGGAAGTTTTTAGAGAGCGACAGGTTCGTGTCTGTATTGCGCGGAGCGATCAGATTGTTGCGGCGTTCGTTGCCAAGCTCGTAAGGGCCGGGCTGCACGAAACACGCGGTGTTGAACCAGCGGTTGATAGTAGGATGGTCCAGCTTTGGATTGCAGATCTGGTTGGCGCGGGACGCATGCGAGCCGCCGGTGTTGGAGTTATCCGTTGCGGATATGTAGAACGGAAATCCTCCGTTCATAGAGAGGACGCCGCTCAGATTCCAGCCTCCAACGGTCTCGTCAAAATGGGATTCTGGTTGACCCAGCGGCGGCCACGGCCAAAGGGCAGCGGCGCAACGCCGCTCACTTTCACCACGTGCTTCTGGTTGTAGTCGGCTGGGCCCCAGTCGCGACTAAGATCAGTGCCCGATGCGGGGTAAAGCTCCTCGGTGGTCAGAATGTCCATCGCTTTGGAGTATACGTAGTTGGCGTTGAAGGAGATTCCATTGCGGAAGTGCCCACGCCACTCCAATTCGAGGCCGTTATAGTTGCCGGCCCCAAGGTTGGAGGCTTCCAGCACATCGCCTACCCACGGGTAAGGACGTCGGCTCTGAAGGGTTCCAGGATTGTTAAAATCGGTCGGAAGCGAGGCCTGGTTAGGATTATGACGAATCTGCGTATGTGCTCTTGTTGCCCAGATACGAGATCTGAATCACAGTCTGCGCACCGATAGAACGCTGCACCGCCACATTCCACTGCTGCACATACGGCGTGGGATTGTTCAAGGCTACCGTGTATGGTGCTTGCGAAGATGATGTGGGATGCGGATCGAAGGCATCGTAGGTGGGCACCACCTGCGCGTTGGTATAAGTGTTGTTCTGCAGGTGGTAGTTTGGTGGGTTGAGCATGAGGAACTGGTAGTTGTTGTAGAGCGGAAGAGCGTAGTAGATGCCGTAACCTCCGCGCACCGTCATATTGGAACCAGTCGCGTATGCGAATCCGAAGCGCGGAGCGAAGTTGTTGTAGCTCTGACGAAAGGTTCCTGCATGGGTTGTGTTGTCGCTCGCGTTGTAGACGTGCGAGTGACCGTTGGCATCCGCCGGGGCCTCGTAGAAGTCGTATCGCATGCCCAGGTTCAGTGTCAGTTTGTCGGTGATGCGCCAGTCGTCCTGGACGTACGGCATGAAGTTGTACTGCCGCAGGGCGGCAGTCGAGGCGCCGATGCCCGCTTCGGCGTTGTAGGGCAGGCCTAGCAGAAGGTCGGAGATGTCGCTGCCGCCCGCGGGCTTGGCCGCGTGGTTGTTGGTGTAGATGCCACTGAAGCGGAAGAGACCGTTGTTATATACGGTCCAGTCAGAGTTGAAGTGGACGCGATCAAGCTGGAAACCAAAGACGAAAGTATGCCGTCCGCGCACCCAGTTCACTTCGTCCGCGTACTGAAACAGGTGCTGCCTGGCGCCATCCGGAGCTGTTGCGTTACCAAGGCTGGTGTGTGGGGCAGTGAGATAAACGATCGGCGGCGCCCACTGTTCAGGTGCAGGCGATAGAGCTGTCAGGCCGAACTCCTGTGAGTAGTTCTCACGGCCGTTGCCGCTGATTCGCTCCTCGATATCGGAATAGTTGTAGCCGAAGCGACCCGTGTTTACCACATTGGGCGAGAAGATATGCGTCCACTCCGTATAGGCGTTTTTCGCATCGCGTGTGGAGGCACCGTTGAAGATGTTTCCCAGGGCCCAGCTTGGCGAGGTGTCGGCGGGATTGGTCGTTGTGTACGAACCGTGAAGCGTGTCTTTGCTACCAATGATGTAGTCCACGCGGCCGAAGTATAGGTCGTAGTTTGTGCGTGCTGCTCCACGGGCGTAGTAGTTATAGCCGGCGTTCGGATTGCCGGTGGGGTCCGGAAAATACGCGAGAAATTTCTTTGCGAAGTCGGAGATGTGAGTAATTTTGTTGCCTAGAAACGGTTGGATCGTCTTCGTTGCGGGATTGTAAGTGCTGGGATCGTAGATGGTGAAATTGTCGGCTGAAAAGTCACCCTGCTTTTCGGCCACCGTGGGCACGTTGGCATTCAGAATGGAGAGGCTCGACTGCCTCAGGCCGGAGTAGTCGAACAAGAAAAACAGCTTGTTGTGTAGGAGTGGTCCGCCGAGGTTGGCACCGAACTGGTTATAACGAAGTTGGGCCTTGGTGGTGTTGTTCTTTACATAGGCGTTCAAATCGTCGTTGCGGAGATAGTCATACACCCGGCCGTGGAATTGATTTGTGCCGCTCTTGGTCACCACGTTTACGACGTTCGGCTCGTCGAAGCGCGCGTTGGCTCCATTGCGAACGATGGTGACTTCCTGCGTTCCCTCAATAGAGGGCTGAACGTTCGCCGTCTTGGTCAGCAGGTTGTAGTTCGTGACGCCATCTGCCAGGAATGACTCCATGCCATAGGCGTTACCACCGATGGTGAGCGCGTTGGCTGTGACACCGAAGAAGTTGATGTCCGACCGGCTGTTGCCCGATCCGGTGTAGCCCTGCACGTTGGCCGATTGCGTCAAGGTGGAGAAGACTGTGCGTCCGTTTGCCGGCAGGTTTTCGATCTCCTGCGGCGTCACTGTGTCTGCTAACTGGTGGCCCTCTGTCTCCAATGAAAGCGATGTGGCGGCGACGTTCACCGTCTGGTCCGATGCGCCCACCTTGAGCATCGGTTCCCACCGGGAGATGTGGCCGGCTGTCAACGTGATATCGATCTTCTGTATTGTGAAGCCCGGCATGTCGGCCGTCACGGTGTAGCTACCAACCGGAAGATTGGCAAAGCTGAATGCACCATCAAGTGTGGTGGTCGCGTTACGCGTCAAGCCCGTTTCGCGCGAGGTAGTGGTGATGACGGCGCTGCCGACGTTAGCACCTGACGGATCGTGCACCACGCCGTTAATCGTGCCGGTAGTGTACTGGGCTAGTGCCGGAAATGTGAGCAGAATAGTAGCAAGTGCTATGACTAACTTCGCTAGTATAGGCAGCTGCGTGGGAGGCGTGCAGAAACGGTGAACGAACATCAGAAGGCTCCGGTGGACGTGACATGCGCGACAAAAAACACAAGCGCCGCCCAAGCATCCGCGCGTGGAGAAGTGGGCGGATAGTTTGGGCGGCGCTCTATATCTCTGCCGCATCCGCAATGATATTGCGGGTGCGAGAGAATACTTGTCAAACTGGGAATGATTTCTTTACCGGAATGTAACTTGGCAGTACATTATGCCGAGTATTCTTTGCTTTTCGCGATACACGACTCGTCGGAGTGTTGATTAAATAGACGATTCCAAGACTGGATAATGGAGACGAGATCGCCCGAGCCAGTCTAAGTAGGATTGACTTGCAGCGTTGACAGAGAGGCATTTGGAGAAGATGGATATGAGCGCCATCTATGCTGCCTAATCTTAATTTTTGACGGATTACTGCGGCTTATTTGCGTACAGCTCTCCAAGCCTTCTCATCGCTCAATCGTCAGCTCTGTTTCAAGTTTTGCGGTTTGCTTTTTTGTGAAAGATAAAAAGTTTTCTTTGAAAATGGATTTGTCCAGATCCTTTGTTTAGATGCAACGAAGTAAGCCAGAGAAGGTTGCGTGGCGACCGCTCCGGTGGTCACACGATCTATCTCTGTCCGCACAGCAACTCAAAGGCACTGGTCTGAGACGTTTCCGGGAAAGTGGGTGCCGCTCGACGTAACCCTCGATCAACCTAACCTCCGGTCCGATCATTCCGAGGAAGGTGCGCGTCACTTCTCGGGAACTACGACGAGATTCATATAGCGTCTCTGTTATACATGTGGGGTTTCCTAATCGGAGCCGAAGCTCTTGGGCATAAGCAGCAACTTCGCAACGGGGGCGATGACCTTGCTGCCCAACCCTCTTCTATTCCAAATCTCGATCGTCTTGACGAACAAGAATAATTATCGTTTACTAGCTCTTGATGCGGACCTCTCCCAGTGTCGAGACCCGTCCTTTCCGTGAACTTTGTGCGGATCACGGGCTTACTGCGACCCACCAGCGGCAAATTCTCTACGAGGTCATGCAGACGATGCCTGGCCATCCCAGCCCTGAAGAGGTCTACGCACGGGTCAAGAAGCGTATCCCCGCAATCTCCCTCGCCACGGTTTACAAAAACATTCATCTCTTCGTCGAAAGAGGCGTGCTAAAAGAAGTCAGCATGCACCACGGCTCTCTTCGAGTCGAGCTGAATAGTCATCTCCACCACCACATGGTGTGCTCGCATTGCAAAGCCATCACCGACATTGAGGAAAAGGATCTCGGTGTGATCCCGGCACTGCAACGGTTGCCAGGAGGCTTTCAGGTGGAACGCTACGCTATCGATGTCATAGGAATCTGTGCCGCGTGCCAGAAAACAAAACGCAGCTAATACCATCCACTCGCTAACGGAACTGAAGAAGTTGCAATATGGGCGAAGACTACAAAAGCAAATCTTTGACGACCGGCGGCGGCCCTCCCGCAGGTGACAACCAGAACTCGCTAACCATGGGCCCGGACGGGCTAATAGGGAGATAGGGTTCCGCGGCAATGAGAACGAAGGAGAGCGAAAATGTCGACTGAAATGAAATGTCCAGTGCCTCACGGCGGCAACCCATCCACCGGTACCGAGACGGCCTCGCCCATGCATGGCGCTGTCACGCACAACTCGCGGAAAATCGCGCGCAACGAGCATTGGTGGCCTGACCGCCTTGACCTCGCTGTCTTGCACCAGAACACCAAGCTGGCCGATCCCATGGGCCAGGACTTCGATTACGCGGCAGAGTTCAAGAGCCTCGACCTCGACGCAGTCATCAAAGATCTCCACGCTCTGATGACCGACTCGCAGAGCTGGTGGCCCGCGGACTACGGCCACTACGGCCCATTCTTCATCCGCATGGCATGGCACAGCGCCGGCACGTACCGCACCCATGATGGCCGCGGTGGCGCAGGCATGGGTACGCAGCGTTTTGCGCCGCTCAACAGCTGGCCGGACAACGTAAGCCTCGACAAGGCTCGCCGCTTGCTATGGCCCATCAAGCAGAAGTACGGCAAGAAAATCTCCTGGGCCGATCTCATGATCCTTACCGGCAACGTCGCGCTCGACTCGATGGGCTTTAAAACCTTCGGTTTTGGCGGAGGTCGCGCCGACGTCTGGGTTCCGCAGGAAGACATTTTCTGGGGCTCGGAGCACACCTGGCTCGGTAGCGATCGTTACCAGGGTGAGCGTGATCTCGATCATCCTCTCGCGGCCGTGCAGATGGGCCTTATCTACGTAAACCCGGAAGGCCCCGATGGTAAGCCCGATCCGGTCGCTTCCGCACGCGACATCCGCGAGACCTTTGGCCGCATGGCCATGAACGACGAGGAAACCTTCGCGCTCATCGCCGGCGGACACACCTTCGGTAAAGGCCACGGTGCGTACGATCCTGGCCCCAACGTCGGACCCGAACCCGAAGGCGCACCCATCGAGCAGCAGGGACTTGGCTGGAAGAATACGAAGGGCAAGGGCAATGCCGAGGACACCATCTCCTCCGGCCTCGAAGGCGCATGGACCAGTCAGCCCATCAAGTGGGACAGCGAGTACCTCGACAACCTCTACAACTTCGACTGGGCGCTGAAGAAGGGACCCGGCGGGGGGTGGCAGTGGTACGCTGTGGCCGAGGAAGCCAACTTCCCCGATGCGCACATCAAGGGCAAGATGCATTTGCCTATGATGTTCACCTCGGACCTTGCTCTCAAGTTTGATCCCTCCTACGAAAAGATCGGCAAGCGCTTCCAGACTAACCCCGATCAGTTTGCCGATGCCTTCGCTCGTGCATGGTTCAAGCTCACACATCGCGACATGGGCCCCATCGACCGCTACCTTGGTCCCCTGGTTCCCAAGGAGCGGTTGATATGGCAGGATCCCGTTCCCGCCGTCGATCACGAACTCATCGGTGAAGCGGACATCGCCGCACTGAAGGAGAAGATCCTCGCCTCCGGTCTCTCCACCTCGCAGCTGGTCTCCACCGCCTGGGCGGCAGCTTCGTCCTTCCGCGGCTCTGATAAGCGCGGTGGAGCGAATGGTGGACGCATTCGTCTCGAGCCGCAGAAGAACTGGGAGGTCAACCAGCCGCTCGTGCTTGCGAAGGTTCTCAGCACGTTCGAGGGAATCCAGAAGGACTTCAACGCAACGGGCAAGAAGGTTTCGCTCGCCGACCTCATCGTCCTCGGCGGTGACGCTGCCATAGAAGCCGCCGCGAAGAAGGCCGGAGTCGACGTCACCATCCCCTTCGCCCCCGGCCGCACCGACGCGTCGCAGGAGCAGACCGACGTTGAGTCCTTCGCTCCCCTGGAGCAGACGGCGGACGGCTTCCGCAACTACTTCCGTCTCGGCCACACCAAGCGTGCCGAAGATCTCCTTGTCGATCGAGCTCAGCTGCTGACCCTGACGGCGCCGGAGATGGCCGTCCTCGTCGGCGGACTGCGCGTTCTCGGCGCCAACTACCGTGGCGCAAAGGAAGGCGTCTTCACCGACAAACCCGGGACCTTGACGAACGACTTCTTCATTAACCTGCTCGACATGACGACCGAGTGGAAAGCATCTTCTACTGCGGAAGGCTTGTTTGAGGGGTTAGATCGCGTGACAGGTGAGATTAAGTGGACCGCTACTCGTGTGGATCTGATCTTCGGTTCCAACTCTCAGCTCCGGGCTATTGCGGAAGTCTACGCATCGGCTGACTCGAAGGAGATCTTCGTGAAGGACTTCGTTGCTGCCTGGAGCAAGATCATGAACCTCGATCGCTACGATCTGTGCAAGGCGTAGTTCGTCGCTGAGTACCTCAACTCCGCAAACGAAAGGGTTACCGCAGGGTAACCCCTTCTGCATATCCGACCTCTAGGGGGCCAAGGAGGCAACGGACGACTCCCTGATTGACACAGCGCAAGATGTCACAATACAGCAATATCTGGCGTCAAACTCTTTGGGCGCGCGAGGCGCAAAAGTGGACCTGTGACGCCAGTTCGCAGGATGGTTGGAAGACTCGCTGGGTGTGGATTCAACGAAGTGAACGCCCTTTAGTGCCAAGGCCGGTATGCGCTAATCCTACTTGCGACGTTCATCATCCCAATAGGGACACCAACCGTGACGATGCGAAGTGGGAAGTAGAGCAGGAGAAGCCATCATGGATGGTGCTAATGTCGATACCCTCTGTGATGATGGCGTCGGCTGTGAACTCACCTCGGGTACTTCTACTCAACATAAGCGTTCCTCATACTGACCAGTTCTCATGGCAATGCATGTGCGCGTTACCCGCAAGGTAACTATGGATTCCTCCCCAATGCGGTACCCTTCTGCAGGGAGTAACAAAGATGACCATTGACCGACGGCGGTTCCTGCACCTTGGCTCAAGTTCGGCAGCAATCAGTCTGTTTCCTTCAACCTTCGCCGAGACGCTGCATCGGCTGCCGATAATTGACGTGCATATGCACGCGTATCCTTCCGACGCACCGATTCCCGCCGCAACGAATCCCGTTACAGGGAAGACAGTAAAGCTCAAGGATGGAGCCGCTCACAGGGCAGCCTGTCTTGCGGAGATGAAGCGACTTAATATCGTCAAAGCGGTCGTTAGCGGAGGAGACGGCGACCGCCTCGCTGCAGCTATGTCCTGGTACGAAGCGGATCCGGGCAGGATCATCCCGGGGGCCGGTGTACGTGGCTCCGAAGATACGCCACTGCCCGACCTGAGTGTGCTCCGGAGTGCCTTCAAAGAAGGTCGCATGCGTGTTTTGGGCGAAGTAACGACGCAATATGCGGGCCTCACACTCTATGACCCGAAATACGCTCCATATCTTGCGCTTGCGGAAGAATTGGATATCCCGGTCGCTTTGCACACAGGGACCATGCCACCAGGAATGTCGTTCGATCCATGCTGCCGTACAGCTCGTGCACGCCTTGGGAATCCCGGACTGGTCGAAGAGGCCCTCAACCGTTATCCGAAGCTTCGACTGAACCTCATGCATGCCGGCTGGCCATATCTCGATGACACTATCTCTATTCTTTTCCACTATCCGCAAGTCAACGCGGACTTAGGCGCGATCGACTGGCTGCTTCCACGCGCAGAATTCCACGCCTACCTGCACTCTCTCATGCGAGCCGGGTTTGGCAATCGGTTGATGTTCGGCACCGACCAGATGTACTGGCCTGAGGGAATCGCGATGGCCGTGGATGCTGTGAATTCCGCACCATTCCTGAGTCCGAACGAGAAGCGGGATATCTTTTATTCGAACGCGGCGCGCTTCTATAGGTTGAGCTAGTGAGATGGGGCAACGCTGTGATCCTTCAATTGGGATCTCCCTGCAGCCCCCTGGGGCAATCTGCTTCCATCTGGAACGTAGGTTTGTAGGGCTGAGAGGGAAGCTCGTCTTTCGTCCGAAAGGAAGCGTCGCTGAGTACAAGCCCGATATTCCTAACTCAGACTATGTGAATCGACCTGTCCGCCGCCTCGCCTCGTATACTTCTCATCAAACGGAACCGGAAAGCAGGGTCGCATTAAGAACAAATATGTTTTCTGCTCGGCCCAAAATGAATTTTTCAAACCTCAGGGCTGCTCATACCATCAAACTAGAAGGCCCGTTCGTCATACGTCTTTCTGCTACACCCTGTAAGGAGAGCGATGAAGAAGCTGATGCTGTTCACCTGTGCTCTCGCCGCTTCCGGCGCTGTCATCGCCGCTATCGGTGCTCAGGAACCCTTCCGGGAGTATCCGTCGGTTGAGTATGGCGACCATATACCTCTGCCTTCGGACTGGAACAAACCGGCTGAGTTTGTTTTTGCGCGCCTTATGTTTCCCGGTGGCCCGCTTGATGGGTATCAACTTACCGGCCGGTTTACTGGACCTTGGCAAGAGGGGCTTTCCCTCTGGACGCAGGATTATCCACGAGCCGATCGCTCTTTTGCCAAGGCTATGCGCCGACTTACCCGCGTCGATGTGCGATCAGTGGAGCAAGCGGTGAATCCAGATGATGGCGACGAGATCTACAACTGGCCCTTCATCTATGCCGTTCAAGTCGGCGAGTGGGGGCTCACCGAAACGCAGGCTAAGAAGCTGCGAGAGTATCTCCTTCGCGGTGGCTTCTTTATGGCCGATGACTGTCACGGCAGCGAGGAACAGGCTTACTTTGAGAAGACGATGAAGATGGTCTTTCCAGAGCGTGAGCTGGTCGACATTCCTGATGGAGATCCCATCTTTCACACCTTCTTCAATCTAGACAATCGTTTCCAAATTGTTGGGGCTGAGCACCTTGCCGAAGGGCATAAGAAGGACGGCTACGTCGCGCACTGGAAGGGCATCTACGATGACAAGGGCCGGATCATGGTAGCCTTCACGCTAAACTCCAATGTTGGAGACTCCTGGGAGTTTCTTGACGATCCTCGGTATCCGGCGAAGTTCTCCGTGATGGGGACGCAGACCGGAGTGAACTATGTGCTCTATGCGATGACCCACTAGATACAAATTTGCACTGTTTTCTGTGGTGCAAGTCTGGATCGACAAAGTCCAGTGGATAGCCAACGTAGTGGTCAGAGGGATTCCCTCCGACACGGCGATTTAGGATATCGCTCCGGCATCGCAAATACGCGTCGTCGGTGGAAGTCCAGGGCCATCGAGTCCTTCTGCCTCGGTCGATTCAACAGCGGGGATTACCAGGTACCGTGGGAGCCAAAATCTTCGCCGAAAACTTTTACAAGTCCCTGTATCCTGACTATGAAGACATCCACTGTGGGCAGTTTCTGCTTGAGCAGCCTTACTTTTCCGTGCTTGCCACAGGACATGATGATCCGAAGCCATATAGGCCATTCCATCGATACCTTCCATCGTCGCTGCACGATCCAGCTTAACGATACACATCCCTCGATCGGCGTCGCCGAACTGATGCGTGCGGCGTTATAGATGGAGGCGAGCGATGTGATGATTAAGCGAGTGGATGAAGTTGACTTCTGACGAGTATCACGCTCGCAACGCTCCTCATCACCAGAGATCTGCCAAATAGACGACATCGGCGGGCCTCTCAAATTTATACGACTTTAAACGTATATATTCGTACCATGCATCTGAAATCTTTGTTTCCTGTCGTCTTAGCAGTGCTGCTTATTCTTTGCGTCCATAGTGAAGCCCAGGTTATGGGCGAGCTGCGTGGCCAGGTGATCGATCGCTCAGGCGCGACGATAAGCGGAGCGAAGGTAGTCCTGACAGCAAACGCGACAGGTGTCCTATTGGAGACGGCAACAACCTCGACGGGCGAGTACTCGTATTCGCAGCTGACATCAGGGGTGTATTCGGTTGAGGTTTCTCAGGCCGGGTTCGCAAACTTTACGCGCAAAGGGGTTACGGTGACGACGGGAGGGACGGTGCGCGTGGACGTCACGCTGCCTCTGGCAACTGGCAACGATAGTGTAGAGGTAGATGCGGATGTGCCGTTGCTACAGGCAGCGACGAGCAACATCTCGACGACGATCCCGGGTGGGACGGTGCGGACTTTACCCTTGAATTCACGAAACTTCGTGCAGTTGACGCAGATGGCACCCGGTGTCGAGTTGCCTCCGGGCACGCTGCTGCCGCGCATCAATGGTGGAAGGCCCCGGACTAATGAGTATCTGTTCGATGGCATCTCTGCCTTGCAGCCGGAGCCAGGACAGGTGGCGTTTTTCCCGATCATTGATTCGATTGCAGAGTTCACAGTCGCGGCCAATAACGTACCGGCTGAGTTCGGACGCTTCAACGGCGGCGTGGTGAATGTAGCGACTCGGTCTGGGTCGAATGCGTTTCATGGAAGCGTGTTTGAGTATTTCCGCAATGAGGTGTTGAATTCTCGTAACTACTTTGCGAGCGCGAGTGCACAAAAACCGAAATATCGCCGGAATTTATATGGCGGAACCATTGGTGGGCCAATTCTGCATGACCGCTTGTTCTTCTTTGGCGATTACCAAGGCATCAAACAACTGGTGGGTGTGACACGGAATTCCGTCGTTCCTACTCTGGCGATGCGACAGGGAAACTTCAGTGGGGTCGCAGCGATTTACGACCCGACAACGACGACGGTGGTGAACGGAAATGTGACGAGAGCACGCTTTGCTAACGATAGGATTACATCGCCGATGGACCCGGCCGCTCTGGCGCTACTTTCTCGAATACCGTTGCCGAATCAGAATGGTGCCAACAACTACACGCGGACGGCGAATGATGACGATCACCAGAATCAGTTCGACACGCGCGTTGACGGCGCCTTCGGGCAACATGATCGGGGGTTCGCGCGCTACACGTACTACCATGAGGTGGAAAATCCGGTTACTCCGTTGCCGGATGGGTCTGGTGCGATCTCAGGATCGATTTTGGGTACGGGCAATGTGACGTCGCTGACAAATATTCTGGGCCAGCAAGTCGTGCTGAATGAGACGCATACATTTTCGCCCCGCGTGCTCAACGAGGTCCGGCTTGGATATACGCGGAGAGGCAACTCGCAGTTAGGTGCGACCGTGAACGGAACCGCAGGATCTTCGCTTGGGATTCCAGGTATTCCGACGAATGCGGCGTTCAACGATGCCTTGCCGCTTTTTACGTTTACAGGGCTGCAGCAGCTGGGTTCGGTGGCAAGCGCCTCATCACGGTATCAAACGGCAGTCGGCGAGCTTGTAGATATGGTGGTATGGACGCACGGGGCCCATTCTCTGAAGGCCGGTATGGATTTGCGCCGGTACGAGTTGAATGCCATTTCTCCACCTAGTCCGACGGGGTCGTTCGCATTTACAACGACGGGAACAAACAACGGCTCGACTGGAACTGCGGCAGGTGGTAATTCGTTTGCGAGCTTCCTGTTAGGTCAGGTGGATACCTTTTCGATCGATCTGCAACAGAGGACGATTCGTCCCCGCGACTATATCCATGAGTTCTTCGCGCAGGATGATTACCGAGTGACGCCGAAGCTGATTTTGAATATTGGCGCTCGGTGGACACTGCATATGCCGTCAACCGAAAAGACGAATCAAGGAGCGGTGTTCAATCTGGTGACGCAGCAGTTGGACTACCTGGGCGTGAATGGGAACTCGCGCAGTGCAAGAGAGCTGCACTGGGGCAATGTGGCCCCGCGTCTCGGGTTCGCGTATTCCCCAGATGCGAAAACGGTGATCCGCAGCGGCTTCGGCATCGTGTTTATTGACCAATCGGGTATTACGACTCCGTTTACGACACCACAGTATCCGTTCATCCAGAACGTGCAGCAACGGACGCAAGACGGATATGCGGGTGCGTTCCGGCTAAGCAGTGGACCAACGGTGAATCGGGTAGGAACGACTCCGGATGCGGGTTTGGGGCAGAGCGTGTACACCGTAAATAAGAGCGCTGGCTCCGGCTACAGCGAGCAATGGAATCTTGCGGTGCAACGCGCTATCACAAACAGCTTGTCGGTGGAAATTGCATATGTCGGATCGCATATCGTGCATGTGGGGATCCCAGATGCGAATCTGAACCAGTTGACGGCGGACCAGTTGTCGCAGGGGTCCACGCTGACGCAGCGGGTTACGAATCCGTACTATGGGAAGTTGCCCGCGGGCTCTACTCTGAATACGCCCACGATCGCACGGGCGCAGCTGCTAAAACCATATCCCCGCTTCCAGAATGTGGCGACGTATCGCAACAATACGGGGACATCTAACTACAACGCGCTTCAGGTAAAGGCGGAACAGAGGGTTTTAAACGGGCTTTACTTCCTATTTGCTTACACGCACTCAAAGCTAATTGACGATGCGTCGAGCGTGTTTTCGTCGACAGTGTTGTCGTCACCGAATACGTCGTCGCTGGTTGCGGCAGACACCTATCGTCCCTACCTGGAACGTGATTCGTCGCAGGGCGATATGCCGAACGTTACGAGCCTGTCGGTGGTCTATGACCTGCCGAAGTATCGTGGGCATGGGGTGTTGACGTCCGCCCTGGGTGGATGGGCGGTGAACGGCATTATGACGTTGCAGAGCGGCATGCCGGTAACAGTTACTCAGGCGACCAACAATAACAGCTTTGCTGGCGTTGTGCTGCAGCGGCCGCGTATTGTTGGGGAGCCTGCTCTTCCTGCGGATGAGCGGACGCCGCAGCGCTTCTTCAATACAGCCGCGTTTCAGGCGGCCCCGCAGTTTACATTCGGCAACGCGTCAAGGAACCCAGTACGCGGACCTGCTTACCGCAATCTAGATATGGCGCTGGTAAAGCATACGGCTGTTGGCGAAAAAACGGATGTGGAGTTTAGGGCAGAGCTGTTCAACGTAACCAACACTCCTGGCTTTGCACAGCCGAACGGGTCATTTGGTACAGCAGCGTTTGGCACGATCTCGGCTACTACGACGGACCCTAGAGTAGCGCAGTTTGCTATACGCCTCAGCCGTTAGACGATACCTGTTAGCGGCGGGAGCAAAGTGATGTCACTGTTGACATATCAAAATTGGCGCCGACCTCGTTCCGAGGGGTCGAATCATGGGAAGTAACAATCTTCCACCCTATTATCTGTATCGCAATTGTGACAGAGTTGTTTGTGCGCAGCCTCCCAGACAATCAAGCTCACTACGCGAGTTTGCCGAATGGGCTCAATCTGAAGGGCTGGTACATAGAGCGCTACCCATGACGCCCAGCGATAGTTTGTATTTCGTTCTAAACCGCAATTCGCCACTGTGGGGGATACGGCAAGCGCGATCATGATGGTCCGTCTTTTAACTCATGCGGGTGTCGACATAGAGGTATTGCCTGAGAGGGTGCAGTTCGCGTTTGCACTTCGCGATCGCAATGCGATTCTCTTCGGCAGGCCCGAAACCAGTCCATCCTCCGCAGTATTTCTGCCTATTTTAGTACCGGTTAATCTCTTATTGGCAACCATGACTCTCAGGATTGGTGGGACTGCTGATTCAGGATAGGATATTTTCCCGGCGTTATAAACCACCGCCTCAAGCGATTCCTGCCACCTTTGATCGGAAGTCCCGTCGATGATGCCGCTGTTCTTCTAGGTTTCCTTAATAGGAGACGAATAAACGCTGAGCTCATTATGTATAGCGAGCCGCTCCTGTGCTTTGGCGACAGGGAAACTAATAGAGAAACCTCGTCTGTTTAACGTCGAACGGCCCATGCCATGCCGTCGGGCGCGCCACCCGCGTCGATGTGCCCGGTCACGTTCAACGTCTTCAGGTCGATTACTGAGACATAGTTATCCGGCGTACATGCTACGAATGCTCGTGATCCACCGGGGTCCATCTCGATGCCCGCGGCACCGCGCCCAACAGGAATACGCTTCACCTCGGCGCGTGTGTGCGCGTCCAGCACTATGACGTCTGGACCGCTCAGTGTGGTGATCAGCAGGCGTGATCCGTCGGGCGTGAACTTGAGCCGGTTTGCACCTTTCGCGTTCGCTGGTAGTGTGGCAACCACCTTCTTTGTGACTCGGTCGATCACAGAGACTGTTCCATCGCTCGCGTTTGCCGTCCAGATCTCTCGTCCATCCGGCGAGACATCAAAGCCCTCCGCTCCGGGCCCCACCGGCACGACGGTCTCTGTCCAGTCTGTCGTCCGCGGACTGCCTGGCGGACCGGGCCGCATCACCTTGTCGATTAGGCTCACGGTAGCGGAGGTGACGTTAGTTGTAACGATTTGCATACCATCGGCTGACACCCAGATCATGTGCGTGCGGTCCTGTCCAGTGCCGAGCACGAGATCGACCTTTTGCGTCGTCGGGTCAACACTGCCGACGACCTTGGCAGCCTCCGCTGTGAACCACACCTTACCCGCAGCGAACATCAGGCCGTGGGGTCCCCCTAACGGACCCAGGTCAGTCACAGGCAATGCTTTTCCTCCCACCAAGTCAATCACCGTAAGGGTGTGATAACGGCCTCCGCCGTAGTTCGATACCCAAGCTGTCCGACCATCGGCAGAGGCCGTCACCTCGTGCGGGTCTTCGCCAACTGGCGCTTTGGCTTTCACTTGCAACGTTGCCGCATCCACAATCGCCAACGTGTGATCGCGCTTCGACAGCACTAGGAGCGAAGCACTCTGCGCAATGGCCGTCCCACATATTCCCAAGCCCACGGCAAACGCAGCGAGACGCGTCATCATGCCGAGAAGCGTACTCTAGCCACGCCGTTTCGACAAGATTCTTGGTCCAGAAAGGTCCATTCGATTTATTGGAAGTCTAGGCGCGCCCGGTTTGAGAAGCAGATTCTCACTAACGTGACGGTTTCGGTACGATGGTCACGTTCAACGAAACAATCTGGCCGCGGGGCGTAGGCGATCGTCACATCAAATGCGTGCCGATCGATCCAGGATACATGGGGGCATGAGCCGTGGGCGACAAGCGATTGCGAAAAGTAAACGTGGCTCGTGCATTTCTTCGTACGAAGTGACCTCACTGGCTCGGCATCTGTTGGTGCTCGATAGCCAGTAGCCATGTTGAGTGCCGCTAACTCGGCTTCTGTTTGCCAATCATCTTCATTCATCGCATTGGCGATCTATTCCTTTTCGATAATCGGCGGAAGTTCAGAGCCCAACCTCAATCAGATCGTGATCACTTGAGAAGCGCGTCAAGACCGGATTGCGCAATGGCTTCGTCAATCTCCGATTTGGCGCCGCTCGCGGATATCCCACCCAAAAGCTGGCCATTGACCTTAATCGGCAACCCTCCTTGATTGGGGAAAAATTCTGGGAATGCAAGCGCTTCCGTATTGCCATTCTTTATCGTGTCCGCTCCTTCTTTGGACGGTTTGCCGTAGAAAGCCGCATGGCGCGCCTTTCTTTGAGCAAATTGAATCGTATTCAGCGAGGCTGTTTCACCCTTTTCCAGAAAAAGTAGATTGCCGCTCTCATCTACGACGCAAATGGTTACGGAAACATTTAACTCCTTCGCCTTTGCCTCCGCTGCAGAAACCATGATTTTGATGTTGGCAAGATCTAGATACTTCTTGCTTGGAAGATCGCCGGCAAAAGCTACCATCGCTGGAAGAAGGATTGCAGCCAAGAGTCGATTCACAAATTCCTCCTGTAAGATTGCGCTTTCCAATTTACCAGAGCGTCCATTCATCTCAGTGGTAAAGATTATCGAGGCGGGTGGCTGGGTGTCTGGCTATCTCTCAAGCGCACTGAACAAGAGTTGCGAGTGGTTGCGACAGCTTTGCCAGCTGACCCATTGATTCGGATGCTTCAGCACCTTGTCGCCCGGCGATGCTCGCTGAGTCAAGATCGGGGGATGCGGTTACCGGCCAGCCGGCGATCAGCGCATATCCATCGCTGATCGCTGCGCACATTTGGATAGGGTTTCACTTGACAAACAAGTAGACGACGAGGGACCCTCTCAGTAGGAGGAAGCACTGGGATGCCAAGTAAAGAGATCGTATCGATCCAACTTCTTCAAGGAACGCTGGATCTCATTGTCTTGCGCACGCTTGCCAGCATGGGTTCGCAGCACGCCTACCAAATAGCAAACCGGCTTGAGCAGGTCTCTGGCAGTCTTCTTAATCTTAATCAAGGCACCCTCTATCCGGCGCTGGTACGTCTCGAGCAATACGGATGGATCAAGGGGACTTGGGGAAAAACAGAGAACAACAGGGAAGCAAAATACTACGCAATTACCCGAGCTGGCCAGAAGGCGCTTGGCGAAGAAACCCAGCGATGGAGAAGGATGGCTAGTCTTGTCGAGAAGCTTCTCGTTGAGGAGTCATAGAGATGAGATATATGAGGCGCATTTTTCTTAGATTCTTTAGCCTCTTCGCCAATTCCAGAGCAGAAGCCGAATTGGACAGAGAGATAGCTGCGCATCTTCAGTTTTTGGAAGACGACTTTCTGAATCGGGGCATGAGTCCGAAAGAGGCACGGCGAGCGGCCAGGCGCACCTATGGAGGACTGGAACAGGTGAAGCAGCTGCACCGCAACGAACGAGCCTACCAGGGGCTGGCCAGTCTCATGATGGACGTTCAATATACCTTGCGCCAATTGCGTAAATCTCCAGGATTCGCCCTCACGGCGATTCTCATGCTGGCATTCGGAATTGGCGCCACGACTGCCGTCTTCTCGATCGTCGAAGGAGTTTTGCTGCGCCCGCTTCCGTTTGCCGATCCTGATCACTTGGTTGTCCTTGGCGATGACCTTGTCGGATCGCATTGCACTTTCTGCAACAAATTTCAAGTCACTGCTCCAGACATTCGCAACTATATGCGAGACACGCATAGCTTTCTCCACCTCGGCGGCTATCAACGAATAGGTCTCGAACTGTCCGGTACCGGCGATCCTATGCATGTGGGGGCGACGAGAATGAGCGGAGAGGTATTTCCGGCGCTGGGTATCGCGCCACTTAGGGGACGCTGGTTTACCCAGCAGGAAGACGATCAGCATCAGTTAGTCGCTGTACTGAGTTATGGCATGTGGCGGGAACGCTTTCATGGCGAGGACAAAATTCTCGGAACAAAGATTTTTCTCGATCGCAAGCCCTATCTCGTGATCGGGGTCATGCCTCGTGATTTTGAATTTCCCTTAGTGCCCGGGCACGTAAACAATAGTGAACTTTGGGTTCCGCTAAGTCCGCAGCCAGAGGAATTCACGGCAGGCTATGCGGCATCATGGAATTCCCGCATGGTGGGGCGTCTCAAACCCGGCATTACGCCGGCACAGGCACAGAGCGATGCCCAGCTGGTAGCCGAAGAGACGATGCGTAATTACCCGGGATTTATGCGGAGTCTTCGTATTCGGTCAGATGTAAAGCTCCTGCATGAAGACACCGTGGCGCAGGCACGACCGTTGGTCCATGCCCTGCTTTTCGCAGTTGCAACTGTTTTGCTGATCGCTTGTACGAATCTGGCTGGCCTTCTTCTGGTGCGCTCGATTCGTAGGAGGAGAGAGATCGCCGTTCGCCTCGCTCTGGGCGCGCGCGCCGCAATGCTGTTACGCCAAGCAATGGTTGAAAGCTTGGTGTTAAGTATCGCCGGAGGACTGGTTGGATTAGCCTTTGCCGCGGCCTGCATTAGAATTGGCATCAGCCTGCTGCCGGAGACCTTGCCGCGAATCCACGAGATCTCATTGGATTGGCCCGTCATCGCCTTTGCTCTCGGTCTGGCTATCCTGACAGGTCTGGTCTGCGGATTAGCCCCTGCATTCGCAGCCATACAGACCAGCGTAAACGAGACACTGAAGGAGGGTGGAAGAACCGGTACTCTTGGTAGCGGACACGGGAGGCTGCGGTCGACGCTCGTTGTCGCTGAGATCGCCGTCGCACTGGTTCTGTTAACGGCCTCCGGTCTGCTCTTGCGCAGCTTTGAGAAGATGCGCAAGGTCGAGCTTGGCTTTCAAGTGGACCACACGCTCTCCGCGTTTTATGACCTTCCACAGAAGCGGTATGCGACTCAGGCTGCAATCGACACCTTTACTGACTCCTTGCTGCGGAACCTACGGCAGCTACCGGGAGTTAAGGCCGCAGGCATCACTTCTTTGTTGCCTGGAACGGGGAATGACGGGGTGATCGCAATCACGGTAGAGGGGTATATCCCTCAGACGGGTGCGGAACTGAGTATGGCGACGGTATCGTTGATGCAGGGCGATCCATTGCAGGCGCTCGGGGTCCGCTTGCTGCGGGGGCGATTTTTTACGGAATCAGACAAGTCAGATTCTCAACCCGTAACGATCGTGAACCGAAAGTTGGCCGAACACTTCTGGCCCGGTCAGGACCCTATAGGAAGACGGCTCCGCCGCGGGATGGCCGAAACTCCCACCCCCTGGTTGACGGTAGTGGGCGTCGTCGATGACGTAAAACTCGGATCACCCGATGGCGGAACAGCAGAACAGTTCTATCAACCTGTATCCCAGCAAGTCATTTCAGAGGGAGCTTTTGCTTCGGCCGGCGAGTTGGCGCCGACTTCCGCACATATCGTATTGCACACCGACACTCCCCCCGATCAAATGGTGAACTCGCTTCGCGCTGCAGTACAAAATATCGATCCTCAGCTTCCCCTTATCGGGGCGCGGACGATGGAGGACGTGATCTCGGATAGTGAAGCTCCACGCTTATTCAACACTGTGCTGATTTCAGCCTTTGCAACGATTGCATTGCTGCTGGCCGTGCTGGGAATTTACAGCGTGATCGCATTTTCGGTTGCCTTGCGGGGGCAGGAGATTGCGATTCGTATGGCGCTCGGCTGTCAACGCCAGGGCGTACTCCGCCTGGTTCTTACCTCCGCAGCGAAGCTCAGTGCAATCGGATGTCTCTTGGGACTTCTTGCCGCGGCAGGTGTATCCAACCTCTTGCGTTCTTTTCTGTTTGCAGTCAGCCCCTTCGATCCACTTGTCCTGATACTTTCTGCTGTCGCCATGCTGTCGTTTGCGTTGGTAGCATCTGCCCTCCCTGCGTCGCGTGCAACGAAGATAGATCTCATAGTCGCCCTGCGTGATGAGTAAGAGCATCTCTCGAAAACGTACGCAGGAGGAGGATAACTTGGCGCACCATGCGAACCAGCCGCCGAGGATGGCAATTACAGATTGCAGGCTCAATCGTCAGAGCTTTGTTCCGCTCTACCAGCAGATTAAAGATCTGCTCGTAGAGCGAATTGAACATGGCGAGTTTGCCGCCGGAGATGTAATTCCATCGGAAGCGCAGCTTGGAGCCGCATTTGAGGTCAGCCGCTTAACGGTGAGGCAGGCTCTTTACGAGCTTCGCGTAGAAGGTTACGTCATTCGCGAGAAAGGCCGCGGTACATTTGTCGGAGGATCCGCCATCAAACAACTGAATGTAATTTGACAGACCGTCGATCGTGATTCTCGATCGGGCTCAAGAAATGCATTGGCGATTCATCACGAGCCAACACCTTGCATTGCTATGAGCCGCTTCAAGATGCCTCATGGTACACGTCACAAACAAATAGATTCAGGAATGAGTTTTGCTTTTTGTGTGCCCGGCTAGTGGATATGCTCCTACAGGCAACGCGGCTCCCGCTCGGTAAGGCGAAGAGAGTCGGTTGCAAAAAAGGTGATTTTTGTGAAGAGAGCCAACGAAAATAAAGTTGCGGTAAGTCTTGCCTCAAACTTCAGTAAATATCGTCGGCTAATGTCGGCAAACCACACGAACCCGCCACTCTGCGTCTAAACTGCGAAGCAGAGGCCCGCATGACTGCAGCCGCACTCGACATCCGCCCCGGTACCTCCACAATCTACCCGGCAGGGCCGCCGTTTCTTCCGCGCCTCCTCACCGGCCGTATGTTCCGTCAAAACGCCACCGATTCTATGACCGACTACGCTCGACGCTACGGTGACCTCGTCCACATCCAAGTCTTCAATCGCCACATCTTTCAGCTCAACCACCCAGACCTCATCGATGACTTCCTCATCCGGGATGTCAACAAACATCATCGCGGCATCGTCATGAAACGCGCCAAAATCGTCCTCGGCGACGGCCTCCTCACCAGCGAAGAACCTTTCCACATGCGCCAGCGCCGCCTCGCGCAGCCAGCTTTCCTGCGACAGCGCATTGCAGCTTATGGCGAAGTTATCGGCCAAAATGCCACCGCGATCTCCGAGTGCTGGCAGTCCGGCGTCGTCCGCGATCTACACCACGACATGCTGGAACTCGCCCTCCGCATCGTCGGCAGATGCCTTTTCGATCTTGACGTTCAGTCCCGCGAAGAGATTCAGCGCATCTCCTCTGCAGTCGACGCGTTCATGGGACTTCTTCCTCTCGCCCTCATGCCGTTCTCCGACATCGTCCAGCGCCTCCCCATCCCAGCGATGAAGCGCATCTGGAAGGGCAAATCCGACCTCGACGCGATCATTTATCCCATGATCGATGAGCGCCGCAGACACCCCGGCGATCGCGGCGATCTTCTCTCCATGCTCCTCCAAGCCGTCCACCCAGAAGACCCCACCGACACCATGTCCAACCAGCAGGTCCGTGACGAATGCCTGACCATCATCCTCGCTGGCCACGAGACCACCGCGAACGCACTCAGCTTCGCTCTCTGGGCCCTTGCCCAGCATCAGGACATTCAGACTCGCCTCCACAAAGAAGCCGTCGCCGTCCTTGGCAGCCGCTCCGCCACCGCCGACGACTACAGCCGCCTCCCATACGCCACCCAAGTCTTCTCCGAGGTCCTTCGTCTCTACCCGCCCGTCTGGGTCACCGTCCGCACCTGTGCCGAGCCTTACGAGATCGCCGGTTATAAAATCCAGCCGGGAAACGTCATTGCGGCTCCTCAGTTTGTCGTTCACCGCGACCCGCGCTTCTACCCTGAACCTCTCCGCTTCGATCCCGACCGTTTCTCCCCCGACGCCAAAGAGGCCGCAAAGTCGCGCCCTCGCTTCGCCTTCTTTCCATTCGCAGGGGGCAGTCGTCAATGCATCGGCGAAGGCCTTGCCTGGATGGAGGGTGTCCTCTCCCTCGCCACCATCGCACGCGACTGGCGGTTGAGGCCACCCCTCGGAGCACCCCTCGACGTGGCTCTCAACCCCGCCATCAGCTTGCGCCCAAAACACGGCATCCCCCTCCTCATAGAACGCCGCCCCTGATTGCGCAACACCGCTTGAACAGCCTGTGGTATAGCGCATCATGTTGAAAGCAAATCGTGCGACGTTTGCCAAAACCTCCATCGTTGCAAAACTGGTCAGCGATACACGGCACTGTTTGACGATGCAGTACACCATCGTTTGCAACAGATTGGTCTATACGGATAGTTGAGAGCGATTAATTTGTTCGAAAGACGAATGTCATCTCCGCAAACCAAGGGACTTGGTAAACAACGGGCCGCATTTTGGATAATAAAGACCTATCTGGGATAAGGTTTTGCGGGAATCGAGAGCTATCGAGAAGAACAAAAGGAGCCGATAAGCTTTGGAGTTTTTGGCGAGGCCTGTCATTGGAGGCATGCATCCTCTGTCCGAGCGAACGGTTTAGTGAACGCATTTACTTTTTACGTCAATGACTGCCGCGCGGAACAAGCAAGTGGACAGTGAGGCTACGATTAGGCAATCAGTCGCCTCGACATAGAGATTCAATGCGCCGTGGCGAAGATCACAATCGAGGAAAATAGAGACGGGGGGCGCAGTGGTGATCACCACGCCCGTTCGTTGTCCGCCAACTCCGGAGCGCCGCAGACTAGGTCTTGATGAATTGGGCTTCGAGCGAGATCTGCACGTCTTCGCCAACCAGAATCCCACCCGTCTCCAGAGCAGCGTTCCAGGTCAAGTCAAAGTCCTTACGATTGATTTTCGTAGTCGCCGAAAGTCCAATTCGCGTGTTACCCCACGGGTCTTTGCCAGGTGCGCTCGGCCCTTCCACAATGAACGTCACAGGCTTGGTAACTCCGTGAACGGTCAGATCGCCAGTTACGGCATATTCTTCGTTGCCTTTCTTCTCGACCTTCGTAGATTTGAAGGTCATCACCGGGTGCTCCTCATGATGGAAGAAGTCCGCACTCTTCAGGTGCGCGTCACGCTGGTCATCGCCCGTGCTAATAGAGCTGATATCAATGGTGGCTTCGACCTGGCTGAGTGTGGGATCGGTTGTATCCTCGATCAAGATTCCGCTCAGGCCGCTGAAACTACCTTTGACGTTCGAAATCATCATGTGCTTCACCTTGAACTCTGCGTGCGAGTGCGCGGGATCGATCTTCCAGGTGATGGTGGAAGCTGGTGCGGCTGTGCTTGTGGACATGACGGATATTCCTTTCGTTGTTTGTTCGTTCGGATCTGAGGAACCGGTTTCTCTTTCTACCAGCCCAGGACTAATTTCCTGCACGAGTTCTTATCCACCGATCGTGAGAAGCAGACTGCGGCCCAGTTCAATCTCCTCCTGCGTGATCGTATGAGGCCGGCCGGGGTAGCGCTTCGTCGTGACTTTCGCGCCCATTGCGTTCAGGATTGTTGCCGACTCCTCCACACGCTGCCATGGCACATGGGAATCGGGGTCTCCGCTGCATAGCAACGCAGGTGTGCCAGCAAGTTCTCCAGCAGGAGTGTGAAGTGAATCTGGCGGTCCGATCAGGCCTCCGGTAAAGGCGATCAACCCTCCATATCGCGCCGGGTGGCTGGCTACAAATTCTGTCGACAGGCATGCTCCTTGAGAAAACCCTGCGATCACAATGCGCTCGCTGCCAAAACCTGCTTGTTCAAGCGATCGAACAATCGCTTCCACCTTTGCCAGCGCAGAGCTGAGATACGGCTCATTTGCCTCTCGCGGCGCGAGGAACGATAGCGGATACCAGGTTTGTTCTGCAGCCTGTGGGGCGAGATAAGCCACATTGGGGAGTTCGAATGCGGAGCCCAGTCCGAGTATGTCCTCGGCTGAGCCGCCACGACCATGCAAGAGCACTACAGCCAGCCTCGCCTTATCGAGCGGAGCTCCGGCCTGAAGCAGGGTGCCTCCGTCACGAGTGTTGTTCGTCATACCCCCACCTCTTTGTGTGCCTTGTGCAGCGTCACCGCAGGCAGATGCTGCGTTAGGGGGATGAGGTTCGCGCTAAGCCATTCCGGCACTCGCAACTCCTCTCCCAGAGACTCAAGGGGTTCGTCGACGGCAAACCCCGGAATGTCCGTTGCGAGTTCGAAAAGTACTCCACCTGGCTCGCGAAAGTAGATCGACCGGAAGTAGTCACGCTCCATTACTGGGGATACGCCAAGATGCTGACCAATCAGCTCACTCCACTGCTTCTGGTCTTCGTAAGACTCCGACCGAAAGGCTATGTGGTGCACACTGCCTGCTCCGAGACGGCCGCGATCGGCATTGGGGTCGACCACTACGTCGAGATGGTTGCCCAGCGCGTCCCCGGCAGCCGAAAAGCGCAACCGGTTTACCTCCTCTGCCACCTTATGGAAGCCCAGCAGCGCGAGAGCGGCTTCAGTCTGGCGTGCGTCGCGCTCGAGCATGGTAACGCCGAAGAAGCCTTGGATCGCATGCTCCCGTAGAACATCAGCAAAGCGCGGCGCTTTCAGAACACCCGACTCTGCATGACCGACAAGTTCGATCTTCATGCCGTCCGGATCGCTAAACGTTAGGACGGTCTCGCCCATACGCTCTTCTTTGCTCTCAACTAAGACATTCTTCGAAGCAAGCCGCCGTTCCCAATAGGAGATTGAAGTAGGAGGAACGCTGAACGCCGTGTGTGTGACTTCGCCTGCTCCGGCCTTCCCGCCGGTGGCTTGAGGCCACGGGAAGAATGTGAGAATGGTTCCAGGGGTTCCGGCATCATCGCCGAAATAAAAGTGGTAAGTTCCAGGATCGTCGAAGTTTATCGTCTTTTTGACGAAACGCAGACCGAGTACATCGGTATAGAAATCTAGATTTCGCTGCGGGTCGCCGGCTAAGGCGGTCACGTGATGAAGTCCTACGATTGGCTTGGTCGGCATTCTGGCAACTCCTTCGGTATAGTAAGATTCGATATAGAAGTAAAAGATTCAAAACTAGGCCAACATCGTTCTGAATCTTATTTCGACGTCGAAGCATCTTCAACCCATCACCTATGCGGAAGTCCACCCAATCCGATGCCCCCACGACCGGTCCCAAGCTGTGGGTAATTTTGGCGAGAGCCCATGGCGCACTGGCATCCTACGTCCAACGCTGCATCGAGGCCGAAGGGTTAGGTCTAAGCGATTTTATGGTTCTGGAGGTTTTACTGCACAAAGGGCCACTGCCAATTTCTGCTATAGGCGAAAAGGTGTTGCTCGCGAACGCTTCCATGACAGCCGCCGTAGATCGCCTCGAAGAAAGGCGTTGGGTGATTCGCCAGAGCTCAGATAGTGACCGACGTAGCAAAATCGTGAAGCTAACTGGCGAGGGCCGGGCCTTCATATCCCAGTTGTACTCACAACACGCGCAGGACATCGAAGCAGTGACCTCCGTGCTGACCCAGCAAGAGCAGGATCAGTTGCGGGCCCTACTTAAGAAAATTGGCCTTTCGGCGAAAGCCGCCACCGCAGCGACGCATATAAACAAACCTGCTTCCTTCTAATCGCGCGAACAAGAAATAAAAACGTCGATCATCTTAAGTGATCAGCGGATGACCCGGGGACAAATGCAATGGTTTCGATAAGCTCTGCGACCGACGCTCAGAGGGCTCTAGTCGGAATGCGCGTACGGCCGTATCGGCCAGTCTGAACGACACCCACCTTAGACACGTCTTAGACGACGGCACGAAGCCGACTGGCTTACACTACTGCGTGAATTTCCGTGGTTCTCGCCGCCGCTCGCGAAGAGATAATGAACCAATTCAATTTTCCGCAGTTCGACAGGGACAAGCAGGGAACCATTCCAAGCATGATCCCAATTGTTAGAAAAGTTGCTGAAAACATGATCGTCTGCATGGTACTCTTACATCCGCTTTTTGGATGCAGCTTTCACGAAGTGCTTCGTTTTATTGTCCCGGTGCCGGACTGTTAGCACCATGGCTGTCGCTGCGTAAGCGGTCAAATTCTGGGCTCTTGATCATGATTTCGGGCTAGTTTCCAGTAGGGGATACGGCTGAAAGGATCGTCATGAGCGCGTTGTCGATGAAATGTGCGAGAGATCAAAATAGTGAGAGCACAATCCTTTACAACCTCGGTTGCCGATTCCGTAGGCTGGCGCCCTGCACAATGCGTGCCAGCAACATCAACGGCAGGCTGGGAGCCGCACCGCAAGCGAAGCTGATCGCTGTTACTGTTTTGGTGGGAAGCGCGCTCTGTCCTACTCTTCGCGCGCAGAAGTCGGCCAACGATCCCGGCGCGCCAAATATGTCGGGCGTCACCGATGTCACTCCCGGCTGGAAATACCTTCTCCGCAACGACGATCTGGTTATGCTTCAGTTCAATACGGATTCTGGCGTGACAAGCACGTCGCTGGTCAGCATGGATACCTCGAAGTCCGCACTATCCGGGACACCGCTGAACATCCCCGTCGCCAAATCTAATATTCCTACTTCGGTCGACACGACAAACAGCATCTTGGCCGCCGAAGCAGCCGGAAGGATGTTCAATACCAATACAGATGCGGTAGGGGTTTTGAGTATATATGGCTCCGAATGGGCGTTTTCAGTAGTAGATTCGACCAGCGTTCAAGCGGCCACCAAGTTGAACGCCAGCTTTGCGCCCAACGGCACGGTGTACACACAGGTTGTGATGGGCGACTTCAACGGCGACGGGCTTGCTGATCCGTTGGCCTTCTATACAGATACTAGTGTCAATGGAACGGCCGAAGTCAAATGGGGTATGGAGGCGATAACCGCAGCAGACCCCACAAAGCCGTGGAATTTTAGGGTCGGCCCAGAGTTGGGCGGGGATACCACCGCGCTGACGGCGCCGGTGGCGGGCACTATCGTGGTCGGCGACTTTAATGGAGACGGTCGCGATGAGATTGCCGTACTGCTCAACGACTATCAGACCATCGCCTTCTACTCGGTTGATCCGAACACCCTCGCCATCACCCAGACCACCACTGTAAAACTGGCTGCAGAGATACCCACGATTGGAAACTTCCCAATCACCATGGTTTCGGGGCAGGTGGCGCTCGCTGCCGGAAAGTTCCGACAATGTGGAGGCAGCGGAAATCCCTGCCAGGCGAATGGAGTAACCAACGCCGACCTTGTCATCTTCGGACAGATCAACACGATTAACGGTAATTCTGCAGCCGCTGGATACAGCGTCATCCCCATCAAGATGACTCCAGTCTCCGGCGGAACTCCCCCCTTCACCGCGACTGTTGTACCGATGAAGAACCCCACTCAGGATCAGCCCTTCTTCCGCTTCCCGAACCGCTCCAGCTCAATTGGTGCGCTGGCACAGGCAGCACCGCTCGTCTACTGGCCACAACAGACCGATGAGCAGCTGGTCCTCGGTATCAAATGCGGTGGTGATTATGCGGCGAGCTATATAGAGATCGGCAGCTTCCTGCCGGATGACGGCGCCCTGGATACCTTCGACTGGGAATCGGAGACCGAGCGAAAGTACGAGCTCCAAAGCGATCATCTGGAAAACATGTGGGTGGGGAACTTTGACCATCAGAACCCGGATGAATCGCACAATGCTGGGTGGCAGATTGAAACCTACGAGCTCGTGGGTGTCGTGAATAGTTACTATCCGCACATCAATATCTTTAACATCAATATGCCGTCCCCGTTTCCATCGAACCCGCCGATGACGACAGACTGGCTCAGCGGGCAGCAGCAGAGCGACAACACCAACAACGTACCTTTTGCAAATCCAGATACTCCGAGCCTCGGATTTCTCGTCCCAAGCGACATGCAGGGTCGCTCGCTCCGACTGGGCGCTCCGACCATCGTCCGTATTCCTACTCAGACGCAGCCCGACCTTGTGCTGGCGATTCCGCCTATGCACATCGACTACATCGCGCCCAACGACTCGACGCTTGCTGCGAATAATAAGGACTCCGGTGGATGCACGAATGCAAGCACTCCGTGTGTCGTGAACCTTTCGGTTATCCCCAGTGAGCCGCCCTCGCAGGGACAGGGCTTCGCCACCAGCTTCAACTTCACCTCCAACGCCAACAGCTCAAGCAAGCGTTCCATGACTACAAGTTGGGGCGTCTCCACAAAGATCGCAGTTGGAGAAAGCTCCACCTTCAATGACGGTCTGGAGAACGCCACAGAAAGCATCAAGGACACAACCAAAGCCGGCCATGACGGAACGGTGAAAAAGACGTATGGCTCCTACGCGGGTACGACACAGAGCTTAAACGCTACCACGGGGTTAGCCGACTACCTGTACTTTACCCAGAAGGCGATGAATGTCTACTACTATCCTGTGCTGGGGTGCGACGCAGCTGGCGCAAGTAACTGTCGGATCGATGGCCAGAAAGTTCCGATGTATGTGCAGTTTTCGGTTCCCGATCAAGTCCGCTACTCCGACATAGACGGACTGAAGCAGGACTGGTACCAGCCCGTCCATGAAGCCGGCAACGTGTTGTCTTATCCCTGGAGCCTCGCTCAACTACAAGGTCGATATACCGAGCAGGTCAACTCGCTAACCGGACCGGCAACATGCATGGCAACGGGTACTTCGAATTCGTCATACTCGACACAGTGGACCACAGGTCACAGCCAGGACAGCAGCAGCGGCTCGACCAGTTCCTTTTCCAACGAGCTTTCGATGAGCTACTCAGAGGGCGCCGGGGTGAAGGGTGTGGATGCTGCCGATTTCAACTTCAGCATGGACGTCGCGGCAAGCACCTCCCTCAACACCCTCAATGAGTCCTCGACCTCGATGAGTACCTCCAAGGCCATCTCGGTCAACATACCGCAGTTTGGGTATGCTGCGAAGTGCTGCGATTACGCCTTTGGTGGGTACGTCTTCGGCCTGAAAAATACCAAGAATCCCGCCTCCGAAAACGCGTGCACGGCAGGTCAAACGCCTGATAAGGATGGCTGCACAGCTGTAAACGACCCCGATACTGGGAAACCAATCGATATCGCTGGCACTGGCCCGATGTTCGCCGGATTTCTTGCAGACCCGATTTCAACTGTAAATACACCCAATACTGATTTGAGTTGCTCTGGCAGCGACATCTGGTGGCAAAAAGTCTACACCGCGCCCGACATTGCGCTGAACCATCCTGGCCGTTGGAATTGGAATAAAGCTCAACGGCTCGCAACCTTTGTAAAGGCTAACAGTACTCCGATTATCGAGGACAACTACTTCTACCTCATTAAGGGATTTTTCATCTCGAACAAGGGCGACACCACCGGCCCAAATCTCGCAGAAGCCAGTCCTACCGATTCATTGACTATCTCAGCGCGGGTCTACAACTACAGCTTGGTGACCACCACCGCGCCAGTTCATGTGCGCTTCTACGGCCAGCTCTATTGCACGAGTTCCGGCTCCAAGGAGAACAGCTGCAAAAATGGGAACACCACTTGCAAGACTCCGGGTTTGTGCGGCAACAGCTTCCAAATCGGGGGCGACCAGATCATCCCGTCGATTGCAGGGTTCAAAGCCAATGGAACTGAGCCCAACTGGGTTCTCGCCAGCGTAGATTTCGATCCCTCCAGCGTCTCCGCCACCAAAACTGGTAACGCCTACATGGTCTTCTGGGTAGTAACCTGGATGCAGGATGCTAACGGAAAACTTGTCACAGAAATGCCTGGCCATGGCTTGGCATCCATTCCCGACGCCAATCTCGCTCAGATCACTCAGGTGCCGTTCGAGTCATACAGTAATAACATCGGTATGTATGGCGTGCATCAGCGTTTCTACCTCTGCCCTCCATCCGGTTGCGATCAGCGGACCTCGAACGTAGGTGCAACACCACCCGATGGATCGCTGAAAACCATCACGATCTCATCCGACCCGAAGATGCTCCTGGAACAGCGGAGCAAAGTCAGTGCAACTCTGCAGGCGACCGGTGGATCTGTTGGCCCGGTCAATGTCGCCTATTACGACGGCAATCCGGCTCAAGGTGGAACGCTGTTGGACATACAGCAAATTCAACACATGGATGCCGGCGCAACATATGCCCATCGCAGCTTCTTTTCTCCGGAAACCTGCGGCACTCACATGCTCTATGCTTCGGCTTGGGTGGCAAACTCGCCGGAAATCCGAGCGAGTTATTCGACTAGCGTCAGTATCGATCCAGCAGATTTCGTGCAGGCTATAATCAACTCCACACTGACAGCCAACATCACCGACAGCCAACTCAACAGCAGTCTCCTCACATTGCTGAATACGTCGTTGCAAGCCTTCCGGCAGGGCCAGACTGATGCCGGAAATACCTCGCTAAGCACTTATATGCACCAATTGGCCCTGGCCGACGGGCAAGCGATCAGCACCGACACCGCCAGCCAACTTATCGGCCAAGCAGGCGTGGTCCTTGGCTGCGGCGCTACAGGCTTCTCGCTTGTGGTTTCACCCTCCTCAATAACCGTTTCAGCGGGCACTCAAGCTTCCTATGCACTTGCAGTCACGCCAATCGGAAGGTTCACTGGAAATGTCTCGCTCGTCTGCATCGGCGCGCCGAAAGGGGTCGACTGCTCCTTCAGTTCGCCGTTGGTAGCGCTAAATGGATCCAGCCAATCACGTGTGACTATTACCGTCAACACTGACGGGAATGTGTCTGCTGCTGGATTCGCCGGAACGCTACCCTCCGTCTTTTCAGCAAAGATCAAATGGCTTCTGATGCTGCTCCTCGTAACGTTTGCAATTGCGCCTCTGCAACGGGCGCGACGGTGGCAGACAATCCTCGGGTGCGCCATTGCGGTGGTGGTCCTGAGTGTCATAAGCGGCTGCGGAAGCGGAAGCAGTGGAAATACCGCACTTGCACGCGGTACCTATTCATTAACTCTGCAGGCGACCAGCGGAGGAACAGTACGCAATACACCTCTTACTCTGGTGGTCGAGTAGCACTGCTGCCTGAAATGCGATAACGAGTGAGTGGAGAAACTCTTGTTCATTCGGCGTTGAGGAAGGTGTGCCCATCAAGGCGCGGGGACGGCTTGGTAACTCGCGCCCCGGTGCCACTTCGATCCGATGCGCGCTCGCCTTCTCAGCAGCAGCGTATATAGCGAGCCAAACTTCTTACGCCATTCCCGGACACGCCTCGTTTGGCCATCATCTCTTCGATGTTTCGGTAACTCAGGCAAAATGAAAGTATGATCTTCCTGACGCGTGGGGCTTCGGAGATGCTCCTATCATGGCTAATTCGAAAGTGGTAGGAGCCAAACCTCTGCGACCTGGCCGCCTCTTCCGCCACCGCCCGCGCCGGCTTTGCGGAACCATTTGAGGTCGAGCTGGCCGGAGCTTGTGGCGGAGGCGGGCAGATTGAACTCGATGATCTCGGGATTAGATTTGCGGAGGCGGAGGGGGTGTATCTCTTCCTTGTCGTTGGCTACGAGGCGCATAGGAAGGACGTAGCCCTCGCCTGAGTACACGATGCGGAGTTTGTAATTGCGTTTGGGATCAAGATGATCGTAGTGGATGTGGAGAGGCGTCTCGTAGAGTGTCTCTGCATAGCTGAGCCATGATAGGCGCCACTCTTTTTTAAGCGTTTCGTCAGCGATGCCGTCGATGGCTGTGTGATAGAGCTCGGGGTCAGAGTTCCAGCCTTCGCCGCGGACGAGATGAGGCTCGCGTGTGGGGTCGCCGAGATCGTCGTAGAGGGTTCCAAGTGTCTCGCCCTGCCAGTGGATGATGCGGCTGAGGCGCGCGGACTTTTCTTTTTCGTTGGCGTTGTAGTTCTGAATGGAGCTGAACTCTGCCTCGAGCCAGGTGCGATCGTTGAGCGGCGTTTCTACGCGATCAAGGTTTGCGCCGCGCTCCCAGTTGGAAGCCTTGTAGAGCTTGACGCTGAGCTGTATGCCTACCTCGTCGAAGAGCTTCTGCGCGAGGTCATAGAGCTCCCGGCTAAGCGACTTCTCTTCAGGCGAACCGTTGTCGCGGTCGAGGATACTGCGTGCTGCGTTGATGCGGGAGTCGATGGTACCGGGCTGTTGAATTTTCGCGATTGCGGCGGTCTCGAGGGCAAATTCGCGCTCTCGCTTGATCTGGAGATAGCGATCGTACACTGCGCGATAGAGGAGCGAGTTCCATCGCCATTCGGAGGTGAGGGAGTGTGATTCACGCTGGAAGTTGGCGAGAGTTGCTGCGATGGTTTTATTGCTGAGCAGCGGCCCTGACCAGTTGTCTTCGAGGGCATCGATAGCGGAGGCGATGCTGTCGGCGTGCTGTTGGTTGGAGTGGAAGAAGTAGTGAGCGTACTCCTCGAGCGCTCGATGGGCGGAGGTGTTGGGGTTCCAACCCCATACTCCCCAGAGGACTTTGTTGACGTCGTCGTTGACGCCTTCGGAGTAGACGATGAAGCCGGAGTTCAGGGAGCGAAAATGCTGGTAGATGTGCTGGAATCCAGCTGGGCGCGGGCAGATGGGCTCGCGGCCCTCAGTGAGGGCGTAGATGGGGTCCCACTGCGGAACAGGAAATTGGGAGTGCATGACATGCGCTGTGTCGGGGTAAAACTCGATGGGATAGCTTGCCGGGATCTGCTTGCGTTGAAGCTCCATGCCTTCGCGCGACTGCGGGCCGAAGAAGACGCCTGTGAGCCACCGAGGATGGTCCTGGAGCATCTTGTAGAAGCGGTCATAGCGCTCGCTCGTGAATCCCTGGGCGGAGACCCAGACCTCAGCGTGGGGGTGATAGCGATGAAGGATGGTGCTCTCTTTTTCGATGAGAGGGAGAAGAATCTCGGGCGGCGTGTGTCCAGGGTCGCCGCCGGGGATATGGATGGAGTCGACCAGAGGCAATTTCCGAATGAGATCTTCGAACTGGTGAAGTTCGGCTGCGACCTGTTTGGGGTCGGAGTAGTCCTTCGCCATCTCCGGGTAGAAGAGGTCGTAGCGAAGACCATACTTCTGACTGAGGTTGGAGAGCCCGATGACTGTCTCTTCGGCGGAAGCGGGGAAGAGAGGGCTGGTGGGATCATCGTCGGAGACCGGAGCAACGACCTGCAGAGTGTTCAACCCGAAGACGGCAAGGTCGAGCATCTGCTGCTCAAACTGCGAGAGCCGCCAGGCATCGTAGGTGTTGTTCTTCATGCGATAGCCGACTTGGTAACCACGGACAGCCTTATCGGGTGAGGAGACGAAGGCGTTGGTCTGCGGGATGAAGATATCGCTCTTGCCGATCTGCGTGTTACGCAACAGCCAGCCGATGGCGAAGAGCTGCGCTCGCTCGGACTTTCCGCTAAGGACGTATACGTGATGACCTTTGTAGAGGAAAGGAACGACAGAGAAGCGCTCGTCGCTGCCGCTGCCGTGTTCTGCGGCGAGTTTCACTTGCCACTGCGAGTACAGGGACGAGGGGAGCAGATTTTGCATCTGTGCATCGGTGCCCAGGACCACGACTTTTGACCGGCCGGAGAGATCTTCTTTGAGTGTGTTCGCGACCTGCCACTCGAAGTCTGCGCGCTTACGCGTCTCGCGCTGCAGGAAAGAGACATATGTGGCGGTAACCGGAGTGACCTTCTGATCGACGATCAGAACCGGCTGCTGAGCATGCGCGACGAGATCAAGAGAGAGCAGGAGTGCAAGGGCGAGATTTCTCATGAGTGCCTTTTAGAGCGAAACAATGGAGCGGGTGTCACCGGGATGATAGGCGGCGGGAGTGGACATAGAGGCAGGGAAGTAGACGGATTCGCCTAGGCCTTCGGTGGCGCGGAAGAGAAGAAGGGGCATGAAGCGGCCCGACAAGGCAGTGGCGGCTCCAGACTTCGAGCCCGGCGAGGATAGCGGTTTTCTTGGCCCGGCAATGGCGTAGATCCAGGCGAAGGCAGAACCAAGCAATCCGAGCTGGAGCGGCGAGAAGTGGAAATCGCACTCAACTAGAGGAAAGACGGAATAGATAGTCTGGCGATCGGCATAGTTGAAGAAGCAGATGAGCCAGAGCATTCCGACAACCTGCCAGCGGTAGGCCCTCACATTTATGGTTGCAGTATCGTCTTGAACTGGTGGCATGCGTGGATCCTGAACGGATGAGGGTAGTTGTGAGCCGGCAAAAATATTTAGAGAATATATACACTTTGTCGACATTTTTGCCTATCATGGCGACAGGCATGGCTATCAAAGCTGAGAAAACGACAGGAAAACTTCTTAAAGGCATCGTTGTTCCTACCATTACCCCGTTAACGGAGAAGGGTGATCTTGACGTTGAGGCCCTTGAGCGGCTGGTCGAGTACCTGATCGCGGGCCGTGTCACCGGACTCTTCGTTGCTGGGACGACGGGAGAGGGGCCTGCGTTGTCGCAGGCGATCCGCCGGGAGATGGTTGAGAGAGTTTGTGCACAAGTAAAGGGGCGCATTCCTATTGTGGTGGCTGGGATGGATCCGTCGCTGCGGGAAGCGCTGGCAACTTCGCGCCACGCAGCCGATGTCGGTGCCGATGCCATGGCCTTCTCGCCGCCGTTTTACCTTACGCTGAGCGAGGGCGACATTCTTCGATTTGGACAGATCGTTGCGCAGGAGAGCGCACTGCCGGCGTATCTGTACAACGTTCCTTATACACAGTTGCCGCAGTTCAGTCTGGATGTACTGCGTCGACTGGCGGAACTGCCCAGGGTGCTGGGTCTGAAGGACAGTTCCGGTGATTTTCCGCAGCTGGTTGAGGCGGTCAAGATCTTTTCGCAGCGTCCGGAGTGCTCTGTGCTGGTAGGGCCGGAACGGCTGCTGGCTGCTGCATTGCGCGAAGGCGCTGATGGCGGTGTATGCGGAGGAGGCAATCTGTTGCCGATCTTATATATGAGCCTGTACGAGAGCCATATGAAGGGCGACCAGCAGAAAGTAGACGGGCTGCAGAAGAAGATCCTGGGCGTGGAGGGTGACTTCTATAGAGTTGGCGAACCGGAGTCGAGCCTCGTTCGCGGCATGAAGGCGGCGCTTTCGGTTGCAGGTATTTGCGGGTGCTCGATGGTGGAACCATACGCCAGTGCCGACGATAACGAGCTGCGGGCGGTGCGGAGCTCGCTTGCGACGTATGAGGCCTTTTCAGTCGGTTCTATCGTGGGTATTGTATAAACCTAACTATGCCGCCGAAAGCCAAAATTGATACGGTTGCGAAGTCCCGTGGCGGACGGCGTTCGTCCGTACCAGCGAGAGAGCGCGCCTACAGTCACATTCGTTCCTTGATCAATCGCGGCATCCTGGCGCCAGGGAAGCCGCTCTCTGAGCTGCTGCTGGCGAAGGAGATGGGCAGCAGCCGTACGCCGATCCGTGAGGCGATTGGCCTGCTGACTGCCGAGGGGCTACTGGAGACTACGCACAACCGAGGAGCCGTTGTTCGCAAACTGACCCGCAGCGACATTATCGATTTGTGCGAGGTAAGGGAGGCTCTGGAGGTCTTTACGGCGGAGAAGGCTGCACGTAAAGGTATGACTCCGACGGAGATCGAGAACCTCGAAGCAACGATCACGGGGATTCAGGAACTACGCGACGGCCTCAACGGCGAAGAGCCGCTCGATGAAGTTGCCATGCAGAAGTTTAGTCAGCTGGATCGTCGTTTTCACGAGCAGATTGTACTGCTGACGCTCAACCGCGCGATGCAGGACATTCTGCGTAAGGCCGGTGTGCTGGTGCAGATCTTCGCGATGCGGAGAAGAGGCCATGACTGCGTGATGCTGGACAGAGTTCTCGTCGAGCACAAACAGATTGTCGAGGCGCTGCAAAAGCACCAGACTCAGGAGGTTCGCAGGCTGTTGGGAGAGCATATCCAGAACAGCATGCGCGAGCGTCTGGAAGAGTTCGACTGGTGGGAAAGAAACCAGATTCTCGCCTCGGTCGCGAGCCGCATGGCCGCCAATGAGACGGACCTCTCCCTGATCTAAGCTCTACCCCATTCCGTAGAACGATGCTGCTCCCAGCAGGATTGCTGTGTGCGCGGAGGCCTTTGGAAGGCAGTATCTATTTGTCGTCATAAAGAATTCAAATTGTCGACAATTTTAACTTGCCATTCATGCACCCTGTCGTCTAGGTTGAAATCGTCATTTACAAAAATTTTGCGGTTTCAGAACGTGACTGAGTCGTCTGCACGTCAGGAGGCAGGTATGCAACGGTTTTCGTCGATTGCCCATCATTATGCTCTTGTTTGCATTTTGGGTATCGCACTCGTGATTGGCGGGAGCGTCGGAGGGGCTCAGACCATCACCGGAGGTATCAGCGGCACCGTTACGGATTCGTCTGGTGCGCTGGTCAAGGGCGCGGTAGTTACTGCGACGGATCAGTCGACGAACGTCACCAGCACGGCGGTGACGAACGAGGACGGCATCTATGCACTTCGCTTCCTGAAGATTGGCCACTATAGGTTGACCGTGAGCTCGCAGGGCTTTGCCAAGTACCAGATCGGTCCGTTCTCGGTTGAGACCAACCAGCAGCTGAAGGTAGATGCTGTCCTGCGCATCGAGGGCTCGACTGCGGCGGTGAACGTCAATGCCGAACAGGTGCCGATTCTGAATGCAGAGAACGGTACGGTGAATGCCGTGGTCGACAACACGACGATCGACAACATTCCTGTCAACGGACGCAATTTCACGCAGCTAACGCAGTTTCTGCCTGGCATCGCGCTAACGAACCAGAACCAGTGGAACGGCGCGACAGGCGATCCGAACAACTCGGGCGTGCGGCAGCAGAGCGTAGCGACTGCACCTTCGATCAACGGCAACCGGACGACGTCGAACAACTACACGCTGGATGGCATTCAATTTTATGACACTGGCGCGAACCTCTCGAACGCGTTTGGCCTGCCCGGTTATAACCCCGCACCTGAGGCGATTGAGCAGGTGACGGTCGTCAGCACGAACCCGGCTGCGGAATATGGTGGCGGTAGCGGTGGTCAGATCCTCACGGTGCTTAAGAGCGGCACCAACAAGTTCCACGGATCGGTGTATGACTACCTGCAGAACTGGCAGCAGGATGCGAACACCTTCGGCAACAAGCGCAAGCCTGCGGGCACAGCGCCGACAGAGCGCACCCACTACACGCAACAGACCTTCGGCGCGACCTTTGGTGGACCGATCTTCAAAGACAAACTCTTCTTCTTCGTGGACTACACAGGTTACCGCAAGCCCTCATCTAGCCAAGCGCTGGTGAGCGTTGCGACGGAGGCGATGCGCCGTGGCGACTTCTCCGTCTTTCTGAGCCCGGCTTACCGCGCGCGCACGGGCAAAACGATCCAGCTGTACGATTCGCAGAACGGCTTCCGTCCGTTCCCCGGCAACATCGTTCCGGTCCGCAATCCCGTGGCGCAATACTTGTTTGCCCACCCGGAGATCTATCCGTTGCCGAACCAGCCCTCGACGGAGGCTGACGGCGTGAAGTACAACTATCTTCCACCCGCGGTGAAGAGCCTGCAGCGTAACGATCAGGGTGATGTGAAGATGGACTATCGCATCAGCAATACCGATAGCGTTTTTGGCCGCGTTTCGATTGGCCGCGCCAACAGCGGTCCACGTGGCACCAGCATTCCGACTACGTTCCCATCAGTGCAGGACTTTCCCTTCACAAGCGCGATGGCGGACTGGACGCATGTGTTCTCCTCGAACATCATCAATGACTTTCGTGGCGGCTTTACACGCATTGCTTACAACAACTACAACTCCGACCTCGGTGGCTTCTTTGGGCTAAACGGGAACTCGCAGGTAAGCGTTGCGTTGCCTACGGCGCAGACGGTACCCGGCTTCACGCAGCAGAGCATGGTCGGCTCGGAACAGACGACGAGCAACCAGGTAAGCGCTCTGGGGACGAACGGTCCGGGACGTCTCGCGCTGGATAACAATATCGAGTACAACGACCAGCTCTCGATCCAACAGGGTAGGCATCTACTCAAGGTGGGTGGTCAGCTGATCTGGTATCAGAACAACTTCATCCCGAACACGTTCGGCGCTCTCGGAAACTACAACTACAACGGCACGTTTACGGGTAATCCCTCTGCCGGTGCGACGGAAGGATTCGACTTCGCCGACTTCGTACTGGGCTATGCGTCGGGTGCCTCCATTAGTGTTGGTGCTACAGGTCGCGTGGGACAGAGGCAGCTGCGTTCGGCTGCTTATTTCCAGGATGACTGGAAGATCAGTCCGAACCTGACCCTGAATCTCGGCATCCGTTACGAGTACGACCAGCCGGCTTACGAAGTAAAGAATCGCATTGCGAATGTGGACCTAAACACCAAGCAGTTGCTACTGGCTGGTGTGAACGGCAACAGTCGCGCGCTGTACAACCCAACGTACCGCCAGATCGATCCTCGTGTAGGATTCGCATGGCAGGTCACGCCTCGCATGGTGGTCCGCGGCGGCTTCGCTTCGACGACCTTCATGGACTTTAACGGCCTGCTGAACCACTCGGCAAATCCTCCGTTCAGCACGCAGGCCAACATCTCAGCGACGGCACCTACGCTGACTGCTGGCGGAATGGCTCTGGACCCGGCGACTTCGCTGTCGAATGTTTCGGCAACCGCAGCGACGAGTTACACGGCATGGAGCCCTCGCCTTCGTCCGGCATTCCTTCCGTCCTTCGATCTGGCGGTGGAGTATCAGCTGAGCAACTCCGATTCACTGATGGCAGCGTATGTGGGCAACGTGGGTTCGTCGCTGCTGAACCTGCGCGTAGGCAACCAATGGACGCAATACAACACGCCTAGCTCGGCACCGTTTGCAGGCTTGGTGGGAACGAGTGGCAGCGTCACTATCTACGAATCGGAGGCGAACCAGAACTACCATGCAGGCGAGGTTGTGTATCGCCGTCGTGCCAGCCGTGGTATTACGTTCACGGCGAACTACACTTTCTCGAAGAATCTGACGAATGCTACGGGCGTCGCTCTGCCCTCGAACATCGCCGGCTATGTGAATGTGCCGCAGAACTCGTATGATCTGCGGTCGGAGTATGGCCCTTCGGGCTACGATCTTCGTCACATGCTGACCTCGAGTTTCGTGGTCGAGCTCCCGTTCGGACACGGCAAGGCGTTTGGCGCGAACATGAACCGCGCGCTAGACACGATCGTGGGTGGATGGCAGTTCAGCGGCAATGCAACCCTGTACTCGGGCTTCCCGGTCACCATCCAGGCTTCCAATGCCTTTGGTGGCAACCAGGGAACGGGGCGCGCAAATCACTATCGCAAACTGGTGATTCGCAACCGTACCCTGAACAACTGGTGGGGTGACGATCCATCGGCGAGCCAGTGTCTGGTTGCAGGCGTTGACGATGGTAAGTGTGCCTACGGTGCTGCTGCCGCGGGAACATTCGGCAACGCTGGCGTCGGAACGGAAAGGTCGGCTGGATTCCGGGGTGTAGATGCTGCGGGCTTCAAGAACTTCACGATCTTTCGTGAGCATACGCTGCAGTTCCGCGTTGACGCGTACAACGTGGGAAACATCTCCTCCTATAACAACCCGGGACGGACGGTGACCGCCACTACTGGTTGGGGACTTGTACAGAGCACACGTTCTCAGCAGCGACAGATCCAGTTCGCTCTGAAATACAAGTTCTAACGAGTTGTCTCCCGGCTGCCGGCGGATCTTTTGTCGGTAGCCTTTTTCTTGGGAGCAAGGAGATGAGATGAAGAAGGTCACCTGGACGCGTCGAAGCTTTGTAAGGGGCCTGGCCACTGCACCGGTCGCTTATCGACTGAGCGCGCTGCAGAAGGCGATGGTTGCCGAGGATTCTCTGGTCGATAGGTTCCACAATGAGTATCGGCGCATAGAGGCCGGAAGCTTCCTGATGGGGGAAGATCGCCAGGTGCCGCTGGAGATGTGTGAGCCGTTGGCTTACATGACACGACGGGAGCTGCAGAAGATGTTTCCTCACGGAGACCCGGCGCGCTTTGTTCTCTCCGATGTGCTATTCCAGGAGGGTGATGCGGATGAGAAGCCTGTTAGGCCGACGAAGATCGAGACGCCTTTTTACCTCGGGACTAAACAGGTGACGAACGCACAGTATGAGCTGTTCGATCCTTCGCATAAGAAGCTGCGGGGGCGGTTCGGCTTCTCGCGCGAGGATGATGAGGCCGTAATTTACGTCAGCTGGCATGACGCAGAGGCGTACTGCCACTGGCTGGCGAAGCGTGAGGGCAAGCCATATCGTCTGCCGACCGAGTCGGAGTGGGAGTTCGCTGCGCGCGCCGGTTCGCAGAGTTTTTTTCGATGGGAGACAAGCTGCCGGGCGAATTTGTAAAGAATGCGCAAGTGACGGACTTCACAAGCGTAAAGGATAAGGTCAGTCTTCGCGTGGGCCAGACGGCGCCGAACGGCTGGAGGCTTTACGACATGCACGGCAATGTTGAAGAGTGGGTGCAGGACTGGTATGCTCCTTACGCTGGCGATCAAGCGGCAGGCGGACCGGAGAAGGGGCTTTATAAGGTCACGCGTGGAGGGAGTCATGGGACTTTCGCGTACTATCTGCGGTCGGCCAACCGCGCAGCGGCTTTACCGGAGACGAAGGCTTTCACGATAGGGTTCCGTGTGGCGTGCGGCGAAGTGCCAGCACCGAAACGCAACTCAATGGTTCCAGTGGCGGCGAACCTGCAACGAGTGAAGAAGAGGTCGAAGGAAGAAGTGTTACGTGGGCCGGATCCGCAAACGCCTTACTTCCGTGGGCCGCGGCAACTTGTGAAGGTGGCGGAGGACGCGAAGGGGCCGCTGTTCCATTGGCACAATCATGATACGGGGCTTTGCGAGTGTCCTAACGGCGATCTGCTGGCTATCTGGTACACGTGCGCGCGAGAGCAGGGAAGAGAGCTGAGCGTCGCGGCGAGCCGACTGGAGTTTGGTGCAGAGGAGTGGGGTAAGGCATATTCGTTTTATGACACGCCGGATCGCAACGATCACTGTCCTGCGCTGTGGTTCGATGGCGAGGAGACTGTCTACCATCTGAACGGGACGACGATGTCGCACTACTGGGAGCCGCTGCAGATCATCCTGCGCGAGTCGAAGGACAACGGCCAGACGTGGACCACTCCTCGATATATTGCGCCGGACTTTGGCCTTCGAACGATGGTCTGTCAGCCGATTGTGGTGTTGAAGAACGGGTGGTGGATTTTCGGCGCAGATGCGCACCCAGCGGCTTCAGCGATGTGGCTGAGCAAAGACAAGGGGGAAACGTGGGAGGATACCGGAGGAAGCATCAACGGTATTCATGCGTCGATTGTGGAGTTGAAGGATGGACGGCTGATGGCGCTAGGGCGCGGCGGCAACATCAACAACCAGATGCCGATGAGTATCTCTGAGGATTACGGCAAGACGTGGAAGGTTTCTGCGAGCGTGCTGCCGCCGATTACCTACACACAGCGATTTTCTATGCGACGGCTGAAGGAAGGGCCGCTGGCGCTGGCGATGTTTTTGCCGGATATAAGCACACTGGGGCCACAGAAGAGCACGGACCGCGAGCTGGCGAAGCTATGTATCTGCATCTCATATGACGACGGAGCGACATGGCCGGTTCGTCACTTGCTGACAGACGAGAGCGGCGATAAGGGCGTGATTGGCATGAGCAACGGCCGAATCTATATGGGGCCGGGGAACAGCGAGCCGACGGCTTACGTGTCGCTGACGCAGGCGCGCAATGGTGTGATTCACGTGATCAGCAGCATGAACCATTATGCGTTCAATCTGAAGTGGGCGGAGTCAGGACCTGTTGCGCCGAGCCCGTTGCCGAGCTTTAGGCTGCTAGAGCGCAAGGCGAAGCTAGCCACGCTCGTATCGAGCGAGACGATGGAGGAGTATCGCAGGACGTCGACGCTGTGGTCGAATGAGCGCACGGGAGCGATGGAGGCGATCGATCTCTCGCGTGGCTTTACAGTTGAAACGAACATTGCTGCGGGCAAGGATTCCGCGGAGGAGTGCGTGCTGCGTGTATTTGCACGTAGTGGCTGCACGATGTGCAATCGCTACTGGCTGCGGGTTTCGGGAGAGGGAACTTTCTACTGGTATGCAGGGCAGTGGCAGAAGCTGAAGGATACTGAACCTCTAAAGGGCGCGAGTTACAGATTGGCCGTTCGCGAGGATACGTGCGTTCAAATCTACCAGGATGACAGGGTGATCGGGGTTTATCCGGCATCGTACGAGATCGGATTTGCGCAGCCGACGCGAGGAAACTGGATCGAGTAGGAGGTCCGTTCAGCATACTCGAGGTTGCTGTCGCTGACATATGCCGAGGGCGGGTCTTATGCTCCGGATCCAGTTGTGTAGAGAAACCGAACCCGTAGCTATTCTTGGGTTCAAGAAAGCGAGCCGTGGGGCTTCGCGTCTGTAATTCAGTTGCAGTGAAGCCGACGTGATGTGCCGAGCGAGAGGCAGTCGAGAACGTCGAGGTGTGTGTGCCTCCTTGAAGGCCAAGTCTAAAACACACAGTCGATTGTCATTTTCCAAACATTGAGGGACGTCAGTAGGAAGTATTGTTTTCAGTTTGTATTAATTGCTCTCGGTCATGTACTGTTGTTCGGCAGAGTTTTTCAATTTCCACTGCCACCTGCAGAAAAAGGTTTAGGGAGGAAAATGATCTCGCGACGTGAATTTCTCGATACCCTTGCAACTGGAGCGGCAGGATTAGCTGTCAGTACAACGGCAAAGAGCTATGGTCAGATCATTGGATCGAACGAGCGGATAAACTTCGCGGTGATCGGTCTCCATGGCCGTGCTTATGCCCATCTATCGTCACTTAAGGCAAATCAGAAAAATGCACGTATTACTCACGTTTGCGATGTCGAGAGCAATATCCTTCAGAAATACTCCAGCAGCGTAGAGAAAAATCTAGGGTATGCTCCCGCAAGTGATAAGGACTTCCGGAAGATTCTGGCGTCGAAGGATGTAGACGCCATCACGATAGCGACACCGGATCATTGGCATGCGCCAATGGCAATCAGCGGACTCCAGGCGGGAAAACACGTCTATGTCGAGAAGCCTTGCAGCCATAACCCTGCTGAGGGAGCGCTCCTTGTCGCAGCTCAGAAGAAATATGGAAAACAGGTTCAGATGGGAACGCAACGACGTTCTTCGCAACTCTATATCGATCTCGTAAAACAGATTCACGAAGGCCTGGTTGGTCGGACCTATTACGCAAAGGCATGGTACAGCAATACCCGCAAATCAATCGGAGTAGGTAAGCCAGCTCCAATTCCTGCAACTCTTGATTGGGATCTCTGGCAGGGGCCTGCTCCCCGGCAGCCTTACAAGGATAATGTTCAGCCTTATAACTGGCATTGGTTCAGGATTTGGGGAACTGGGGAGGCCTTGAATAATGGAACCCATGAAGTGGATGTATGCCGCTGGGCCCTCGATGTGGATCTTCCCAATCATGTCACTGCATCCGGTGGCAGGTATCAGTTTAAGGACGACTGGCAGTTCTACGATACGTTGAATACCGCCTTTGAATACGATGGCAAATCGATAGTATGGGAAAGCAATAGCTGCAATGGGATGAAGCTCTATAACCGTGATCGGGGAGCTGTCATTGTTGGTACTACTGGTAGCGTCGTCGTTGATACGGGAGGTTACGAGGTCTACGACTTGCAGGGCAAAAAAACCAGTGAACATATGATAGGAACAGCCGCGGCCTCTTCGGATACCACGGGGGCTGACACTATGACGGATAGTCACTTTGCGAACTTTATCGCTGCAGTCCGAGGCAAAGAAAAGCTTACGCAACCTGTTTCTTCAGGCAATATATCCGTCACGATGCTCCAGCTGTCAAATATAGCCTGGGAAGTGCAGCGGGCACTCAAGATTGATCCCGCAACGGGCCACATTGTGGATGATTCAGAAGCTATGAAGAAGCATTGGGGACGCGACTACGAAAAGGGTTGGGAACCGCATCTATAACACCCAGACAGCACTTCTTGTTTCTTCCCCTCGCGAATGAGTACCAAACAATACGTCTTATTCAAGAACCAATGAGCAGCCCAGTCCATTGCTGCACAGTATCGGCAATGGGGCAGCACCATTCCGTTCATTAGAACGGGCGCTCATGGGCAGGGAAGTGTTGAAAGATTTAAATAGTACATATTTCAAACTATTGTAGATATTCCTGAATTTCTGGAGGTCTTTTGTTATGCAATGTAAACCTATGTTATGGAGTGTTGTCCTGCTGCTACTGGGCTCCACATGCCTCAGCTTTGGACAAGCGGTCAATGCAAATCTTGTGGGCACCGTTACAGATCCATCCAAGGCAGCCATTCCTGGCGCGACTGTAACCATTACAGAGACAAAGAGTGGGGCTACCAAAAGCACTCAAACGAACGAGAGCGGCAATTTCGACTTTGAAGCCCTGCAACCTGGTACGTATGACATCGTTGCGGGACAAAGCGGCTTCAAACAGGCCAAGATTGAAAATAGAGTGCTTCTGGTAAATACGACCATGCGCGTTGATGTGACACTCGAAATAGGTGCCGCGACAGAAAGCATTACGATCTCTTCGGCCCCCGAAGCTCTGAAAACGGACCGTGCGGACGTCGGAATCGACATCTCGTCTCAGCAGGCGGAAGATCTCCCCCTGACGACCAATCGAAATGTCCAAGGGTTGCTCGCGCTTGTGCCAGGTGCCACGAAGCCTCATCTTCAGCACTCCAACTTCTTCAATGCACAAGCGTCTCTTTCGACAGAAGTCAACGGGCAGTCTCGGCTTGCCAACAACACCGTGATCGAAGGAATTGACGATAACGAACGTTCCGGTCTGCTACAGGTTCTTATTCCTCCCAGCGAAGCGATTCAGAGTGTGAGTGTAGCGACCAGCAATTATCAGACTGAGTTCGGAAGAGTGGGCGGAGCCGTAACCGATATCATTCTGAAATCAGGAACAAATGAATTTCACGGCGCAGCGTACGAGTTCAATCGCGTCAGTGCGTTGGCCGCCAAGACCTACTTCCAGACTGGCCCCAATCCCGTAGGTACCTATAACTACTACGGAGCCAACATCGGTGGACCGGTCATCCGCAATAAGCTGTTTCTCTTTGGCGACTACCTACATGTGGCCGATCATCAGGGGCAGTTCAATACCATCACTGTGCCTACCGCCGCATTTCGTAACGGTGATCTAAGCGCGGGCGGATTCAATATCTACGACCCTCAAACCGGGAATCCGGATGGAACTGGGAGGTCGCAGTTCAACTATCAGGGCCACGCGAATGTGATCGATCCGGCCAGAATCAGCCCGATCGCGAAGAACGTTCTGGCTCTTATCCCTCTTCCCAATGTTCCCGGGGCAGGTCTGACGAACAACTACTCACAGAACACGAAGTTAACCCGCGACACGAACTCCTTCGACGTCAAGGCCGATGCAAATCCTCATGGGCAGGATCACGTCTCCTATCGTTACAGCTGGCAAAAAGTCACGCAGAATCAGAGCGCGATCTTTGGCCAGAACGGTGGACCTGCGCAAAGTGCGAATAATGCTCTTGGAACGCAGACCGCATACAACACCGCCTTCAACTACACCCATGTCTTTGCACCAACCTTGCTGACAGAAATTCGCCTGGGACTCAACCATTATAAAAATGTCGCTCTTCCGGTTGGCTATGGCACAACGGCTTCAACCGCGGTGGGCATCCCCGGAGTCAATGTCGACGACCTGACCAGTGGAATGACTGGAATTGATATCGCGGGCTATTCGTCCCCGATCCTTGGTTCATCAGCTTCCTATCCCTGGAATCGTGGCGAAACAAACATCGACCTCTCCAACAACTGGACCCTGATCAAGGGAAATCACAGCCTAAAGTTCGGTGTGAATTACCGTCGCGTTCGCGATGATCTTCAGCAGGGACAGGTATTCGGACAGAGAGGCGTTTTTCAGTTTCGCGATGGCCAGACGGGACTCAAAGTTAACTCCGGGACTGCGCCGCGAACAGGGCAGGCAAATGATTTCGCAAGTTTCCTTCTGGATACCCCGAACCAGGTCGGACGCGATGTCAATGTACAGGACGCCTCGTGGAGAGAGTCGCAGGTCTTCGCCTATGGTCAGGACACATGGCAGGCGACATCGAAACTCACTTTGACTCTTGGGTTGCGGTGGGAGCTTTACGTTCCGCCAACCGCACGGCGGAATGGGGATTACTCCAATTACGATCCGACGACAAATTCATTGGTCATCGCTGGAATTGGCGGTAATCCTGCCAACCTTGGAATGAAGACGCGATATTACTACTTCGCTCCTCGCTATGGCCTGGCCTATCGTCTGGACAACAAAACAGTAGTCCGTGCAGGATACGGAATCAGCTTTCAATCCTGGCCGGACAACCTGAATCTTTATGCTACCAACTATCCTCTGAAGCAGAACAATGCATTCCAGTCTTTAAGCTCTTACACCCAGGCACTCGAGCCGGATGGCTCTGGCGCATCCATGGCTGCTGGATTTCCTGCTCCGTTTATTGCCACCATTCCGGCAAACGGAATTATTCCTGCAAACACACCTCAGTTGCTTGCATCGACTTATTACACGATTAACACCAACTGGAAGGCTCCTTACACCCATTCATTCAATGCGGCGGTGCAGCGCTCTCTTCCTGGAGGTTTTGTTCTTGATGTCGCTTACGTCGGGAACGTCGGTATACGGCAACCTCAGTCCTACAACATAAATGCAGGGCTCGTAGCCGGAGCCGGTGCTGCGGGGCAACCGCAATACGCGCCGTTCAAAAGAACTGCCCAGACGTGGATCTTCAAGCAAGCTGGATCGAACTACAACTCGCTCCAGGTAAAGCTGGATCGTCGTTTCACGAATGGACTGTCTGCTACCTCCTCCTACACCTTCCAAAAAGCGATGGGTTATACGACATCGAGTGGAAGTGGCGTTGGCAACACAAACTTCTACACAGACTTCTCTCGCAATTATTCAGTGCTGGGGAACAATCGGAAACATACCTTCGTTCAAAGCTTTATCTATGAGCTTCCCTTCGGTAAGAGCAAGAAGTGGCTCAACAGTGGAGTGGCAAGCTGGGTGGCTGGTGGATGGCAGGTCACAGGTGTTCTGTCCCTCGAATCAGGAACGCCATTCTCAATTGGAGCCAGCTCTGCCAGCTTGAATGCCCCGGGGAGCTCGGGGACCGTGACACAGCTGGCAAACACCAATGGGACCTTTCACAAGCTGAAAGGAATTGGAAATAGTCTGTGGTTCGATCCGTCCTCCTTCAGTCAGCCCTCTGCCGCAACAACGGGCATCTCTGGGCTTGGAAATAGCGGCCAGAATGCCTATATCGGGCCGGGCTACTTCAACCTGGACGGAGCACTCTTCCGTAAATTTGCAATTACAGAAAGAGTTGGACTTGAGCTGCGTGCAGAGGCATTCAGCCTCACCAACACCCCTCAATTCGGCAATCCAAGCAACAACATCTCAAACGCAGACTTCGGTCACATCAACTTCACCAACGGAAATGCAACCGGAAACCGCGTAACAGAGCTTGCGGGAAAGATAACCTTCTAAACAAAGGGGCCATATCAGCCGTGCTCGGTGGGCACGGCTGATTCCGTTAATAAAGGAAATTAGAATGTCTAATACACGTCGTGAGTTTTTGCTGGAATAGCATCGACCCTGTCTCCTTGTTAAGAAACCGTGCAAGGGATGAACCTGGCCCGATCCGACAGGAAGACTTTCTCGGCAGCGTGATTCAGCCAGTCGCAGACAGCCCTCGGTCTTCCGCACATCACGTGGCGTCTCCAACGGCACGTGGGGCGACACAAATGGCGGAGGCGCGGGGTCCGATCAAGGCAGCGCAGGAACGCCTTGGGCACTCGCGCCTGACATTCTTCTCGGATTCTACGCGCATATCCTCGATGCTTCAGCGGACATGGCGGCGGAGACAATGAGCGGGCATTTGGGAGGCGGATTTTCCTCTCCTATGATCGCTCATGCGGCTGATTAGTCTGGGCTTATGTTTCAATTGGCTGCCACGGACAAAACCTAGTCGAACTAATCGCTGTAAGTTGGTGAGAAATTTGGAGGCGCGGGGTCGGGATCGAACCGACGCATAAAGGTTTTGCAGTTCTGGTAATTTCACCTAAACGGTTGATAAAACCGGGCTTTTTCGTCGAATGTAGCGCCCAAACGGTGTTGTCTTAGTACGGTTTTATCTCTTATTGGCTGCCATAAATTGCTGTGGTTGCCTGTGATCAGGACAAGTACTTGCTTGCGTTGTAGACCACTGCTTCTAGAGGCTCCCACCATCTTTGATCAGGAGTTCCGTCGACTTTTAGCCGACTGATACCGCTTTTCATCAAAGTCTCTTCAATCGTGCGCGAATAAACACTGAATTCAAAGACTGACATGTTTCTATGCGTTCGCTCAGGCAACATACGGTTGTATTCGTACTGATTCGGAAACTCCACGGTCTCACCTGCCCTCAACTTCTCGACAACGTGCCGCCAACTCCGGTGACACGTGAACTTGCGCTGCCGAGTGGGGTCCAACCACGAGAAGCTTCCCTGCCTAACAACTGCTAAACTCTCATTACTCAGGTGAGCTGGGAAGTGAAGGGCCGTTTCGGTGGGAGCTGGAAGGCTTCTTGAAGCATCACCTCTTTCGCTACGACTCCTCTATGTTGCCGTGACGCGCGCAAAGTATGCAGTCGACCTACCGCAGAGACTACTCAGGCGTTTCGGACTGAACCGAACGACGAGTGAGGTCGTCGGCGCTCCATCTGTGGCGGCCGAGGCCATCGTCGACAACGGTCCCACCTCGGAAGATCCACGCCTGTCCGGTGTAGTGTCTCCTTATCATTCGCCTGCTAAGGGAGAGTCGCGAGACATGGCATCGCTGCGGAGCAACTTCGGCTGAACGTGCCGCTACTCACCTGATGGGGAAGGCTGAGGGCGGCAGTTCTATTCGAAGGTCGGACAGAATGGCGCAGTAGAGTAGATAATTAGGGAATTCCAACACCGTACTCTTTGATATGCGCCGCTTTGAGCTTTTCGAGATCCACGATCATCGTTGGTGCCCCGCTATTTTGCGGAATCTATTCACTGATGCGCTCCAGGCCATCTGGATGATGTTCGACTCCTATCGGCCAATCGTTCCGCTGCTTCGTCAGGCATTAGAAAAATCTGGAACAAATCACGTGATCGACCTTTGCTCCGGTGCAGGCGGACCTTGGTTGCAATTGGCGTGCAATTTCGAGGAGGAACAGGCTTACAAGATAACTGTCTTGTTAACCGACCTTCACCCCAATACCGAAGGGTTTGAGCGGGCCAGTTCTGAATGTAAATATTTGAACTTTTACGCACAGCCTGTCTCGGCGCTAGAGGTGCCTAGGGATTTCAGCGGATTCCGCACCATATTTTCCTCATTTCATCATTTTTCACCCAACGATGCGCGAAGAATACTCTGGGATGCAGCAACGCATCGCCAGGGAATTGCTATCTTTGAGGGCGCAAAAAGAGATATCAGAGTCATGCTCGCGATCTGCTTTCTTCCCATGGTCGCTCTGTTTATTACCCCAGCGATTCAGCCCTTCCGCTGGACACGAATTATCTGGACCTATGTCATACCACTTGTTCCGTTTATGCTCTGGTTTGACGGCCTCATGTCATGTCTACGTGCTTACTCGAAGGATGAGCTATTCCAGATGTCAAAGCAGCTACGAGTGAAGGACTATCACTGGCAAGCGGGAACGAAGAGGAATGGCTTTGTACCGATAACTTACCTGATTGGCTATCCAAAGAGAACTGAGTAACGTACTACAAATAATTCTGAAACGCTTACGACAGATAATTCTCGAAGCTACAGCCCGGGCGCGATCACAGAGCAAACTCCCAATCGAGATCCTTGTCAAGGATCGACAAACCTCATTACACGTCTGTATTCAACCCCAGACGCACCCTTATCGGTCGGGCTTCTAACCAATCACTACCCATCGCCCTGGACGAGCACTATGCGGACTTTGGCTGTATATATAGCTATGACCTTCCCGCACCGCGTCGTAACGCCTTCTCGCAGCAGCAAGTTTGGCCGGTATCTCGAGGCCAGATGCGGGAGGTACGCCTTTAGGACGATTCAAGCGTCCATCGTTTTGCTCATGCTGTTCTCGCTGGTGGATCCATCGCGGGCCTTCGGCGCAAATCCTGACCTGGTTGCTACGTTGACTGGCTCGCGCAAGCGTATTGAGAGGTTGGATTACCGCGTGACCGGGCGACTCACACGGGTGGAAGGCAATGGCACGCGCACGAGCTACAAGGTTGCCGCCAAGGCTCACTGGTTTCCCGATGGCCTGCGTCTGCTATGCGAGATCTCGGGACCTGCCTCCGCGAAGACGAGCCTTCTTCTGCATATGAGCGTGAACGGGCACGTAACCATCGAGGCAGTACTTCCTGGCGAGACAGCCGCCAGCGTCTTGCCATTCGAACGTTGGAACGACCGACTCGTGGGAACAGACTTCTCCTATGAAGACATGATAGAGAGTTGGTTCTTCTGGAAGAATCAGGAACTCCTGGCACCGGAGAGATACGGCGCGCGGGATTGCTTTGTCCTTAAGAGTATGTCCGGCGCTCAGGACCGGACTTACTATGATTCGGTGACATCGTGGATTGATCGCGGCATCTTTTTCCCTGTGCATGTGGTGAAGACGCCTCGTGGGACGGGAGGGCAGAAGGAGTTCCTTTACTACGGGCTGCGACAGATCGACGGCATTTGGTCTGCGTCGCGAGTGGAGGCAAATCTGCAGGGCAGGCCCGGCTCCTCGATGCTTGTAATCGAAAGGGGCTCGGGAAGGGCAAAGCTTGGACTAAAGGACTTTGATATCAGCCGGTCCAGCGCTCAGGGAAAGAAAGTGAAATAAATCGAATCGCTTAATAGCTTTTGCTAGGTGCTCTGCTGCGATCGCAGTATCCACGGTGCTCGCTCTCATGGGACATGTTCGTCTTCAGGCGTTGCTGGGGCTGCTCCATATAAGCCAAAGGGCCACCAATTCCAGTCGCCGGCAAGTTGCAATAGTGCCGGCCCGACGACCATCCGCACCACTGTGGCATCAATGAACACTGCGACCGCGAGCGTAAAGCCCAGCATCTGGATGACCAGAAAACCTCCCAGGGTGAATGCGGTGAAGACGGCAATCATAATTGCCGCGGCGCTCGTGATGAGGCCGGCGGTCCGGGCCAGGCCCTCGATCACCGCCGTTCTCTCGGATAGACCGCGCCTCCGTTCTTCGAGGACTCGGGCGACCAGGAAGACCTCATAGTCCATACTCAATCCGAAGACGATGGCAAACGATAGAATCGGCACGATCGGGAATATTGTGCCGGTCGGTCCATCGAGCCCAAAGAGTTTGCTGCCATGGCCTTCCTGAAAGACGAGAACTAACGCGCCAAATGAGGCTCCGACTGAGAGCAGATTGAGCAGAATTGCTTTTAAAGCCGCAAATAAAGAACGTAACCCGATCAGGAGCGCCAGCAAGCTCCCCAATACGACTGCACCGACCACCTTGGGCAAGTGTTCCTTCACTACAGAGTCATAGTCTGCATTGAGTGCGGGAATGCCTCCCACGCGCAGCATGGCGCCGGGAACTCCGGTTATCGCCGCGACATCGGAGGAACGCACCTCTCTGACCCATCGAATCTGTTCGCTGGGTGAAAGATTGGCGGTTGGCAGAATTTCAATCAAGGTAGCTTGCCTATCGCTGCGCAGAAGACTCTTGCGGATTGGCTCGGGCACATCCTTGATAGCATCCGCAGTGTCAGCCATTCCCGTGAGGGTCGGAAGAGATAAGATCTCCTGCGCTCTGGGATCGCTCTGCAAGCGTGCGGTTAAGCGGCTGACGGCAACCCAGCCTGCCGGCGAGAGCGGCGGAGACTGGGGCGGCAACTCCAGGATCACTCGGAGTGACTCCACAATACCCGATCGCCCCATGCCTTGAAGGGTATGCAGTGCCTGGACCGACTCGGCTGCGGCCGGGAGCGAGTCATGGTCAGGAAGCCCGGGCGAGATTCTGCGAGCCTGGAATGCAAGGATCAGTAATGGAATCCCGGCGACAAGCAGAGCCGAGAGGGGGCGGCGGGTTACGAGGCTACCCCATCGCACCCACCGCTCACTCGCCAGGCGTAGGTTGCGCGGCGTTTTGCTCCGTCCGGCTGGAAGACGCACTCTGACGGCATTGATGCGATGCCCCAGCAGACCAAGGATCCAAGGCAAGATGAAGGTGCACAGCATGACACTGAAAGCGGTTACGAGCAGGCCAGCTATCCCGATGGAGCGCAGTTCACTGATGGGCACCGTCAGAAGCGCTGAAAATCCGATTGCAACCGTCGTGGCCGAGATGATCAGCGTCCGCCCTGCTTTCCCGGCAGCAACATCGGCAGCCTGGCCGGGATCAAGCCCCTCGGCCAATGCTTCGCGAAACCGGCTCACCATCAGCAATGCATAATCGATACCCAAACCAAGGCCGAGCATGGTTGCCAGATTCTGCACCAGAATCGACAGGTGCAGATAGTTTGCGAGTAGCGCAGCCGCACCCAACGCCATCGAAATTGAGAGCACGCCAACTCCCAGTGGCAATAGTGCAGCCACAAGACTTCCGAAGGCCCGCAACAGAAGCAGAAGAGTTACCGGCAGCGCTCGTTTCTCGGCATGGTTGACGTCATCTGCACTGACCTTGCGAAGATCGAAGTTCAGTGGCGTTTCACCCGTGATCTCCAGTTTGATATTGGGGTATTGCGACCGAAGCTGAGCTTCCATCCGGTCTGCTCTTGCCCTCAGTCTGGGGACCAACGCCTCGACCGATTCATCGTGCGGGTCCAACCCGACGATGATCAAGGCTCCGCCATTGTTGCCAGTGAAGAGAGGATCTGGCCAATCGATACTCGATACGGCACCGTACACGCCAGGCACACTCCGCAATGAACTGGTTAAGAAGCCCAATACATCTGCGCCTCTTGCTGAATCCGGATCAGGAATACCGCTTATCACCAGAATCAGGCGGTGGGCGTAGGTCGACTGGAAACGCTGCGCCAGTTCAAGGTCGACTTTCTCGGACTCTCCGCCCTTGATGTGAACCGTTGTCTCCAGGCGCTGTTCGACATTGTGGGAAAAGGGCACAAGCGCAAGCGCCATCACAAACCCCGACATCGCCAGCCAGAATCGGCCGCGAGCGGCACCACGGCCCGTGTTCGAGCTTGGGATTCCCATGGAAGATCCACGCCGTTTTTGTTTGTCTGAGAGCAATGAAGCGACTTCGGTGATCGGTCACATCCATGATATAGCGTCAAACCGGATATTTATTGGGTTCGGCCTTGAGCTAAGTAACGATAGATGCGGGGAACTGCCCGTTAGGCCCTTGGCAATCGAGGGATATGCCTTACGAAGACTTCGCTGTATGATTGCCAGCCAATCACTCATCAAGGAACGAATTATTAGTAATGGGAAACGCGATTGTGTTTACCAATTCAACCGGAGGTCCCTGAAAGCGGTTCAGCTTCCTTTCAGCAACTCTTCCACGATGTTCAAACCGACTTGCGGTTCCCCCATACGGTTCTGGTGCAAACCCTGATGGCGGTTGAGCGGAACGGCGATAGTGGTTGAGGATGAGAGCATTGGATTTTGTTTAGGGGACGGCATTTCGACCCGGAAATCATTGTGCTTTGCGTGCGCTGGTATTTCAGATATAAACTGAGCTCGCGGGACTTGGTCGAGATGATGGCGGAACGCAGAATTGCGTTGACGCACACGACGATTCTGAACGGGGTACAAAGCTTTGTTCCGGACTTCGACAAGCGCTGAAACCAGTATCGCCGCATCAAACAGCGGATTCGGCCGGTGCTCGGGTTCAAGCGATTTGAAACGGCGGCGATAACGATCGGCGGCATTGAGCTTGCAAAGAAGACTCGGAAACAACAGTTCAAGACTCGAAACTTGCTGGGCAGACCCGTAGCTGATCCTGACGTTTGGGGCAGCTGTTCTCGCTACTTGCCCCATCAAGAAATTCTCCAATCGCTCCCGATTCACACACCCTAGAAGTTTGCACCTGAACCAAAATCAGAGTATCGACCCGTTGGAGTGACGCGCTTACCCTTCGAGGTTTTGCCGACCTTTTCTGGGAGTGCGATGGTTAACGGACAAAAATGCCACGCATCCAGTTGGTAGAGGTAAACTGGATCAGATTGAAATCGCCCTTGATACAGAATTGGTCGGGTATTTTAGCTTGACCTAGGAACCAACCGCGCAATCAAGGCCTAGTGAAGTCTGGAAGTCAAATTTAGCAATAAACACAGCGGCAGTTGCAGGATAAACTGACACTTGGTTCTCTGCGAACTCGAACCACGATAGGACGCACCTCGACCGCATGGCCTCTAAATTGTCGTTAGTACGACTTGCCTCGAAGGACTTTGGGAGCCTACTTCTCCGGACAACTCGTGAAATTCTGCGAGGCCAGTACGTCAATCGGTGCATTTGTTGGTCTTATGGGCTTTTATCGCGTATTGGAAGACGAATTGCTGGGCATTGCCATTTTGGCCGGACTGACTGTCGGAGCGTTTCCAGCCTGGCGCGGCGCACGCCTTTCCCGGGTTTAGGCGCTACGCCATGACTAGTCCCATTCTGGAAGTGCGCAGCCTGTGCAAGGACTACGACGAAGGACGAATCGAGGCTCTCCGCGGCGTCGATCTCTCCATCAACGCTGGCGAATTCGTTGCCATTAGCGGACACAGCGGTAGTGGTAAATCTACCCTGCTCCACCTGCTCGGCGGGCTCGATACCCCCACCAGCGGCGATGTCCTATTCCGCGGTGCGCCTCTGGGCTCTTCTATAAGCCTCGACACGTATCGCTGCCATCATGTTGGTTTCATTTTCCAGGCTTTCTACCTGCTGCCCACCTTGTGTGCTGTCGAAAACGTGCAGGCCCCCATGCTCGCTACGCGAAATGGCGCAGGCAATCGCGAGGAGCGTGCCGAGACACTGTTGCGTGAAGTGGGGCTGGAGCACCGAATGCGCCAGCATCCGAATGAACTCTCCGCGGGAGAACGGCAACGCGTAGCGATTGCTCGGGCACTGGCCAATAATCCGTCGATCCTGTTGGCAGATGAGCCTACTGGGAATCTCGACAGCACGAACTCCTCGCGAATTATGGAGATCCTCACTGGCATTCAGAAAGCCCGTGGCATGACTCTGATTGTCATCACGCACGAGGACGAGATTGCGAACTCTGCGCCGCGTCACATCCGCATCCATGATGGAAGGATCGTGCCATGAGACTCGCCTCTGTGGGGGCTGCGGTAATGCTGCTCATTGCTACCACTGCGCACGCAACGGATGCACGAGCGGTGAATGCCGCCGCGCGACAGCGCATTGAGACTACGGATTTTCGCGCCACCGGACACTTGGTACGGGTAGATGCAAGTGGGAATCGTGTCAGCAATTCCATTACCCTCAAGGCGCACTGGTTTCCAGGCATTCTGCGCGTGCTGGTCGAGATTGTCCCGCCTCGGACGCCGGCGCGGGAAATGCACCAGGATGTGCGCGTTAGTGTCTTGCTTGAAATGCGGCCCAACGGCCAGAACACGATCCGGACTTTCCGTCCACACGAGTCAGCGCCAGTCTCGTTGCCTCCAAGCAAGTGGAGCGAGAGTGTAGTCGGCAGCGACTTCAACTATGAGGACTTTCTCCAGCCGGAGTATTACTGGCAGGGTCAGACGATTCTTAAGACTGCCAGATTTGGCGCTCGCGATTGCGATGTATTGAAGAGTACACCAGGAGCATTGGACCATTCGCACTATGCCGCGGTCCAAACGTGGCTCGACCACACCATCGGCTACCCCATCTATGTGGAAAAGACGCTGAAAGATGGCGGAATCGTGAAGGAATTCACATACCTCGGTTTGAGCCGATCGGGCGGAGTATGGTCAGCCAGGCAGGTGGAAGTGAAGATACATAGCCGCCCCGGATCGACCCTCCTGATCGTCGAACGCGGAAGCACAAAAGCAAATCTCAACATCAGGGACTTCAGTCCCGAGCAGATCAGCCAATTCGAGGATCACCATTGACCCTTCTATTCGTATTTTCGACTGCCGTTGCGGCGTTGCCCGTCGCGGGATTTCTCTATCAATGCATCGGCGGCAGTCTTGACCGAAGGCGGTATACCGGTACGGGTCGTTGGGTGGAAATTGAGCGAGGGCGAAGGCTTTATGTGGTCGAGAAGGGATCGGGCGGCCCCGCCGTGCTCTTCGAGGCAGGCATCGCGGCCACCAACTTGAACTGGCATCACATACAGGAAACTGTTTCTTGCTTCACTTCCACGGCGTCGTATGATCGCAGCGGCCTTGGCTGGAGCAGCCCATCCTCCACTGTGCGCACGCCGGGAAACATCGCAGCTGAACTGCACACCATGCTGCAATCTGCCGGTATCAAGCCGCCTTACATCCTTGTGGGACATTCCTTCGGTGGGTTGGTGATGCGCCGATACGCGGCCACCTATCCGGAAGATGTCGCAGGCGTTGTCCTGATCGATCCGATGCGTTGCGAGGAATGGCCGCCACTCAATCCAGACAAGCAAGCCATGATCGATCGAGGCAAGAAACTCTCTGGTTACGCGATTCCGATTGCGCACTTTGGACTGGCTCGACTCGCCGTAACCTCTCTCCTATGCCGTTCGGGCCGGATCTCGGGGCGTCTGGCAGGTGCCGCAGGGGTCGGGGGGCTGCATGTTCTGCAACGGGTCACGGAAGAAGTGGGCAAGATGCCTAGGGAGGTGTGGCCCATTGTCGCCGCACATTGGTCGCGGCCGAGCTACTACGCCGGAATGCAACGCCATGTGGAGGCAGTCCCAGAAACAGTTCGTGAGATGGAGGACGCCGATCCCATTCGCGAGATCCCGGTACTGCTGCTGACGCCCGGAAAGTCGACCCCTCTCTCCGACCTATGTCTCGACCAGATCGGAGACAATGTGCGTCAGGTGATTGCGTCGGCCAGTGCGCACTGGATCCATCTCGATGAGCCCGGACTCGTCGTTGATTCGATTCGCGAGATGGTGATGGCCGCAACCCCCGAAGAGGTCTCAGTAACAATCTGACTCCGTTGCACTATGCGAAAGAATCGAGCAACGGGTGAGGCCAGCAACGGCGGCTTCAGTCCATCAGCTCTGAAAATCGCTCCTGCAGCACCCGTCGAAGATACTTGCCGCTGTGATTCTGCGGCAGGCTGCCAGGGGCGAGAATCCAGATGCGCCGCGGCGCCTTATACGCCGCGAGATTGCTGCGGCACCAGTTCAGCAGATCAACTTCTTCGGAAGAGAAGCCTGGCTGCAATTCAACTGCGGCCACCGGGATCTCACCCTTCTCCTGGTGACGCAGACCGAATGCAACTGCGCGGGCCACAGCAGGGTGCGCCAGCATTGCTTCTTCTAGTTCGCGAACGTACACTGAGTAGCCGCCCGACTTGATCACATCCTTTGTGCGCCCCACAAGGCGGATAAGTCCAAGGCGATTGCGCGTGGCCAGGTCACCGGTACGCAACCAGCCGTCGCCGCTAAGAAGGCCCTGAGCATCGTCCTTGTCCTTCCAATAGTGCGGAGCGAGACCACGACGACGAATCTGGCATTCGCCCACTACACCCGCTGGCACGGTCTGGCCATTCTCATCGACGAGGCGGATGCGAAACGGCGGCACGGGGAGACACAGGTCGCCGCTCCCGTGCAGCAACGGCAACTCGATGCCCATCATGGCGAGGCCACCCAACTCCACCATGCCGTAGCCGTTCAGCAGAATGGGTGGGATACGCCAACCACCGAGCAGCCGGAATAAGGCTCCAAACTGACGCAGACGCAGTCGAACGTCAGAGGGAAGGTGGTCGCTGGCCGAGAGCCAAACACGCACACTCGCCAAGCGTGCAGGTGCGGGGGTGCTGTTGACCAGGCGGGCAAACATAGTGGGTACGCCAACAAAGGCGGTGATGCGGAAGCGCTCAACAAGGTCCAGCGCTGCATCGACATCGAAGCGATCGAGAAAACATCCCCGGATACCCGCCATCAGGCCGTACAGAGCAATGCTCACAGCCATGATGTGTGACCAGGGCAACGCTACGAGCGCAAGGTCCCGCGGGCCCAAAAATATCCCAGAGAGCACCGTGGACACGCGCGCCCCAAGCAATGCGTTGCTCGACAAGGCTGCGCCCTTGGGAAATCCACTGGTACCGGACGTATGAAAGATGGCAACCGTTGCCGCCGGATCGATGGTGACTGGCGGTGACGCCACATAAGTCTCGGAGACGCGCAAGAATCCGTCGAGCGTCTCCTTCTCGTCATCTGCCTGTATCCAAGTGCGCACATCAAGGGCCTGGCGATCGCCGATGGTCCGTTCAAATACTAGTCTGTCGGTAACGAGAATCTCTGTGCCGCTATCGGCGAGAATCCGGCGCACTTCGGCAAGGGAGAGTTGCGGATTCAGCGGAACAGCGATGCCTCCCGCGCGGATAATGGCAAGAAACCAATGGAAGCATTCCCGATTGTTACTGCGATAGATGCCAACAGGCTGGCCCGGGTGAAGCGCGATGGCCTGACGCAGAAAAGCATCGATGGAGCAAACTTTTGCGTGCAGATCGGAAAGATGAAAGACGCCGCTTTCGTATACGGCGACTTCGCAATTCCGTCTCCGACGAACCAACTCATCCACAAGATTAGCGACCGTGACTCCGCGGTCCCGCGCGAGTTGATAGCGTTGGATAATGCTCATTGCGCAGAGACCGGCTTGCGGCCCCAGTCGCTGGCCACACAATAATGGAAAAGGCGGTCGAGATAATCGAGTACCGGGGGCGGACTCACCCCGGCAGGCTGCAGAAGACGTTCCGCATTGCTGGTGTCAAACTGCATGCGCATGGTGAAGTAGTCCCTGTAGGCGCGGCCGTCGCGGAGCACACGACGTTTGCGTCCCCACAATGAGAGAAACAGAAGCGGCCGCACCACGGCGAAGAAGAATCTAGGATCAACGAAACGCGGCTCGGGACCGTTGAAATACTCCATCGCGCGATGGGCAACTTGCTGGATCGACGCACTGGCGCGCGGTCCAGCACAGAGATGAACTGTACAGCCCAGGGCGGCGTCATCAAAGAGGAGTTGCGCGACGGAACTGGCGACAAAATCGACGGGCACAATGTCGAGTATTGCGTCAGGATAGCCAGGGACGGTGCGCCAAAGGCGTCGCGCGTAGATCTTCAGCGGCCAGTACATCATCTTGAAGCTGGAGGTGACGCCGGTTCTGGAGTCACCCACGATGATGCTGGGACGTAGTATCACGCCGGGAAGCGCACCGAGACGCGATTGTACAAGGGCCTCAGCCTCGGCCTTGGTTTGTTCGTAGGTGTTGCGATAGCTCTGGCCCACGGCAAGCTCGTCTTCGCGCACCAGGTCCGAGCGCTCGCCGGCCACGTAGGCTGTGCCGACGTAAGCAAAACTTTGAAGCTGGCGCGCGCCGCCCGCAAAATCAAGAATATGCCGGGTGCCCTCGACGTTAATGCGACGGGCCTCGCCGAGCGAATGATCGAACCGCACTGTGGCAGCGGAGTGAATTACTCGGGTTGTTTCAGCCGAAAGGCGTCCGTAGGCGGTAGGATCCAGCCCACAATTAGGCTGGCTGACGTCGCCAGAAAATACCTGAACGCGCGACCGCTCTGCTAAAGGAATGAACGAATCAACGCGCTGCTGAGCCGATTGCCCGGCTCTGTCGCGGATGAGCAGCGCCAGTGTGGCGTTCGGCTTCCGCTCCAGAAGTTCGCGCACCAACTGGACTCCGAGGAAGCCCGTTGCACCCGTAACTAGAATGAGCTCTTCGTTATCCATTTCAAAATCGGCCTTAGTCCGCGAACAATAAGAAGGTCGGCGAATCATGACCGCTGGGTACCTGTGCGACGGGCTGCGCTACCGCTAATTATAGCCCGCGAGCGGTGTCGAGCTAATTGTCTCTTCGGGGGGCAAGACGATAACTTACTCAAGGTCGACAACCGGACGCAACCCATCGCGCCATTCGACGACGACGATTAGGCTAGGCGCGCGCCCCCTGCCGCACAGAGCTTGCGTGAGTACGAATCTACGCGCGATAGCGGAGGGCATCTGGCGGCCGCAGATCGAAAATTGTAAATAACGCCTTGAACCTCTTATTCTGAATGGGCGCATCGAATATCATCGCGACAAACTAGCAGCTCAATTTTCTTCAGGGCGAAGACAAAGGACGCATTCCAACTTCATGGCCAAATCATTGTCGTTCACGGGATTCGTTTTGAAGAACCTGCGGCGCCGGAGGCTGAGGACTCTGCTCACGCTGGCTGGAATCGGAATGGCGGTGGGGGCGTTTGTAGGCTTGGTTGGCTTTTCGAGCGCGTTCGAACAACAGTGGATGCGTATTTACTCCAGTAGCGGCACTGATATCGCCGTGATTCAGGGGACCTTTCTGAACACTTCGCTGGACGAATCGACGACGGCAAAGCTCAGGGATTTGCCCGATGTGGCGCAGGCCTCGCCCACGATCTTTAACCTGATGGACCTGACACCGGACGTGAACGCGCTGGTATACGGCTGGAAGGGCGATGCATTTCAGTTCAATTCTCTGCAGATTCTTGCAGGGCGACGGTTTCGCGACGGCCGTGCGGAAGTCATGCTCGGCGATATGCTCGCTCAGGATCTGAAGAAGTCCCCCGGCGACATTCTTGAAATCCAGGGCACGTCATTCACGATAACTGCCATTTATCACGGCGCTTCAACGCTTCAGGCGGCCGCGGTTGTCATGCCTCTGGATCAGTTGCAACAGCTAAGCAGCCTGCAAGGCAAAGCTTCGACGATTGATGTGCGGCTGCGCCCAGCGCCCCGCGGAGAAACTTCGGAACAGTACTTGAAGCGCGCGCAGGCTGAGATCGAAGCTGCTCTGCCGGGAATGCGCGCTGTTCCCGCGGCGGAACGCGCTAGCGACAATCAGTTTGTCAAGTTGGCCCACGCTTCCGCCTGGGGTACGTCTTCGCTTGCCCTCCTCATCGGCATACTGGGAATCGCCAACACCATGGCGATGTCGGTTTTCGAGCGCACGCGGGAGATCGGCATCCTGCGCGCTCTGGGTTGGAACCGATGGCAGGTGCTGGCTCACATTGAGATTGAAGCAGTCACGCTTGGCCTGGGCGGAGGATTTCTCGGTATCGCTTTCGGGTGGTGTGCTCTGCGGGTGCTGGCGACCTTGCCTCGGACCGCTAGTCTCGTTTCGGCGTCACTCCACTGGCCGCTTCTTGCCGAGGCAGTGGGAATCGCGGTGTTCGCCGGGCTGATTGCCGGAGCGCTTCCGGCGTGGCGCGCAGGGCAACTCTCACCCGTGGATGCGCTGAGGCACGATTAGCCGATCTCACAGAGGAACCGTTCGCCCAGTGCTCGCTGTGGTATCTTGCCGTTGCGATGGTGTGGCAAACTGCTGGTGCCAAAAACGCAGATGCGGCGCGGCGCTCCCTTAGCAGTTTCTAGTAGCACCTGAAATCAATGAATGATTGAAGAGAGCGATGGCAAGATTTGGTGCATTTTGTTTTCCGGGAACCGGTCATCTCAATCCGATGACCGCGCTGGCGCATTCCCTGCAACTGAGAGGCCATGAGGTAGTGATCTTCGGGATTGCGGACACCGAGGCAGGTGTGCGTGCCGCGGGTATCGAGTTTCATCGGATCGGCGCCGAAGACTATCCACCCGGTACCCTCAAGAAGCTGGACGAGCAATTGGCGCGGTTAAGGGGAATCGCTACCTTTCGGTTCACATTAGAGCGGGTAAGGAATTCGATGCAGATGAGCCTGCGCGACGGGCCGGACGCGGTACGGAAAGCCAACGTAGAAGCGCTGCTGGTCGACGAGGCGGAGTTTGCTGGAAATGTGGCAGACCATTTAGGCCTGCCCTGGATCTCCATCGCTTTGATTCCTCCCTTGCTCCCCGACGACCGGTTTCCGCCCTTCTGGTTCGCCTGGGCGGCGGGACAGGATCGTCTCAGTCGTTGGCGGAACCGCCTTGCGATTCACTTGCTTTTGCGGATTGCAACCCCCATCTTCAGGGAAGTGAACCAGCAGCGTAGCGCATGGGGGCTGAAGCCCCTCGCGCGTCCCGAGGAAGGGTTATCGTCTCTGGCGCAAATTACTCAGTTGCCTGAGGCACTGGAGTTCGAAATTCGCGGCAAAAAACCAGCGGGGCTTCACTATACCGGGCCGTTCTTACACGCTCAACAGCGTCCTGCCGTCGACTTTCCCTGGGACCTTCTCGACGGACGCCCACTAATTTACGCATCGCTGGGCACTCTCCAGAACGGTTCGGAAGCCATCTTCAGGACGATCACAGATGCCTGTGCCGGACTCGGCGCACAATTGTTGATTTCGCTGGGTGGTGGACTCGATCCGGCAAGACTGGGAAAGCTGGCCGGCGACCCGCTGGTGGTGCGATTTGCTCCCCAACTGGAGATTCTGAAGCGGGCCACGCTGGTGATCACACATGCCGGCCTGAACACGGTCCTCGAGTCGCTGTCCGAGGGAGTGCCGATGGTGGCTGTGCCCCTCGGCAACGACCAACCCGGGGTGGCGGCGAGGCTCAAGGCACGCGGAGCATGCGTGGTGGTTTCACGGTACAGGCTAAACCCGGCCCGGCTTCGCAAAGCAGTCATGCTCGTGCTTCAAGAAGCCAGATACCGTGAAGCGGCCCAGGTCTTGCAGAGAGCTATCCAGCAGTTGGACGGACCAGACCGCGCTGTAGATCTCATCGAACAGGTACTGAAGCTCCGTTCGACTCAGCCCCTATCCTGATCGGCTCTGTTGCATTAGCGGGCATATCGTAGTCTGGAGTTCGTTTGGCGATGACCCTTGTTCATGTTTCAAGCGCCGTTCGTTTCGCTGTGGATATCATCTTGGTGTGCGTTCGCTGGTGGTGCAAGTATGGGATAAGCTACCGGGATCTGGCGGAGTTGATGCCGGAACGCGGCGTAGGCGTGGATCCGTCCGCGATCATGCGCTGGGTTCATCGCTACGCGCCTGAACTTGAGAAGCGGGTTCGCTGGTACCAGGGGTACAGTGTGACCTCGTGGCGAGTTATCTGCGACGCCTGCCTCAAGTGATTTTCGCACGTCTTCGAGGAGCTTTATCGGCATGAAGACCACGGCGAAGTAGTAGGTGCCACGGCTACCCGCCTCAATGCGATCCATCACAACCCATCTTTCCACTGCGTACTCATAAGTCGATCCGTCACCAGTGCGCTTGCCCGGAAGAAGCACGATCGATGGAAATGAATTCGCCAAGGTGGCGGGAATGCTGCTTCCCGAGAGCTCGTGCCCTCTGGCATCGACGAGGTAGTAATGCGACAAAAACGGGTTCGACCATTCCTGCAACTGCTTCCGCAGCGCCTGCGGTCCTGCCAGTTCGTATTGGGCAACAGCGGATCGTGCATACACCTGGAGAAAGTCCTGCACCTTTGGCGGTTGCCCGATTTTGCGCTCGGCCCATCGGCTCAAAAGCGCTCCAACGCTGAGCATGACAGCGACGGTCAAGCAGAACGATAGGAAGATTCTCCAAAAAAGTCGCAGCCTGAAGATCACGTGTGTAACTCACTCCTATTCGGCATACAGGTATCCCGAGCCTCTTACCGTCTTAATGCGGTCCTGCGAGTCCGGCCGACCCCCGAGTTTTCTACGGAGCCGGCTAAGATGGACATCAACACTTCGGTCGAAGCCCTGCTGCGGTATAAACTGTCGCTCTCGAATATTGACGAGAAATTCGGCGTTGCGCTTAATCGGTGCTGTCAACGGCCATCCTGAAGCGCTTTCCATTGTGGCGACGATGGCGAATTCGATGTCTAGCGAGCAGTTACGACGGGTCTTGTCAGGCAATCTTTACGACATCAATGATGTATCGGCTGGCGAAAGGCGTAGTCTCGCGCGCGCTGCCAAGCCCGTCATTATCAGCGTCAGCGATGACATTATCCGCAAATTGAAGAAAGAGCCGAAGGAGGTTCACAAACTCACGCCCCGCCAATACGAGGAGCTGATCGCCGATCTCCTGCGCGATATGGGCCATGAGGTCATGCTCACGAAAGCAACTCGTGACGGCGGCAAGGACATCCTTGCGACGATGAAGACCGACATTGGCGAAATCCTATGCCTTGTCGATGCTAAGAAATACCGCGAGGATCGCAAGATTGGCGTGGGTATGGTGCGCACACTTTATGGCACGCTCGCGGATTATCAGGCCAGCAGCGCCATGCTCGTTACCACGTCCTCATATTCCAAAGATGCCCGCTCCATGCAGGAGAAGCACAAGTACCAGTTGTCGCTGAAGGACTACGCGGACGTGGCTTCTTGGATTCAGAAATACGGCAAGCGCGGCCACCAGGGCGCACATTCGCAAGTTCTAAGAAGAACTTGTAGCGTACAAGTTTCACCTCTGGCCGCGCAGCACTACCTCACAAAGTAATATTGCTCATATTGCCCAACACATGGTTTGAAGGCCAGTTCCAGGCCAGTACACCGCAGGAATGACAGGAATCTTATGCAGGCAGATGTCAATGGCTCCGATTTGAGTACCCGACAGGACCAGAACGAGTTGCCTCGGTTACTAAGCCCTGGCACGTTGGGATTCTACAGTTTTGTCGAGGTGACGGAAATCGTCGCCTTTACTGAAGGCAGCAAAACACCGATCAACATATTCACCATCGGAGTCGCGGAAGAAACCTCGCAGGAATCCACGGCTGGTTATCGCTTCCTGAGCACCGGGCGATCGAGCTTCGTAGTCTTAAAGCCTGGAAGTTTGGAATAGTCCGCTACTGCCGGCCAATTGCTGAATTCGTGCCATTTCTTACCGAGGTTGGCTCTCAACAAGTTTGGCGCGCCTCTGGAAATGATCTCAAGATTGGGGCGCTGTCAGCCCTCCCATCCAAGGTCGTTCCCGCAGACGGGCTTAATTCGGTTCCTCTCAATCGGGTCCTCAAGAATAATTTCTGGAACGGATCGCATGTATTGGAATGGGAGGACCCGAAGAAAGAGCTTCTCCGCCCTCTTTTCGAAGATGCATCGAGACTTCAGGAGCTATCCGAACGGGTCACGCAATACATTCCAGTCAGAATCGGTGCACTGTCTGATCGTCTGGGCAACATACTTCTGCAGTTGCCAGTGACCGTAATCACGGCGGATTTCCAACGGCCGCAGGATTTCGACAGGGCTAAGAAGTCGGACCACATTTTCCTCTTGTGATGTGTCGCTAGACGGGATTTTGACCAATTCGTCGCTCAACAGGGCCAAGGAATCCGAACTTTGCAGGAAAGCGACTTTGCAGGAACTTCGAAGAATTGCATGGGAATACACCCGTGACCCCGATCTTAGCGTGAAAAATCGCGTAGTTTTGCGGTATCACTGGTATATTGGCCCCGATCAGACGCCGCCCGAAACTTGCTACACAGCGCAATCGTCTGTGCAGCAAAGGCCCTCGTCAGGATCAGGACAGCCTATGGCGTCGCAACGCATTGGTCGAGCTTTCGTTGCTGTTGTTTCCGCATTTGCGATCAATCTATGCCCCGCGCAGTCCCCACCTGCGGCTGGAGCCTACTCACATGGAAATGTTCAAACGACCGGTCAGGCTGGTTATACGCTCAAGGCTCCTTCCCGCATCGTCCTAACCGATGTCACCGTCACCGATGACAAAGGGAACCCGGTTCTGGGGCTACCCGAATCCGCTTTTCATGTCTTCGACAACAAGGTGCCGCAATCAATCGGTTCGTTTGAAAAACATCTGGGCGCTGTCTCCCCCGGTGTTCTTCCCGTCGCCAAACCTGGCGTTTATAGCAACGACTACATTGAGCATCTTCCATCCGTTCTCAACATAATCGTTCTTGACATCACAAATCTGGAAATTCCCGATCAGATGTGGCTCAATCACGAACTGACGCAATTCCTTAACAATGTACCGAATGGCCAACCACTCGCCATCTATCTTCGCAGTGATGACGATTGCTTTCTCTTGCAGAACTTTACGTCCAATCGGACACTCCTCATTGACGCCCTCCACAAGGCCATTCCAAGGTTTCCGCCCCCGAGCCGTTCGGCGCTAAACGATTTCGACACTATGCGCCAGATCGCAATCTACCTCGGGCAAATCTCCGGGCGCAAGAACGTCATCTGGTTCTCTGGAGGATCCTCTTTGTTTCTCCTTCCTGACGCCAGTAGCGCCGTGTTCGAGAACAACGCAGAGTGGCGCGATCTTTACGATGAGCTTGAGAGGCAGCGGATCGCTGTTTACCCGGTGGATGCGCGAGGTTTGACCGTCACGAACCGACGAGGAATGCTCGAACAGCATATGCAGATGGCGGAGGTAGCGAGAGCCACCGGAGGGCAAGCTTTTTACGACACGAATGGCATGATCAAATCCGCAAATCAGGTCCTCAATACCGGCGGCAGCTTCTATACCTTGACTTACTCACCCAAGAACTTCCAAGTTGATAACAAGTGGCACAACGTCCGTGTGACCCTCGACGGTGAACACTATCACCTCAGCTATCGCAGTGGATACTTCGCCGACAGTGATGTAAGGAGTCCCGAGCGACCGGCACCGTCTAGGACTCGGCTGATGCCGAATGGGCAAAAAGTGGTGCAAAGCAGCGCTCCCATCATCTTCGAGGCAAAAGCAACACCAATAGATGATTCTGCGTTGGCCACTTTGCCGCCGCCTTCCGCCGCCGTCCCGCCACAACCGCTCCCACCCGTAAAGAAAGGAAGGACGCGTTATTCGATCCGCTACACACTTCCCGTCGGAGCGCTTACCCAACAAGACATCGACGGAAAGAAGATCGTCACCTTCGGCATCGCTGCCATTGTCTTCAATCGCGATGGCGAGACGATTGTACGAGATGCTGAGCGCGCAGCCTTGACCCTAAATCAGAAGTCCTTAAGCGAACACCCTGACGGCCGCATTGGGATCGATAAACTGATCGACCTCCAAACAGGTGATGACTATCTTTATCTCGCTGTATGGGACGTAATCAGCCACCGGCTGGGCACCTTGCAAATAGCAATGAAGGTTCCCAAACGTTGAGCTATCGGCAAGCGCTTCGGCCTTTCAAAGGTACGCCTCTTGCTTGGACAACTGGCCAAAGGTAAAACCAAAGTGTGTTTTTCACGTCGCGAAAATTTTGTTGCATTGACTTGGCAGCTTTGGTGCATCCACTTCACAGGTTTTGTCGCATCCTCTTTGTACGAAGTCATTGAGTATTGTTCGAAGTTGTCGCATCCTCTTCTGGATCTGACACCGGCCGTTCGTCGCCGCTCACCGCGAGCTCTTACGTTGGCCGAGCGGGAGGACATCTCACGAGGCATCGCTTCCGGTTCCTGGGCTTGGTTACCATCCATCCGTCCCGATCCATTCCCTGAATCCGGATTCCACTCGCATTTACAATCACTCACGCAGAGGCAATCCGCAGACGGGAGCGATGATGCGTCTTTGGCTGGCATGGTGCATAGCGCTGGTGCTCTGTCTTCCCCTGCGAGTCGATGCACGGCAGGAAAGTCCATCACCGGTGTCAGATCCGCAGAAGGCTCTTGAGCGGCTGTGCTGGTGGAGGGGTTGATCCGACTGGATGTCACCGTGACCGATCGCGACGGTGGTGCGGTCTCTAATCTCCAGCGCGCCGACTTCACACTTCTCGACGACGGTCATCCGAGAGAGATCGTCGCCTTCCGCGCACCTGCTTCTCCGTACCCTCCACAGTAAGCAGCCCACAGCGGTCCTCATCCTCATTGACACGCTCGATCTCGAGCCTAAACTCGCCAACTTCGAGCGATCCCAAATAGCGAAGTTCCTGCGCCGTAACGAAGGCCATCTCATCCAGCCGGTTACGGTCTACTCGCTCGACAACAAGGGTCTAGCACTTCAGGCCAAGCCTTCGCGTGATGGAAATGCTCTTGCGGTGGCCGTCGAATCCGGTACCACGATCGATTTCCTCTTTGGCGCTCCTGGTACGAACGCGACCAATATCGACAGGGACTACAGGCAATTCGCTCCGATGACCGGGATACGCGCACTGGGATCGATCGGCGCCAGCCAGTCCACGATTCCTGGCCGCAAGTTGCTGCTCTGGGTGGGTGCGGGGTTCCGGCCGAGCGGTAGCGGCTCCTATATCAACGCGGGTTTGGACGTGCATAGTCCAGAGACGCAGAGGTTTCTCCTGGCGAAGGCTCAGTGGCTCTCCACCTGCCTTAGCCAGGCCCGGATCACTCTGGATGCGTTCTCTGTAGGAGAGGACGAAGCATCCTTCCTCAACGTTCAGGATCCGCACATCTCGGTGCCCGCGGCGAAAGTCGCTAGCCCAGCGGATAGTGCGGGCATACTCATCCAAGTCCGCGCCAAGGACGCCTGGAAGCTCTACCTGGATGTGGTTCCTTCGCCTGAACGTGTTGGCATCATGGACGTGTACAAAAAGACCCTCGCCGTGAAATCCGGCGGTCGCGTTCTGCCCGCGTCGGACGACCTGTCGGCACAGATCGAGTCCTGCGTTCAGCAGGCGGATTCTTTCTACACTCTCACCTTCGATCCGCCTCAAGCTGCGAAGCCGAACGAGTACCACTTTCTCCAGATCGGGCTCACGAATTCCGGATACACTGCGCATCTTCGTAGCGGTTACTACAACCAGCTTTTCTACGCGGACCCTCCCAACCCGGCGGTTCGCTCTGTCTCCGCCACGCAGTTCGGGAACATAGTCATGACTCTCTCGATGCGGACGCGTGCTCACGACGTCCCCGCGCAGGAGATCTCTGCACTCCAACTGAACGAAAGGCTTAGCGGTCGCCGTGCAGCCGAGCTAATGAACCGTTTCAGCAACGCCGCTGCTGCCGATGCCGTTCGTGCAGTCATCGATCAATCGGCCTTTCTTCAGCCGCCGCGGTCGGAGATACTTCCTGAGCCTCCGCCGGATCAAGCCACCCGGCAGAACATTCTTGCTTCTGCCAGTGACTATCTCAGTCATATCATTCCGAAGCTTCCCAACTTCGTCGCGAACCGCAGCACCGTTCTGCTCGATCAGGGATTCTCGAATCGAGATCCTTCTGCAGCGGCTTTTGAGGCAGCGCCTTTTTACGTAGCCGAAGCCTGGGATGGCACCGTAACCTACAGCGGCGGCAAGGAAGTGGTAACGAGCGGACATCCGCGGAGCTCCAATCCGGCTAGTTCGCGATCTATCTACGGCATCTTCGGTCCGTTTCTCGGTTACACCGTCCGGGTCGCCCTTGATCTGCCGGGCAGCATAATTTGGAGCCGCTGGGAACGGGGACACGGCAGCAAACTTGCCGTCTTCCGCTTCGAAGTTCCGTTCGACAAGACACTCTATTACCGCGTATCGGGATGTTGCCTTCCCGGAACCGGGGAATCGTATAGCATCCTGCCGGGTTACCGCGGCGAGATCGCGATTGATCCCGTCAGCGGAGCTATTGTTCGCGTGCAGGTGCAGACCGTATTTCCGGGCTTCGTTCCAACGAATCGCTCCGATGTGATGGTGGAGTACGGCCCTGTTGCGATGGGAGACAAAACTTACATGGTTCCGCTTCACAGCATCGCCGTCCATCGCGGACGTACGATGCTCGCGCAGAAGCAGGAAGATTGGAATACGAGCTTTCAGACATGGAGTCCCTTCCACACGCAAATCAGCGAGTTCACCTTCGATCGCTACCATCTCTTCCAAGGCGAGATGCGCATCCTCCCGGGTTTCACACCCGTACCGGAGAAAGATCCGACAGATCCGTCATCCTCCGACAAGCCCAAGAGTCGTGAACATTAATCCGCGAGATCCTCTATAAAACCCATTCGGATATCTCTCGTTGCTTTTGAAGCACATGCGAATATAGCTACGTATCCTTACTGCCGTCACGACTAAAACCCAATGGCTCATTCGTCAAGATTTGTCCTTCTTGCCCTGCTGCTCGCGGCTGCTGCCATCCTCGCATACCGATACCGGGGTCCCCCGGACCATCCTCACAGCAGCGTCGCTGAGGCGCATCGCGTACCCGTCCTCGTTCCCGGCGTTGTGGAGCCGGAAGAAATGCGGATAGAGCCATTCCCGTTATACGCGCCAACCGAGCCGGAGCGAATGCTGGGCGAGGCCATGAAGGAAACACGGGGCAACAGCGACCCTAACGCGCTATTGCCCGCTCTCAACCGCATTCTTGCCAAATATCCCGACTACGCGGACGGATACGTGATGCGATTGGGATCGCTCTGCACCGAGAAGGATCACGCAGCCATCCTCTCGGATATCAATAACGCACTCAGATACGACGGTAATTCCGAGAATGCGAAAGAGACGCACACTTCGCTGCTCTCCATGAAGGCGAAGGCGGAACACGATGGTGGCGATGATGCCTCAGCCATTCGGGATCTGGACACGGTCCTCCAAGCCAACGTTGCAGACGGCACGCGATTCGCTAACAGCGGTGGCATTGCGCCGGAAAAAACGACATCGGCCTGCACCTGGTCCGAGACCGACATGGGCGAGCTGACACAGCGGTTCCCGAGCGATTACCGCTCCTTTCTGTATGCGGGGCTATATTACGGCTTCTTTACCACCTGGAATGAAGACTCCGCCAAACCGGCGATGGAAAACCTCGATAAAGCGGCGGAGCTTAACCCAAATTCCGCGTTACCGTATTTCTACAAGGCACATATCCTCCAGCAGGGGGCTTTCCTGAAGTCGATGAACTGGTCCGATGCGCAGCGTGCTGACCATAGTCAGCGGCTTCTAGGCGAGTTGAACAAAGCGCTGGCACTCGACCCAAATCTCCTGCCTGCGATCAGTGATCGAGCGGAGATATTTCAGCCTCAAGCAGTTTCAGCAAGCCATCCCCGATTATGACAAGGCCATTGTGCTCGATCCGAAGGACGCTGGAGCGTATAACGACCGAGGCCTTGCGAAGATGAAACTCGGCAACACCTACGACGCGATATCGGATTTCAACGAAGCCATCAGGCTCAAGCCGCGTGAGCTTCAGAAGTCAAGCAACTATGAAAACCGGGCTGATGCTTACCTGAAAACGCAGCAGTGGCCGTTCGCCATCCGAGACCTGACAACGGCCATTTCACTGCAGACCGGTGGCGTGTCTTTGCTGATGAACATCAATCAGTTTCGCGCCATCTATCCCGAGTACAAAAGCGCGTCCGACGAAGCCGTTACGCGCAAACTGAACCAGACCTTCTTTCCCAACCTGAAGTATGAGGATTTTTCCAGGAGCTTTCTGCACGACAACGTTGAGAAGGGCTTCTTCAACTCCACCACGCATCCCGATCTCTGCATCAAGCGTTCGGATGCTTATCTGAAAAACGGTGACTGGCATAGTGCGGCGGCTGATTTCCGAAGCGCTGCTAACGGCTTTACCCAGTACGCGACCGCCGACCGGTGGCGTCCAATTGGCACGCAGCAGAACTCCCAACTTTATATCGACATGCAGACATTCGACGATTCCGTCCGGACATCCATGAAGGTCTGGACTAAGCAATCTGACGGGGCGGCTGACGCATCAGGCCCGTACTCTCTCAATCAGTATGAATTCAACTGCGGGACTCACCAATTGCGTACCGTATCGTTTGCCCGCTACAGCGCCTCCGGCAGCCTCCTAGCCAGCCGAGGAGACAGCAAGTGGGAAAGCTCTATCCCGGATACACTCGGGGAAACGCTTCTTAATGACATTTGCAGAGCAAATAAATGAAAGTTTCCAGCAGATGCATGGCAAATTATGGTTTCGCACAGGGGCTAAACCTAGCTCATTTTTACTGCACGGACTAATGGTGTGTGTAGCTTAAGGATTTATTTGGCGTAGCATTTGTGCCAGTATCTGTCGCTTGGCACGAGGGGCGGAGCGCGGGCAGCATGCAGGTGGATCATCGATCTGCTTGTGGATGAATGAGTTGGCTCTGTCGGGATGGCTTTGGTAGTGCTCGTTGGCGCAGCCCGTACGACAAATATCGCCTCAAAAGCTACGACAGTTAATTTCACAAGCCACATTCTTGTGGAACGAGAAGTGATAAAGCGGGCGGGTACACGTTAGAGTATGGCCGATCAATTTGTGGCTGCCTCGTCAAAGATTGGATCGCATCTGCTCTAGGCTCTGCAGACGGTCTTCTCAATCGAAAGACGATCAGCGTTGCGGGACGGGGCAGCAGAGCCGGTTCGATCCCTTGCGCTATGTGTTCAACAACGAGCGTCCGCATGAGGGTTTGAATAATCAAACACCGCGAATCTTTAGCAGCCCAGTTCCGTGCGCCTGCCACGATCCGTGCCTGAGTTCACCTATCCTAGCGCATGCACCACCTTGCGATTTGTCTCCATCCGCTCACGAAACTTCGCCCCCTCTGCTGCGGGGGACCCCCAGCGACATATAGCGTGAAGCAAGTATATAGGGGGCGGATTTTATGCCAGGCTCGAACGATGCCATATCCATATCCTTCGAATGGCCCGCCATCTCACCCCAGCTATCTGTTGGATCTACCACAATCTTCCGGTCTTTCAGCAGCGCGATCAACTTCTTCGATGCCGATCAGTCCTTTTTATTTACTGTAAGCACTCTTCTCTTATTGCTTCATCACGTTAGTTTGACTCCATTTCAAGGCTGAGGAAATTTACCTGGTACGGAGTAAGTTGTGTCTGTCACTTTTCCTGTCTCCATCACTTGTTTGAACCTGTGCAGATTTGCTGAGACTTCGGCAGCCGGGTATTTTCCAATCAATGCAAGCGCCGCCCGCACAAGTTTGCCTCCGGGTGCTTTCATCACTTCGCGAACTTGCGTCTCACCAGCCTCGGGTCCGGAAGCGAAATAGATCTCCCAGTAAGTTCTAGTTGTGGGAGAGGTGACTATTTCGTAGCGAATCAATTCGCTTTCGCGCTTCTCGGTCACTTCGATAACCCAGTGTGCTTGAATGCCGAAAGGGCCTTCTATTGTCCATCGGGAAGTTGCCGGACCGGTTGGCTCAATGGCCATGACATCCCCGAGAAAAATAGGCAGGTTCTTGAAGTCCTGATATAAACTGAAGACCTCCTCAACCGGACGTTGGATCGTTACGGTTGCTTCAATCGTATTTTTGTCCAATGCAGTCGATGAGTCACTTTGCATATGCTGTCTCCGATCCAATAGCGTTTTACCGATGAAGATTAGGATCACGAGCAAGCCGATGGCGGCTGCTCCCTTTGTAAAAACCTTTCGCTGAGCGATTCGCATCAAAGCCCCGGTTGCATAGCTACCTCCGCAAGACGATCAAATTCGGCTGCGGGGAGTAGTCCAGAGATCAATCGTTGTGCGATGAGCCACGCCGGTGTGCCTTGAACGCCATATTTGTGGCCAATCGTCTCAGCGTTGCTAACCGCGGCGAAAGCGCTGCCGTCTGCAAAAGCTGAGTGCAAAGCCTCCAAGTCGATACCTAGATCTGTCGCATGTTCGTCGACCACAGCCGGGTTCCCGAGATCCTCGCCGAGAGCGAAGTGTGCCGCAAAGAGATCCTTCTGGAACTGATGGAAACTGTCCGGCTGATGCCGCCGAACCCACTCGGCAGCGGCCAGAGCACGACGGGTATCGGGAAGGTGCGGCGGCCAGTTCAGCTGCAATCCAGCTTCCTTAGCCTCCCGCTCCAAATTGGCGTACATCAGCCCGTTGCGGGTACCCGCCGGAACGCCTGCAGGAGGGATGTCTGGGTGAGCCTGAAAGGGCAGCCCGATTACGTCCAGACCATGCCGAACGAGAATTGTGGTTCGGCTCTGTCCGACGTAGCAGAACGGGCAAAGGAAATCGTACCAGTGCAGGACCGTGCGAGGGTTTCTTACTCTGCTCTCGAGATCATTGTTAGCCATATCCTCCGTCTCTTTAAAGCCCTCTATACTGCGTGGCCGATACCTGGCCTCAATCATCTTTCCTGCCTTTCCGCTTGGATCGCCAAGCCTTGTGAATTTTGCCCGAATCGCCGTTCTGAACACCGCCGAGACGCAACTCATTCGCGCCAAGCGCCGAAAATCTGTTTGTCGGGGGCAAAAGTGTTGATGGTTCTCAACTCAGTTCAATCCGGAAATGTCCACAACACGAGCCGGAACTTCGATGTTGAGCTTCACTAGGTCGTAGAGCGTTGTTCCTCCGGCCATCAGCCGCGTTTCGGCGCCGCCGTCAGCCATAACTTGTACAGCGTCGTGAACGTGCTGCCCTGGTGTAAACGAAAGGATGCATTACTCCCGCCGCATCTTGAGTGAATCGTCCTGAACTGTAGCGACAATGCCGACATGGCACCCCAACGACAGATGTTTGCCGCTCATGTATTCGCGGATCTGGTAAGCGAGGTTGCATGTCCCTCGTGGACGCAAGCGACCGCAGCATGATCTGCCCGGGCGTGCAATAGCCACATTGCAATTCCTAGTGGTCAATAAGGCCTGCTGCATAGGATGGAGCTCGCCATCGTGAAATGAAAGGCTTCGTGCTTGGATTCTTTAGTCATGTGGTTGCTTTCCTTGGTGATGACTTTTCGTTTCTCATGCGTGTTCGCTCTAACTTGCGGTGCAGCATCTCCAGTAAATGCTTTGTGTATACGTCATTGGCGATGAAATCGGCTCCCTGGCTCATGATCTCCGCAAGAACCATCTCGCCGTTTCGATCAATGAATGTCACGTCACGCAGCTCGACAATGCATTTACGCCTGTCAGGACGGCAATGCCGTTCACTCCAGGTTGAACTCAGTTCATGGGCCCATTGGCCGACCAACCGTCCTTGCAATGATCATCTTTGCTTATCAGGAAAGTCGTCGATAGTGATCTTCAGCATCGCTGCTCTCCCGTTGATCAACCGGACGCAAATGCGAATTGCACGTGAAGAGCCAAAGGGCGTGCTGCTCTGGAATAGGCCTATCCTTTTGTCGAACCGGCATTTAGGACGGTGGCGATGTTACGACGCGACTAGGCGTGGATGGTATGAAGACGGAGGTTTGGCGCACGCGCCGGAAATCCAGCTCAAGGCGCTACCATCCGGGACTCCGGTGTGTCTAAATAACGTGAGCTTGTCGCCCCCGAAACCTGCGGTTCCGTTTCAAAAACAACTTGCGGATGACAAGGCGCGCCTACCGTCCATCTTCGACGAACTATTCGATCAAGTATCCGAGGCAATTCTCCTTCTGGACAACGCTTCACGTGCCGTTCGAGCCAACCGCGAGTTCGTACGTTTGTTCGGGCACTCGCAAGAAGAAATCATTGGCAGATCAGTTTCGTCGCTGATTGTTCCTGAGGAGCGTCGAGATGAAGCTGACGGCTTCGCTAATTCACTGGCTCGGGGACAAACGGTCAACGCCGAGACCGTGCGAATCCGCAAAGACGGCAAACGTATCGATGTATCCTTGGTAGAAGTCCCGCTCAGCATCCCTGACGAGACTGTCTCCAGTTATGCAATCTACCGTGAAATCACCGAGCGTCGGCGTCTTGAACGCGAGTTGCAGCACGAACGCGACCGTCTTCGCTTGCTATTGGATCTGAACAATCGCGTCGCATCGCACTTAGATCTTCGCAAGATCTTTGAGGCGGTGTCGAGTGAGGTCCGCCGCGTGTTCAATTGCGATTTCGTGGGGCTGGCGTTGCCCGAGAGTTCCGGAAGATATTTGCGGCAGCACATGGTTGACTTCCCAGAGAGCAAAGGCCTATTCAAGGAAGGCGCTTTGTATCCGATCGAAGGGTCACTGTCGGGAGTTGCATTTCGCAACATCAAGCCAGTTCTTCTCACGAAACTTTCAAAAGGCAGGCATGTTTGGAGTTCCGACCAGGATTTCTACAAGAGGATTACTACGAAGGACCGTTCGGGTCTGGCTGTTTCGTTCCTCTAGTAATCGAGGACCGAGTGTTGGGCGTGCTTCAACTTACTAGTCGAAAGGAGCATTCTTTTTCCGAACAAGATCTTGAACTCCTCGGCCAAGTCGCGAACCAGATTGCCATCACGCTTAACAACGCTTTGCAGTATCAGCTGGTAAGTGAAACCAAGGAGCGGCTTGCTGAGCAAATGCTCTATTTGGAAGACGAAATCCGGGTCGAGCACAACTTCGAAGACATTGTTGGAAACAGTCCCAAGCTGAAAGCTGCGCTCGAGAATTTTCAGATCGTGGCGCCTGTGGACTCATCTGTTCTCATCTTAGGGGAAACTGGCACAGGCAAAGAGTTGGTGGCCCGCGCGATTCACGACCGGAGCTCTCGCAGAGGGCAGCCTTTTGTGAAGGTAAACTGTGCCGCGATTCCCTCAGGTCTTCTCGAAAGGGAGTTGTTCGGCCATGAGAAGGGCGCGTTCACTGGCGCCATAGCTCAAAAGATGGGAAGATTCGAACTCGCACACAAGGGCACACTATTTCTCGATGAGGTCGGTGACATACCGCTAGAACTGCAACCCAAGCTACTCAGAGTTTTGCAGGAGCAGGAGTTTGAGAGACTGGGCAGCAATCGCACGCAAAGCGTCGATGTTCGGTTGGTGGCTGCCACGAATTGCAACCTTACCGAAATGGTGGCCGAGAAGAAATTTCGCAGTGATCTTTATTATCGCTTGAGCGTATTCCCCATAGCAGTTCCGCCACTGCGCGAACGCCGTGAAGATGTTCCTCTTCTCGTCCGCCACTTCGCCAACAAGTACTCTCGGCGCATGGGTAAACAAATCGAGAGCATCCCTAAAGAAGCGATAAATGCGCTCCGTCGGTATGCATCGCCAGGAAACATACGGGAGTTGCAGAATCTTATGGAGCGGGCTGTGCTGCTGTCTAGTGGTCCAACGCTACGAGTCCCAATGGCAGAGATTCTTGCTGATTCAGAGGGTAGCAGAGCCTGTGATGGCAATGCGTTAGAGCAAGCCGAGCGAGAGCTGATCCTGAAAGCACTCCACGAAACAAACTGGGTCGTGGGAGGTTCCCGGGGTGCAGCAACTCGATTGGGCCTCAGTCGGACAACACTGGCCTACAAGATGCAAAAGTTGGGCATCTCTCGCCCGACGTAGTGACGAATTAGCCGCACCTGTGCCAAACCTCCGTCCCGTCAGAACCATCCTGGCACGCCGACCTGTGACCGTTCGGCCGCCTAAAGATCCATGCCACTATAAGATCCATTGCTGTGCGGCGATCAAGATGTTTTGGCTACGTGCGTGCATGGTTTATCGGCGTTGAGTTTGATAAACACTGCGGCGAACACAGCATGCGGCTCGCAATACAGATTGAGAACGAACATGACTAGCACGGACAATGGCAGAGTGATTACCAAGAGCGAGCGCTACCGTGAGATCCTCACGGTACTTGCTCGTCATGGCATAGGAATCGTCGACGCGGAATTCATCAAGCACGAAGCCGGTGATCAAGCCCGCGCTGAGCATCTTCGCCGCGCGTGCGAGGAACTCGGAACGATGTTCGTCAAGATCGGTCATTTGAGTATTTTTCAAGGAAGAAAACTCTTGAACAACTTTATGCGACAAATGCCGCGATTGATAATCGCCATCGCAGCTCTATTGTTGGGTACCCTTCTACCTGTAGTCGCGTTTGCTTCCTCGAGATCTTCTCTGCTGGCAAACGGAGATCACATCGGCACAGTATTTGGAACACGCCTCTGGTATAGCGTCGCGGGCCATGGTCCGCCCCTCTTCGTGGTTTCGACGCAGTATGGCATCGGCACGTCCTATCTTCGTCATAGCCTCACCCCTCTGGAGAAGCACTTTACTCTTGTTTATGTAGACCTGCGCGGAAATGGCAACTCTGAGGTACCGGGAGATCTGACCACGATATCCACTCGGACCGACGTGAGCGATCTTGAACAACTTAGACGCCTCTGGGGCCTCGAAAAGCTTGCGATTCTTGGCCATTCCGGCGGAGGAGCTGTGGCGTTGGGATATGCAGAAACCTATCCCAGCCACGTCTCTGCCATTGTCCTAGTAGATACGGAGGTGATTGACCTCTATCCGTCACCTGGAACAGATCGCTTCCGTGCGAAGTGGCGTAACGATCCAGCGCATGCATTTGCTGTCCAATACTATGATGATCCCGTTGATAACGAGGAAGAATTGAATGCCTATTTCCATAGCACGTTTGCCTGGTACCTCGCAGATCCGGCAAAGTACCTCGGTCAGTTGCGACGCATTCAGGAAGGAACTGTCATTCCGTGGCAGGTCTTCTCGAGTTGGCTAGCCAATGATAAGCGGGATGCCTGGAAACAATCAACAGAGTTCCCAAACGTAATGTCGCCAACTCTCATTCTCGTTGGTCGCCAAGATGCAGAGTGCCCAGTCGAGATTGCTGACGCAGCGCATCAGGGAATCCGGAGCTCGGAGGAGGTCATCTTCGAAAATAGCGGACACTTCCCGTGGTTGGAAGAGAAGCAGAAGTTCTTCGCTACGATCGAAGGATTTCTCAGGCGTACGCATATTTGAAGATGATTTTCTGTTAATCAATTGACGAGCGCATTCACCACGAGTTTTCGACGCAATCGTCGATAGTGTGAGACTAAAACGCTAGGAAAGAAAAACCAGAAAACCCTTTAACGTAGTTGACCTGCTCATAGGAACACGACTTTTTTGCGGGCACATAAAACCCAAGTCACGGCCACCTATGGCGACGCGATGTTATTTGAATAAAGGATATTAGTATGTCTATTTCTGTTTCGATCATTGGTGCTTCGGGTGCGGTCGGCACGACGCTAACTACCCACATTCTTCGTAGCGGCTTGCTGGGAGCATATGACCGTCTTCAACTTGTCGGAAGAGGCGTACCCGCGAGCGCGGCAAAATTGCTAGCCATTCGTATCGACTTACTCGACGCTTTCGATGATGCACGCGTCGAAATAGAAGTGGTCCCGAACATAGAAGATGTAGATGGCGATATTGTCATCGTATGCGCAGGAAAAACGCTTTCATCTGAGCCACTGAACCGGCGTAGTATGGGCACCGCAAATATTCCGCTATTTGAGCGGATTGCGGATGCGTGCGCTTCTCGTGTTCCTGAAGCACTCTTTATTGTCGTGAGTAATCCTGTGGAACTAGGGGTACAGGTTTTCTCTAATAAGCTCAATAGGCATCGTGTTTTGGGAATGGGGGCACAGCAGGATTCGCTCCGCTTTGCTCGAGCGATTGCAAAGGACCTGGAAATCAGCCGCCGCGAGGTCCGCGCGTCTGTTCTCGGTGAACATGGTCAGGCAATGGTCCCCCTATGGAGTACCGTCGAGCTCATGCTCCCGGATCCAGTGCTTCAGGACGCTCTTTCTCAGTTGAAAGAACTGAGTGGAACCATCCCACTCACATAGAGAGTCGCATCGCTACAAAGCAAAGTATCTGAACTGCTTCGTTCCGAAAAGATTGCGGAAGCTTATGAAATCACTCGACGGGCATCAGCGGATGCACGAATCTTGGTTGAACCGACGATCACCGGCCACGCGATGCGTTCAACGCCAAATGCAACCGCAAATGCAACTCTGCATTGTCTTACTGCCGCAATGATGAACGATCATAGACGCATTCATGGCCAAGTCCTACTTCAAGGGGAGTTTCTGAACCTCAACGGTGTCTGTGGCGTTCCACTCAATGTAAATCGAGAGGGATGGCACGTCGCACAGCTGGAGACTCTCACACCTGAGGAGCAGGTTCAAATTAGACGTGCTGCTCGTTCAATTGAGGGCTATCTGAGTAGCGTATGTTCCAACATCGATCAGCTAATTGAGATCCAATGAACACTGCGAAGCGGTGCATTGGTGTCCCGATTCGTCTGCGCCGTTTTATGCACTTCTAATTTTCATTGTGGATTTTATCAGAACGTTGTGCCAGAGTTTTCTGCGCCGCCGTCTGTCGGAATACCGCAAGAGCCCATCCCTTCATCGCAATCACGAAGAGAGAGAAAAGATGAAAGCTGCATTTATTACACTTCCCACCTTTCGAGACCACACCAACAGCTCTAGAAAGAAATCGCGCTGGAGTGGCTCGCGTTCTGCAACTGATGAAACCCTGCATCGATGTGGCCGAATCCTATTCGGAACGATTGGGAATGGATATCGATTGGAGCGATCCTGATCCCAGTATTTCGAAGCTGGCGTGGATTGTGCAATTGCCCAGACAGCTCGATTTTCCCGGCGACCATTGGCCAGCTCAATTTCACTATGCGGGTCCGTTTCACGATGACAAAGGACGAGCAGAAACACCGTTCCCGTGGGAGAGACTTACAGGGGAGCCTCTCATCGTCGAGTGCGCCGGGGATTGAGGCGTTCATCCGCGAAAACGACTCCAAGCTGAAGACGAAGGAGTAGGGCTTTTGAAGAAAGTGGTCCGGACCGAATTTGCTGTCCCTGCGGGAACGAGAAACAGCGGAAGGGTGTCCCTGTACAATTCCCAATTGCGGCATAAGCCGTCTATTGAGGTACTGCGAAATGGCGAAGAAGGAATCTGAGAAGAAGGCCCTGAAGGCAATTGATAAAGCAGTGAGGAAGGCCATCAAAAGTGGCATCAGCGGAGGTTTGGTGGACCAGACGGTCGCGACGGCGATACACGCGACTACTGTGAAGGCCGCAAGGAAAGCCGACACACCGCAGAATGAACCTGTCAAAGCTGAAAAGGCCAAATCACCGAAGAAGACAGCAAAAGCCACGAAGAGGACTGAGCAGGACGTAGACTGACGGCGCGGACCGGGGTGGCTGTATGTTAGAAAACTGTGAACCTCTGGTTCTTCCGGCAATCGGAGCGCATCAGCCAATGTAATTGGCTGATGCAATGTGACGCCGTTTACGATCACATGCAACGCCAGCTGATGCGAGACCTTGAGACGAACTGGTCCTGAAGTAAGGTTGCGTAGACGGAAATATTCATGGTCAGCTGCCCGGCTTCAGACTATTTGGGTCCTTGCGCACGGCTGCCGGGGCGCGTTCCACCACCGCCTCCAGGTACTCGTCTGTCGAGTCCGTGATTATCGTTGGCTTTGCCACCAACTTTGGCTGGGGGCTCTGCTTTCGCGCGAGATGCCTGGAGACGTCACTAGTTCGGGGAAAGCTCATGGGATTGCTCCTTTCGAGCTGTTGCGTACTTGACGGACGCTCGTCTGGAGCAAGGCTTTGAGGCTAGAGGCGAGGAGTTCGACTGGTTCCAGCCTACGCCTATACGGCCGTCTGTGCGGACAACATGTGACTCAAGGGACTGCACGGCGCGAGCGTTAACCGGGCAAAACCACTCAGGGAGTAAAAGGTGTACGCTTCAAACGAGGTAAAGGCGATGCTGTGCAGGATTTGTATCCAGTTGGAACAGGCAGCTGCGGAGGCAGTTAGATCAGACCCCAATAAATTGCTTGGACTCAATGAAGCTGGTATACGCAACCGCGCTCGACAGAAAGAAGAGCGGACAATCAAGGCAGAGACAGACCTTGAAAAGCACAAGCGATCATGCGCCAAGAGGGCAGATAGTCCGGCGCTTTGATTGGCGCTGCGTAGCGGCTTCCGAGTGCTCGGCATATCGGTCCATTCATTCCCGAATCGCTGTGGGTGAGCTTCCTAAGCTCAGGCCGCGCATCTTACGGACAACCGAGTCGCCAAATGCGCACCCTCGTCGAAATTGCCGAAGTGGATAGATTTGACCCGAAGTGGTTTTAGGTCTGTTTTGCTTCAGCGCTTTCTAGCGTCCTCAGATGGTCGCGCCCGTCATAAGTCAGCAGGTTAGCGTTCCTTCAGCTTCGCTGACTCAATCGCTTCGTCCAGCGTAGCAATATGGTCGCGGAACATTTGCACAATGCAGCGGAGACTGGTCGTTCTCCCTGCGGTTTCCGCTGATTGGGTGAGACGAGCAAGTTGTGTGGGGGGATTCAAACGGAACACCTTTGATGTTTAGGATGCAAACTGCTCACGCCCAATTGGCCAGCCTTGCTGAAACTGACGGCGAAGGTATTCGAGTGACCAGGTGGACAACCGTGAAGGCGACTAACTGGCGGAAGAAGTTTTCCCAGGAGCGCAGCTAACTGTCAGCATCAGAATCAGTGGAGGGCATCATACCGGCAATGACGTGGCGCGAATATCACGAAGCAACGAAGCATAGCGTTGAATCGCTGATGAGAGCGCGGCACGTTCTCGATTGGTCGAACATGCCTGATCCATTTCGTCATTACGAGGGCGTGCCAGTGCTTGATCTGCCAGCAGATCCGCCCGCCCCTGAAATGCCAGCACTTGACGTGCTTCTGGGTACCTCGGGGACCACGCCTGTGGGTGACGGACCGACTCTTCTCTCGCAACTACTCTTCTATTCCGCCGCGATTAGCGCGTCCAAGCGTGTCCCGTCCACCGGATGTAAGTATGCGCTAAGAGTGAATCCGTCCTCCGGAAATCTGCATCCGACGGAATTCCACTTCCTAACACGGGGTCTGAAGGGGTGGCCGGATGGGTTGTATCATTACGATCCATCCAGGCACATGGCGGAGCAGCGCGGGCGCGGTGATTTTGAAATGACGCTGGCCAGAGACTCTGCGCCCATTGTGTTTGTTTTGACCAGTATTGTGTGGCGCGAGGCGTGGAAGTACGATGAACGGGCATATCGGTACTGCTTGCACGACATAGGGCACGCCTGGCAAGCGCTTGCGCTCTCCGCCCGCGCTATCGGCTGCGACAGCTTCGCGGCCGGACATTTCCCGGACGATGAAGTGGCCGAGTTGTGTCGCCTGAACACGGATGAGTGGCCAATGCTGATTGTCAGCCTGCGCGGTAAGTCCATTCCAGTGTGCGAAGCAGACGTCGGTAAGACTGTCTGGTTCGGCGGGCAGGCGAACCAGCTTTCGAAGGAGACGATTGCTCACCAGCTGATTGACAGCATCCACTTCACCACGAAACGAAGCAGCAGCGGGAGCAATAGCACTTCCTTCGCAGAGTCGGCCCTAACTGGCTCCGGCGAGATCACGTTGCCTTCTCCGGCTTCATCGACTCGCAGCTTCGGCGAGGTCGCCCGCATGCGGCGCTCTGCGCTCGACTTCCTGGGCGGAAAGCAATCGATATCAATGGCGGAGCTCTCGGCTATCCTCGCCGTCACAGCCCAGCCATTGTCGGCTGACTTTGCCGGCACGCGTTTCATTCAGCTGTATTTGTATACTCACCGCGTCGATGGGTTACAACCCGGCGTCTACAGGTTCTGGCCGGAGCATGCCGAGTTGGAGCAGGTGAAGAGTGGTGACCAGTGCGTAGCAGCCGCTGGTCTGAGCCTCGGGCAGGACCTGGCCGGTAACGCCTGCGTGACCTTTTCGATGATCGGTGATCTCGATCGTGCCGCGGGCACCTATGGCGACCGTGGTTATCGCTATGCGCATTTTGAAGCGGGCGCAATTGGCCACCGTCTGTATCTCGCCGCGGAAGCACTTGGACTAGGTGCGACCGGCATCGGTGCCTTCTACGATGACGAGGTTCATCGTCATCTCAACCTTGCCCCCAACCAAGGACAGGTCGTATACCATTTCGCGATCGGTTATCCTGTCCCGGATCCGCGCGTCTCGGCATCAAATGAGCCGCAGGAAATCACCGGGTAGGCATACTCGTTCATGGCAACAATCATTCCATCCTGTGTGGTCCATTGCCGGATCGAGACGCTGCACGAGCACAGATTCGACACTGGTTCAGCATTCAGATTGAAGCGACAATAGGCCCTAGCGCATCTTGACAACCGTTGCACGGCAAGCCTAGGGTTATCGTTGAGTAAAGTATCTCTTCTTGCTCGTTCAGGTTCACTGAACTAAGTCAGCCCATCTGAAGTTTTTCCTCTTAGATTACTGCTAAGGAGGACTGCGTCATGACACTATTGACCGGTTGGGAATCTCTCCGTGAATTATCCGCTATGCAAGACCGCATGAATCGCATGAGCCGCCTTTTCCGTGAGCCGTACAGCCCCGAAGGCCCGGAGGAGGCGCTGACAACCACCGCCGTCGCGCCGCCGGTGGACATCTACGAAGACGAGCACAACATTATTCTGAAGATTGATGTCCCGGGCATCGACGAAAAAGACATTGACGTTTCTGTTCAGAACAACACTCTCACCGTCCATGGCGAGCGCAAGATCGAGAAGGAAGAGAAAGAGGAGAACTTCCGTCGCGTCGAGCGGCAATATGGAAGCTTTACCCGCTCTTTCACGCTTCCGAATTCCGTGGAACCAGCGGAAGTGAGCGCCCGCTGTGATAAGGGCGTGCTGAAGATCAACCTTGCCAAGAAGGCGGAAGCCAAACCCATGCAGATCAAAGTGAATCTTGGCGCCGAGAAAACCCTCGAAGCCATAGCTTCCGGCAAGGCAGCGTAAAACCGGTAGTAAGTGAGAGAAATGGGAGGTGGCTTATATAGCCTCCCATTTAGTTCTCCTCCACGCGCCTCAGGCGCGGTCTCTTCAGTCTGTTTGCCTCAGCGTTGGGCCAGCACCGACGCGTTCTCTTCGGCTGTAGCGCGTTCATAACGAATCAGTGACAGCTTTCGAGGAACAAACGTATGAACTCATGCCGTTTGAACTGGCCAAATCGACTCCCCGGCTGCTGTGGTTCCACAAACAATGTTAGTACCTCAATTGTGTTTGAAACTGCAGAATCACAGTCCATCGACGGCCCATTAGCTCTATTCGCTTTATATCCGTTTCGTTGCGTCAATTTTGCTGGCGAAGATACCAGTGAACCGAAGTGGCTTAGAAATCAGCGGACGCGATTGATATGAAAGACGTTAGAGCAGCGCCGATTTAGGATCGTTTGGGATGGTTTCCACCTTACGATGGTCGTGTGACTCCGAAGTTCTACCTCTTAGGGCTTGGGAATGAATGGGTTCTCCGGAAAATTAGGTCGGTCAATAATGGGCCGACGCATTCGACACTATCTGATGCAGACTTACATTCTAACTCAGGTTTAGCGATTCAGCGCTATGCTTCGTTGCTTCGTGATATTCGCGCCACGTCATTGCCGGTAGCTAGGCTCCCTTGATATTTGCCCAAGCGATGGTAGCCTCTCGCAATCCCAAAATTCTGCGGCAGAATCCAAGATGAAAACTCACAATGGTAATTGAAAAATCCAATTGATTACTCGCCTTACCGTCTAAGTGTGAAGATCTGTCTTTTCATAAACGGCATTCGTAAGCGAAGAATGATCCAGCGTCGTTTTGGTCATGACGATGTCCTTCGATACTTTCTGATGACCACGCCTGCCACCACCACTCATAGGAGTTCCTCCTACTTGTATTTTTCCGTGGAGATGTGAAAGCTGTGCAGTTTTGCTCAATAGTGAGCAAAACAGATTGAATATGTAGAGACGCTCGATGCGATGAGGCAAGCTCTCAGCGCACAGGTCTGAACTGCCGTCGCTCATCTATAGTTATAGGTTGGCAGGCTATCCACTGTACCACGGATTGCGGGCGCGTCCCCTGAACTGTCCCGGGCAAGACCGCCTCCAGGAAGGGGAACATCGAGATGATCGAGCTAAATAACACAACCTTTGACGCAGCCACCTTTCTGGCGAACGCGGGACTAGGACGAAGAATCGTCCAGGTCAAGCCAAAGCGGGCCTTCTTTTCGCAGGGAAATACAGCAGATTCCATCTTCTATCTTCAGAAGGGCCGCGCAAAACTTACTGTCGTTTCAAAAAACGGGAAAGAAGCCACAATTACGCTTCTCTCTACCGGCGACTTCGTTGGTGAGGAATCCATCGCCGGAGCGGTCGGGCTCCGATTGGCGACTGCCACTGCGATTACTGCCTGTACCGCGCTCAAGATTGAGCGTGTAGAGATGCTCCGCGTGCTGCACGAGGAGCATGCCTTTTCAGACCTGTTCTTGAAATTTCTCCTGGCCCGCAGTATGCGAACCCAGGCTGACCTTGTCGATCAGCTTTTCAACTCCAGCGAAAAGCGTTTGGCGAGAATCCTCTTGTTGATGGCGGAATTTGGTAAGCCGGGCGAACCGGAGACGTTAATTCCTAAGATCACACAGGAAACCTTGGCGGAGATGATTGGGACCACGCGATCCCGCGTCAGTTTTTTCATGAATCGCTTTCGCAAGCTCGGTTTTATTGAATACAACGGTCGCATCCGAGTCCACAAATCATTGCTCAATGTGGTTTTGCACGATCAATTACCTGAGCAAAATGCCGTAAGTGCTTCTCTCTTAGATGTCTCGGAGGAATGAAGCAGAGCCGGCCACGCGCAAAGCTGCACTGTGAGCAAAATTGAACAGTACGAGATTGAGCGCAATGGGATAATTCACCAAAGATCTTATGTATAAAGCCTTGTGGAAGGTGAACGGTGCCCCAGGCAAAAGTAAAACTCCTTATCGTTGACGATGAGCCGTCGACGCGAATGTCGCTGTCGCACATCTTTACCGACTTGGAATATAGTGTGCGATCTGCAGCAGACGGTTTTACCGCTTTGTTTGAGATCCGGCGGGAGATGCCGGACGTCGTTCTCTCAGACTTGAACATGCCGGGAATGTCTGGCTTCGAATTTCTCTCTGTGGTCCGGCGCCGGTTTCCGCAAATCCATGTAATCGCTATGAGCGGTGCATTCTCGGGTGACGGCGTACAGCCTGGTGTTGCCGCCGATGCTTTCTATGAAAAAGCAACCAATCTCGATTCTTTGTTGCAGATCATGGAAGCCATTACCCATCTGGAGAGGCCAGCCATACAACATCCCAGCAGGTTGACCCCCATCTGGATTCAGAGCAACGGACATGATCCTTCCGGCGAGGCGTACGTTATGATTGCCTGCCCGGAGTGCCTGAGGACGTTCCCACAGGTTCTCGGCAAAGCCATCCGCAGACCTTTCAGCGAAAGCCGGGCGCGGTCGTACCAATGCCTCCAGCCGAGCCCGTTCTTAACGGGTAAAGCAGTAAGAAAGAGCCATCCGATGTGCAAGATCATTAACGTGCCATGCTCATACGCGGGTCCGTTAGGCTACCCGGCGATCTCGAACTTGTGGCGGAAGAGTTCGGAGAAGGTTGGAGCTTCGTTCAGTCCGGAGATTCGCACTGGCTGGATAAAGAGATCAGGGCACGCGGATGGCATTTCATCTGGATTGCCGAAGCGCTTCTAAGAACTGGAGTAGGGAAAATCGAGCAGAAAGCCACTGCCAGCGCGCTTAAGGTGGCTCTTCGTCGCGTAAGTGAGCGCTTCAACGCGGCGCAGGTTGGGCATTTTGAAGTAAGCAAGTATCCGGGGTTCTTTCTTGCCAGGGTGAAGATATATCCGTATCAGATTCAGCAGAGTGCAACTCTGCTTGTGTCAGACGATCCCGTACCCCTACTGATGCCTCCCCTGGCAAAGGCGGTCGCCATCTCAAGCAATCAAGTTACACCTGCAGCTTAATAGTTAGGATCTTTCTATTTCACAGCCAAACTGAGCTATTTAGCTCAGTTATTATTCTGTGTCATTTGGAATAATGAACCGGTACTTGAGTGTTTGCATCAATGAAAACACGGTTGCCATTTCGTTTCCTTTTGTTGATTCCGCCGCTCCTGTTTTGCATGGGACCACGTCAGTCAGCAAATGCACAACAACGAGGCGGGTTCGCTCCGGTTGCGAATGCTCCTCTTCGGACTGAGCAAATCGTAGAAAAGCTGGTTGAGAGGAATCTCGAGCGGGCTAAGGCGCTCCATGCTTACTTAGGATCGCGAATTTACCGAGTGGAATACCACGGTTTTCTGGGCGGCCGCAGTGCGGAGATGGTCGTAGACGTAAAATACCAATCACCCGGAACGAAGGAATTCACGATTCGGTCTGCGACTGGGTCCAAAATAATTATCGACAAAGTATTTAAGAAGCTCTTGCAGGCTGAAAAAGAGGCGTTGGCCATAGAGGCTCAAAGGCGCACCGCTTTGGACGGCGACAATTACAATTTCACGTTGATTGGACAACAGAGCACGCCATCCGGTTTGATGTACGTGCTTACTGTAGAGCCCAAAACGAAGGATAAGTTTCTTTACCGAGGCCGAATCTGGGTGGATGCAGACGACTTTGCGGTTGTCCGGTTAGAGGCAGAGCCCGCAAAGAACCCTTCCTTGTGGACCAGGAATAGCGAGATTGAGCAGGTGTACATGAAGGTGAGTGAGTTCTGGCTTCCTGTGCGCAACCACAGCATCACTGAGATCCGACTTGGTGGAACCGCCGAATTGACGATTCAGTACAGCAACTACCAGATCATGAGCAAAGAGCAGGTCAATTTGTCGACGTTGGAATCGGCTCAGTCGGCAAATTCTATCCGCGCGCAACGCTGAGTGATCATTGGTAACGTGATTCCACTGTCGTATATCAGTGGGCAATCGCAACATTGCACTCGTTTCTTGAACTCTCGTGAAGACGCAGTCCCACTCATGAAGAATAAGTGCCCGGTCATCATTGAAGCGAGCACTGAGGATGAACTTCTTCAATCGTCTTCAGGTTTCTTATTCTCGCCCGTCAGTTCAGGGGTAGCTGATGAGCAGTGCAAACGAAATAGATCGCAGGGGCAGGTTCTTCCAATAGACACTGAATTACCGTCAACCATCCGTGAGCGTTATTGCTCAGACAGATTCACGTTCTCACACTATCGCAAAAGGTATCTCGTGTCCTACGAATGCGCGTGAAGCAAGAAGCGCTGTGCAGGGGTAGAGGGAACCTGTGAAAAGTGTGAAGAAACTCATGTTGGTCGTTGCGTTATTCAGTCTGGTCAACCTGAGCCGGGCGGAGTCGACGCGCGAATCATCGACCGATCGATTGGATAATGCGGGCAAAGTGATGAACGAGATCATGGCCGCACTGGATAACGGTATCCCGGCGGAAGTACTGGAACACGCTAAGTGCGTGGCCGTAGTCTCAAACATGATCAAGGGAGGATTCGTATTTGGTGCGCAGAATGGCAGAGGCGTGGCAACCTGCCGCACTGCAGCCGGATGGAGTGCACAGGCGTTCCTTGCCATAACGGGCGGGAGTTGGGGATTGCAGATCGGTTTTGAGGGCGTGGATCTGGTCATGGTCGTCGAGAAATGAGAAGGGCATGCAGCAATTGCCGGCGAGCAAGTTCCAGCTTGGAGCAGATGCCTCCGCTGCAGCAGGACCGGTAGGAGGCCATGCCTCAGCCGGAACCGATTGGAAGCTGGAAACGGAGATTCTGACCTATTCTCGGGCAAGGGACGCCTCACGCTACCGGCTACAAGTTCGATCCGGTAGTTCTGAATGCCAAATTACCATTGGAATTCTTCGAAGCGCGGAATGCAGTGCGCATTGCGCAATCTGAGGGAGCAGAGGAACATGCCAGCGACAGCTATCAGCATGCAGTCCAGCTAATGAATAAGGCGGACGGCTATGCCGCCGGAAAAGACTCCGACAATAAGTTGCTGATCGCGACGTCTCGAGAAGCGGTACAGACTGCCGAAGATGCACGCGCGATAGCGGTCAAGAAGATGGACGAGAACCGTTTAACGAACGAACGCCAGGCGTCAGCAGACGCACAGGCGAAGTCACAGGCGCAGGCCGATGATGCGACTCAACAGAAACAGCAAGCTCAAGCCGATGCCGATCAATCTCGTCTAGCTGCCCAAGAGGCGCAGCAGAACACTCTCCAAGCGGAAAACGATAAAACAGCCATGCGTACGCGATTGTCTGAGCAGTTGAACTCAATTCTTCAAACTCGCGATAGCGCACGTGGGCTCATCGTCAGCATGTCAGATGTCTTGTTCGACACCGGAAATACTCATTGAAACCTGATGCGCGAGAGAAGCTGGCAAAAGTTGCTGGAATTCTGCTCGCCTACCCCGGGCTCAACATTGAAGTCGGCGGCTACACAGATAATGTCGGTGGCGATGTATTGAATCAAAAACTGTCTGAGAATCGGGCTGGCTCAGTAAGAGATTACCTGGTGCAACAAGGCGTGGCGACAACTTCAGTTAGCGTAAAAGGGTTCGGCAACACGTTGCCAGTAGCTTCCAACGATAACTCGGTTGGTCGGCAGCAGAACCGGCGAGTAGAGCTGCTCGTATCAGGCGACTCCATAGGCAACCCAGGCAATGCGACAATCGGAAGCTTGCGGTAGAGCGAGCGTATGTAACGAGTAACAATTTGAGGAAGTACTTATGAAAATAATTGGGATATCCAACACGGTTATTTCTGCCACGGGCAAGCCGAAAGTTGAGCCAAGTAGCAATCGCCCCGACTCCAGTAATTGCTTGGCTCTCTGCGAAGGCGGGGAGGAGTTAGCGATACGCTTACAGGTCGGCGGAGAACCGCCTCGAAGAAAGCTGATCGCGACACAGTAGGAACGACAATAGAAGACCCGAGTCCTCGTGACGAAGTATATTCTGCTGCGAGGACGAGAATGCGGTGGAAATGCTGCCTACTAGAAAGCGTGGGAGACAGGGCGATAGAACATTCTTGTCCCCCGCCTCCCTCGGGGATCTTGTAGGTAGCTCGCTGGCGGCGGGACATCTACTGGCACGGCTTCTGAAACTCTTCGGAGGACTGGCCATGGTTCTAGCGCGGCAATCGAAACCAACGGACTACTGAAGTTCACTGCCATCCGCGCACGACTGAGATCGGATTCGCATGGCACCTGGTTGCACAGCCCCGCAGGTCGTCTCGCTCACACTTCGCGAGTCTTTCACGATGCTTTTTGCAAGAATCCATGTTCCCTCCGGTGGCTACAGTTTGTGGCTCTCCCAGTGCTTCAATTCAATCTGAATTTCCTTGTAAGGAGCCAGCTTCTGGAAGTCCACCGCCGCTTCCAGGATGTCGTGATCAATGAACAGAGCACGCGTGCCGTCGATCAGCACGTGCGAGCCATCCGGAATCTGGCGCAGCTTGTCACGAAACTCGTTCTTATTGACGAAACTGGCGTCTTTGTTGAACCGCAATAGATAGTTGCTGCCTTGGCTAACCACTGTGATCGCTTCATGGTGATTAGTGCGAATGACGAAGAACGCCCCACAAACAATTCCGATCAGCACCCCGGTGAGCAGATCGCTAAACACGACCGCGACTACCGTAACGATGAAGGGAACGAACTGATCCCAGCCGAGCGCATACATGGTGCGGTAGAGAGATACCTTGGTGAGTTTGAACCCAACCACGATCAGAATCGCCGCTAGACTGGCCAGTGGGGTGAGTTTGAGCAAACACGGAATCAACAAGACTGTGGCCAGCAACAACACTCCATGGATGAAAGCGCTCATCCAAGTGCGAGCCCCGGCATAGACGTTAGCCGAAGTCCGCACGGCCACCGTCGTAATGGGCAGTCCGCCGATTAACCCTGAAACCAGATTGCCGATACCCTGTGCGCGGAGCTCCCGATTCGGCGGCGAGATACGTTTGAAGGGATCAAGGCGGTCGGCCGCTTCGAGCGAAAGCAACGATTCAAGGCTCGCTACAGCGGCGATGGTACCGGCGATTTGCCAAACTCTTGCGTTCCCTAAGGAGGAGAAATCGGGTAACGTGAACTGCCGGAAGAACTCGCCGACGTTGCTGGCAACCGGCAGATTCACTAAGTGCTCAGGTTCCACCAGTTGCAGCGATGGCGCCCAAGAGGCGAACGCTTGATTCAGGGCAATGCCGAGCGCCACCACCACCAGCGGTCCCGGCAACAGTTGAAGAAATCGCGACTTGCCGCTGAATTTATTCCAGCCTACAAGCAGCGCGAGACTGACTCCGGCAATGATAACGGCACCGGTGGATGTACTCATTGCGGCTGCGGCGATGTCGCTCAGTGTCGTATTGCCACCGGCCTCGAGAAACGTTAAATCTCCTACGTAGTTATTATCCCTACCGAGAGCGTGTGGGATCTGCTTGAGAATGATTACGATGCCGATTCCGGCGAGCATGCCCTTGATCACTGAATTGGGCACGTAGTTGGCAATCACGCCGAATTTCATCATACCCAACAAAAACTGAATTAGCCCGGCTAGCACGACGGCCATCAGAAAGCTGTGGTAACCAATATCCCGAATCGCCACAGCGACGATCGCGGCTAACCCGGCGGCGGGTCCACTGACGCTTACTTGCGATCCGGAGAAGACGCTAACGACGATACCTCCTACGATCCCCGCAATGATGCCAGCAAATAGCGGTGCGCCCGATGCCAATGCGATCCCAAGGCACAGCGGGAGGGCCACTAGAAACACGACCAATCCAGCAGGGCCGTCATGTTTAAGAAGGTTTGGAAATGTGGCGTGGAGCAAGTTGGCGGGATGATTTACTGATGCGTGATTATTGACCGATGACATGACGGCCCCTTCTTGTTACCGCGAATACTGTTCTTTGGTAGAGTCTCGACCATAGATCAAAGTAGTGCCGGAAACGGTGTGATTCAGTGTCCGGTGCAGATGCGGTGAATTCATTTTTTATACCTCGTATTTGAGACGATTGATCGCCGCGTTGCGGACAACCGACGGCGTGACTATTTAGCGGGAGTGACTAGTTTTCGGAAAGTCTACCTGCGCTTAGACCAAGCTTGACTTACTTCACCTGGGTAGGAACAACAATTGACAGGAGTTCCCTCACCGATGACGGTCCAATTCCGGATTGACCGTGATTCGAGAGCGAATCCAATCGTAAGAACTTGAACCACTTACAGAAGTGGTCTCACTCCGCCAGGCATCACTGGCACTCGCGCTAGCTTCAGAAGAACGGTGCTCGATGCCGCCCCTTCGCCTCGGTTGGAACAGCGTATTCTTGGCCAAGTATGCTAACGATCGAGCAGATCTTGATCATCGCGGCAATCCTACTCTTACTGGGTGTGGTGGCGAGCAAGGCATCAAGCAAGCTCGGAGTGCCGGCATTGTTGTTATTCCTTTTGATCGGAATGTTGGCTGGATCAGAAGGTCCAGGCCGCATTCCATTTGACAATGCGGGCCTGGCTCAATCCGTCGGAGTGGTAGCGCTTGCCTTCATTCTTTTCGCAGGCGGTCTAGACACAAATTGGCGCATCGTCTCGCCGATTTTATGGCAAGGCCTGAGCTTGGCGTCTCTCGGCGTCTTCGTAACCGCAGTTCTGGTCGGCTGGTTTGCGACTGTATTGCTTGGTATCGACTGCCTGCACGGCTTACTGGTTGGAGCAATCGTTTCCTCGACCGATGCCGCAGCCGTGTTCTCGGTTCTACGCTCGCAGGGCATCTCCCTGAAGGGACGCATCCAGCCACTCCTGGAACTCGAATCGGGAACGAACGATCCCATGGCCATCTTTCTGACGATTGGGATTCTTCATCTGATCGCATCTCCTGGGCAAAGCCCCTTCTTGCTCGTGTCTCTATTCTTCAAGCAGATGCTAATTGGCGGTGCAATAGGTTGGGTAATCGGTAGAGCGGCGGTACCGGCGATCAATCGATTAAAGCTTGATGCAGAGGGCCTCTATTCTGCGCTTACCGTGGCGATCGTGCTGCTTGCATATGGGATAACCGCGGCGTTAGGGGGGAGTGGATTTCTTGCTGTCTATCTCGCGGGAGTGGTGATGGGAAATAGAGATTTCGTCCATCGCCGTAGTCTGACTAGGTTCCACGACGGCCTGGCGTGGCTCATGCAGATCGTGCTTTTTCTGGTCTTGGGACTGTTGGTTTATCCATCCCGCCTGTTTTCCGTCGTGGGTGTTTCCGTGTTGCTGGCGTTGTTCCTGGTTCTGATTGCGCGTCCGATCAGTGTATTTATCAGCCTCGCCTTTGCAAAGCTTGGCTTTCGCCCTAAAGTCTTCATTTCGTGGGTTGGGTTACGTGGAGCGGTTCCCATTGTGTTAGCGACGTTTCCCCTCCTGGTTGGGGTGAAGAATGCAGATATTTACTTCAATGTGGTGTTCTTTACAGTGTCGATCTCCGTTCTCCTGCAGGGCACTACGATCGGGTGGCTTGCGCGGAAGCTGAAACTTCAGAAGCCATCTCCGGCCACGGATCGAAGATTTCCATTAGATATCCTGCCTGCTGGCGAAGACCAAAGTCAGGTTACTGAGATAACCGTGAGTGAAGGATCACTTGCAGCTGGTAAGCAACTTGTAAGTTTGCAACTCCCGCGTGAGGCTCACATTATGTTGGTGACGAGGAAATCGGAACATCTGGTACCACGAGGCAACACCACGTTAAAGGCGGGAGACATTCTTTCCGTATTGGCTGATCGAACCTCTCAAGCGAAAGTTTGTTCAGTGACGGAACCTCCTCCGCCAGTCGGGAAGGAATAAGCCTTGGTCTGGTCCGGGTCAGATTGCTTTCAATTATCCCGATACCTAACTATGCGAGTAAGGGTAAAGAGCGTTAGTGCGAAACAGTCTTAGGTAATGGCGTTCTCCCGGTTCGGCGTCTCCATCTTACCCGAGCACGTGTAGCGAGTGGTCGGCGCGCTCTTAGCATTGTGCTCAGGCAGCCTGTCGGGTAGGACCACATTGAGTAGTACTTGTGGACCCGAATGCGACCGTTATATTCAATAAACCAAGTTTGCAAAACGGTTCATAAAAAAAATGACACGCGAGCAGGTCGTTCCAATCATCTCCGCCAACGTCTCCCGCGTAATTGGCGGGGTCGGCGTCTCCGGCTCGCCAGGTTTCCAAACCCAGCATCAATAAAAGGATTCGCGCCAGGCGTTTTCTCACTGGAGTTGAAAAGTTGATCGACAAGGTCAGCCTGGGTTTGCATATTGCGGGCCAAGAGAAATTTCAAGAACAGGTCTGAAAAGGCATGCTGCTCGTGCAGCACGCGGAGCATCTCTACCCGCTCGATCTTGAGAGTTGTGCATGCGGTAATCGTGGTTGCTGTTGCCATGCGCAGCTCTCTGGCGCCTGCAAGCGATTCTTCTCCAACGAAAACCAGACTTTGTAGAAAGTCGGCTGCATCAAGCAGTGTTTTATTTAGATCTGTCATCTGAGCGCCTTCCGGAGATGGCCCGTCAATGGATAGTTCAAGAGGACCGGTGCCAGTTAATCACCTGTGAACCCAGGCTGAACTTATCACCGTTCAGCGCCTATACGCCCGCTTGCGAGACGGATTGTGTAAATAGTGGTCAAATTTGACCATCTTTCGTCTTGTTCTTAGCCGATAGTGATTAGGACTAGACTTTTGAGCAATTGCGTAACCATGGCGCAATCACTCATTCGCCATAAGGAATTTTCAATGAAAACTGCGCTGCACATCATATTTGGCTTTTTTATGATCTGCCTCTTCTGGCAAGGCTCTCTTCCTGCGCAAGTTTCAAACCACAGCACCAATTTGACGGCATGCAAAAGCGGCTATCCATCCTGCGACAGTTCTCTATTAACTGAAGAACAATCTCAACAGGTACGTGTCGAAAGCCATCGACGAAATGTGGAGAATTGCAGAATGGGAATTAGTTCCTGCGATCAATCAATACTCACAGAGTCGGAAGCTGTCGCATTGGCCGTCGCAAACCACCAGCGCAATGTCATAGCCTGCATGAATGGATACACGGGGTGCGAGCACGCGATGCTAACACCCAAGGAAGCTCTTGTGGTATCAGACGCTGAACAGCAGCATAATAATTCGCAATGCATGAATGGCTGGCAGCCATGCGATCTTTCCAGGCTCAATATCCAGGATAAACGTATCGCAGCCGCAGCTGAAAAGCAGCGCAATATTATTGATTGCATGGATGCGATTGGCTCATGTAACCATGGAGCTCTTACGGATATCGAAGCGACTTCAGTGGCCGACGCCAAACATGCACGCAATTTCTCGGATTGCACAAGTGGATGGGATACCTGTAACCACTCAAAGTTGGATCCAGAAGAAGTACGCGTCGTAATGCTTACTGATCATCAGCGCAATTACTCGGCTTGTGAGGACGGAACCGGAGCGTGTGATTACTCTTTATTGACCATATCTGAAACCAGTACTCTGCAACGTGCAGAACGACAGCGCAACTTCAATGCATGCAGAACCGGCTACGGTTACTGCGATCTGTCGCGGCTCACGGAGAGGGAAGCACATCATCGTCACGAAATCACTGCATGCTGCCAAGTAGAACGTCTTGTAGTCTCTAGCGGGCCGTTCTGATACCGGCAACTATATGACACGCGTGCCTTCCGTGCTGCAGAGTTCCCCTTTGGGAACATGTTCACGTACGCTTGATCACTGCCACGGTGAGCGAGGTCGATGACGTGGGCTGCTGGATGAATATTGTAGGGCTGTTCAACGCCGAGAGCACTGTCTTTAGCTCAGGTGCTGGGACGATTACGTACACTGCGAGCTCGGCGCTCATGGATGAGTCCGCCTGCACCGCGGTCTTCTCCATTACAGCGGAGACGGAAGCTCGACGGCACCGGTTATGGCGATCTCGCCTATCTCCTACCACAAGATGCCGGTGGCTTTGCGATCGACGCCGTGGTCGGAGATTTGGGGTTGAACATCGCCTATGCCCAACGACCAGGACATTCAGAATGTGGCTGAGCATGTCATCAAGCTGATGCGATGACACCTATAGACGACCTCGGCGGCCTAAAGATGGTGATAATCCCAACTGCTCGTAATGACGTTCTCTAGGTTCGGCGTCCCCCGTCTTACCCGAGCACGTGTAGCGAGTGAAGTCGGCGCACTCTTGCCCGGGGACAATGGAAGTGCGGGCACTCCACTGTTAGGGGTGAGTTGAGGGGGGCTTGGACGCAGATGCTGGCTCACGTGAGTTTTTCATGTGATCTGAAGGTGCTCTGTCAGGCGATGGCCCAGGCGGATCATCGGAAGCTCCAGTAGATAGCGGCACAGGCATGCGCACGCCAGGATGGCAATCACGTTCCACGGGAAATGTTGCAGTATACCCAGGACTCCGCGGGCGTCGTCACAGGGAGTTTGAGGCAAAAACAACTCCTGCCACAGGTAGATGCTGTAGGAGATACCTCCAAGCCAGCGGAGTGGTGGCGATTCGAGAAGCCTGCTGAGGATGCTATTAGGCTTGAGAACCGTACAGAGCAGAAGCAGAGGCAAAAAGACCGCAGTGAAGAAGATGGAGCCTGGGACCTGGAGTTTGATGACTGCAGCGATGAGCGCCGCGATGAGAATCCACAGTTCCGAGAAACGAATTCGATCTACGTAGCTCTTGATGACTGGAAAGTAGATTGCACCCAGGCATCCCCACAGGAGTGCGTCAATGCGCTTGTCTGTCTGCGTTATTTGAAGCTGCGGCGAAAGCAAGGCAGCAACGTGATGGTAATGCCCATCAACCACCCGCCAGCCAAAGACCATCATCGCCAGGATGAAAGTGATTGGGCCGATTCGCCTGGGTTTTGACAAGAGCAGGAGTGTGGGCCACAAAAGGTAGAAGTGTTCCTCAAGTGCAAGGGACCAGAAGTGCGCCGTATAGAACCCGCCCTGGAAGTCCATTCCCAGCGGTCTGTAGTTGCGGTAGAACAACAGGCAGCTGGGCAGGTCGGCGAAGTTTACGGGTATGAGTTTCAGGGCGCCCAATGTGCAAATTCCGGTCAGGGCCAGATAGTAAGCAGGCAGTATGCGGAAGCATCGGCGTAAGTAAAACGCCCGTAGGCTGATATCGCCGTTGCGGCGATATTCCTTAAGCAACAATGAGCAGATCAGGAAGCCGCTGATGGCGAAGAAGACATCGACCCCCAGGTAACCATGCGCGGAAAGCCGTCTCATCAGAGAGTCATCGGAGAAGAACTCGGATCGGCCGTGATACAGGACAACGGCAATGACGGAGAGAGCGCGCCAACCATCGAGTGTGGGAAGGTACCCTTTGGCGTCTTGTCGTTCGGCCGCGCCGACCATAGCTTCTCGGCGCTTCTTGAATGGAAATACGAATGAAAAGATATGTATCCCATCCGGAACTCCATGATGACGTGGCATAGAGATGTCCTGGAACTTCGGCAAGGGCTTTGTTGAACCCTCAAGCCACCCCGTATGGTCTCCAATTCTGTTTCCGCCATCGGGTTCGAATTATCCGCTTGGTGCTGCCACGAATAGTCCGTGGGAACGTAGCAAAGCTGGGGCTTTGAACGATCTGGAGGATGATGCGTCCGAGGTCTTGACTAAGGCGGTAATCAGCTGATGTTTCCTATTTCACAAGGTAAGAAATATAAGGATCAGAAGCAAAACGGCAGAGCGGTCCCAATTTAAGGCCGCGAATACTCCACACTCGACTTCCGCGTACTCCTAGGTTCAGTGTGAAAATCTCGTAGCGCACGAGAAAACGTGCCAAGTCCTGCCTGCGGACATGCCGAGCGAAGTCTCGAGCCGTTGTGCAAGTGTTGCACACGAGTTCTCGAATGCTTCACAAAGATCATTGACAACGTTCTCCTCGGTCGCTGGTGCATATCCGCATGATGACCAAGTTGCGTTAAAGAAAGGCTGCTCGGAAAAGTCTGGTTTGTCATCGGGCCTCCGGCTTTTTCTGGGGACCAAGAAGGCGCGGGCCTGCTCTGGAATTGCGGATTGCGATCCACAGAGCCAACGGCTGTTCAGTAAAATTCATTAAGTGTCCAGTAGATCTGAACAGTAGGGACATGCTAGCAAGGGAAGATACCTCCGTCAAGCGGGCAGTTTGACTGAAACGATGAGTATCTGTGCCACTCCATTCGTCTCATTTCGCCATTGCCGAGGAGCTCCAGCTGGAATCGTGACCGAATCACTCTTGCGAACCACCTGCTCGCCCTCTTCAAGGGTGAGGATAAGTTGGCCTTCGAGAATGAATGCGAACTCATCATTGATCGATGAAGTAGTATGCTTTCCGCTGATACCGCCGGGCTTGATGCGGACCAATACCGCCTGAAACTGGGAGCCATCCCCCAAAAATCCCAATCCTTCTATCTCGGCGCGTGACCACTCCAGCGTCAAATGAGAACGCTCGTCGGAGCGAACGAGCTGCGCCTTCGTTGGTTCTGCACCGCGAAAGAACTGCCAGAGCGTTACGCCTAAGGCTTTTGCGATGCGCTCCATTGAGGATAAAGACGGAGAGCACTGACCATTTTCTATTTGCGAGAGAAAACTCGGTGAAAATTCGGTCCGCGCCGCCAGTGTCCGTAATGACACGCCTCGTTGCTCACGCAAGGCTCGCAGAGTTTCCCCCAGGTTTTCTTCAATCATCTCCTATGTTCCTCTCCTGCTCAAAAATAATTGGTGGCGATATCTAGCCGCCCTGTTGACTTTTGCACGTATGCGATTTCGTAAAACGAGGACTTTATTGCTTTGAGGCACGTGATCGACCGGATCGCTTAGTGATTGCGCTCTTCGGCAAACGCGGAACAACCTGGACGCCCGCCCAAAGCGTTGCAATTGTTTGCTCGACCACTAGAGTCTGGTCAGGCAAGTCAGGCACAACCCCCTGGATGACCATGAGTGTGCCGAGGCCAAAGATCGTAAACCACCAGGTGTGGGCTACCACTATATCCTCCCTATTTGGCAATCCTTCATCCTTGGCAACATCGAAAAAGAGCTGCACGAAACGCCCGAACAACGGCGCGCCAATGTCGTTGATATATTGTCCAGCGCGAATGCCGTTGCGGTTCTCAGGCCCGAAGAAGACGTTGCGAAACTGCTGTGGATGGGCAATGCAGAATTGAATCAAGCCGCGTGAAGTCGCAAAAAGACGCTCCTTCGGTGCAGGATGTTTAGCGGCAATCGCGTCGAAGTTCTGAATCAGCAGCCCGATCGTCTCGCTGCTCAGTTCAGCAAGAATATGCCATTTGTCAGGGAAATGCCGATAGATTACGGCGTGCGTATAGCCGATCTCTTCAGCGATCGCGCGAAGCGTCACGGCTTCGTAGCCGCGATCGGCAAACATTTTGCTTGCAGCCGCAAGAATTTCGCCTCGCAACCTCTCCTTGCGCTCTACCCGGCGACTTGGTGATATGGATGTCACTTCAATAGCTTAGTCCCTTTTGGCGACTTTTTGCGACCGCTTGTTGATTTATAACCAGCAGTTACGACGCGGCCACTCGCGCGACACCGCTTGATGTGTTCTTCAAATGCATAGGCTTATGTCGTGCTCAACATAAGCACATTTATGTAGTTTCAAAAATTATGTTGTGTGTAGCGCCTTTGTATGACAGTTGCGGCTTCTCCGGTATCGCGACACAACATAACCGAGATCGTGATGCTCGCCGAGACAAGGGTGTGCGCCTTCTCGAAAAAGAAAGTCTCAACCGAAACCGGTAATCACAATTGTGAAAGCGATTGAGCCTGATGAATGAAAGTTTCGCCATGAATTTACGGATCCGATGAAAGAGCCTTGATGCGGTTCGCAACCAGATACTAAACCTGGATCGCGACCAGCCGGTCTCGGCAGTTGCTTCCGTGAAAGAAGTTCTCGATGCCTCCGAGGGGTAGCTTCGCCTTCGGAACCGGCTTTTCATGCAGTCAATCTGAGATAGATGAGTGATTTACCCGGTTCTCGCCAAATGAGGCTCAAGCTCCGTTTACCAGTGACCGGGCCACAGCGATGCGCCCCAAGTAGCGCATCCGATACATCCGCCACGAAGATCACGAACTTATCGTCCGACCGATTCTCCTGATCTCTTCTCGAAGCCATGCATGTGCAGCATCCGTATTGACTCGCGGATGCCAGATCATCAGGTACTTGAAGCCAGTTATCTCTCCCGGTGCCTTCAGCACCTTGATTTTGCGATTTTCTGTCTCCAGTCCTGCGAATCGCCGGGGTGCTGTCAGAATGAGTTTGGTTCCTGGAATGCATCGCGTAGCCGCCCCGAAATATGGCAGGGTGATCACGGTTCGACGGCGATGGCCGTGAGCTGCGAGACGCTTCTCCGGTATATTCTGCGAGCCTTCCACTACATCAACACCGATGTGTTCAGCCGCGAGGTATTGTTTGAGCGTGAGTTGACGCTGGTAGGGAGCGTCCGTTGCCACAATGCAGGCGAGATCTTCCTCGTAAATGGCCTCAGTCAGCAAAGGCAAAGGCACATGGCCTTCGTCGCCGATCAAGGCAAGATCGAGTCGACCGTGACTCAGGTCCTCGAAGACATCTCCTCTCCAACTTGCGAACGTGAAGCGAACCTGTCGCGCCACCGGGAGAACCTCGCGACAGAGAACGGGAGCAATGATCGAGGTCGCATTGTCTGTCGCGGCAATCCGGAAAGAACAATGCTCTGTCGCCGGGTCGAATGTCGTACCGGAGATGAGCCGATCCAATTTCGGCAGCATGACCTCAAGCTCTTGTAGGACGCGTTCGCCCTGTGGCGTTGGTTCATAACCCTTTGCTGTTCGCACCAGCAGGTCATCGTGAAACGTATCCCGTATTCGCTGCAGGGCGCGGCTCACCGCGGGCTGGCTCAATAGCAACCGCTTGGCGGCACGCGACACGTTGCGTTCCTCGGCAAGCACCGAGAAGACAACAAGGAGATTCAGGTCGGCCTGGCGTAGCTGTGTTACACGCATAATGAATATTAGCACTATGCATTGGACGTATAGCCATGCCGGGTTCAATCTCTTTTTAGCGACGGACTTCAAAGTTCGAAGAAGCCGCCAAAAAGGGGAACCACCATGAGAAAGACAGCTATCGTAACCGGCGCATCCCGCGGCATCGGACGCACCATTGCCCTTCGCCTCGCAGCCGACGGATTCGGCGTCGTCGTCAACTACGCCGGCAATGCGGCCAGAGCAGAAGAGGTCGTCAACGAGATCACCAGCGCGGGCGGACGCGCCCTTGCAGTCCAAGCTGACGTTGCCATTCCCGAAGACGTCAAACAGCTCTTCGAGAAGACCCTCAACGCCTTTGGCCAGATCGACGTTGTGGTCAACAACGCAGGCATCATGCCACTCTCCCCAATTGCCAAAGGCGACGTGGAAACGTTCGACAAAGTTATCGCCACCAATCTGCGCGGAACCTTCCTCGTCCTCTCGCAGGCCGCGCAGCATGTAGCTGAGGGCGGCCGCATTATCGCCTTCTCCAGCAGCGTAACTGCTAAAAACTTCCCCGCCTACGGCCCCTACATCGCCTCCAAGGCAGGCGTCGAAGGCCTCGTCCACGTCCTCGCCAACGAGCTTCGCGGACACAAGATTACGGTCAACGCCATTGCACCTGGGCCTGTAGGGACGGAGCTCTTCCTAGAAGGCAAGACTGAAGAGCAGATCAAGCAGATCAGCAGCATGGCTCCGCTTGAGCGGCTCGGTCAGCCCGACGATATTGCTGGCGTCGTCTCCTTCCTTGCCGGACTCGATGGCGGATGGATCAACGCGCAGGTGCTTCGCGCAAACGGTGGCTTCGCATAAACGAGCACATATGGTTCCCAGTCATCCCTTCCATTCACATAACCCGAAGAACAGGAGAATCGATATGAAGAACATCATTGTCATCACAGGAGCTTCGAGCGGTTTTGGCGCTCTCGCAGCGCGCTCCCTTGCCATGGCAGGTCAGTCCGTTTACGCGAGCATGCGCGAAACGACAGGCCGCAACGCCGCACAGGTAGAGGCTGCGAAACAGTTCGCCAGAGAAAAGAAAAAGGGCATAATGAAATACATTGCATCAATCTCCCCAATATTTATTGCTCTCACACTCATGGCACCTCAAGACGCACATGCCAAAGTAGCAAATGCTGCAATCGGTAGGTCTAAGGCAGTTAAGTTTTCTCTGATCAATGAATCAGGTGCTCCATTGGTACTCAAAGATGGAGACGATATCATCAAGCTTGAACCGGGTAAGTCCACCGTTGTAAAAGAGCCGATGGGTAGTCGTCTAGTCGTAGTTGACAGTCCCATTCAGTCACGTAAGCCAGGAGACGTGATTGTAGAAGTATCGGGGGCGCTAAGTGGTGCGATCGTCCACATCAAATAGCTCTGTTTTCGGATCAATTCTGACTTCTTGAGTGAATTGATAACTCGGACTTGTGCTACCTAGCGAGTCCGAGTCCTATCACCCTTCCTGCAAAGCAGGGAATAAAATAAGCTCCTGCCGTGTTCCTTAATATGAGGGGATTTGTGCTCTATGAGTGCAAGGCGGCCGAGCATTAGCGTTGAACACTTCCAGTCGATGTCATCCAAACAGAGATGGAGCACTTCACCGCAACGAAGCCCGTGAGCGGTGGAGCAACAACATGGTGTGATCGCGGATGCCACCCGGGCTGCTGCCTAACGATCCTGTCAGCAGATGTTGCACATCGTCCCACTTCGGTCTTTGTGGCGAGCCCTCCAGTTTGTAAATGCGCGGCGCGTCGATGATGTCTACCAAACCAGGGGCACACCAGCGCCGGGATTGCGCAAACGGAAGAAGCGAAGACATGTACAAACCGAAAGCCCCTTATGCCGGCGCCTCAACCCTGCCGGCTCGCCCTCCTGCGCAGAGATGAGGGAACAGAAATCAAGAATTGCAAAACTCACACTTGACATTGACAGACAATCCACAACCATATGGTTGTGGATGAATTGGGTACAACATTTGCGGCTTTGTCTGATCCAACTCGGCGGGCAATGATCGAACGGCTCTCACATGGGCCCGCCTCTGTTCATGGATTGACGGAACCGTTTGAACTCTCGCAGCAGATGATTTCAAAACATATTGCCTGCCTGGTGCGGGCACGGATTGTGATCAAGACGAAGCGTGGACGAGAGAGTGTGTGCACGCTCAGGCCAGAGGCAATCAAGACAGTCAGCGACTGGGCTTTTTACTATCGGCGATTCTGGGAAGAGACTTTCGACAAGCTGGATGTGGTCGTGAATCAAATGAAAAAAAACGGAGTTCAGGGATGACAAAAAACACGGCTAACGAGATAGAGCGGATGGTTGTCACAAGAATTTTTGATGCCCCACGCGAATTCGTTTGGAAGGCGTCCACCGAAGTCTGCACAGGGTCAGCAAGGACGAAAGAACAGTCACAACGGTGTATTCACAGCCTGGTTCCGACAATGGGCCTCAACGTCCGATCGGCTTATAAGGATGGATACGCGCGCAACTCATCATGGCCAGGAGAAAAGATCTCCACATAAAGGCCGAATACATTTGCGCAGACTTGTCTTCTCGACCAACTTCCCCTTGCAGTCGCGCGGAGGGCCATACATTATCGGACAAGTGAAAACGGGGATTTCGGCAACCTCGCATTCTGGGTCCGCATCCCTCGAACTTGCCGGAAAGGTGACTTTGCGAGCGCAAGACTAACCTTTAAGGCTGACAGGAAGATAGGCTGATGGTTTCCATTGAGCAATCCATGCTGATTGCCGCACCCGTTGAGCGATGCTTCGACCTTTTCGCGCAGTATTGAAGTCCATTTGCTAGCAACAGAGCGGACGGGCGAGCGGATGGTGGGTGGGGGTACCGACCGGTCTCATCGGTCTGAACGAAATCGTGAAGTGGCGAGCGAAGCATCTCGGCATTCATCAGCACCTTACGAGAAGATTACAGCCTTCAAATATCCCAACTACTTCCAAGACAATGATCGAGGAAGCTTTCAAGTTCATGCAGCATGATCACTTCTTCATCGCTCTCTCTGAGAACCAGACTGTAATGAAAGACCGTTTCACGTTCGCAGCCGGCTTGTCATGCCGGAGAGTGCCTTCGAGAGTGATTGGCTTTCCCTTCTGAAGGGTCTTGGGCGAATTTGGAGAGAGATCGCTCCAGGCAAAGACGCGATGCCATTCGGTGCGGGTCTCGTATTCGCCTTTGTCGTTTTTCCAGCTCTCTTGGGTTGCGAGGTTGAGGACGACGAACTCGTGGTTATTCTGAGCGGCTTTGGCTTCTGCGCTTTGTCCGAGGCGATCGATGAGGATGACTTTGTTGAACATGGTGTCTGGCTCCGTTTCTTTTGGTTTGTCCGCTGGATGCGGTACAAGCTTGCCCGGAGGGGGGCCGTCGCGACCCACTCTCGAGGCGACTGGATGGAATCTGCGGAAGGGGACCCACACTCGCTTTGGGGACAGGAGTCCGCACCTCTAGAGAGGCGCGCAGCGGATTCTGGGAAGGAGAGCGTGCGTCCGAAGGGTGGGGGCTTCGAGCGCGGCACGCTGAACGCAGACAGATAGGCAAACCGGAAGGGAAGCCGCCTATGTCCAACGACTCTTCCTCATGGCGTCATACAAGGAAATCAAGAGCAGGCCGGAGCTATCGAGGCGAAGGGCGTACCCAGAGTGGATTACTCGCCGATATCGACTCCCGCCTGCTCTTTTCTTATGCTTGCATTTCCAAAACCAGGAAAAAGACAGCGCCGGTCAATCTTTGCGGATGCCCGTCAGATATGCCGGGATGCCGATTGGGAACAGCGGCGTAGAGAATGCCACGACAATGCTGACGGCCGCTGCGAAGGAGTTTTGGGAAGACGAAGGTGCATTCGCGTGGCTCCGCTGCATGACGTACTGGACAAGGACTACGGCGAGGTGAGGTATCTGGCTAGACATGCGCACTAAAAGAACGGCACACGCGGCCTCAGGGCGGAAAGCGTGACGATCGTTTGGAGAATCTGGACTGGCTATGTGCTTGTTGTCACAGGGACGAGCATGATAGCAAAAGTATTGCCGAATAAAGAGCATGACACAGGCGAGGAGGCGTATGATTTCGCCCAATTGGATTACGATAATACCGCTTATTAGGCATAGGCTGGAAAGATTTTCCAGAGAAATTCCGGCCTTTTCTTTGCATTTCGTATAGTGTTTTCGGAGTTCGCGCACGCCCATTTCTTCTCCACACTTAGAGCACGAACGCTTAACCGTTGGCCTGCCGCCCCCACGTATTCGGCGGCGGTTGCTGTTTCTTTGCGGCCTGCTTCGGCGTTGAGAAGGCGGTCGGGGACATGCTTGAGCCATTCACGGATTGAGTCTTGATCGTCCATACACAAACTACTGTTGTTTGTGCCGGACCTCGACTGCAGAAAAACGATCGGGATGAGGGCGGCAAAGCTCTCCTCGATGAGTTCTTAGATGTCACTTCTGCCTGCATCAAAGGAACTTTTGAATCCGACATCCAGATCGAATCAATCTGTATCCGTAACGGCAAGAATATGCAGAACACGAACTCGTTGATCGAATTGAAT